>Ga0164295_10001563_pt1 | contig 19047 bp, 18 predicted proteins | sample GEODES006metaG_FD_111798 | JGI IMG/M metagenome (GOLD analysis project Ga0164295, IMG submission 111798) | Oligotrophic lake water microbial communities from Sparkling Lake, Wisconsin, USA - GEODES006 metaG | ecosystem: Environmental > Aquatic > Freshwater > Lake | place: USA: Sparkling Lake... | reverse complement strand
GGTGGCGCTGGCCTAGTCGATCCGCGCCTTGAACACGTGCCAGCTCGGATCGCGGCACAAGGTACAATCGCCGGCAAACATGCGGGCAGCGCGTTTGTCGCCTTTCAACTGCCAATCCAGCCACGACACGGCGATGCGACCGTAGAAGCCACCGTCCTTCTGACCGTAGGTGCCAAGATGGGTCATGCCATCCTGCCACGCCTGAAACACCGGCACCTTGGTGAGCGCGCGGGCATTGGCCTCGCCAGCGTAGAAGGCGATGTCGGTCTTGGCATCGCCGTGGATCAAGGCGATCGGCGTGTGGATGCTGGCGAGCGCCTCGGCCGGGTTGGGCGGGTTGTTCGGGATCATGCCGATCCCGCTGTTCCAGATCATCAACGTGGTGATGCGCGGATCGCCGGCCACCTTGAATGACTGCACGCCGCCGCAGCTTTGGCCCATCACGGCGATCTTGCTGGTATCGATGCGGCCAAACAGGGGGCTGCCGGGCCGGGCGTTCTCGGCGATGGCCCAATCGATCGATTCGATCAGTTGTTCGGGCGTTGTGGTGCCCGGCGCGCGCTGCGGCGCGTTTGGGTCACGCGGCGGTGGCGGCGGTGGCGGCGGACTGCCGGGCGGGCGCACGGCGGGATTTTCCTGTGGGCCCACCTCCAATGCCGGATTGGCCATCACGCCATTGGCCAGCACCAGATAGCCGTGGCTGGCGATCTCGGTGAGGAAATAGCGGAAGCGGTTACCGGCGTTGATGCAGGCGCCATTGCCCCAGGCGATCACCGGCAGCTTGCCGGCGCTGGCCAGCGCTGCGGGATGGTAGACGACATGGGCGGGCAGTGACGCCATGCTGGTCATCACCGCCTTGTGCGGCCCGGAACCGGCCGGGGTTTCCGGCGGCAGCCGTTCCTGCCGGCCGAACGGCAGCGGGCGGCCATCGACATCCTTATCGGGGCCGATCACTGGCGCCGGCGGTGTTTGTGCGGCGGCCGGCGCACTGGCTGCGATCAGCCCAAACAGGGCCAGAAGATGTGTTGCATGCATGAGAAGCTCCCCCAATATCGTCTTGAATGTACCAGTTCGTACATAATGATGCAAATCGAGCCGAGGTTGACGCCGTGACCCCGGCCCCGCAAAGGCGTCGGCCGCATTGGAGGCGGGCAGCATGACAGGTTGGGACGCATCGGCAGAGGCCTGGATCAGCGTGCAAGGCGAACATGGCGATTTCGGCCGGCAACATGTGCTGGATGCGCCGATGCTGGCGCGGGTGGCCGCGCATGCCCCGGCGCGCGTGATCGATGTCGGCTGCGGGGAAGGGCGCTTCTGCCGGATGCTGGCCGCGCGCGGGATCGCCACCACCGGGATCGACCCTGCTGCCGCGTTGATCGATCAGGCACGCCGCCTGCATCCCGATGGCGATTATCAAGTGGCCGCGGCCGAAACCATGGCGGTGGCGGACGGCGGGTTCGACATGGCGGTGTGCTATCTGTCGTTGATCGACATGCCGGATCTCGACGCGGCGCTGGCGCGGATCATCGCGGCGATCCGGCCGGGCGGTCATCTGCTGATTGCCAATCTCACCGCGTTCAACACCGCGGCCGTGCATCTGGGCTGGGTGAAACCGGCCACCGGCGAGCCGCATTTCCCCATCGATCATTATCTGGAGGAACGCCCGCGCCGCACCAGTTGGCAGGGCATCGACATCATCAACCACCACCGGCCGCTGAAACGCTACATGCAGGCGTTGCTCGGGCGCGGCCTGCTGCTGGCGCATTTCGACGAGCCCCCGGCCACGGGCGGCCCGGCCGACAAGCGTGATCGGTACAACCGCGTGCCGAATTTCCACATCATGGACTGGCGCAAACCGGCTTAATCCGGTTTCGTTACGCCCCGCCGCAAGCTGCGCAGCGCCTGCCGCTTTGGCGCGGCGCCGCTGCCGCGGATGCGGGTGCGCAGTTGGTCGCGCTTTTCGTGGATGGAGGCGATCACCGGCCCCATCGGCACGCCAAGATCGACCAGCACGGCTTCGGCCAACTGGAGACTGCTTTCGACGGTTTCGGGCACGGCATCGGTGACGCCCAGGGCATAAAGCTGCCCGGCATGATCGGCGTCGCGGGCGCGCACCACGATGCACAGATCGGGATGCGACAGGCGGATGCGACGGACGAGCAGATCGAGCATCTGCATGTCGTCGATGGTGAGCACCACCGCCTTGGCCGTGTCCAGTTTCAGCTTGTCGATCAATTCCGGGCGGCGGGCATCGCCATAGATCACCGCCTTGCCGGCGCGCTTCAGCCGCTGCACCTCGTCGGGGTCGCTGTCCACTGCCAGCCAGGGCTGGTCGTGCATGTCGAGCATCTGCGCCACCAGCCGGCCGACGCGGCCATAGCCGATGATGACGGTGCGCTGGCCGTCGCTGGTGTCGGCAGGGATGGGCTCGCTGCGGCCGGTGTTGGCCTGGCGTTCCAGCCGGGCGCCGGCCAGCCCGAGCAGCGGCGCCAGCGCCAGGCTGAGCGAGGCGATGGCCAGCACCATCTGCGCATCCGGGCCGCCGATCAGCCGCGCCGACACCGCGGCACCCAGCACGATCAGCCCGGTTTCGGACGGACTGGCCAGCAGCAGAGCGACATGCCCGGCAACGCCACCGCGCACCTTGCGCAGTCGCAACAGGCCGAAAATCGCCGCAGCCTTCAGCGTGATGATCATCGCCGCGCCGCCGAGCACCGGCCAGGGATCGGCGGCCAAGGCGCCGAGATCGAGGCCGCTGCCCACCCAGATCAGGAAGACGCCGAGCAACAGGCCTTCGAAGGGCTGCACGGCCGCTTCGATCTGGCGGCGAAAATCGCCGGTGGACAGCATCAGCCCGGCGATCAACGCGCCCACCGCTGGCGACATGCCGGCCGCAGCCGCCGTTGCCGCCGATCCGATCAGCACGACCAGCGCGGCGGCGAGGAACAGTTCGGACCGGCGGGTGCGCGCGGCCTGCAGGAACAAGGGCGGCACGACATAGCGGGCCGCCACTGCCACGGCAGCCAGCGCCAGCACGCCCTTCAGCAAGCCGCCCCAGAAACTGCCGCCGGCCGATGCGCCGATCAACAACAGCATCGGCGCGATGGCGATATCCTGAAACAACAGCACGCCCACCGCCATGCGCCCGGCCTGGCTGTTGATCCGGCCGGATGCCGACAACAATTGCAGGCCGACCGCCGTGGACGACAGCGCCAATGCGCCGGCCATCACCGCCACCGGCACCAGCGCCAGGCCCAGCGCCAGCAGCACGCCGGCAATCAGCGCGGTGCAGATCAGCATCTGCAAACTGCCCAGCCCCAGGATGTTGTCGCGCATGGTGCGGATGCGGTCCGGGCTCAATTCCAACCCCAGCGCGAACAGCAGCAGGGCAACGCCCAGCTCGGCGGGCGCCGCCAATGCCTCCGGGCTGGACAATTGCAGCCAGCCCAGGCCCGGCAACTGGCCGATGCCGAACGGACCGGCGGCAATGCCGATCAGGATGAAGCCGATGACGGGCGAGATGCGCAGCGCGGCAAAGGCCGGTATGACCAGCCCGGCGGCGCCCAGCACGAGCGCCATGTCCTTGAAGGCCGAGGATTCCAGCGGAAGCGCCATGCCACCACCATGGCGGCTGATCGCCGGTGTGTCACGCCAGCATGAACCCCCATGCCAGCCTCTGGCCAGCTTCAGGCTCTGCGCATCACCTCGCGCTCCAGCAGCACCAGCGGCATGGCGCCCAGCCGCAAGATCTCGTGGAACTGGCGGATGTCGAAGGCCGCGCCCTGTTTGGCCTTCACCGCATCGCGCAGCGCGACCCATTTGGTGTGGCCCATCTTGTAGCTCAATGCCTGGCCCGGCGCCGCGCAATAGCGGACGATCTCGCGCGTCGTGCGGCCCTTGGCGAAGCCGGTGGTCGCGACCATGTAATCGATCGCCTTGTCCTTGCTCCAGCGCTTGTGGTGCAGGCCGGTATCGACCACCAGCCTTGTGGCGCGGAACAACAGGCTTTGCAGATAACCGATGCGGCCCAGCGGGTTGCCATCATAATAGCCGATCTCGTCCGCCAGCGTTTCGGCATAGAGCGCCCAGCCTTCGGTATAGGCGCTGTAACCGGCGCGGCGGCGGATCGGCGGCACGTCGGGGCTTTGCAGCGCCAGCATCACCTGGAAATGGTGGCCGGGCACGCCTTCGTGGAAGGTGACCGTTGGCAGGCCGAACTTCGGCCGATCGAAACTGTCGGTCAGATTGATGAAGAAGGTGCCGTTGCGACTGCCATCGGGGGTGCCGCTGTTGTAATAGGCACCGGCGCCGCCTTCCTGGATGGCCACCGGCACCCGGTTCACGTCCAGCTTCGCGCGCGGCTGCGTGATGAACAATTTTTCGAGCCGCGGATACATGCTGGCGGCATGGCCGCGCAGTTCGGCGAGCAGCGCCTCCTTGCCGGCATCGGTGTTGGGATAGACCTGATCGGGCCGTTCATTCAGCGCCACCAGCCGCTCGCCCACCGTGCCTTGCGTCAGGCCCTGGCCCTTCAGCAGACCATTCAGTTGCGCGGAGATATCGGCCACTTGCGCCAGGCCAAGCTGATGCACCTCTTCAGCGCTGTAGTTGGTGGTGGTGGAGGATTTGACCGCGGCGTCATAATAAGCGGCGCCGTCGGGCAATTTCCACACGCCGGCATCCATGGTGGCGGTGCGGCGCAGCGCAGTGATGGCGGCGATCTGGCGGTCGAGCGCCGGGAAGACCTGCTGTTCGACCAGTTTTGTGGCCTGGGCCGCCCAATCGCCGGCGACACCCGCGGCCTGCGCCTTGGCGGCCAGCGCCTTGACCAGCACGGTCTCAGCGGCCGGCGCCGTGCGCAGGCGGGTGATCTGCGCCAGGGCGAGATCGAACAGGAAGGCGGGCAGCACGACACCCTGCGCGGCTTCCTGGTTCATGCGCTGGGTTTCCTGATCGAGCGCGGTGGCAAAGGCCGCCACCCGCGCCAGCCAGGCCTGCGCGTCGCTGGCGCTGGTCACGCGGTGCTGGCTTTCCAGAAAGCCCGGCACCGAACGATAGGCACCGTCGCTGTGCGACAACACATAGGGGCTGAAATTGCCGCCGGCGCTGCCGAAGGTGAAGCGGCGTTCGTTGGCGACGCGGCGGGCCAGATCATATTCCACCACATCGCGATCCAGTTGGCGCGGCGGCGTCAGGCTGGCGCGGTCGATGGCCTGCAACCGCTGCAACTGGCTGGCGGCGCGCGCCAGATCGGCATCGCGACCCGCCCGGCTGTAATCGGACAGCTTCGATTTCAGCCCGGCGTTGGCGCCGGTGTCCAGCCCCAGCGACGTGGCGCGTTCCGGCGAATCGGCGATGCCCTCGGCAAACATCGCCTCGAACAAGGTCAGCAGGCGATCATCGGCGTTGCCCGGTGCAGCGGCGGCCAGTTGCGCCAGCGCCGGCGTGGCCGCGATCGCAGCGGTGCCGGCCAGCAGCTGGCGGCGGTTCATGGCTTGGGTGGGCATGGCGGCTCCGTTCTCGATGGGTTGGTCGCTCACGCCCGCCGCATCACTTCGCGTTCCAGCAGCACCAGCGGCATTGCGCCGGCGCGCAGGATCTCGTGGAATTTGCGCGCATCGAATGCGGCACCCTGCTTGGCGCGCACCGCATCGCGCAGCTTGGCCCACTGCATGTGGCCGATCTTGTAGCTCAGCGCCTGACCGGGGTTGACGCAATAGCGCTCGATCTCGCGCTGGCTGCGGCTCTTGGCATAACCCAGCGTGTCGACGAAGTATTGCGTCGCCTTGTCCCGGCTCCAGCGTTTGTGGTGCAGGCCGGTATCGGCCACCAGCCGCGCCGCGCGGAACAGGAAGCTTTGCAGAAAACCGATGCGGCCCAGCGGGTCCTGCGCATAGACGCCCAGTTCATCAGCGACCTGTTCGGCATAAAGGCCCCAGCCTTCGGAATAGGCGCTGTAACCGCCGCGACGGCGCAGCATCGGAATATCCGGGCTTTCCTGGGCGATCGCCACCTGCATGTGATGGCCCGGCACGGCTTCGTGATAGGTCAGCGTGGCCAGCGTGAAGCGCGGCCATTCGGCGGTGTCCTTCAGGTTGATATAGAAAGCGCCCGGCCGGCTGCCATCGGGGGCAGGGCCCTGGTAATAGCCATTGGCGGCGCCATCCTGGATGAAGGCCGGCACGCGGCGCACCTCCACCGCCGCCTTGGGCAGCGTGATGAACAGATTCTGCAGGCGCGGCATTGCGTCTTTCACCTGCTCATTCAGCAATTTGATCACATCGGCACGGCCTGCATCGGTGTTGGGGAACAGCTGATCCGGCCGTTCACTAAGCGCCACCAGCCGCGCGCCGACGCTGCCCTGGGTCAGGCCTTGGCTTTTCAGCATCGTATCAAGCTGCGCGGTGATGTCTGCCACTTGTGCCAGACCAAGCTGGTGCACCTCTTCCGGGGTGAGATTGGTGGTGGTGGAGGATTTGACGCCTGCATCATAATAGGCGGCGCCATCGGGCAGTTTCCACACGCCGGCATCGGCGCTGGCCCGCGCGCGCAGCGCCTTCACGCCGGTGATGTAACGATCATAGGCAGGATAGACCGTCTGTTCGACAAGGCCGGCAGCCCGCGCCGCCCATTCATCGCCCAGCCCGGCCGCCTTGGCCTTGCGCGCGATGCTGGTGACCAACACGGTATCGGCGGCACGGGTCGACCTTATGGCATCAAGCTGCGCCAGCGCCAGATCAAGCGCGAAATCCGGTGCGATCACGCCCTTTGCCGCATCGGCATTGGCCCAGGCCAGATTGTCGTCAAGCGTTTTGCCATAGGCCGACAGGCGCGACAGATAGGCATCGGCGTCGGCGGCATTGCCGATTCGGTGCTGCGTATCGAGGAAATCGGGGATGCGGGTGAACGGCCCGTGCTGCTGGCTGATCACATAGGGCTGGAAATTGCCGCGTGCCGAACCAAAGCGGAAGCGCGCGCTGCTGGCGGCGGCGCGGCTGAGATCATATTCGACCACATCGAAATCGAGCTGCCGGCCTTCCGAAAGGGCGGCGCGGTTCACGCTGCGCAGGCGCTGGAGCTGATCGGCGGTGCGCGCCTGGCGACGGGCCTGGCCGGCCTGCGATTGATCGGAAAGCTGGCCTTTCAGCGCCGCACGCGCGCCCTTGTCGAGCCCCAGCGACGTTGCCTGCTCCGGGCTTTCATCGACGCCTTCATTGAAGAAGGCATCGAACAGCGCCAGCAACTTGCCATCTTCGCCGGCCGCGGTGGGGCCGGCCATCTGGGCAAAGGCGGGCAGGGCGGCGGTGGCAGACAAGGCAGCGGTGCCGGCCAGCAGATGGCGGCGGCTGAGGTTCATTGCATTCATGACAGTCTCCCTTGCCGCCCTTCTGACCGGCACGACAAGGGAGTGCAAGGGCCAGGGCTTACAGCCCCTTGGCGATGGCGATATCCAGATTGGCACGGATGGCCTCGAAGAATTTCTCCGTGGTCATCCAGGCCTGATCGGGGCCGATCAGCAGCGCCAGATCCTTGGTCATTGCGCCCGATTCCACCGTTTCCACGCACACGCGCTCCAGGGTTTCGGCAAAGCGCGTCACCGCCGGCGTGCCATCCAGCTTGCCGCGGTGCTTCAGCCCGCCGGTCCAGGCGAAGATGCTGGCGATCGGGTTGGTGCTGGTCGGCTTGCCTTCCTGGTGCATGCGATAATGGCGCGTGACGGTACCGTGGGCGGCTTCGGCTTCCACGGTCTTGCCATCGGGCGTCATCAGGATGCTGGTCATCAGGCCCAGGCTGCCATAGCCCTGTGCCACCATGTCGGACTGCACATCGCCGTCGTAATTCTTGCAGGCCCACACGAACTTGCCCGACCATTTCAGGGCGCTGGCCACCAGATCGTCGATCAGGCGATGTTCGTACACGATGCCGACCTTGCGGAAACGCGCCTTGAATTCCTCATCATAGACTTCCTGGAACAGATCCTTGAAGCGGCCGTCATAGGCCTTGAGGATGGTGTTCTTGGTGGACAGATACACTGGCCAGCCGCGATCGAGGCCATAGTTCAGGCTGGCGCGGGCGAAATCACGGATGGAATCGTCCAGATTGTACATGCCCATGGCGACGCCGGCGGACGGATATTCGAACACTTCATGTTCGATCACCTGGCTGCCGTCCTGGGCTTCCCAGCGCATGGTCAGCTTGCCGGGGCCGGGCACCTTGAAATCGGTGGCGCGATATTGATCGCCAAAGGCGTGGCGGCCGATGACGATCGGGTCGGTCCAGCCCGGCACCAGCCGTGGCACGGATTTGATGACGATGGGTTCGCGGAACACCACGCCGCCCAGGATGTTGCGGATGGTGCCATTGGGCGATTTCCACATCCGCTTCAGCCCGAATTCCTTCACCCGGTCTTCATCGGGGGTGATGGTGGCGCATTTCACGCCCACGCCATATTCGCGGATGGCGTTGGCCGATTCCACGGTCACCTTGTCGTTGGTGTCGTCGCGGTTCTCGATGCTGAGATCATAATAGTGCAGATTGATGTCGAGATAGGGCAGGATCAGCTGATCGCGGATCCACTGCCAGATGATCCGGGTCATCTCGTCGCCGTCGAGTTCGATGACGGGGTTTTCGACCTTGATCTTCGGCATTGAAGGCATCCTGAATGAGCTGCGACGGAATGCTGCAGTCTTAGGAGGCCACGGCCGGGCTGGTCAATGGCCGCCTGCCTGATGATTTCCCAGCTTTTCCGCGAGGTCTGGCAAACCGGTCAAGGGTTCGGCGAGGCTGCCCAGATGCGGCGGGCCGAACCCGGCGGCGCCGATATGGCCGAGCAGCGCCGTCAGCGGCTGCCAGTAATCCTTGCCGCCCAGCAGCCAGATCGGCTTGTCGTGGATGCCGAGTTCGCGCCAGGTCAGGCTTTCGAACAATTCGTCCAGCGTGCCGATGCTGCCGGGCAGGGCGATGATCGCATCGGACATGCGATGCATCAGTGCCTTGCGTTCGTGCAGCGTCTCCACGACGTGCAGTTCATCCAGACCATCCTGGGCGATTTCGGTGGTCATCAGCAGGCGCGGGATGATGCCGATCACGCGGCCGCCCGCAGCCTTGGCTGCGCGCGCCGCCACGCCCATCAGGCCGACACGACCGCCGCCATAGACCAACGTGACACCCTGCGCGGCGCACAAGGCGCCCAGGCCCGCCGCCAGTTCGGCGTGCACCGGATCATGGCCGGGCCGTGACCCGCAGAACAGCAACAACGATGAGATCATGGCCGCGTTGTGGCGCAAAGGCCATGGCCGCGCAATCGCCTCGGATGGAGCGGGATGATCGCCGAATTGCCAAGCGGCGTATCACAGGGGTAGAGCAGGGATCATGACCGATCCCGAAGACCAGATTCCGCCCGGCCAACCGGTGCCCCCGCCGCCCTTGGTTGCCGAACCTGCTGTGCAGCCGGTGCTGGCGCCGATTGAACAGCCCCTGGCCAATGTTGCGCCGCCACCGCCCGCTGGCCCGCTGCCGCTGGTGCCGGGCGAATCGGCCAAATATCGCTTGCCCGACATGCATCCCGAGGGCCGCAAGTTTCTCGGCATAGCGCTGGCGGCGGTGCTGATCAGCGGATTGTGGCTGGAATGGACCGCGCTCAGCTTCATCCTGCTCGGCATTGCGATCTGGGTGGCGGCGTTTTTCCGCGATCCGGTGCGCGTGACGCCCTTGGGCGAAGCGCTGCTGGTGTCGCCAGCCGACGGCCTGATCAGCCTGATCACCAATGTGGAGGTGCCGCGCCAGTTGCTGGGCGAAGGCGGGCTGGAACCGGGCCAGATGACGCGTGTTTCCGTGTTCATGAATGTGTTCGATGTCCACATCAACCGCGCGCCGATCGCCGGCCGCCTGACGCGCATCGTCTATGTGCCGGGCAAGTTCCTGAATGCCGATCTCGACAAGGCCAGTGACGAGAATGAGCGGCAATATTTCGTGATGGAGGATGCCGGCGGCGTCCGCGTCGGCTTTACCCAGATTGCCGGTCTGGTGGCGCGGCGCATCATGAAATGGGTGGAGGTCGGTCAGATGCTGAAGGTGGGTGAGCGCTTTGGCTTGATCCGCTTCGGCAGCCGGGTCGATGTGTTCCTGCCGGCGGGCTATGTGCCGGCGGTGGCAGTGGGGCAGCGTGCGATTGCCGGCGAAACCATCCTGGCGGTGAAGGGGACCCCGGCCATGCAGGGTGCGCAGGCGCAGTGAGCGCGCGCAGCCGCATGTGCGCGATACGGCACCAGTGATGGAACCTGGTTCACAGCCCGTGCGCCGCGGCATCCCGCTGCGCGCCGTGGTGCCCAATGCCGTCACCGTGCTGGCCTTGTGCTTCGGCCTCACCGCCGTGCGCTTTGCCATCGGCGGGGAGTGGGAGAAGGCGGTGGGCGCCATCCTGCTGGCCGGCGTGCTCGATGGCATCGATGGCCGCATCGCCCGTTTGCTGAAGGGCGCCAGTCGTTTCGGTGCCGAGCTCGATTCGCTGTCGGATGTGACGGCCTTCGGCGTGGCGCCGGCGCTGGTGCTGTATCTGTGGGCCTTGCAGTATCTGCCGGGCAACATGGGCTGGGTGATTGCGCTGTCGCATGCCATTGCCTGCGCGCTGCGGCTGGCGCGCTTCAATGCGCAGATCGATGCCGCCGAAGGGCCGCACAAGAAACTCGGCTTTCTCACCGGTGTGCCAGCGCCGATGGCGGCAGGCCTGACGCTCAGCCCCATGTTCGTGCAATTCTGGCTGGCGCCGGAAGCGATGGACGATCCGACACTGCGCGCGACGCTGGTGGCGGTGACCACGCTGCTGGTGGCCCTCACCATGGTCTCCAGCCTGCCAAGCTACAGTTGGGGATCAATCCGCTTGCGGCCATCGTGGCGCTTGCCGGCGCTCGGTGCGGTCGGGCTGTTTGCCGGTGCGCTGTTCACCAACCCGTGGGCGACACTGGCAGTGCTGAGCGCACTCTACGCCGGTGCGCTGCCGCTTGCCGTGCGTTCCTATCGCCGCCGCGCGGTGCGCACGGTTGCCATCGGCAGCGCAGAGGGCATCCAGCCGCCACTCTGAGCGTCGCCGGCCAACGCATCACGCAAGGCATCGCGGGCATCACCCAGCATCAATGCGACCAGCGCCCAGGTGGCGAGGCAGGCCAGCAGCGTCATCAACATCGTCATCATGGGTCCCCCGGCGAATCAGCGTGAAGTGTTCCGTTTCTGCTCCTGACGTTATGTTCCGCAAATGTTCTTTCGGTCAAGCCCCTCTTTCGCGCGCGCAATCGCGGCGGTAAGAACAGGCCATCAGGCGCGCTGCAGCGGAAGCGACGCGCGCCCGCCGCTTTGGGGAGACGCATGATGCTGGGAACGATGCAGGATTGGCCGCTGCTGGTGTGGAAGCTGATCGACCACGCCGCGATTTATCACCCGACCCGCGAGATCGTGTCCCTGACCTGCGAAGGCCCCAAGCATCGCACCAATTGGGCCGAGGTGCGCGGCCGCGCCCGCCAGGTGTCCGGCGCGCTGCGGCGGCTGGGCATGCAGCCGGGTGACCGCATCGCAACCCTGGCCTGGAACACGTACCGCCACGTCGAAAGCTGGTACGGCATTTCCGGCATGGGCGGCGTGGCGCACACCATCAACCCGCGCCTGTTCGAAGAACAGATCATCTACATCGCCAACCACGCCGAAGATCGGGTGTTGTTCTTTGATCTGACCTTTTTGACACTGGTTGAGAAACTGGCGCCAAGCCTCTCAACGATCGAGCATTATGTTCTGCTCACCGATCGGGCGCACATGCCGGCGGACAGCAGCCTGAACCTGCTCTGCTATGAAGATCTGCTCACTGGCGAGAGCGTTGACTCGCCGTGGACGGAACTGCCGGAAACCGCACCGGCCGGGTTGTGCTATACCAGCGGCACCACCGGCAATCCCAAGGGCGTGCAATACAGCCACCGTTCCAACGTGCTGCACGCGATGGCGGCCAGTTCCACCGACACGTTCGGCATGGGCGCGCGCACCACGGTGCTGCCCATTGCGCCGATGTATCACGCCAATGCCTGGTCCATCCCCTATGTCGCGGCCTGCACCGGTGCCAAGCTGGTGATGGGCGGGCCGAATTTCGATCCGCCGACACTGCACAAGTTGATCGTGGAGGAAGAGGTCGATCTGGCGCTGGCGGTGCCCACCATCTGGCTGGGCATGATGCAATATCTGGAAAAGAGCGGCGAAACCCTCGGCAAATTGAACCGCACCGCCATCGGCGGATCGGCCGTGCCGCGCGCCATGATCGAGCGTTACGACCAGTTGGGCGTGAAGGTGCTGCAATTGTGGGGCATGACCGAAATGTCGCCGCTCGGTACGGTGGGTGCCGGCATTCCGGAAACGGATGCAATGGCTTATGATCATCAGCTCAATGTTCGGATCAAGCAGGGCCGCGGCGTGTTCGGCGTCGAAATGAAGATTGTCGACGATGATGGCCAGGAACTGGCGCGCGACGGCAAGGCGTTCGGCCGCCTGCTGGTGCGCGGGCCGTGGATTGTCGGCAGCTATTTCAAGGGCGACGGGCAGAGCGCCTTCACGCCTGACGGCTGGTTCGACACCGGCGATGTCGCGACGCTGGATCCGCTGGGTTACATGCAGATCGTCGATCGCGCCAAGGATGTGATCAAATCCGGCGGCGAATGGGTATCGTCGATCGATCTGGAGAATGTCGCGGTCGGCGCGCCCGGCGTGGCGGAAGCCTGCGTGATCGGCGTCCACCACCCGAAATGGGATGAACGCCCGCTGCTGCTGGTGGTGCCGAAGGACGGTGCTGATGTGACCAAGGCCGGCGTGCTGGCCTATCTGGATGGCAAGATCGCCAAATGGTGGACGCCCGACGATGTGATCGTGGTCCCCAGCCTGCCGCACACGGCGACGGGCAAGCTGCTGAAGGTGGCGCTGCGCGAACAATACAAGGATTATGTGCTGCCGACGGTGTGATGCCCGGACATTCGGACCAGTTCGTCAGCCATCATCGCTGACCACGGCGGCCAGCGGGTCTTCGCCGCTGTCTTCGACCTCGTCGATCTGGTCCGACAAGATGCCCATCACATCGTCATCGCTGCCCCGCATCGGGCCAGCCGGCGTGCCCGGCATGGCGTCGTCGCCATCGTCCATCAGGGGTTCGCCGGCAAAGGCGCCCATGTCGATCCGGCCGGAGGTGACCATCTGCTTCATCAGGTCCACCGTGTCGTGGACATTGCTGTCGTCATCGGTGATGCCGCCGTCGGGCTTGTGGCTGTCGAGCGCATTGTCGGCAGCGTCCGGCGCCAATGCATCTTCGGCCACGTCCTGCGCCTGATCGGCTTCGCGTTGCTCTTCATTGTCTTCGTTGTCATGGTCACGCGGCTTGGTCATGGGCACCTCTGCCTGTCCAACCCCTGCCGGCCATAGCGGTTCCCGTCAGAACAGCGACATCTGGTCGGATGGCGGCCGGAACCGCGCGATATCGAGCGCGATACGCTCGCGGCTGAGGCCATGCACGGCGCAGGCCTTGTGGAAGCGTTGCCGCATCAGCGCCGCGTACGGCCCCTGCGCCTGGAAGCGCGCAAAGAAGCGCGGATCATTGTCCTTGCCGCCGCGCATGGTGGTGATGTGGTGCATCACGCGGGCGGCGCGGTCCGGGAAATGGGCGGCCAGCCAGTCGCGGAACAGTGGCGCGACTTCATGGGGCAGGCGCACGGGAATGCTGTATGCGCCGGTCGCGCCAGCTTCGGCGCCGACCGCGACAATGGCCTCGATCTCGGAATCGTTGATGGCCGGGATCATGGGCGACAGCGAGATGAACACCGGCACGCCGGCCTGCGAAAGCGCGCGGATGGCGGCAAGGCGGCGCGAAGGCGTGGCAGCGCGCGGTTCCATGATACGGGCGAGGCGCGCATCCAGCGTCGTCACGCTGATCATCACCGCCGCCAGGCTGCGTGTGGCCATGCGGGCCAGGAGATCGAGATCGCGGCACACCCGGTCGGATTTGGTGGTGATGGTGACCGGATGCTGGCAATCCTCAAGCACTTCAAGGATTTGCCGTGTTATCTTCCAATCCCGCTCGATGGGTTGATAGGGATCGGTGTTGGTGCCCAGTGCGATCGGCTGACACTGATAGCCGCGCTTGCCAAGCTCCGCCTTCAGCAGCGCCGGCGCATCGGGCTTGGCGAACAGCCGGCTTTCGAAGTCCAGGCCGGGGGACAGATCGTGGAAGGCGTGGGTGGGCCGGGCAAAGCAATAGACACAGCCATGTTCGCAGCCGCGATAGGCATTGATCGAACGGTCGAACGGCACATCGGGGGATTGGTTGCGGGTGATGATCGTCCGCGGGCGCTCGATGGTGACGGTGGTGCGCAGCGGTGGCGGTGCGCCATCGACCAGGCCTGAATCATCCAGCCAATCGCCATCCGCCGTGCGCGCCGCGAGGCCGAAGCGGGCTGGAACGGCGTTGTGGGTCGCACCGCGACCGGAGGGGGCAGGCGGAATGGCCATGCCCCGTGTATACGGTCCAAATCAGAACATAAAAAGAACAAATGCCATTGTCACGCCGCGACGCCGCCCGGCCGGGCCTCGCGCGCCAGCACTTCACGGCGCAGGGCATGGGCGTCAGCAATGGCATTGTGGGGCAGGGCGCTGGCGCTCGCCGTGTCGAAGCCGGGCAGATTGAGCAGGGCGAAGCGCGCATGCGGCACCAGGCAGCGGCCCTGATAGGCGAGCAGGCTGGCGGCGTGGGCGATATCTTCCGGCCAATCAGCGACCAGCAGCGGATCGGGATCCCCGACCAGATAGGCGGTGAGCGCCGCCACCACATCGGCGCGGGCTTGCGCTGTGGCGCCCAGCACCGGCATGACATGATCCGCCACCCAGCGCCGCGGGCGGTGGCAGGGCAGCACGGCGTAGAAATCCGGCCTTGTCTCCCTTTCGGGCACCAGCGCGATCGAGATCAAGGGCCCATCAAAGCCATTGAATTCGCAATCAACAAAATAACGCACCGGTCAACGTTCCTGCAGGCGGGGGATGAGATCGGCGAAATTGCAGGGCCGGTGGCGGCTGTCGAGTTGGCTGGCCAATATGCCGTCCCACCCGTCCTTCACGGCGCCAGTGGAACCGGGCAGGCAGAAGATATAGGTGCCGCGCGCCACGCCGGCGCAGGCGCGTGACTGGATGGTGCTGGTGCCGATCGTCTGGAAGCTGAGCCAGCGGAACAATTCGCCGAAACCTGGGATCAGCTTTTCGGCAACCTGATCCAGCGCTTCGGGGGTGACATCGCGGCCGGTGATGCCGGTGCCGCCGGTGGTGATGATCACGTCGATGCCGGCATGATCGATCCAGTTGTTCAAATGCGCGACCAGCACCGGCACCTCATCCCTGGCAATGCTGCGCGCCGCCAGCGTGTGGCCGGCGGCAGTCAGCCTGTCCACCAATGTGTCGCCGCTGCGATCGGTGGCGGCCGTGCGCGTGTCGCTCACCGTGAGGACGGCGATATTGAGGGACACGAACAAAAGTGACTCGTCCAGGGGCATGGGATGCGGTTTAACGGTGCGGGGCTGTGGTGTCATGGTGGATGAACAACCATGGCGGCAACTGGAAAGGAAGCTGCGATGACCGCACGGTTGATGGTGTTGATCTGCGTGAGCGACCGCGAACGGGCGCGGGCGTTTTATGGCGATATACTGGGGCCGGTGCTGGCCATCGGCGGGCCGGCCATCGATCCGTTCGGCGATCAGTTTCCATGTGGTGCCGGGTTCATCCGGTTGACGGCGGTGCCTGGTTGGCAGCCGGGCCAATATCCGGTGCTGGGCTGGCAAGTGGATGATGCCGCCGCGGCCGTAGCGGCGCTGGTGGCTAATGGCGTCGAAATGCTGATCTATCCGGGACTGGGCCAGGATGCGCAGGGCCTTTGGAATGCACCCGACGGCGGTGCCCGCGTCGCCTGGTTCAACGACAGCGAAGGCAATCTGCTGAGCCTGACGCAGCAGGGTTGAACCGGCGGGCTTGCCGGACAGGTATGTTCCTGATACGTTCTGCATGTTTGCGACTTGGAGGATGGTGATGACCCAGACTGGCGGCTGCCATTGCGGCGCGGTGCGATACGAAGTGGCGGGCACCCCGGTGCACGTCGCGCTGTGCCATTGTGCCGATTGCCGCAAGGCGGCCGGCGCACCGATGGTCGCATGGGCGATGTTTGCCGAAGACGCTTTGCGCGTGACCAGCGGCACGGCAAGGACCCGCAATTCATCAGGCGCCGCCTTGCGCAGTTTCTGCGGCGATTGCGGCACCGGGCTGTTTTATCGCAATGCCGATATGCTGCCGGGGATTGTCGATATCCAGGCCGCGACATTCGATGATTGCGATGCCTTCCCGGCGGGTTTGCATATCCAGATCGCCGAGCGCATCGGCTGGATGGCGAACGCGCATGAATTGCCGGCGTTCGAACGGTTTCCGGACTGACGGGCGCTATTTCCCGCCGGCGACGGCGCGGTCGTCAGCCGGCCAGGCTTCCGGGGCAAAACTGCCCGGCTGCGGGCGTGGGCGTATGCTCAGGGCCTCGCGTTTGACGGCGGTTGGTCCGCCGATGCCGGGCAGGCGGGGCCACAGGCCCTGTGCCACCGCCTCCAGCGAGGCCGGCGCACCCATATCGCGCAATTCGTACATCCACAGGTTGCGCATCACCACGCGCACATATTGGCGGGTTTCGCGATAGGGGATGGATTCGATGAACAGCAGTGGATCGCCCTGATCATCCAGGGTGCTGTTCCATTTCAGCACCGCGCCGGGCCCGGCGTTATAGGCCGCGATCACCTTGGGCAGCAGACCGCTGGTCAATCCCATGTTGCCCAGCATTTCCAGATAGGTCTGGCCCAGTTCGAAATTATAGGCGGGATCGGTGATGTCGCCCACCACGGCGGCAGCATCGGGCGTTTCGCGGCTGATGCGGCGGTGCACCAGGTCGCTTGTGTCGGGCATCAATTGCATCAGGCCGCGGGCGCCCACCCGGCTGCCGGCGGTGGTGATGAACGCCGATTCCTGCAAGGCATGGGCAAAGATCAGCGCGCGCGGCAGCCGCCAGCCGCGGAATGGCACCCAATCGGGCGCTGGATAGCGCGCCGACAGCGGCGCCTCCAGCCCGACCGGGGAGCGGATGGCCAGGCTGTATTGCGTGGCCGGCAGATCGAGCCGCGCCGCCAGCCGCAGGATGGCTGGATAGGCATCGGCTGGCGCCGTCGCGGCGAGATGGCGCAGTTCGCGATCGGCCAGGCCCAACTGGCCGATTTCCACCAGCGCGGCGGCGCGGCGGGCGCCGGGCACGTCCTTCAGATAATTCCAATCCGCCGTGATGAAATCCGGTTCGGCCCAATCGAGGCCCTGATCGATGCCGAGCGTGCGCCGCGCCAATATGCCATAGAAGGTGTTGCGCGATGTGGCGGCGCGCGCCAGCCGGTCACGCTGCGCGGCATTGTCGCCGGCACGCTGCCAACTGCGTGCGGCCCAGAACCAGGCGGCTGCGCGGGCATCTTCGGGGCCGTTCTTCACCAGATCGAACGCAGCGGCGGCATCACGCCAGCGGCCCAGCCGGAACGCCGCCAGCCCGGCCGCCCAGGCACCATCGGCGGCGCCTTGGCCAAGCCCGGCGGCAGCATCCAGGCCGATGCGCCACGCGGCCAGATCATCGCCCATGCGATAATGATTCCAGGCGATGCGCGCGGCCCATTCGCTGCGCGCCCAAGGGGACAAGATCCCAGCCTGTGCCAGCCACAGCCGCTCGGCTTCATCATTGCGGTCGGCAGCCAGCAGGGGCTTCAATCGGTCGGCCAGATCGGCATCGCCGGCCACGCGCTCGACCGTGTAGCCCGCCACGCTGGCAGGGCGGAAGGCGCGCGCTTCGGGCAGCAGCGGCAACGGCGCGGCATCGGCACCGGGCATGGCTTCGGCAAGCCGGGCGACCTTGGCGGCCAACGGCTGATCGGCATTGGTGACCAGCCAGGCGGCGAGATCGGCGCGCGTCAACCGCACCGGGCCGCGCGCCGCGATCAAGGCCGCGCGGGCGCTTTCGCTCAGCAGGCCGGGCGGCTCGGTTTCGATTCCGGCTGCGGCCTTGCTGAAGCGTCCGGCATCGAGATCGCGGAATATCCTGCGCCAGGCGATGCGTTCGGCCTCGCTCAGTTGCGGCGGCACCAGGCGCTGGCGGGCGGTGATACCGGGGCGCAGTCCGGTCACCACCATCGTCGGGGTCGCCGCGGGCGGCAGCGGCTGCAATTGGGCCGGCGGTTGCAGTTCGGGCGGTGCAGTGATGGCCAGCGCGGGGGTGGCCAGCAGCCCGAAGATCAGGGGCCACAGCGGGCGCATCATCCTGTCGCCGCCTTGAACAGTTTCAGATGCGCGAAGGCCTGCGCTTTCAGATCCTTGCTGTTCGCCATGGTGCGTGGGTGGATGGACGGCAGCAGCCGCGCACCGGCCCAATCGAACCAGGTGCCGCGGCTGCTGGCCAGCCGGGCCGTGCTGCCGGCCATTTCGGCGGCAACCTGGCCCAGCGCCAGCACATGTGACGGTGGGGCGAGCACTGCGAGGCGTTCCAGCACCGGTGTGAAGCGGGCGAGCAGATCGGGGGTCGGTTCGCTGTCGCCCGGTGTCGGGAAGGCCAGCCGGCTGACCAGTGCGGCGTGCGACCAATCCAGATTGATGGCGGCGATCATGCGATCGATGGTCTCACGGTGCCCGGCGTCCAGATCGGGGCGATCGATCAGCACCCAGACACGGGCATCGAGATTGCCGTGATACAGCAGCGGCGGATGCTGCCGCGCCGCCGGGAAGCGGCCGAGCAACGCCAACAGCGCCGGCACATCGGCGCAGGCCAGCGCCGGATGCGGTGCCGCCGGATCGCGCGCCGGCGGAGCAGGGCGAGCGGTGGCAGGGGGCGCAGCGGCGGGGATAGCAGCGTCCGGGGACGCCGCGATTGCGATGGCGGGTGCCGCAACCGGTTCCAGCCAGCGCCGCGGCGCTGCATCCAGGGGC
>Ga0164295_10001561_pt1 | contig 19052 bp, 21 predicted proteins | sample GEODES006metaG_FD_111798 | JGI IMG/M metagenome (GOLD analysis project Ga0164295, IMG submission 111798) | Oligotrophic lake water microbial communities from Sparkling Lake, Wisconsin, USA - GEODES006 metaG | ecosystem: Environmental > Aquatic > Freshwater > Lake | place: USA: Sparkling Lake... | reverse complement strand
TTCGATGTCCGAGATCGGGTCGACCTTGCCGGAGACGTGAATCACATTGTCATCTTCAAAGCAACGCACTACATTGATGGTGGCGTCGGTCTCGCGAATATGGGCTAAAAATTTGTTACCCAGACCTTCACCTGTGCTGGCGCCGGCCACAAGCCCGGCAATGTCGACAAACTCCACTATGGCCGGCACGATGAGCTCAGGGGTGATGATCTGCGCCAACTGTTGCAAACGGGCATCAGGCACCTCGACCACACCCACGTTGGGTTCAATCGTGCAAAAGGGGTAGTTCTCAGCCGCAATACCGGCCTTGGTCAAGGCGTTGAACAGGGTGGATTTCCCCACGTTGGGCAAGCCCACGATGCCGCATTTCAAACTCATCTTTCTTCCTTAGTCAGGGGAGCCCCGAAGCGCCAGCAGCCCCTGTTGGGCGTGGTCAAACACCCGGTCCAGGCTGTGGAAAGGGCAGGGCTAGCCTTCAATTGTAATGTTCAGCGCCAGACATGCTGTAATTTTCGCTGCGCAACTGAACGCACCCCCAAAGCGCATGGCCAGCCCGCCACTGACATCGCCAAACGCCAGCCCGCAAGGCCAAATGGGCCCAGTGCTGCTCCCGGCAGGTTGCGCTTCACGCATGGGGCACGTGCCTAAAGGTCTCTTACAACTTGAAGGATCGCGCCTGATTCGAAGGCACATAGACGCTTTTCACCGTGCGGGTGCCCATGAAATCACTCCCCTGGTGGACGCACACCTCAACCGCCCTGCGGGTTGTAAGTTCACGCAACCCTTTGTGGAAGCTTTGCCCTGCAACCCTCTGATGTTCATCGACGCCGTGCGGCAAGACTTGCTGGCGGCCTCGGGCGAATCCGGCGGGCGGCAGTGGCAACAAGCTCACCCCACTCAGGTGGATCGCTGGGGCACCCCGAATGCCCATGACGGAATCGATCTGGACAGCCCAGAAGATTTCCGCGCATTCACCCTTCGCACCGGAAGTGAACTCTTCTGGCCACCTGCGGCCTGGGTCGATTAGCCTCCTACAATCACAGGCATGTCTCTTCACTTTGATATTTGCATTCGCGGCTGCGGTATCGCAGGACGCACCTTGGCCTTGCTGCTGGCCAATCAGCGTTTGCGTGTGGCGCTGGTGCAAACGACCCCTTCGCCCCAGCCTGAGGCCCACAGCGATGTTCGCGCTTACGCACTGAATGCTGCGTCCCGTCAGTTGCTGGAGTCGGTTCGTTGCTGGCCCGAAGGCCTGGCCACCACACCCGTCTTGCACATGCTGGTCATTGGTGACCAAGACGGCGAACTTCATTTTCGCGCCAGTGAACAAGGCGTGGAGGCTTTGAACTGGATGGTTGATGTCCCCGCCCTCGAGGAGCGTCTGGCATCCGCCGTGCAGTTTCAGCCTCTGATCGAGAACTTTGGCCATGAAGCCACCGACAAGGTGCAAGCCCCCCTGACTGTGATCTGCGAAGGCCGCGCCAGCCGCACCCGCGCAGAACTGGGCGTATTTTTTGAAGTCAAAAATTACGACCAGCACGCGCTGGCAACACGGGTTCGTTGTGCTTTTCCGCACCAACAAACGGCTCGGCAATGGTTTCAATCGGGGGCGTCTCAGGCGCAAGCCGATATCTTGGCCCTGTTGCCCATTGGCGGCGCGGACAGCCAAGAGGTGGCCGTCGTGTGGTCATTGCCCCCAGCCAAAGCGTCGACACTGCTGGCTTTGCCAGAGACCGATTTTGTGCAAGCGCTGGAAGAAGCCTGCCACCACAGTTTAGGCCCCATGACCTTATCGGGGCCACGCGCCGTATGGCCATTGCAACTGGCCCATGCCGCGCGTTGGGCTGGTGCCATGTCGGGCCAGCCAGGCCGCAGCTTTGTATTGGCGGGCGATGCCGCTCACACCATGCACCCTTTGGCAGGGCAAGGCTTGAATCTGGGCTTGGCCGATGTCGCAGAACTGGCCAAGGTCTTGGCTGAACGTGAATTTTGGCGGCCTTTGAGTGACATGAAACTGCTGCGCCGCTATGAGCGCGCGAGGCAAGCCGATGTCAAAACCATGGGCTGGTTAACCGACCAGTTGCAAAACCTGTTTGCCCAGCCCGGCGCACCTTGGCAACCCTTGCGCAATTGGGGGCTGAGTGCCTTTGACAAACTCGGCCCGCTTAAACGCTGGGCCACCACCAACGCCATGCGTTGAAACGACATTTTTAAAAAGAAGCACTTCATGAATGTATGCCGGTTTTTTGTGAATGCTCGCGCAGTCTTCGGTCTGTTTTTGAGCCTGGCCTTGAGCTTCAGTGCCCATGCCGATGAGGCCAGTTTGCGTAAAAACCTGGCCGAGCGCTTACCCTCCTTGGCTAAAATTGACGAGATCAGCAAGACGCCGATAGCCGGTTTGTTTGAAATTCGGATCAACGGCAGTGACATCTACTACACCGACGCCGATGGCAACTACCTGATACAAGGCTCGCTGATCGACCTCAAGCAAAAGCGCAATCTCACAGAAGAGCGTATCGACAAACTCACGGCCATCGAATTCAATAACTTACCACTCAAAAACTCATTCACCCAAGTACGCGGCAATGGCAAACGCAAACTGGCCGTCTTTGCTGACCCGAACTGCGGTTACTGCAAGCGCTTTGAGGCCGATCTGGCCAAAATTGACAACGTGACCATCCACCACATTCTGTTTCCGATTCTGGGTGAAGACTCGCTTGTCAAATCCAAAAATATTTGGTGTGCCAAAGACAAAGCCAAAACATGGAATGACTGGATGCTGAACGGCGTGACGCCCCCGGCCATCAAGTGCGATTCCAGTGCAGTCGATGCCAACGTCGATTTTGGCAAAAAGAACCGCGTGACCGGCACGCCAGCCTTGTTCTTTGCTGACGGTTCACGCGTGCCTGGCGCCATAGACGCCAAGCAAATTGAAAAACTGCTCGCCTCTGTCAAATAAACGCGAACACCACCATGCACCGTACCGAAGACACCACCTGGCTGTTGATCAGTCGCTTGAGCTATGCCGGACTGGCGCCCTTTGTTTTGTTGGCTTTTTTGTTGTGGCTGGTCGACGCTGAGCTGCACCCCTTCATCGCCTTGGCCATGGCCGCTTACGGCGCGGTGATTGTGTCTTTTTTAGGGGGTATCCATTGGGGCATTGGCTTTCGCAATGCGATCACTTCGCACAATGCGCCCCCCGTGCATTTTATTTGGGGCGTCATGGCGCCCTTGCTGGCCTGGGTGGCCATCATGATGCCGGCCTTTGCCGGCTTGCCTCTGCTAGGGGCCGTTTTGATTGCCTGCTATTTCATGGACCGCCGCACCTGGCCTGCCGCTGGATTGGGGGCCTGGTTGACTTTGCGTTTGCACTTGACCATCGTCTCTTCTTTGAGCTGCTTTTTTGCCGCAGGTGCAACCTGATTTCAAATCATCACCATGACGCAAACTGCTCTGCACTACACCGTTGAAGTCGCCTCACTGCATGCCCACCTGTACCGCGTCTGCCTGACGATCCCTGAGCCTGCTGCCCAACAGGTGGTCTCCCTTCCGGTGTGGATTCCGGGCAGTTATCTGGTCCGCGAATTCGCCAAGAACCTGCAACACCTGCAAGCCCTGCAGCACGGTAAAGCATGTGCACTGACACAAGAAGATAAATGCAGCTGGGCTGTGGACTGCGATGCCGATGCGCCCCTGTCACTGAGCTACGAGGTCTACGCCTTGGACAACTCGGTCCGCACCGCTTGGCTGGATGCATCACGCGGCTTTTTTAACGGCACCAGCATGTTTTTACGGGTGCACGGGAATGAGCAACACATACACCGCTTACAGCTAATGCCTGTTGCCAGCCAAGCCACATGGCAAGTGGCCACGGGATTGCAGCCAGTCAAAGTCAACAAGCAAGGTTTTGGCACCTACAGCGCAGACAACTACGACGAGTTGGTGGACTGCCCGGTGGAGATGGGCACATTTTGGCGGGGAGAGTTCACCGCCTGCGGCGTGCATCACCAGTTTGTGGTGGCCGGCGCCCTGCCTTCGTTTGACACAGAACGCTTGCTGGCTGACACCCAAAAGATTTGCGAAACCGAAATTCAATTCTGGCATGGCGCCAAAGGCTCGCTTCAAGACACACCGCACAAACGCTATGTGTTCATGCTCAATGCCGTGGACGATGGGTACGGTGGTCTCGAACACCGCAACTCGACCGCGCTGATTTGCGGCCGACGCGACTTGCCACGTGTGGGTGAACCCCAAACCAACGAGGGCTACACCACGCTGCTCGGCCTGATCAGCCACGAATATTTTCACACCTGGAACGTCAAGCAACTGCGCCCCTTTGAATTGGCTCAGTATGACTACAGCCAGGAAAATTACACCCCGTTGCTGTGGTTTTTTGAAGGCTTTACCAGCTACTACGACGACTTGCTTGTGCGACGTGCGGGTTTGATTGACGACGCCGTCTACTTCAAATTGCTGAACAAAACCATCAACCAAGTGATGCAAACCCCGGGCCGCCAAGTGCAAACGGTTGCGCAATCGAGTTTTGACGCCTGGGTCAAGTATTACCGTCAGGACGAAAACACGCCTAACGTCACAGTCAGCTACTACACCAAAGGGGCCCTGGTGGCCCTGTGTCTGGACCTGACGCTGCGTGCAAGCCATGCGGCCACTTTGGACGATGTGATGCGCGGCCTGTGGCAGCGCTGCAAAGCGGGACCGATGCAAGAAGCCGACGTGTTGGCTGTCTTGCAAGAACTCACGGGGCGCAGTTGGAAAAAAGAAATCAAAGCCTGGGTGCACAGCACCGCCGAATTGCCCTTGCGGAGCTTGCTTACCGCTCAAGGCCTGAAGGTGCATGACGATGAAGCGCAGATGGCGCAGCGCTTGGGCTTGCGCACAGTGGACGGTGCCGCAGGGGTTCAGATCAAAGTGGTTTTGCGCGGGGGCGCGGCAGAACGGGCGGGTTTGGTCTCTGGGGACGAATGGCTGGGGCTTGACGTGGGCGCACGCGGCCAAGGCGGCAGCTGGCGTTTGAACAAACTCGATGAGTTGAAGGTCTTACTCGGCACAGAAAAAAAGCTCACCGCCTGGGTTTCACGCGACAAACGCTTGCTGCGCCTGCCTTTGAGCCTGCCGCCCAAGTCGGTGACCTGGCGCTTGGCCATGCCTGCGGACCGTAAAACAGGTCAGTGGCCTGGGGTGTGACTTTCGAAGATCGCTTGCAGGCAAGCTCCTACAAAAAACTCTGCAGGGGCTTGCCTGCAAGCGATACACCAGGCTTCCCTTTGTAGGAGCTTGCCTGCAAGCGATAGATCAACTTTTGCTGCCTACTTCCCGCGCAAATCTATCACCCGCTTGGCCTTGCCTTGGCTGCGCTCAACGCCGCCTTCGGTGCGCAACTCGATTTCAACACTGGTGCCGATGTAGACTTTGATCTCATGCTGCAACTGTTTGGCGGCTGCTCGGGCTTCAATGCTGTCTTGCGCAATGCCTGTGCTGGTTTCCACCACCACTTTCAAATTGTCCATCGGGCCTTCGCGGGTCAGCACGCATTGGTAATGCGGAGCCAACTCGGGGCGCTTCAAGATCAGCTCTTCGATCTGTGACGGGAACACGTTGACACCGCGGATGATCATCATGTCGTCGCTGCGGCCAGTGATCTTTTCCATGCGGCGCATGCTGCGGGCGGTGCCCGGCAACAAGCGCGTCAGGTCGCGCGTGCGGTAGCGGATGATGGGCAGCGCTTCTTTGGTCAGGCTGGTGAAGACCAACTCGCCCATCTCGCCATCGGCCACAGTCTCACCCGTTTCGGGGTGGATGATTTCGGGATAAAAATGGTCTTCCCAAATGGTGGGGCCGTCTTTGGTTTCAATGCATTCACTGGCCACACCCGGGCCCATCACTTCGGACAAGCCATAGATGTCTACGGCGTCGATGTTCATGCGTTTTTCAATCGCAGCGCGCATGTCATTGGTCCAAGGCTCGGCACCGAATATACCGATGCGCAGAGCGCTGGTCTTGGGATCAATGCCCTGACGCTCAAACTCGTCGGCAATCGCCAGCATGTAGCTGGGCGTGACCATGATGATGCTCGACTTGAAGTCTTGGATCAGCTGCACCTGGCGCTCGGTCTGGCCACCGCCAAAAGGCACCACAGTCAGGCCCAGTTTTTCTGCACCATAGTGCGCGCCCAAGCCGCCAGTAAATAAACCGTAGCCATAGCTGATGTGCACCATGTCGCCGGGCTTGGCGCCGCCGGCCCGGATGCTGCGGGCCACCACGGTGGCCCAAGTGTCGATATCTTTAAGGGTATAACCCACCACCGTGGGTTTGCCAGTGGTGCCGCTCGATGCGTGGAGGCGAGCACATTTTTCGCGTGGCACGGCGAACATACCAAAGGGGTAGCTGTCTCGCAAATCCGCTTTGGTGGTGAACGGAAACTTGGCGATGTCGGCCAAGCTTTTGCAGTCGCTGGGGTACACGCCTGCTGCGTCGAACTTGGCGCGGTAAACGGGCGAGTTGGCATAGGCGTGTTGCAGCGTTTGCTGCAGGCGCTTGAGTTGCAGACTGCGCAGCTCGTCGATGCTGGCCTTTTCAATGGGTTCTAAGGGAAATGCTTTGGGGCTCATGTGCAACTCCGAATTCAAAAATCAAGTGAACCCGCCGTGTGCAGTGCGGGTTGAACGCATGGGTTCCAGCGTGCGCGGGAATGACAATAATGGGCGGACATGACTGCGGTTTACGCCGGCACCACAGAGCCCTGGATCTGCGCGCTCTTGCCTCGGAACAGGGCAATCACTTCTCCATTCTGGTTGGTGACCCTCATGTCGTAAATGCCATGGCGCCCGCTCAAGGTTTGCTCGATGCCTTCGCAGGTCAACACATCGCCCAGCTTGCCAGGCTTCAAAAATTCAATGCTGCATCCCGCCGCCACCGCGTTCTTGTTGTGGCTGTTGCAAGCAAAGGCAAAAGTCGAATCGGCCAAGGTGAATATAAAGCCACCATGGCAAATTTGGTGACCATTCAAATGACGTTCTGTCACGGCCATCCGGAGCATGGCACGACCTGGCTCGCAACTGATCAATGCCATGCCCATGGTGTCTTTGGAGGCGATGTCCACAGCGAACAGGGTTTCGCCCACTTGGCGGGCAATCTCTTTGGCGTCTCGCATCATTCGCCTTTGAACTGCGCAGGTCGTTTTTCCAGAAACGCTTGCACGCCTTCGAAGTAATCGTGGGTGCGCCCCATGGACGACTGGGTATCGCGCTCCAAGTCCAAGTGTTCAGACAAACTGCGTGTGGTCGCGCCTTGCAACAAGGCACGGCTGGTCACCAGTGCCTTGGTGGGCATGACCGCCAGGCGCTCAGCCATGGCCATGGCAGCGGCCACACTGTCTTCTGCGACTTCCCAAATCACACCCCACTCTTTGGCCTGTTGGGCGGGCAATTTGTCGCCAGTGAAGGTGAGTGCCATCGCCCGGGCCAGCCCCAAGCGCTCGACCAGCAACCAGCTGCTGCCCGCATCAGGAATCAAACCAATTTTGCTGAAGGCCTGAATGAAACTGGCCTGCGGTGCTGCAATGGCGATATCGCAAGCCATGGCCAACGATGCGCCTGCGCCGGCCGCCACGCCATTGACCGCCGCGATAATCGGCATCCGCAAAGACTGAATGCGCCGGGTGGTCGGGTTGAACGCTTGATCGATGATGGGTCCCGGATCAGCACGGGCGACCCTGTCAACCCCTGGGGTAAAGTCGAAAGAGGACAGGTCAGCACCTGCACAAAAGCCTCGGCCCGCACCCGTGAGCACCATGGCCCGAATGACAGGGTTGGCTTCGGCCTGGTCAAACGCAGCCCATAAATCATGGTGCATTTGACGGTCAAAACTGTTCAAAGCAGCAGGACGGTTGAGCGTCACCAGCGCCACAGCGCCGCGCTCTTCGTACAAGACAGTGGATGAGGTATGGGTCATGAAAATCTCCAGATCAGAAAATGTATCATTAACCGACCGATCGGTTGGTTAATTACTCTTTGGGTTTACCCTATTTTCAGGGCTGCAAGCATGCCATTCAAGAAGGCTCTCAGGGCGATAGGTATAGTGACGATATTCCCTTGATATGACGCTCACACTGGAGACAGCACATGGCCTATGAAAACATTGAAGTCCGCACCGAAGGCGGCGCGGTCGGCATCATCACCCTGAACCGCCCGAAGGCACTGAACGCCTTGAATGGCGCATTGATGGACGAATTGGGCGCGGCCCTGAAAGCCTTTGACGCCGATGAAGCGATTGGCTGCGTGGTCATCACTGGCAGCGAAAAAGCCTTTGCCGCCGGTGCCGATATTTCGGCCATGGCCAAGTTCACCTTCTCCGATGTTTACAAAGAAGACTTCATCACCCGCAACTGGGAAACCATTCGCAGCATCCGCAAACCGGTGATTGCCGCCGTGAGCGGTTTTGCTTTGGGCGGTGGTTGCGAGCTGGCCATGATGTGCGACTTTGTGATTGCCGCCGACAACGCCAAGTTCGGTCAGCCCGAAATAAAGCTCGGCATCATCCCCGGCTCGGGGGGCACCCAACGCTTGCCACGCGCCATTGGCAAAGCCAAAGCCATGGACCTGGTGCTGACAGGCCGCATGATGGACGCGCACGAAGCCGAGCGATCAGGGCTGGTCAGCCGTGTGGTGCCCTTGGACAAACTGATGGAAGAAACATTGGCTGCGGCCCTGATGATCTGCAGCTATGGCCAACTGGCGGTGATCGGTGCCAAAGAAAGTGTCAACCGCGCTTTTGAAAGTGGCCTGTCAGATGGCGTGATGTTCGAGCGCCGGATTTTCCATGCGCTGTTTTCCACATCCGACCAGAAAGAAGGCATGGACGCGTTCTTGAACAAACGCGCCCCGCAGTTCAGACACAGCTGAAACAGCGAAGACACCCTGCTCGACTCCCTGAAACTTGACGCACGTCAAAACCGATCACGTCAACTCAAGTCAGACTCCAATCCTGACTTCAGTACAGGGTTAGCTTTTCATGAATTTAGTCAAGTTGAGCAGAGTGCGCGCTTTGAAGGCACAAAGGTATGGCGGCATTTTGGGTGCCATGGCGGTAGGTTTGTTGTTGACTGCTTCAGCCCGTGCTGTGAGCTTGTGGCCCACCATTCCCTTCACTCGGGGTCAAGACCTGTGTCAATACCAGGACGCCTATGGCCGCAGCCGCAGTGCCCACCGCAAAGAAATGATCAGGGAAGTCTCCGAACTCATGGCCATGGGCGCGCAGACCAAAGACGCTGTGCAAGCTGTCGCCACCATTGACAAGTTGATTGACAAACAACGTCAAATGGCCCGCATCGGCTCGGGCATGGACGTGACTTTGGAAAGCGTCATCAAATCATCGCTCGACCAAATTTACCGAGACGTGCAGCCGAAGGAAAGAAAGCTCGTGTTTTTAAATCCCACAGCCCTGATTGAGCTGCTGAATGAATTGAAAGAACAACATCGACAAGAAATGGTTGACGCCAAAAAATTGGCGCGGTTGTCCGGCATTGCCTGGGGAACCTATGCCTATGGACCCAGCTGCAACAACGATGTTTTGGTCACACTCCATGTCACTTTGCATGGCGGCGAAACCTATAACTTCAATGCCAAGGGAGAACCTGAAAGGGCTGCCAATGCCATTGCGAATATGCTGTTCAAACAATTTCAGGCCACCCGTTTTCCATCCGAGGTCAATCTGAATGGCAACCGCTTGACACTGGTGGGTGCTCCGGGCTCACCAGTCAGTCATGTCCCAACCCCGGCCATGGCCGAAAAAGCCTGTGCCAGCGTCAAAGCGCGTTTGCCTTCTTGGGAAGAATATGAATTACTGGCCATATTGGGCGATTGGAATGGTGGCGTCAGCCTGAACCACGACGTCTGGACCCTGACCGGTGGCAAAGTCCTTTCACCCACCTTGCGCAATCCATCGCCTGTGCGGCAACCCGAAGAAGCGCGGGGACAAGATTTGCATTTTTATTGCGTGCGATAAGCGCGGGACTTTACAACTTTGAGGCTGAGCGGTTCTGCCGCTCTGAATCCCGCGGAACTAAAGTCAACCAATTGCCGTATCAACTCCATCGGATCGCGGGATTCCATCAAGCCCCGCGAAAGACTTTTGACACTGCGAGAGCGCGGTCGTGTCGCCGTTAAGACAGCACCGACCAAAAAATAGAGTCGCCAAACCAGGGTGGCTCGCGAGGTGTCCGGCAGGCAGGTTTCGAGCAGTGACAGAAATCGCTCATTGACATCGTCATAAATCTCAACAATCAATTGTTCCACCAATTTGCCTTGCTCCGCATTCAGACTGAGCGAAAGCGCGGCTACCGGACTTTGCTTAGACAAGGATGCGCCCTGAAACATCGGCGCCACCCAAGCATGAACCAAAGATTCCACCGTTAAATCATTTGCTTTTTCCAGCTTGTCAAAGTTGGCCATGCGTGCAGCGTTCAAAGGTGCCGCCGCATTCTTCAAGACTTCAGTGAACAAGCCTTCTTTGTCACCAAAATAATAGGAGATCAATGCAGAATTAGTATTGGCCAGATTGGCTATGGCACGGATAGAGACCCAGCGATAGCCTTTTTCCACAAAAAGTTGAGTGGCGGCCTCGATCAATCGCATTGCAGCGTCTTGATTTCCGTCTTTAGCAATCAATTTTTCATTCTCGCTGGGTATTCTGCGCACCGACGGTTTGACGGTTTAATGCAGCACCTTGAATGGCACAACCCCCCAATGGAAGCCGCACCATCAAGACCTACCCGATTGACTTTAAGTAGCTGCCGCAGCAGCTGGTTTTTCTAACCTCTGATTGGGTGGCAGCGCAAAACGCCAAATTTTTTGTTGTATGTCGGCCTTGAGTAAATGTCCTTGTATATGCCCATCGCCCGACTTGCGCATCGAGACCTTGTTGATGCCATCCCATCGCTGGACCGATGCAAATCCATTTTTGATCAACTCACGCATCTGGTCGACCGAGGTGTTGGACCCCACGCTGCCTTTGCGCAAAATTTCTGCGACCATCATGACCGCATCATAGGCAAGGCTGGTGTTGCAAACGTTGGCAGGCTGAGGCATGGTCGTCGTTTCTGCTGATCGCTTCAAATACCGCTCAACGTAGGAGTTGTATTTCGCGTCGCCAATGCGGGTCTCATTGGTACTGAATCCCACGCTGTGCACATTTTTCCCGGCAGAACCTACCGCCTGAATAAAGCCACCGGCCCAGACTGAAGCGTCGCAAAAAATAAGCTTGTCAAACCCTTGTGTTTCCAATTCTTTGAGCAAGCCTAAAGTGGGCGCATTCAATCCATTAGAAAGCAAGGCATCAGGATTGGAAGCCCTGATTTTGATGGCCACAGAAGAAAAATCAGTGGTTCGCGTTTGAAATTCGGTGGTCGCCACCACCGTCATGCCTAATTCTTTGGCAGCACGGCTGAATTGCTCAATCGCCTCCAAGCCTGAGGCCTGCTGTTCGTCACCGGCCACCGCCACGCGCATCACTTGGGGATAGAGTTTTTTGAACTCAGCCAAGCCCTCAGGAATCATGGTGTCATTTGGCGGATGAATTCGCAAGGCATAAGGTCGGGCGGAAACACCGCTTTTTAAGGCCGTCCAGCACAAGGCGGGCATCTTCATCTGATTGGCCAAGGGGGCTACGCTTTCCCACGATGTACCGCTCAAGGGCCCCAGCACAGTCACGGCATTATTGGACTGCAATTTTCTGAACAGCATCACTGACTGAGTCGCCTGAAACTGATCATCTTCCACTGTCAACTCAAATGGCCGACCATTGATACCGCCACTGCTGTTGATATCGTTGATCGCCAATTCCAGAGCGGTTCGGTACAGCGTGGCATAGCTGGCACCAAAACCTGTCACAGGCAAAATCGTGCCCAACCGGATCGGGGCATTGGATTGTGCATGACTGAAAAGCGGCAGCGCTGCAGCGGCACCGATCAGCGAACGTCTATCGATCATCTTGAGTCTCCTTGTGGTTGAAATTAATGCGTTCCAAGATAATGATTTACAAAACCAGGATCTTGGAGAAGTTCTTCGCTCAGGCCTTCGCGAACAATTTTCCCTTGTCGAAGCACGTAAGCACGGTCGGAAAAACGCAAGGCAAGTTTGACGTTTTGTTCGACCAGCAAAATAGACAAGCCCTCACCTTTCAAGGTCCGCAGTGTTCGATACGCTTCGGCCACCATCAGAGGAGAAAGCCCCAGAGAAGGTTCATCGAGCAAGAGCAGTTCGGGCTTGTTGACCACGGCGCGGGCCAGGGCCAGCATTTGTTGCTCCCCGCCTGAAAGGTTGCCGGCCAGTTGATTTTGGCGTTCCGAGAGCTTGGGGAATTTCTCATACACCTCGCCCAGGGCGTCATCAAATGACTGCGAACTGGGCCGAATGTCGTATGCAATTCGCAGATTGTCTATAACAGTCAAAGACTGCAATGTGCCACGCCCCTCAGGCACATGCAGAAGGCCACTTTGCGCCAGCGTGTGGGCACTTGCATGCTGAACCTCCTGGCCCAAAACCTTCACATCGCCGGAACGGGGTTGAATCAAAGCAGAAAGAACACGCAGCAAAGTTGTTTTGCCAGCGCCATTGGCACCGACTACAGCCACAACCTCCCCTTTGGCGACCTGGAGGCTGATGGAGCGCAAGGCCTCGATCCGGCCATAAGAAAACGCAAGGTCCTTGACTTGCAAGAGCAAGTTGGATTCGGCAGTTTTCAAAGGATCACTCATGCCTCGATACCCAGATACGCTTCTACGACTCGGGGATCCTTCAACACCTCGGCCACCGTTCCATTTGCAATGATGCGGCCATAGTCCAGCACCACCATGCGATCGCACAGGCCTCGCAAAAATCCCATGTCGTGTTCAATCACGATCGTCGCTTGAACAATGTCGCGCAAAGCATGAATGTGCACCGCGAGGTCCTCGGTTTCTCGGTCGTTCATGCCCGCTGCGGGCTCGTCCAGCAGCAGTATGTGCGGGTCGCCTGCAAGGGCGCGGGCAATCTCAAGACGCCGGGCTTCACCATAAGCCAGAGAACCCGCTGCATCATTGGCCTTGGAGGCCAATCCAGCTTTGTGGAGCAAAGACATCGCCTTTTCAAGGTTTGCTTTTTCATTGACACAGAAAACGGCACGTAATGGATTGGAAGTGTGCTGCTTCATGGCCACCATGACGTTCTCCAGCACCGTCATGCGAAGGAACAAACGAATATTTTGGAATGTTCTGGCCAGTCCCATGCGCGCACGCACATGCGCAGGCTGAAGAGAAATATCGTTATCACCAAGGAAAATATGGCCCGCACTGGCCTCGTAGAAACCCGTGATCACATTGACGAGGACAGATTTACCTGCGCCATTGGGACCCACAAGGGCAAGAATTTCGCCCTGTTTCAGGTCCAGGCTCACGCCCTCTAGCGCCACGACACCACCAAAGGTTTTGGAGACACCTTGAACAGATAAGGCCACAGAATTTGACATGTTAAGACTGCGGCTCACGGTTGGGCGGCATCACGCGTGCAGAAATACTTTGGATCCGAAAGGCCAGTAAACCATCGGGTCTGATCAGCAACATCAAGACGACCATGGCACCAAAAAGGGTTCCTCGCCACTCGCTTGCACCGCGTAAGACCTCGGGCAACAGCGTCATGGTCACAGCGCCCAATACAGGCCCCCACATGTTGTTGGTGCCACCCAAAATGATATACAAAACGATGTAGATCGAAACCAGAATATCAAAGTTTTCGGGTCGAACAAAAACCATGTGGTGGGCATACAAGCCGCCCGCCATTGCAGCAATGGCCGCACCTGCACTGAACATGATGGTTTTTACATACACCGTATGGATGCCCATCGACCGCGCAACGCTTTCATCTTCGCGCACAGCATCGAGAATGCGTTGCAATGGCGATCGACTGATCCACCACAACATGCCGCCGACCAAGACGACGAGCACCGCAATATGCCAAATTTGCGTGCCCATCAGTCCGCTCATCCCGCGCACCCCGCCGATGTAGGGGGTTGACTCCAGAACAGCACGCAAGCAAGAGGCGATGCCGATGGTCACCAAAATGAGATACACCCCGCGCGTTCTTAAGGCAGGAAGCGCCACCAAAGCAGCAAAAACTGCTGTTCCCACAGCCGCGATAGGCAAGGCCACCAGCAGGTGCAGTCCAAACTTAACCGTCAAAACACCACTGCCATAAGCACCCAGCGCCATGAAGGCGCCATTGGCAAACGACAGGCTGCCGGACATGAGAATCACGTAGGCACTCCAAGCCAAAAGAATGTTCAGCCCGGTAAAAATAATGTGGTCGCTCGTCATGGCTTTGTCATGCTCTTGTTTCTTTGTGGATGCCGCCGCCACCAAACAGGCCCGCAGGACGAATCAGCAAAACGCCGATCATCAAAATCCACACCACCACATCACTCAAACGCCCAAGTCCAAAATGAAAGGCCATGGACTCAAGAACCCCCACAAGCAATCCACCCAAGACCGCCCCTCTGAGCTCTCCCATGCCGCCAATCGCCAAAATAGCCAAAGCTTTCAAGCCCAGAGAAAAGCCAACATCAGTGGTGGCGTAGCCCGTCCTGAGCAACAACATGATGCCCGCAATGGCTGCCAAAACAGAAGCCATGAGAAATGTGTATTGGTTCACCCGCTTGACATCGATACCGAGCAAGCGAGCCGCATCTGGCGAGTCTGCAGTGGCACGAATATTTCTGCCAAAACGGGTTCGCGTGATCATGTGGTGCAAAACCACCATCAGGACCAAGGTGAAGATCAGCGTTCCGATCTTCAACCAGCTGATTGAAATTCCCCACGCAGACACACTGGCGATCCTCAGCGTCGAGGCACCGGGCATCGAAATTGGCTCGGTTCCCCAGTACTTTTGAGCGCCGTCAATCAGCACCAGTCCCACAGCGAGGGAACTCAGGGCCGCTGTAATGTGCCCATCTTTACCGGCAAACTTTCTAAAACTCACCAGCTCAACAGCAAGGCCGGCAACGCCAATCACCACGCACACCAAAACCGCAGCGATGGCAAGGGGTATGCCCAACGCCACCATGGCAATGGTGAGAAAGCCAGACAGCATGAACAACTCAGGATGCGCAAAGTTGAGCTTGTTCAAAACACCAAAGACCAAGCTAAACCCCAACGCAATCAGGGCATACATGCTCCCCACAACCAAGCCATTCAGGAGTTGTTCAAAAAACACGCCGGTGAGTCCTTTGAAGTTGCTTCATTGAGTTAATCATTGATTAGATAATACAGGCATGCCGCGCCTGTAACCTAAGGGAAATCCCCTGCCTTAATGCGGTTGGCTAGAAGGAAATGTGGGGTTATGATTTATTAATCAATGATTAATTTCATTGGTCCAATCGCAAAGGAATCGCCATGAGTCAAATGAAATTTGGAATTTTTGATCAAGTAGACAACTCGGGTCGCCCCCTCAACGTTCAATACGAAGAACGCATGCAGCTCGCCGAGCTTTACGACCACAGCGGCTTTCATTGCTACCATCAAAGTGAGCACCATGCGACGACATTGAGCATGGCGCCTTCGCAAAGTGTTTTTCTCGCCGCGATGACGCAGCGGACGAAAAAAATCAAACTCTGCCCCCTCGTCTACTTATTGCCGGTCAATCACCCGATTCGACTGGCCGAAGAGATCAGCATGTTGGACAACTTGTCGAACGGGCGTTTTGAATTCGGCATCGGACGCGGCGCCAGTCCCCACGAGATTGAGGCGCTCGGCATGCCACCAGACAAGGCTGGCGATGCTTATGCAGAGGCCTATGAAATTTTGCAAAAATATTTCGCCTCTGAAACGGTGAATCACGTCGGCAAGTATTGGCAAGTAGACAACTTTCCCGTCAAAGTCAAACCCCTTCAGACCCCTCATCCTGCCATGTGGTATGCCGTGGCTTCAGCTGATTCAGCCGTCTGGCCTGCGCAAAATGGTGTGAACATTATTTGCGGCGGACCGGTTGATAAAGTGCGTTTGATCAGCGACAAATACAAAGCCGAAGCCGCCCTCGCCGGCACATCTGCACGGCCAGACGCACTCATGGGCATTTGGCGTTTTGTGGTGGTGGCTGATACGGATCAAAAAGCCCTTGAAATTGCAGAAAAAGCCTGGCCCCAATTTCATGAAAGCTTTTACCAACTCTGGCGCAAGCATGGCACCGAGCCGGCGCGACTGAAGTTAGCCCCTGACTTCAAAGGCATGATGGCTTCAGGATACGGCTTTGCAGGATCCCCCCAAACAGTTGCAGATGGCTTGATCAAACAAGCCCGCGATGGCCAAGTGAATTACTTTGTGGGTCACTTCATGTTTGGCGACATGCCGCATCAAGATGCCATGAATTCCACCCGCCTGTTTGCATCCAGCGTCATGCCTGAGATGGAAAAAGCTTCCCGAGCATGGCTCATCTGATGGCAGCACTTTAAAAAACCAAAACCCTTTGAATGCTTTAGCTTTCTGGTTTGATGTCGATACATAGAACACAACACCCTTTTTGGAGGTTCTATGCGAATTCCATCCGTCAGTTTAAGCCCCGTCATGATGCGATCGATGCCTTTGATCGATCCTCTCGCTCGGGTTGAAAAACGCCTGCCGTTCGCAGCCGTGAATCGAAAAGGACCTTTGGCATCGACCACAAAATCACGCGATAAAAAGCGCGAAACGCCTATGGATGGACTGGGCCAGGAAATTGACGTATTGGCCTGAATCCCTGCAATCGACACGAAACTGACATACAAATTTTAAATAATTGACATTTTTGTAACAATAAGAAAGTTCAAATGTCAAAAACACTCTCTACTTGGACTTGCGCTGCTGCGCTCGTTTTAGCTTTATCAGCTTGCGGTGGCTCTGAGAGCTCCGACCCCACCTTCAATGTGGCTGTCATTGGCGATTCGCCCTACGGCATTGCTTATGGAGACGTTGCGCAATACAACGCCAATCCGGCTTTCATTTCAGCCGTCAATGCCGACCCCAGTTTGTCGCTGGCATTGCATGTCGGCGATATCCACTCCGGCAAAGAATATTGCACTGAGGCCTACAACATCGGCGTGTTCAACCAGTGGAAGAGTTTCAAAATGCCCTTGGTTTATGTGCCAGGCGATAACGAATGGGCCGACTGCCACAAAGCCAAACAAGGCGGTGGCGCCTACAACGCGACCACTGCGGCCATCGACTATGTCACCACCAATGGCGGCTCTTATGCCAAGGGAGACCCTTTGGCCAACTTGGGCCTGATCCGCTCGATCTTCTTTCCAGCACCCGGTAAGTCTTTAGGCACCAGCCCTATGACAGTGCACAGCCAGGCCCTGGAATATGACGTGAAAACCCCCGCAGATGCGCAGTTTGTAGAAAACGTGTGGTTCGAGAAAAACGGCGTCATGTTTGTTACCATCAATGTGCCCGGTGGCTCCAACAACAACAAAGACAACTGGTATGGCACGCCCACCCAGAGCAATGCCCAAGCGAATGAAGTGGCCACACGCACTGCCGCCAATTTGCGTTGGCTTGATACGGCTTTTGCCCAAGCCACAACCAACAAAGACATTGCCGTGCTTATTCAAATTCAGGCTGACATGTGGGACCAAGACGGCGCCAACAAAACCCACCTGACCGAATACAAGCAGTTCATCGACAAGATTGCCACCAAGACCACGGCGTTTGCAAAACCGGTGTTGCTGATCAATGGCGACTCGCACAACTACCGCTCTGACAATCCATTGGTGCCCGGTGCTGCCTGCGTGGTCGAAGCCCCCGTCGCTGGCGTGGTCGGTGCTGCCTTGGTCGCGGCCAAAGAAGCCGTTGCTTGCAGCGATGCCTCGGTGGCCATTGTCGCCGCAACCTACCATACCGATGTTTATGGCTCCAGCAGCGCCACGACCGACCCGTATACCAACCAACCTGGCGGCTATAACGTGCCCAACTTTCACCGCATCGTGACGCACACCAACCCAGCCAACCCGATGGAATACCTCAAGCTGACCATCAACCCCAATGCCAACGCAGCCAATGGCAGCAGCGCATTTGGTCCTTTCAGCTGGGCACGCGTCAAGCCCTGACAGGCTGAACAACACCGTCTACCTGACTTTTGACAGCCTCTGGTAGACGCTGTTGGCCTCAGTCTTTGCCCAGAAATGTTTTGATTTTGCTGGGCCAACTGGGGTCTGCCAGAGCGCCATGCGATGGGACAGTCGAGACAGCCGCCGTGTAGTTTTGGCGGTGTGTACAGCCATGGCGAATGTCTGCCCTTGCGAGCAAGGGATCATTCCACCACCATGCCGCCTTCTCTGTGAGCTGTTGCGTAAATGGTGGTGAAGCCATTGCTTCTGAGCACATCGATATGGTTCATCAGTTCCGCCACTCTTCAAGTCAATGGTGTTTTCAGGTTACCGAAATACTGGAACCCACTGTTCGAGCCACCCGAGCAACTCGGACCTGCATCCCCACTTTTATGAAAATCAAGCATCGCAAAATTAAAGCCCAAGCCGAAGTAAAAACTCCGGAGCAGTTGCTCGTCTCCATCTTTGCCGGCGCAACCGTGCGAATGAACGACAACGGGCTTGGTTTTGTCTGCGGACAGTAAGAAGTCTTCAAAATTAAAACCAAGATTCAAAAGGAATCTTTAACGAAATAGGCGCTGCTCAAATGGGATGTTTTGATGACGCTGTCGCTCATGCCAACGAAGAACAAAAAGCAATCAACAAGCAAAAAAGATATTTGATCATCGTGTGGTTTATTGGGCTTTGTTTGGTGAAGAAAAACTCGCTCGCCACTTGGTCATAAATGGGTGGATGAGGGGTAAAACTTGGACTGTGAATTCAACTTTTACTTTTGCACCCTGATTCCCGCTGACTTCGCATTGCCAACACAAACACCGTATCAATCGGTGCGACATATCGGTAAAGTGCAATGTAGCCAAGTGAAGCACGGCCAATCATCAGTCCTCTCATACCCCCCTTGACTGGACGACCCAACGAGGGACTGG
>Ga0164295_10001559_pt1 | contig 19054 bp, 20 predicted proteins | sample GEODES006metaG_FD_111798 | JGI IMG/M metagenome (GOLD analysis project Ga0164295, IMG submission 111798) | Oligotrophic lake water microbial communities from Sparkling Lake, Wisconsin, USA - GEODES006 metaG | ecosystem: Environmental > Aquatic > Freshwater > Lake | place: USA: Sparkling Lake... | reverse complement strand
CCTATGGGTGGAGAACCGATGGGTGGAGAACCAATGGGTGGCGAGCCTATGGGTGGAGAACCAATGGGAGGAGAACCAATGGGCGGAGAACCAATGGGAGGAGAGTCTGAAGAAGGCGGTGGTTTCAAAACTATCCAAAGACTTACAGGTAAATTATCACAAAAATTAAGAGCATATAACAATCAAGATGAAGACGGATTGGATTCACAGGATATTAAATATGTTATAAACATGGTTTTATCGGCTTTAGATTTAGAAAAGTTGGACGAGGATGATAAAGAAGACATTTTATCTAAATTTGAAGAAATTGATATGTACGGCGATGAAGGTCCTGAAAGTTTAGATTTTAGTGGTGAAGAAGATGTCAATTTTGGTGGTGATGAGTTTGGAGGAGAACCAATGGGTGGAGCTCCTATGGGTGGTGAAGAACCAACACCACAAGAACCAACAGAAAATGTTTTTGGAGAATCAAGAGTTGAAAATGTTTTGAAAAAATATTTTGTAGTAACAAAAGAAGAAGCTCCAATTTTAGAAGAAAAAAAACAAAAAGATTATATTAAAAATAAATTAACACAGATAAAAGTAAAACAAGAGTTGCAAAATTTATCAGAAACTAGTCGTCAGTTGGAAAGAGCAAATAGACTTTTATCTGAAGGGGCACAATTTGTAGGTAAAACAAATTTAGATAATTTAATTTTTAATAAAAAAGGTAAACAAATTAAAATAGACACAAGAGGAAACATTATATGAATTTGATTTATATAAATGAGTTAGGTCCAAACTTTAGAGGAGACAATATCTATGAATTTATTTTTTCAGATATTGATGACGCATATGGTGAAGATTGGGATATTGAGCCAGCATCTGGACGACCACAACCACCAAAAATTGAATTTATTAAAAAAGTTGGTATTTTAAAAAACTCAGATATAGAATTAGAATTAGTTCAAAATTCAGACTTTTTTTGTGTTTATGATGCCGTTGATGGTGTTATTTCATTAGGATGGGAAAAGTCGGATTCGGATGAAATAATTGTATATAAAAAGAAACGATTAGTTTTTCAATACGGAGAAAGTATTGAAAATGTTGAAAGTAAATTATACGAAAGAGATGTCGTATTAAATTGGGAAAAAAATTTGATGCTAAATGAAACACATGAATTATAAACTTCAAAAATTACTTCATGAAGGGTTTTCTATTAAAACATTAGAAAATCTTTCAGAAAAACAACTATCTTCTTTATACCGTAGAATTATGGAGCAAGAAGGGACGCTTAATGTTAAAAAAGGTTCCCCTGAAGAGGCTAAGGCTAAATCTGCTGGTAAATCATTTGTTACTTATGAAGAAGAACTTGAAGAAGATGACTTCGCATTAAATAGAATGGCCGGAAACAACCCATATGAAACAGGCGATAATTATTCTGGTCCTGGCTCAGATGATGGATTTGGTGATGAATATGACGGAATGTCGAACGAAGGAGAACTTGAAGAAAAATCGGTTTCTAGACAACAACAAAAAATTATGGGATTGGCTCTTTCTGTTAAAAAAGGAGATACTCCAAAATCCAAAGTTTCTAAAAAAGTTCAAAACATGGCAAAAGAAATGTCTAAAAAAGATTTAGAAGATTTTGCATCCACAAAACACAAAGGTTTACCAAAAAGAGTTGAAGAAGATGAGGTAAAAAAGTTAGAAGAAAGTATTTTATCAATAGTACAAAAACATATACCAACTCACTTTACAAAAGGAGAACTTTTAAGAAATTTTAGAAGTAGAATTTAAAAATGAATGTCACTTTCAAAAGAACAAATATTATTAGAATATGCTAAATGTGTAAATGATACACCATACGCTCTAAAAACATATTTGCAAACTTACGACAACACACAATCAAAATACGTACCGCTAGAACTATTTAATGACCAAGTCACTTTGGTAAAAGACTACGATACTGTTGAAGAAAATATAGCACTCAAATATCGACAAGCGGGTGTATCAACAGTAACATCTGCATGGGCATCAAAAAGATTAGTTTTTGCAAAAAAATCAAAACCTGAAAAAATTCTAATTATTGCAAACAAACTTGATACTGCTGTTGAAATGGCAAACAAAGTTCGTTCATTTGTTGAGCAATGGCCTAACTGGTTGGGTGTTGGATTTTCTTCTGAAAAAAATGCAGCAAGACATTTTAAATTAACAAATGGTTGTGAAGTTAAGGCGGTTGCAACCTCAAAAGATGCTCTTCGTGGGTATACACCAACTATTCTTATTTTTGATGAGGCGGCATACATTGATGCTGATGAAGATTTTTGGTCAGCGTGTATGGCATCCCTTTCAACAGGGGGTAAAGTAATTGTTATTTCAACACCCAACGGGTTTGACCCAATTTACTACTCAATTTATGCTCAGGCGATAAAAGGAATGAATGACTTCAAAATTACTGAGATGTTTTGGTTTAGAGACCCTAGATATTCCAAAGACTTAAAACTAATAAAGGTTGATGATATAATACATTACATGTTAAATAGAGCGGACTATAAGGATGATGAAATAACTATCGATTATTCAAATATAAAAGTATCAGACAGAGATTTTGAGGATATTAAACAAAAAATTGAAGATGGGTACAAGGCATATTCATCGTGGTTTGAAGCGATGTCAAAAAAATTAAAATTTGATAAACGTAAAATATCACAAGAGTTAGAGTGTAACTTTTTAGGTTCAGGGGATAATGTTATTCCTCCTGAAACTATGAAAAAAATAAAAGAAAACCATATTAGAGAACCTGAAAACAAATTTATGGGTGGTGTTCTTTGGCAATGGAAAGAACCGATTGTTGGTCATAGATATATTATGGGAATGGACGTTTCTAGAGGGGACAGTGAAGATTTTACAACTTTTATTATAATAGATTTTGATGAAAGAGAGCAAGTTTTAGAATATATTGCAAAAGTTCCACCTGATATTGTAGCGGAAATAGCATATAAGTGGGCGATAATGTATAACGCATTTATTGTAACTGATATTACGGGTGGTATGGGTGTTGCAACTTCTAGAAAACTTCAAGAACTTGGATATAAAAATTTGTATGTTGATGGTGTAAATCCTGCGGACAAATGGAAATGGGACCCAAAACAAGAAGATAAAATACCAGGAATAAATTTTAACTCAAAACGAGTTTTAATTGTCCAAGCGTTTGAAGAATCTTTAAGGTTTGGGTTCGCAGTTAAGTCCCAAAGACTTTTTAATGAACTTAATACTTTTGTTTATGTAAACGGAAGACCTGACCACCAAAAAGGTCAACACGACGATTTAATTATGGCGATGGCAATGGCTATTTATGTAGGGGAGTCATCTTTTTCTAAATTGGAAAAAGCAACAGAACAAGCAAAAGCAATGATAGAATCTTGGACAACAGACAAAACTATGTTCAAAGATTCGTCACAAAATTTTAATCCTTCAATTCCGGTTCAAAATGATATGTATAATAATAGACCATATACTGGACCAACTAAAAGTGACTATGAAAATTATTCTTGGTTATTTGGAGGAAGAAGAGTTTAGAATATTATAAAATGAACTATTTTAAAAAATAAAATGGCAGAAGAAAAATATACAGTTTGGCAAAGATTAGGTAGAGTTTTTGGACCTAATTCAACAATTGACCAACAATCACCCGTTTTTAAATTCGATAAAAAAGAATTATTAAAAACACCAAACAAACAAGAATTTGAAAAAGAAAAACTTCAAGCTCAACAGACCATGTATATTGGTCAGCAATGGCAAAAAGTGGAAAGTAATCTTTATCAACAGGCGGTTTATTATGAACCAACAAGAATGGCATCATATTATGATTATGAATCCATGGAATACACTCCCGAAATTTCAGCAGCATTAGACATTTATGCAGAAGAGTCGACAACACCTGATAAAGACGGGCACATTTTACAAATTTATTCTGAATCAAAAAGAATTAAATCAGTTTTAACCGATTTGTTTAATAACAAATTGGATATTAATACAAACTTACCAATGTGGATTAGAAACACTTGTAAGTTTGGTGATAATTTTGTTTATTTAAAATTAGACCCCGAAAGAGGAGTTGTAGGTTGTCAACAATTACCTAATATCCAAATAGAAAGATTAGAAAAAGGAATGAAATTCCAACCTGAAAAATATTCAGCAGAAATTGAAAATGATGCTCTTAAATTCACATGGAAAGAAAAAAACATGGAATTTAACACATGGGAAATTGGTCACTTTAGAATATTAGGTGATGATAGAAAATTACCATATGGTACATCAATGTTAGAAAAAGCTCGTCGTATTTGGAAACAATTACTTTTATCTGAAGATGCGATGTTAATTTACCGAGTGTCAAGAGCACCTGAAAGACGGGTTTTTAAAGTATTTGTTGGTAATATGGATGACAAAGATGTTGATGCTTACGTACAAAGAGTTGCTAATAAATTCAAAAGAGACCAAATTGTAGACCAAAAAACAGGAAATGTTGACATGAGATTTAATCAAATGGCAGTAGACCAAGATTATTTTATCCCTGTTAGAGACCCAGCAGCAACTAATCCTATTGAAACATTAGATGGGGCTAAAAACTTAGCGGAAATTGCTGATATTGAATATATCCAAAAGAAACTTGTTACAGCATTAAGAATCCCTAAAGCGTATTTAGGATTTGAAGAGGCAGTCGGTGATGGTAAAAATTTATCACTATTAGATATTAGATTTGCTAGAACAATTAATAGGATTCAAAAATCTATGATTGCAGAATTAAATAAAATCGCAATCATTCATTTGTTTCTATTAGGGTTCGAAGATGAATTAACCAATTTTACACTTGGATTAACCAACCCGTCAAAACAATCTGATTTATTAGGTATAGAATTATGGAAAGAAAAAATAACATTATTTAAAGATGCGGTTGCACCAATTCAAGATAGTGTTGCCCCCGTATCAGCATCATGGGCCAAAAAACATATTCTTGGATTTTCTGATGATGAAATTAGACTTGATTTACAACAACAAAGAATTGAAAGAGCTGTATCTGCAGAACTTGGTAAAACAGCAGAAGTTATAACTAAAACAGGTTTATTCGATACTCTTGATTCACTTTATGGTAAAAAAGATGAAGCGGCTGCAGGTGGGGCACCTGCTGAAGGTGGAGCAGCACCTGAAGGTGGAGGAATGCCACCTGAAGAAGGAGGAGCACCTCCTGAAGCTGGAGGTGGAGCACCACCACCACCACCCGCAGAAGGTGGGGGAGTAACTCCTGAAAATTTTAATAGAAATGATTTAAATTTAATTTTGGAAAACACGCTTTTTGATAGAGATAATACATTAGATTTATCAAAAGGTAGATTATCTATCAATGAAATTGATGACAAAATAAATAAATTATTAAACAAGTAAGTATTTATCTAAAAAAATAGATATGGCAACTTTTGGTGAAATAAAAACTAAAATAGACGAAACTTTCATTAACTTATATGGTAAGGATGAGTTTAAATTTTTCAGCAATCAATTCAAAAAGATTGTTTTGGAAAATAAAGACATTGCGGAGCTTTATTATATCTATAATGATTTAACAGAAAATAAAGGTATATCAGTAGACTTAGTTAATGACTATATTAATGAGTCTGTAGAGTACTCACAAATTTTGGTTGAAAATAATAATAAAGAATTAAGTAGAATTAATTCATGGATTAATAGTATAGATTTACATGGAGATGTAAAAAATATTTACGAAACAATTGATAGTGTGATTTATAACAATTCTATTAAAAATCTTGAAAATATTTTAGAATCAAAAAAACAAATATCTAAAACTTTATCCACACCTAAAAAAGAAGTAACCATCAAAGAATCTATCAACTTACCTTTAGAGACTATGTTGAAAGTTGCAAACTCAAAACTTAATGATGAAATTACTAATTTGTCAGAAAGTGAAAAAAATGATATTAAAGAAATAGTTTCTTTATCTAAAACTGAGTTAGAAAATAGAATGGAAAACTTAAAGGAATGTATTATTGAAAACTTAAAAGTAAAAATAAACGAGTCTACTGAAAGTGATTTAAAAAATACAATTGAAAAAACTGTAACCAAAATACAAAACTCACCTGTTGATTTTTACAATTACTATAAGTTAAGACAACTCCAAGAAGGTCTATAATGAAATTTTTTAAAAACATGATGGAGGGGGCAAACGGTGGCATATCCTCTAAAAGATTCATTGGTTTATTATGTACTTTTTCTTTAATAATATCTTTATTTGTTTCTTTATTTACTTGTGGAAGATATGAGGCTCCTGAAATTTTAATAGAAACAATTGGATTATTAGCGTTTGGAACTTTAGGATTGACATCCGTAGATTTCTTTACAAATAAAAAAAAGGAGAATAAAAATCAAGAAGAAAACTGATTTTTAATTTTTTGTATATAAACCGCCTTTATTCTTTTCTTTCTTAACTTAACAGACTTTTTTTCAAACTCTTTTCCGTCTCTTAAATGTTCAAGTTGTTTTGTTTTGTATACCTTGAGTTTATATTGTTTCAAGGATTGCTCAATATTATTTTTTTTAACTTCAATAATAATCATATTTTTTTTCTTTTTTTAATATAAATATACTAATTTTTTTATGTTTTGACAAATTCTTTTATAATTGTTATAATTAAAAAAAATAAACCTCTTACATATAAAAAATGAAGAAAGGAAAAACATCAAAATTAAACATTTTTGATGATGCAAAATGTCAGTACGGAACAGTCGATTCCAAAAATTTCAAATCAATTTATTTAATTTTACAAACATGGGTCGAACCAAAAGATGATTACAGTAATTGGACATCAATTACAGGTAGCATAAAAAGACAAATTCTACACACACTATTAGAAGTTGTTGACCACAAAATTTTTGAAAAAAAGTGTATAGTTGACTTAGATTTAAGAACAAGTGGGTTACAAAAAAATAAAAAAAGTTTTTTGAATTTAGAAATTACATTGTTCATTCACAACCAATCATATGATTTTAAATCAATTCTTTTAAGGTCAAAAATAAAAAATATTTTTCAATCAATATATGTGGATGATTTAAAAAATTCACTTTATTTCACATTAAGTAAAACTAAATCAGAACAAATAGAAGAAATATAATATTTATTAATAAAAATATTATGAAAATTTTAGGACCAAAAGACACGGGTAAAGGGATTCTAGTTGAATGGGATGCTGGTATTATAAATCCAAATGAACCAAGAAACCAAAATTTGATTAGAGAATCTTATGGTCAGTTAGACCATTCTAAACCGTTTGTTTTTTACGCAACACTTCAAAAATGGGGAGTTCCAAATAGAAACGGTAGAGTATATCCTGAAAAAATATTAAAAAGAGAAGCTGAAAAATATCAAGATGTTATTAAAAAAGGAATGTCAATTTCTGAATTAAACCACCCTGAATCTTCTTTAGTAGATTTAGATAGGGTTTCTCATATTATAACTGAAACATGGTGGGAAGGAAATATATTGATGGGGAAAATTAAATTATTAACAAGTCCCGGTTTTCACGAAAGAGGAATTGTAACATCTAAGGGTGATGTTGCTGCGAATCTTATGAGACAAGGAGTCACTATGGGAGTATCTTCTCGTGGGGTCGGGTCTTTAGTAAAAAAAGGAGACCAAAATGAGGTACAGGAGGATTTTGAATTAATTTGTTTTGACCTTGTATCGTCACCATCTACACCAGGAGCTTATCTTTATTTGAATGCTGAAGATAGACCAAGATATGAAGAAAAATTGGCGGAACATGATAATGCTTCAGTTAGTGATAGTGGGTTAGAAAAATCTGTTGACTTAATGAAAAGATTGTCCGATTATTTAGGAAAGTAAAAAAATTAAATTATGGACGAAAAGTATTTTGTAGCAAAAATCACAACTGATATGGTTGATGATAACACAGGTAAAATCAAAAAAATTAGAGAAGAAAAATTGGTTAAAGGTTTTTCACCAACAGACGTTGAAGCTAAAGTAACTAAAGCTTATGAAAGTTACTCAATGGATTGGAGAATCACTGCAATCGTTGAAAGTAAAATTGACGAGGTTATTGAATAAGAAAATTCTTAACATTTTTATAAAGGTCCCCAAAAGGGACCTTTTTTATTTTTTAACGGTTTTTCATATAAAAAACAAACTTTTTGGAATATAGATATATTTATTATAAAAATAAACGCAAAATTATATGCTTTTTTAAATGAGTAACAGAAAATCAGAATCGTTAGTAGAGGAGGCTTTATTACAAATGAAGACCATCGAAGAGGCGATTAGTGAAAATGCAAAAGGAATACTTGCTTCAACCATGAAACAAGAAATCGGCGAATTAGTAAGAGAATCTATAATGGGTTCTAAAAAATCCTTAAAAGAACAGGCACAAGGTGGTGAACAACCACAACCACAAGGTTCAGAAGAAGAAGGAGAAGAAGTAGAAGTATCAGGTGAAGAGGAAGTGGAAGCACTACCAGCACCAAGTACTGATAATGGTATGGAAGGAGCTCCTGAAGGCCCAACTGAAGAACTACCTCCACTTGATATGACAAAATCACCAATGTCCGACGTTATGAAAGTTTTCAAAGCGATGGGAGATGAAGATGGTTTTATCATTCAAAAAGATGGTAATTATGTTCACTTGAAAGACGGTAAAGCAAATACCGAATATCTAATCAGTATGGAAGTTGACGAACCTGAAATGCCTGCAGAACAACCTGTCGAAAACATGGCTGAAAATACAACATATGAGTTGGTTTTTGAAGACGATTCGATGGCGAATGAAATGGACTATAACGAAGACATGAACATGGATGAAATGTATATGGATGAAATGGACTATAACGAAGGTATGGACATGGATGAAATGTATATGGATGAAATGGACTATAACGAAGGTATGGGTCATATGAACATGGATGAAATGTATATGGATGAAATGGACTATAACGAAGGTATGGGCATGGATGAAGAAGTTTATGAAATCGACCAAGAATCACTTGAAAATGTTGTTGAAGCGTTTAAAGCGAAAGGTAAAATTGGAAAACTTAAAACCAATATTTATCCTTCAAAATTGAAACACGGTGTTACTGAAACAGACGAAGATGAAATTTCAGACGGATGGATGGACGAAGAGGAAGATGATGACGTTGAAGCAACTGAAGCCGCTAGAACTTATGGAAATGGTTCTAAAAAAGGTAGAGGTTTAAGAAAGGGAATCACACCAAACAGAAATTTAACGTTTGAATCTCGTGAATTGGAATCTTTAAGAGAAAAAAATGAAGAGTATAGAAAAGCATTAGACTTTTTTAGAAATAAATTAAATGAAGTTGCAATTTTCAATTCTAATTTGGCTTACGCTACTAGATTGTTTACAGAACACTCAACAACAAAACAAGAAAAAATCAATATCTTAAGAAGATTTGACACTGTTGAATCTTTGAAAGAATCAAAATCACTTTACAGAACAATCAAAGAAGAAATTGGTGAATCACCAAACTCTATGATGAACGAATCTATTGCACAAAAAGTTGTTAAAACTCCAAGTAATGGTTCATCATCAAACTTGATTGAATCTAAAGCTTACGAAAATCCTCAATTTATGAGAATGAAGGATTTAATGAACAAAATAAAATAAAAATAAACTCTAAAAAAAATTAAAAAATGGGAGCATTATTAGAATCAGGTCTTGTTGGTAACATCGGGTTAAAACACCTTAAAGTTATCAAAGAAGATACAATTAACAAATGGGATAGATTAGGATTCCTAGACGGTCTTAAAGGACACGTCAAAGAGAACATGGCACAGTTATATGAAAACCAAGCGTCTCACCTAATTAACGAAGCTGCGTCTTCAGATAGTTCAGGTTCTTTCGAAACTGTAGTTTTCCCTATCGTTAGACGTGTATTCTCTAAATTATTGGCTAATGATTTAGTATCGGTACAAGCAATGAACTTACCTATCGGTAAATTGTTCTACTTTATCCCTAAAATCCAAGGATATTCTGGTGGTACTATTACAGATACTTTAGGAGTTGTTTCAGGTGACCATTATGCACCTATCGGTTCGCCAGGTAATCCAGCCGGTAATACACAAGCGGGATACGCATCAGGAACAGGTTCTTACAACTCAACTTACCAAAAAAATCTTTATGATTTATTTTATGAAGGTGCTGAGCCAGGATTAAATCCAGCAGGTTTGTTTGATTACTCAAAAGGTCAATTTGTAACTGTAACTGGTAGTACACCTACAGTTGCATGGTCTAGCGGAGCATTAATCGCTTCAGCTTACACTACAAATACTAACTTAGAATACAGAAAAATCTTAGTTGCTTTATCTGGATTTACAAATGCTGGTCTTGGAAAACTTATCGGTCCTGATGGTCAAGAAATTGATACTGAATCTTTCTTATCTAATCTTGTACTTTATACTGCCGATTCTACAGCAGCTTCAAACCTTAATACATCTACTTTCACACCACTACTTTATAGAGTTGTTACTCAAAAGTATGGTCAAGGAATTGTAGGTCCTACTTCAACTTTAACACAAGCGGCTTTCAACACATCAAGCACAGGTGGTAATGGTGGTTACTATGACAACGTTTGTTCTCAAACAGGATTTATCTATTTAGAAATCGACGCACAAGTTCCAGTATGTGTTTCTTGTTCTAACGCAGCTACAATTGATGGATATTCAGGAGCAACTTTAACTGCGTCTTCTTGGTCAGGTTCCGGAGCAACCACAGTAATCAAAGCAGCTTGGAGACGTTACAAAGAATTAGAATTTGAAGACCAAATTGGTGAGGTTTCTTTTGACCTTGAGTCAGTTACTGTATCAGTTACAGAAAGAAAACTAAGAGCACAATGGTCTCCTGAATTAGCACAAGACGTTTCTGCATTCCATAACATCGATGCTGAAGCTGAATTAACAGCTTTATTATCTGAGCAAGTGGCAGCAGAGATTGACCGTGAAATTCTTCGTGACTTACGTAAAGGTGCGGCTTGGAACTTACGTTGGGATTACAATGGATGGAGAAGATTATCTAACACAACTTCTTATACTCAAAAAGACTGGAACCAAACTTTGATTACAGCAATCAACCAATTGTCTGCACAAATCCACAAATCTACTTTGAGAGGTGGAGCGAACTGGATTGTTGTTTCTTCTGAGGTTTCTGCAATCTTTGATGACTTAGAATACTTCCACGTATCTAACGCATCTCCTGAGCAAGACCAATACAACATGGGTATTGAAAGAGTTGGTACATTAGCAGGTCGTTACCAAGTATACCGTGACCCTTACTTCCCAGCAAACCAAGTATTGTTAGGACACAAAGGAACGTCATTGTTAGATACAGGTTACGTTTACGCACCATATGTACCTCTACAATTAACACCTACAATGTACAACCCATTCAACTTTACACCTATCAAAGGTATTATGACAAGATACGCTAAGAAAATGGTTAATAACCGTTTCTACGGACGTATCACAGTTGATGGAGTTCGTTCATTCGACTTAAATGAATTGAGATAATCAATTTAAAGGTTAATACAAGAAAAAGGTCAGATTTATCTGACCTTTTTTTATTAAACAAATATTTATTAATATGATTGAAAAAATTGTAAAGAAAATATTATTGGAAGCCAGTACAAGTAGATATGGTGGTTATTATAATGGCCCTCTCACAATAGGTGAAATGGATTGGGACGATAATGAACTTGGACCATTTACTAAAAAAGTGTCAAAATATTACAATGCTGATTTAGAATATGATAGTTACGACGGTTCTATGGAGTCAAATAAAAATAAAGTTAAAAGATTAGAACAAAAATCAAAAAAAATAAGTAAATATAATAAAACACATAGTCATTCTAGTAATAAGGAAGGTGGACCAATCAATCCTACATCCGGTAGAAATAAAAAAATTGTACCTATTAAAGAATGGGTAGAATTAGATAAAATTCCACTTAATGAAGATTTGGCCGTGTGGTTTGGTAAAAAGAAAAAACCAAAAGGCTCATCCCAACCAAAAGGTCCATGGGTGAATATTTGTAGAAAAGTTGACGGTAAACACCCCCCTTGTGGTAGACCTGATACAAATAAAGGTGCGTATCCAAAATGTAGAGCTGCTGGAGTTGCAGGTAAAATGAGTGATTCAGAAAAAAGAGCGGCTTGTCAACAAAAAAGAAAGGCGGAGTCCAAAGACACACAAACAGGTAAAGGTCAAAAACCTATTATGACTTCATACAAACCAAAAAAGAAAAGGACCCAAAATGAGTCCTTAGATATTATTATTAATCGTATATTAAATTCCCTTTAATAGATTTATAAATTGAACCCAAGTGTCTAAATCATTTTCGTTCCTACCAATGTTCGCAGAATAACAACAAAGTACTACATGGATATACAATTATATTTAAAAAAAAAGGACTATTTATCCTTTTCTCCATTTACCACCTTTTGATTTGTATCTTTTTGCTGCTGCTCCATTACAATAAGCACTTGGACAAACTTCGTATCTTTGTCTTGCCCAATCTAAAGATTGTTGCCATAAATCGGGATTTGTTGGTTTATTTTTTTTTGTTTTTCCTTCTGACATCACTATATCTTCGTTGTCAAAATTCATAGACATGTCCATACCATCTCTTTCCGTCTCATTCATTAAAAAATCAAAAACTTGGTCCATATTGTTTTTTGCTTCTGATATATGGTCTTGAGCCCAATCGTGACCATTTTCTAAAATGTTTTCTATCATAGAATGGTCCATATCTAATAATATTTCACATTGTCTTTTCATTTGTTCTAAATTAGAAAAGAACATATATCTTGAAGAATTTTCTTCTTGTGTCTCTCTAATTACTTTTTTAATAATATAATCTAAATTTTTCATTTTTTTAAGAATTTAATCCGTTAAATCCGCCAATAGTCACCATATTCAACTGAACAACAGTTCCTCCTGTAAAATCACTATAATTAGGGTGTGGTGGTTTCACAACAACAACAGAACTTCCTGTTACTCCTGTTGTACATATATATTCACATATTGTGACTTCGGTATTTGCGCTTGTAGTTGCCATTTTATTTTATAAATATACGTTTATTTTTTATTTACAATTTGAAACTGTAATTCTCTTTTATAAGTATCAACATTTCTATCACTTACAACTTTAATATCAACAAAATATTCATTTGGTATTTTATCTGTGGTGTCAAAGATAAAATAAAAACCGTCAGGGACTTCATTTACTCTTGTCCAATCTTGTACTTGAACTTCAGTACTTGCACCCTCTCTTACATAAATTCTATAATATGCCTCTACTGTTGTTAGTGGTGTATTTGTGGAATATGCTTGTTTTATTATTACGTTGACTTTTCTTATGTCAGTATTTAAAACTTTTTCGTTTTGTCTAATTCCATTAAATTCAAAACCATAAATTTTTGGTTGTTGAGTGACAGAACCTATTTGGAAGTTTCCATTTTTAGCCAATAATGCAAATTCTAAAGTCACGTTAGATATTGACGTAGAACTTACTGACAATCCTTTCCAAACATCATAATATAAACAAGGTGTTGTTGATGCTGTTAAATTGTTTATTGAACACTTGTATACTCCTTTGGTTACTTGACAAGTGGATAATCCTGTGAATCCTGATACTGCAACACCATTTAAATTAAATATATCAACTGTTGGTAAATTGTCTAAATTAACTGCGTTTCCATTTTCATAGACATACAAATACAATTCATTATTATTACCTGAATAAAATTTGTTTCTATCATCAATAATTAAATCGTTATAATTGGTTTCTAAAAATGGTTCGTAAAAAGTTTGAGTGTGAGGGGAGAAAAACCCTACTGAATAATTTTCTGTTAAACCACTAATATTTTCAACATTAGGATAAAATGCAATTCCCCATCCTGTAACACCAGTTAATGTACCATTTAAAATCTTATTTATTTCATTTGTCATGTTAAATTCAATATCTTCATTACCAAATTCAAAATGTTGTGTTGCTACGATTGTTAATGCCGAATAATTTAATCCCGATAATGAACCAGTTTTTGAGTTGGTATTATCATATATACCATTAACACTCCAACCACTTATCGTTGTTGTTTCAAACCAATTGGAAGGTCTTTGTGAATATGACCTATCATTTAAGTTTGTTACTTGATAATCGTAGTAATCATATCCAACACCGCTGTCCCAATTTTGAGGAACACCTGAGTTTCCTAAAGTTTTTGGTATTCTAAATAGTACTAAGTCAAAAGATGTTGCTCTTCTTCTTCCTTGTGATGTTGTTGAATTTAAAAGATTTTCATCAAAATATGACGTATTTGTCATTCTTAAAGTGTGGGTAAAGTTTGTTCCACACCCTGAAGTGATAATTTTATCTGAAATTCTTGACTGTAAATCTGTTAAATCTAAATCAAAAATATATCTACTAAATCCTGTTGGAGCATTCAAATTATCAACACGACCGTAGAACAACTCAACAATAGGGTTTCTACCTGTGTTGGTGTAACTATTTTGTATTAGAGTATTACTTTTATCGAAATATGACCTGTAAATTGACATTAAACTATTTTATATATAAATAGTTAGTTAATCCGAATATTACTGTTTAAAACTTTTTGATATGCTTCTAACATTTTTTTGGTCAATTCATCTATACTTGTACCATCATACGAAACTCCCGACGGTGGTAATAACGGGTACGGGTGTACGTGACTAACTAAAAATCCAACAATTGATTCTAAAAGTTCCAACAATTCTTCTCCTCTAACCATCGATGAGGTTTTAGGTTCTATTTCATCAAAAACTTGTTCAGGACTTATTCCTCCAACAGAACCTGGTAAAGTAATTTTACCCTGTGAATTTTCTGAATCATGTGAAAGTAAATATAACTGAGACGCCCCAATCAACCCGACCGTATTATCTATTTCTTCAGTTTCAATTGGTGTGAAAACTTCTCTTGATGGTAAAAATGGTAATTCAGGACTAACCTTTCTGTCTAACACCAACCCATATCCAGGACTAATATCTGTTGTAGTTATCAAAACTTTTGATAATAACTGATTCATATTTGTAAAATCAGTTATATTGTTTTGGTCGGGTAATGATTTTATAATATTTCTAATTCTTTTTGAAGGTCTATAATAAAAAGGGAATTGTATTTCGTTAGTTGAATTATTATTTGAACCTACATTCGCATTAGTTGGTATATTTGATATTAAAATACTAGGATTATCTTTTAGTGTAACAACTTGGTCTGAAACAAACTTTGCAAAATCATCAATACCTAATGGTGAATCAATTTTTATAATCCTTACTTTAGATAATGTTGTCCCTGTTATTTCTGAGTCCCATTCAAATTGGTTTGTTTTTGTTGCTTTCGATTCTTTGTCAGGTAATTGATAAATTGTTACGTCTCCTTGAAAAACTTGTGGTGCACTTTCAGGGTTGTAAACATCATACTCTAAAAGATATTTTATTTGTTGTTCATTTCTTTGTAATCTAATATAAGACTTAGGCTCACCATATTTTAATTTATTTGTAAATTTTGATAATTGAACAAAGGCTCTATTATCGTCATAATCTGGTATTTCACCCGTTTTAAATGGTTTATGTTTTCCTGCTCTTAATAATAAATCATTATTTTTTATTATCATATCAGAAGTTCCTCTACCTCTAATTGATATATCTTCAGGTTCAGGAAATACACCAGCATTATTATTATTAGGGTAATTTTTAGAGTATGGGTCTTTGATATTTGGTAAACTCGCTCTTGAGTTAGAATTACCCATATCAGTATGGGTTCTTGAGGACCTATAGTCTTCTTTAAAAATTGTGGTTGGCGATGAGTATGGTCCGACTAAATAAAATCTATTTCTACCTTTAGTTAGTTTATTATTAAAGTAAATAATCATAACTGTCTCATCTACTTTTGGAACTTGATTAACAAAATAAGGTAAAAAAGGTAAAAATATAAAAGGGTCTTTTTCACCCCAAGGACCATTCAACGTATTTTTACTGTTTTCGTCAAACCCTTGCTTTGCACCTTCCATTGATTGAATATCTTCTTGTATAGGTTTACATCGTATTCTTCCAAGCATTAATGGGTCTTGATTGTCAACACAGACACCAAAAAATATTATTTGACTATCCTGTAAAGGTTCGTTTTCAGGCATTATATATTATTTGTTCTTTTGTTTATTTCTTCTAAAATTTTGTTATAACTATTTTCAGTGGTGTCCAAATGATGTGTTAATTTGAGTATTAAATCCTTGGTTTTTTCAAAATCTTGATATAAGAATCCCAAAACCTCAATTAATTCTTTATTGGGTCTTTTTTTATACTCAGATAAAACTTCCAAAACTTTTTCGGATGATATTTTAATATGATTTTCCAACTCCTTTTGATGGTAATGTAATACCTGCCGGTGTCATAGTCAATGGCGGAATAAAAATTTCCGTTTTCCCATTTTCCGCTTGTTCTTGATTCAATCCCTTTACCATTGACATCATGGACATATTCATAAAGTTAGGTCCGCCATCAGGAGCCCCACCTGTGGGTAGACCTTGTTTCTGAAGGTTCTCAATTACATTAGAAAATGCTCTAGTATCAGAAACCCCACCTAGTAGTGATGACCCTGCCAATATAAATTGGGGTAGTCCTAAGCTTAATTGTGAAAGACCTAAATTTAAAAGTTTCAATATTTCGTCTATAACACTTTTACAATTTCTAAAATCCACAACGGCCTGACCAATAACTAATAAAATGTATACTATTGATGCGTACATACTAATTTGTTTATTTTTTGCTTCTTTAACGACCTCCAATAAAATTGTTTCTACCAACACTTTAATTTGTTTTTTTAGTATATTGAATAATTCCTCAACAAAAATAGCTGTAATTTTTTTCATAAAATTCAAAATAAACTTTTTGAAAGTTTTCATGAAGTTTGTTAAATCATCAAACAAGTCGTCTAATTTTTCTGATATTTCATTTTTTATCGCTTTAACCATTATTAAAAAACCTAACATAACTTTAGGTGATAATATTGTTTTTAAAATCATTCTTGGAAGACCTAAGATGATATTACTTTGAAGTGATGCTAATAAGTTTAAATCTAAACCAAGACCCGGAATTAAAGATTTCCATTTTGGGTCATTTGCAATATCTTCTAATGACTTTTCAAATTTTTCTATTTTAGAATTATTTGAGTTTTCATTAATAATTTCATCTTGAGATTTTCTATCGGCTAAAACATCTATTGGTAGTTTAATTCCTCCACAATCTTCAAACTCAACAACCCCATCAACGGTATTATTAACTTTTTGTTCAATAACCATTAATTCTTGGTTTGTAACATCAAAAAAAGAATCATCAATTTCATCAATGTCACTAAGTTTTGATGTTCCTGCGACATCAATTTTTTTATTTGGGTCTTCGCAAATTCCCATAATTCTTTTTAAAACAGTCATGAATTTGCTCTGTTCTTTTAATTCATCACTACTCAAACCAGCAGAAAAATCAAAAGAACCTGTAAGTAAATTTTTTAAGTTTACTGATAAATTATCAAAAGGCATAATGTCTATACTTGTATAATAATCTTGTAAAAAATCAGTAACTGACGTTCTATTATTAGCTTGATTATTCAAAGTCACTTTGAAAAAATCACCAGTAACTTGTAAGTTGTTTGGACCTAAATAATTTTGTACGTATTGTATATCAAAAATTTGGGATTGTGACGCCCCTTGATATGTTTGACCATTACCTCCCGTATTATCTTGTGAAAAGGATTGTGATGGGTTTTGCAATCTTTTATAAAGTTGTTGATTCATTGCATATGGAAATGAACCATTATTTGTAGTATTTTTTTCGTATTGATATTTGAAATCTTCGTCATCAGGTGAATTTTTTAATATTTTAAATAAATCCACTTGATTAACTTTTATATAAATTGGTTGGTTAGCAACACTACCATATGACTGTTCTTCAGAACACCCAATCGTTGAAACTATTTCACTTACTAACGTTTCTTGTATTTTTGATTTTGTGTTTGTTGCGGCCTGTAAAAAAACGTTAGTTAAAAGTTTTAAAGATGACCCACCACCACTTGGTAGAGTTGATTTAAATAACTCTAAAAGTTGTTCTAACTGACTTTTTATTTCATTTTTTATTTGATTTTTTTTGTCTTGACCACCTTTTTTTAAATCATTGATTGATTTTTGAACTTCGCTTTTTTTCTTATCGGTACTGGCTTTTGTTTTTTCTTTTTGTTGTTTTTTGTCGTCTTCCTTACTTTGTTTTACAGTTTGGTAAGCGCTAATTTTACTTTTAGCTTGTGAATAACCTTGATTGATGTCTAAATTCGCCATTATTTTTCAAGTGTAAAATTATTGTCGTTATTTTGACTAATGTCTTTTTGAATTAAATTTTGAAGAACAGTTTCGTCCATATCAGACAATGAAAAATTTTCTTCTTTAGAGTTGTTAGATTTTTCCCATATTGTAGATTGAAGTTTAGAAAGACTCAACTTTTTTTCAATAGTGTCGTTGATAATTTTTTGTTGTTCTTTTATAACGGGACCAATAACAGTCATATCTTCGGCATCTTTAAGAAGGGCTAACATTTTATTTTGAATCCTAATAGCTGTTGACCTTTGCTCAACTAATTCGTTGTATATTTCTTGCATTAAACCCAATACTGAATCTTTATTTAATGCAATTTCTTTTTTTCTCTTTCTATCCATACTCAATAAATAGATAAATTTTAATTATTATTTATTCTTCTAATAGTATTCAAATAAAGAATTTTATATTTTTTTAAATATGCTCTTATTTCTTTTGTTGATAAATTTGTCATTTCTCGAAGTGAAAGTAAAACTATATTTTTATTAAACTTATTGTTGTCATTTCCAATAAAAATATTACCATAATTTTCAAATAATTCAATCAAGGCGTTTCCAAGTTTAAATTCTCCATCCACCATTGATGTATT
>Ga0164295_10001558_pt1 | contig 19070 bp, 16 predicted proteins | sample GEODES006metaG_FD_111798 | JGI IMG/M metagenome (GOLD analysis project Ga0164295, IMG submission 111798) | Oligotrophic lake water microbial communities from Sparkling Lake, Wisconsin, USA - GEODES006 metaG | ecosystem: Environmental > Aquatic > Freshwater > Lake | place: USA: Sparkling Lake... | reverse complement strand
ATTTGAACCCGTGTTAACGCCGTGAAAGGGCGACGTCCTAGGCCACTAGACGATGGGGACCAGAAGGAGAAGGGTATCGGTCATCTACTTCATATCAAAACTAGTTAAATGGGATGATTTACGTATGGAAATCATCAGCAATCCCACGCAAGTTGAAATCAAGAAAGCCGCCCAAGCATTAATGGATGGCCATCTCGTTGCTTTTCCAACTGAGACTGTTTACGGATTAGGGGCTGATGCTACAAATGAAAAAGCTGTAAGCAGGGTTTATTCGGTTAAGGGAAGACCAAATGATCATCCGTTGATAGTCCATATTTCAAACGGACAGAAATTACCAATGTGGGCAACAAGCATTACCTCACAAGCACAAAAGTTGGCTGAGTATTTTTGGCCAGGCCCATTAACTTTGGTACTACCTAGTGGTCAATTAATGAAAAAATTTCTAAGAGGTGATCAAAATTTTGTAGCAATAAGAGTTCCTTCCAATAAAATTGCTAGACAACTTTTGATTAATTTTGAAAATTTAGGCGGAAAGGGTGTTGTGGCTCCAAGCGCCAATAAATTTGGTGCGGTATCCCCAACAGACTCTAGCGCAGTCAAGGAAGAGCTGGGAGAAAATCTGGGACCCCAAGACATTTTAATTGATGGTGGTAAGTGTGAAGTAGGCATTGAATCTACAATTGTTAGATGTTCCAATGATGGTGAGTCTATATTGAGACTTGGGGTAATTACTAAATCTCAAATCGAAACTGTCACTAAACGAGAATTACTAAACGAAGACTTTTCAACCACGCTTCAGGTTCCTGGAACTCTACTAAAACATTATTCACCGAATGCCAAAGTCTTGATAAATGGTGATCCACTCCCTGGTGAGGGATTAATCGCGTTATCAAATATTTATAGTGATCCGAGAGTGATTCGACTAGCATCTCCTAAGAATTCTACAGAATACGCTCACCAACTTTATCGTGCTTTAAGATATGGGGATCAGATGAAACTTAAAATCATAAGAGTAATTCTACCCAGAGATGAAGAATTATCAGAAAGTATTAGCGACCGAGTAAACAGAGCAGCAAATTGATTATGCTAATTTTTGTCTAAGAGTTTTCACTCCGTGTGCATGAGATAAATACTACGACCTAATTTAAAAAATTTTTTGATTAAAACTTAAAATTAGCACTTATAATATTTGCAAGCTCCAAATCTTCAAACGTATCTATATTAATCGATCGAATCCAAGGCATCAAATAACCTTCGATTGGTTCTGCTAGCAACATTTCTGAATTATCGAGATTTTTAGATTTAACAATATAAATTGCGCCATTGCGCCAATATGTCTTTGAAAAATTTTGCCTCAGCGTGCCCGCCGAAGTCTGAGTATTGAAATTTTCGACTCGAATCTTAATGCTTGAATCTAAAGACTCATCTAGGGGGATATACCTAGTGGATGCGTGAAAATTAGTTATGTCTAATACAGAAATCAAAGATTCACATGATGACTTGTCAAAAACTTTATTAGCTTCCACTACATCATTGAATGTTCGAAAAGGTGATGTTGGCTGAAGTAGCGTAACGGTATCAAAAACCACACCTAAATTTCGGTAAAAAGCAATTGCGTGTTTAATTACTTCAATTCCAAGTGAGGTATCACCGCTTATTTCAGGTGGTCGAAAAAATGGTACAGACAATCCGTGTTTTTTTACACACTCCGCAACTTCCAATGAATCAGTAGATACACACACTTCAGAAAAAATTTTAGATTTGACCGCACTTTCAATTGCTCTATCTAAAAGAGATTTATTACCAACCATGCGTAAATTCTTATCAGGTATTCCTTTTGACCCACCTCTTGCTGGAATCAGCGCAAGCCTATTTAGAGTTTTCATAATGTTGTGATTATTTCAACACTCACTATATTTTAGTAAGTCTATAGGCTTGAAAAAATTTTAAAATTACAGAATGCTCTGATTTAAGTATATTTTCTTTTGTAGCGCCCCCCAGATGTGGAGTAATAACTAAATTAAGAGATTTGTTTCTATTTTTACTCTCCCAAAGTTGATTTTCCTTTAACCAAACTTGACTTTTTACTTCACCATTAAGAACATCAGCCCCATACCCCAGGATTTTTCCATTTTCTAAAGCCCACAATATGTCAAGTTCATTAACCACAAAACCACGTGCTGTATTAACCATGAATATTCCATCAGGACCAATATTTTTTAGTAATTTTTTATTTATAAAAGATTTATTGCTATCTGCATCATCAATATTGATAGAAAGTATATCTACCGAATTAATAAGCTCGCCTGCAGACTTCACAAAATTTACACCTTTAATTTTTTTAAGATTCAATTTATTATCATAGGCATAGACGGTACAACCAAGGCCTATCATTAAATTTGCAATTTGCATACCAATTCGACCAAACCCTAAAATGCCAATTCTTTTTCCATGCAAATTAGTGCCGACAAAATTTGATCTTTCCCATTGACCTTTGTCAACTGATATTGCGCCAGCATGAGCATTTCTCATGATGGAAAGCAGCAGCCATAAAAAAATCTCCCGAGTTGAATAAAAAGTTTTTAATAGTTTAGGATCATCTCTAAGACTAATAATTTTTATATTTTTTACCGTCGTAAAACTTTTATCAATAAGGTCAGTTCCGGTTGTCGGAGTCAAAATAAACCTTAAATTTGGGAATTTTTCCATCATATTTCTCGTGACTGGCTTAGAAACTTTTGTACCAATTGCAATTACTTGATTTCTAATCTTGTCAGTATTTGCAGTATTTACAACATTGAATTTATTGTCGCTTAGCAATTGAATTGAAGATTGTGAAAAATCTTCATTCAAATATACAGTTTTCACGTTAATTAATTTGATATAGGATTCTTTTTAACACTCAATTTGCAGGTTGCTAAAATTTCTGCAATTTGCCTACCAGAAGTGCCATCACCGTAAGTTAGATCTTGTGCATAGGATTTCGCTAGAATTTGAACCTTAATTGCTTCAGTAATTTCTCTGGAATTATAGGCTACATCGATCACGTTAGAAAGTTTGACTCTACCTCTTTGCCTTTCTCCAACGTTTACGGAGGGAGTACCCAAGTAACTAGCCTCTCTAATCCCCGAGCTTGAGTTACCAACAATACATGTACTATTTCGAAGGATGTTAATGTAATCTTGCGGTTCAAAATTCTTGTAAAATCGAATTTTACTATTCTGATTATTTTCTCTGAATTCACGAAGTTTTTTTGATATAAAATCAGACCCTGAGTCCATGTTGGGCCACAGCCAGACACATTGATATTGCAATGAATTTATAGATTCCAGAGTGGCAGAGATCTGCTCCTTAGCCTTGGCATATTCTAACGTATCTGAATGTTGAGAAACCAAAATGTATGGTTTTTCAAAGTCTAAATCAGCACCAACGCCGCTGTATCTTGTCATGATTGATTTTGTAGTTTCACCTTTTGTTTCATGTGCGATGTCTATTGATGGACACCCAACATGAAAAACACACTCAGGATTTTCGCCTAAATTATTTATCAAAACTTCTTCAGCTTTTTTTGTCGCAGGAAAATGTATATGTGCGAGTTTTGTAATCGCATGGCGAACATTGTCATCAATTGATCCTGTAATTTCGCCCCCCTGCGTATGCGCTAGAGGTATGTTCATATAACTTGCAGCAATTGCTGTTGCAATAGTTTCGAATCGATCGGCAACTGTTACAACAATATCCGGATTTGTTCTGTAGAAAACTTCTGACAAAGATAAAAGTGACATGGCCGTGGTTTTGACCATTGAGATAGGCTCATTTCCTTCTACTACAGTATGCAGTTTTTCATTTACTTCAAATCCGTCTTTTTTGATTATTTCAACTACGTCTCCAAAACGATCAATTAAGCCAGAGGCTCCTACTACGATTTGCACTTTTATATCATTTCTTAACGTGCACTCTCGAATCGCAGATTTAATTCGTGCATAATTCGCACGATTATTAATGACAAAGCAAATTTTTCGCATTAGTTTACATTCTCAATTTCAAAATGATTGAGTGTTAGCAATTCATCTACATCGCAACCTTTGATTAGCGCCTTACCAATAAGCATAGATCTTGAGCGCCATTCGAGTCCACCACCGGGTTTTCGTAGGCAAAAATCTTGTTCAGCTGGTACCTCTCCCGCATTAAAAGATCTTTTTAGCCCAAGACTTCTACTAAAGACTTGTTTAGTTTCAGTCAACTCAAATGCAACTTCTTCTTTATCAACCTTGGTCATTACCTGCACATATTCATCTCGAAAATTCGAAATAAATTTTAACTCTTGTGGTGTGATTGAACAGATAACATCTGGACCAAACATCTCTTTTGATAATACAAAGTGCTTTTCAAGAAAATCAGCACCATGCATCACTGCTGCCAGAGAACTTGTTATGCCAATTGTGTGGTCGCTTAGTCCAGATTTTATTCTATATTTATCTTTAATATCATTCATTACATTTATTCCAACTTGAGTCAGAGGTGTTGGGTATTTAGACGTACATTGCAATATGGCAGAATCAGAATTTTTTGAATGCTTCATCAACCAATTGGCAGCATCATGAATCTCGATCTCCGTTGCCAGTCCAGTGCTGAGTAGAATAGTTCCAGTGTAGTCTTCAAGCCCAGATAATAATTCTTCATTAGAAAGATCGCCAGAGCCTAGTTTAATTACCTGAATTTTTTGACGTAAGAAAAAATCTAATGCTTGTCTAGAAAAAACGCTTACGGCAAAAATACCACCAGCCTCTTCTACTTCATTTTTTAAATAAATCCAGTTTTCATATGAGAAACCAGTTCTCTCCCAGTAATTCCATCTCGACGCATCTTGATAAGAAAATGGTGTCCGAAATTTTTCAGACTTACTGCTTTCAAATTCTGAAAAATGCGCCTGAAACTTTATTATGTCGGATCCACATTGGATTGCTGATTTTGCTAACGCAATTGCTAAGCCCAACGAGCCTTCATGGGAAAGACCAATTTCAGAAATTATCTTCGTTTTGGTCACATTAGTATTACTAAATTTAGTACTCATTTGATCGTTAGTATAGACCTATTTTGAGCCTAGAAAGAAAGCTTTAGAGGCACATTAAATCCTGCAGAAGCAGATTTTATCGATTAACGAAAGTGTTATTCAAAAAATTGGCGCCGATTAATCCAGGTCTGCCCTTAAGAATATAACTGAGAATTTTTAGTGGTAAGTTTACGATATGGAGTCGTCCAATTATTTCCAACTAGCACCTGATTTTTCTCCATTTAAAAAGTCCAGTGCTCAGTTACTCGAGAACTTACCCACTGTGGGCAGTGGCTTTGGTGATGTTGTGCTTGCATTATCAGCAATATATTTGTTTCAAGCTCGGGACGCAGCGAAAGATGTGAATGATCCTACAGAATATGTGAATCAGGAAATATTTAAAGCTGCCGAATTATTGAAAACCACCAAGAATTTTAATTTTGGGTCATCAAAAAAAATTAATTCGGAAACTATTGAGGAAATAACTGCACATTTATACAGTGAATTATTCTTAAAATTTGATAAGGAATATTACGTGGATGAACCTCTAAACTTGTTGCGTCAAAGATTAGAAAGGAATAATTTTCCGGTAGATAAATTCTCAACTTGGAGTGCCTTAGACTCTGGATGTGGCAACGGTCGATATAGTGTTGCATTAAAGAATTTAGGAATGAAACAGGTTGTAGGTTTGGATTTATCTCCAGATAACATAAAAGATGCACGTGAAAGAAATTCGTCAAGCGATAAAAGTTTGAATTTCTGTGTTGGGGACGTTCAAAATTTACCTTTTGAGAATCATAGTTTTGATTTTGTGTTTAGCAACGGGGTGGTACACCACACCAAAAATCCAAGCAAAGCCACTGGAGAATTAGTTAGGGTACTAAAGAAAGGGGGAATCGGATTTTTCAAGGTAATGCCAATTCCTGGAGGTGTACATTGGCATATTATTGAAATCTTGAGAGTTCTTACTGCAAATCTAAATTTAAATACATTTGTATCCGTTGCAGAATTGCTTGGAGTTCCTCCCAACCTTAGATATTTTATGATTGATCATATAAAAGTTCCGATTAATATTAGGTACACTAAAACTCAAGCCGAGATGTTATTAAAAGATGCCGGGGCAAAAAATATTCGATTTTGCGAGAGAGGAGCTGACATAGATCGATCAGAGTTGGTGTATCGACAACATCCGAATGCTGAAATCCTATATGGCATTGGCGAAAATAGATTTTACTTTGAGAAATAACTGAATTTAATCCATGTGCGGAATAATTGGTTGCATCTCAGATGACTTGAGTAATTCACAAAAATTCTTGAATGACGGTTTGTCACTGCTAAAAAATAGAGGACCAGATGGACAGAGAAAATTTCAATACGAAGGAGTATCTCTAGGACACTCACGACTCAGCGTAATTGATCTTTCTGACGAATCCAGCCAACCGATAATTTCTAATTCTGGCAATTCCGTGATGGTATATAACGGTATGTTGTATAATTACGATGACTTACAAATAAGTCAACGTTATACTTTTCATAAGTATTTAAATAGTGATACTAAATTTTTAGTTGAATTTTTGGATACATTTGGTGTAACAAAACTTAATGAACTTGAGGGTATGTTCGCATTAGGCGTCTTCAATGTGATTTCAAATGAATTGACGTTAATAAGAGATAGATTTGGCATAAAACCACTTTATTATTTGAATCAAGGAAACTCATTCTATTTTTCTAGCACTATTAAACCTTTACTTAAAGTGATTAACCAGAAAGACGTTAACTTGGAAGTTGTGGATAGCTATCTCAGATTCAACCGAATTGATGACACGGAGAATACTTTTTTTACAGGAATAAAAAAATTAATGCCAGGCAACTACCTAAAGTACAATCTAAACACTCAATTAATCAAAATTTTCAACTGGAATACATTTAACTTAACTAAGAGTCCGATGTCAGATGAGTTTAATGTTTCGAAACAACTTAGATTGACAATCTCGCAATCTATAAGCAAGCATACTATGAGCGACGTACCTGTTGGATTACTGTTATCAGGCGGTTTAGACTCCTCAATTATTGCTGCTGAAGTTTCAAGGCTTAGATCAAGTTTTTTGGAGAAAATACCAGCATATTTCATAGATTTTAAGAATTCTAAGTATAGCGAGAGAGAATTTGCAGAGACTGCATCAAGTTACTTTGGATTGGATTTGAAAATATTAGAAATTTCGGAGCATGAAATCGCTGAGAGACTTTCAAATAATATTCAAAGTCAAGAGGAGCCTTTTGGTGGTGTCATGACATTATGTTTAAATTATTTGTTTGAATCTGCTAAAAAAGATGGTTTGAAGGTCATGCTTGATGGATCTGGGCTTGACGACTTGTTAGGTGGATACGAGAGTCATCTATCTACCTACTTAGCGCAATTGAGCCTTGAAAACCCGGAAAAATTTGCAGTATCAATAAAACTATATGCTGCTGCTAACCAAATTACTGTGCATGAAGCAATCTTAAGAATAGAACCCTTTTCAAATTTTAAGAATTTTGCGGGTATATACCTAGATGGCTCAAGGAACAATTCGCATAGCTTCTTAAGAAATCAACCTAAAGGTGAAAAAAGTGAATCTGAAGGCGAGTATACAAATTTGGATGAAATAATGTTGAATAGCTTGATAAAATACAAAACTCCAAGAGCGCTAAGATTTAAAGATAAAGTATCTATGAATTCTTCAATAGAGTTAAGAGTTCCATTTTTAGATAATAATGTAGCAAGTCTATGCCATTCTATTCCTAATGATCTTATATTTGCTTACGGAGAGACTAAATCAAGTCTTAGGCAAGCTTATCGTGATGTGCTTCCAATTAGTATTGTGAATGCACGTAAACGAAGTGTCCAGTCACCACAGTCTGAATGGTTGGTTAACGGGATTTTGAATGAAATACTCGTGAAGCAACTGAGTCACCCTAATGAACTTTTACTGGAAATTCTTGATACATCGAAAGCCAGTGAATATGTTTTGAATAAATCAATGATTATGCAAGAAAAAAATTTGAACCATTTATGGCAGTGGATGAACTTAAGCTTATGGTACGAAGAGTTTTTCTAAGACTTCGGTGAATATCTATTTGATGGCTAAAATTCCTTCAAAATTTAACCACTTACAAGCTGTCATGTAATCCATAAAGCCAGCACGTTTGAGCATTTCAATATTTGCCTCAGATGAGTAAGGTTCTTGCACACCTTTTAATGATAACATTTTAGAAATAACTTCTTCAGACGTAAAACCATTTTCAAGTTTACTTGAAAAATAAAGTGAAGTTACTATATCTTGGAACCTAGCATCTGGAGCCCTAACTTTGTCATATATAAATACTGCCCCGCCCCAGTTCAAAAGCTGATATATTTTATCAAAATACAGTTGACGCACTGCAGGCGCAATAAATTGTAATGTCAGAAATGCAATAGCGAAATCAAATTTTTCTTCTGTAAATTCCAATAGATCCTTATTCATATAAAAAACGCTATTGGGGTATGTATTATTTTCCTCCGCAAAAGCGATCATGGATGGTTCAATGTCTACTCCCGTAAATTTCAGAGTCTTACCTGAATGATGTTTAGCCAATTTTTGTAGCAAAGTTCCTGTTGAGCAGCCAAGATCAATCAAATTACTTCCAGAATGCACAAAAAAATCAGAGAATGATATAGCCAAACTATGTGCTTCTTCATAAAAAGGCACTGATTTTTTCACATGCTGATCAAAATTCTTGGCGACTTCTCCCGCAAAAGTCCACCTAGATTCTGATGTAGATATATTATCTCCTACAGAAATTAATTTATCTTTTGACTTGGAGTCCATACCCAATGATACCAAAATCTAGAAGGTTTGGGATCAATGAATATCTCCTTTGGTGTAACATCTCTTCAGAAAGTTTTCCTAGGCTCTTGAACTGTGATTTGTGTGGGGAAAATGAATTTTTGTTACTTCGCGAAGATGTATCTGTAGACGTAGAACTTAGTGTTTCATGGCCAGTTTATGTGTGTGATTTTTGTGGGTTAATTCAACAAAATCCTCGGATGGATCAAGATTTTTATAAAAATTATTATGCAAAGAAATACTCTGAATTGTTGAAAAGTTATAGTGAAGTTAGGTTGAGTTTTGATGTTTTATTCTCCGATCAAATTCTCCGGGGAAAAAATGTTTTGAACTATATTTTGCCATTAATTAAAAATTCCACTGCTAGAGATTCTAAACTTAAAGTTTTGGATGTAGGCTGTTCAACTGGAGGAATGCTGTACCCTTTTCAGGAAAAGGGTTGGGAAGTATTCGGAAATGATCCAGATGAAGCATCAATTGCTTATGGGCGCTCCAAAGGGATTCGAAATTTAGAAAATTTATCAGCCGAAGAGATGATATTTGAAATAGAAACTTTTGATGTAGTTATGATTATTGGCAGTTTAGAGCATGTTTTCAATCTTAAAAAAGTACTTGACTGCTGCATGAAATACCTAAAAGTGGGTGGCTTAATAATTATTTCAGGAAGGGGCTACCCCATAAAACATTCAAGTGTCTACTTTAATCATCACCATCACAGATACTTTAATTCAAGTTCATTGGAGTACCTATTTGAAAATTACAATTTAGATCCAATTGATTCGACGAATGCTACCCTCTTGGGAGAACATAGAAAAACAAGTATTATTAGAATTGGTAGGAAAAAAGATCGTTCTAAATTTAAAGTAACCCCAAGATCACAAAATTTAGTAAATAAAAAAGGTTTAGAAATAATTGAGTATTTCTCGGAGCATGACAGAAAATTCAGATAACTATTGAGAGATAGTAATCCTAATTCTTTTCAGGATAAAAGTATTTTTCACAACCCTTAATCAAGTCATTTATTCAATACGTTCAATCTAAATAAATTAAACTTTGCTAAGAATCTAATAATTCTAAAAACCCAGGGTCGTTTACTATTCAACCATTTTTTTTCATAAAAAACTTCACTCGCACTCTTAATTGTAAAGTATTGCATTTTTACTTCACCAAATTGCCTATAGATGGCCCAAGGAAATATTCTGCCAATTGGGATAGCATTGTGTGATTCCAACAACTGAAATAGTGATTTTGAATCAGTCGCACAGATTTCTGGGACTAAATGTGAGTAACTCGTTCTCCCCAAAATAATTAATGGCAAATTGTGATAGATTATTTCTGCTCCAATATTTGATACGTAAATCGCATTTGCATAAGCTTTACGTGCTATCGCTATGCTATTAATTCCGCAGTTGGCTTTAAATAGCCTAGCCTCCACCCGCGTACATTCTTTTTCCCAAATATCATTTAACTTATTCTCTATGGTAATTGATCCAATTTGTGGGTGTACTCTAACGGCAACTTTCAGACCAATTTTTTTGCATTGTTCAACGAGTGCACGAAATGCTTCAACTTGATTTCGAAACTCTAAATTTAAATCCCGTGGATCAGCATGTACCGAGTATTCATAGTCAGAGCTCGTAAAAAAAACAACCGTATCTGACAAATTTGACAGATTTTCTGGCTTAAGTTTTTGAAGAGCCATCCATGGATTATTTTTTTCATTTGAGATTTTCTTAAAGTAACTGGAAACAATTAAGTTAGCCTGATCAGAATCTTCTTCCTTCAGCCAATTCTCCCAAAAAAGAGATACTTTCTCTTGCACCTCTAGGGATGAATGTGTGGAAACTTTTTGTAGTGAATAAAACTGCCAATTCTCGCTGGTTTTTTCAATTGCCCTGTAGGGTATATTAAATTCTTTCGCTACCTGGAGGGCGCAACTGTCAAAAAATGTTCTCCCATTCACCGTATAAACATAATTATAAGAATGCAGGTTTAGCAAATTTCTTAAATTATTCAGAACTATGGCGTAGCTTTCACGATCAATATCAAAAACTTTTCTGTTAATTTCCAGTATATCGTAATCTCTTGTTCCAACAAATTTTGCATAACAGGATTTAAACACTTCACAAAAAAGGATTTCATCACTTTTTGCTAGTTGATTTAAGCTGTTATCAATGCAAGTTTTTTCATCAAGAAATTCAGCTCCAAGTTCAATGAGCTTAACTTTAACAATTTTTCTTATGTCATTTCTTTCACAAATCGAATCCAAATACCAATAGGCCCTTCGATTTAAATATCTAGATTCGCAACGAGCTAAATCTAGAATCTCAACCTGATAGCCCTCTTCAATCAATCTAAACACATTTTCATAACACCAGGCGGTAACAAATAGGCTACGATTGGGAATGACCATGAGAACTCGCTGGCCATTACCCATAAGGCACTATATTACATCAATTAAGTCGGTCTTTCGCACCAAAATACTTTTTAGTATTGGTGGTTTAGGTAACCAACTTTTTGTTTTTAATTTCGCTCATAAATTAATTGAACTTGGTGCCACTAAAGTGGTTATATTTAACTGTTGGCATAACGATAATATTGAACGTTCATTTCAACTAGAATTAATTAAATCGAAATGTTCACACAAAGTTTCATTTTCCGATAGCCTTTTTGTTTATAAAGTGTACAGGTTATTAATAAGAGCTACCACAAAAATTAATATTAATTTTATTCTACCAAAAAAGTTACAAATTTATGTAGAAGGTATAACCAGAAATTGTAGTAATTTTGAAAACTATAAGATTTTTTCTGGCTACTTCCAAGACACTTCTTATTTCCCTGAAACCTCGTTGTTTTTAGATGAATTTGGAGCGACAGTTACAGATTTATATAAAAAAACATCGAGTACACTAATGCCTGAATTTGCTGATCCATTTCAAGCGGTACATATTAGGCGAGGCGATTACATTTCACACAGAGAAACTTTTGGTGTTTTGGCTATAAACTACTTCTCAAATCAATTGAAATTAGACGTTCCTTTATTAGTTTTATCTGAAGAAACCTTAAATTATGCATTCATCAAAGACTCGAGAAGTTTGCTTCAAATTCCGGATTATCTAACACCTTGGCAATTGATGTCAGTATTATGTCAAGCAACTTTTCTGGCTGGTTCAAATTCAACCTTTTCGTTTTGGCCAGCTTTTTACGTGGCTTCACAAGGTAGAAAAGCAAGTATTCCAACACCTTGGTTTAGAAATCACCCTGAATATATGCCTCGTTTAAACGGCAAAGGATTAATTTGTTATCCAGCACTCTGGGAATGAAGTAAGGTCAATATGCCAATGAAGGTTTTGCATTTGGCAACTTCCGAATTTGGTGGAGCTGGAATTGCGGCTGTCAGAATGAATGAAGCACTTAAAACTATTGGTGTAGATTCTGAGTTGATATCCAGGGACGGAGATGATTCAAAATATTTTTCAAAGCTTGATAATATTAAATCGTCAACTTTAACTTTTCTGCAACAAAAACTTATTCAAAATTCACCAAGCCTTATGACGCCATTAAGTGTAGATTTTTCAGAACGGATAAACGACAAAATCTCCGAAGCTACCGTTTTGCATTTACATGCCAGTTATAATTTGATTTCTTTGAATTTTTTGGCCAGTCTTGACTCGAAAAAGTTGGTTGCAATTACTTTTCATGACGAACGATATTTAACTGGCGGTTGCCATGTGAGTTATGGGTGCGAAAAGTTCCTCGAGTCATGCGTTAAATGTCCTCAATCTACGCTTCTAGGTAAGTCAGTAGTTTCAAAATCTTTTCAAAAAAGTGAAAGAGATTTAAAGGGAAGTAAAAAACTCGTTATAGTCGCACCTTCTAATTGGATGCACGAAAAAGTTAAGCACCACCCCCTTTATTCAAAATTCAGAACTTACGAAGTTGAAAATCCGATTCCAAGCTTGTTTGAAGCTGGCCAAGGCGACCTATCTTCACGAGAAACTCTTAATGATGGCAAAATGAATTTAACTTTTATTGCAAGTGATATTAATAATCCAATCAAAAATATTCTTACGCTTAAAAAAGCCCTTAATCTTCTAGATTTGAATATACTAAATAAAATTAGGTTAAATTTAATTGGAAAAGGATCATATTCCGGGTTTCCAAAAAATCTAGAAGTTGTGCATCATGGACATTTAGATGAAACTAGAGTTGCCCAGTTGTTGAAGCGAACATCAATACTTCTTGTGATCAGCGTACAAGATAATTTACCGAGCGTTATTGGGGAGGGACTTATGGCTGGCTGTTATGTTATTGGTAGCCACGTAGGTGGAATCCCAAAAATCTTGAAGAATTTTAATATGCCAGTTATTGATCCTCTTGATAGCAAATCATTAGAGAATGAAATAAAAAAGGCAGTAATATTAGGAGGTGGAACCTCTGACATTGCTTTAGCGAATAAATTTTTTGCTTACGAATCAGTTGCGACAAAAATGAAAGAAATTTACGAAGCGAATTTAACTTGACGATTTCGGAAAAACTAATTTTGCGTCAATAATTTTCTTGTATAAAGGTGTGTGATGTTGAAAAACACTCATTAATACATCCAATAATCTCCGCAACCGGTTCCTTATTAAATGTGAATAGGAAATTCTATAAATATTTTTTTTAATTAAATCATCCATAAGAAAATCAGATTGTATTTTTTCAGTTGGGATATATCTACCTTTCTTGAGTTGCTTACTTAGCGAATCCCCTTTTGTATGCGTTGCAACATCGTCAGAACCAATATTTTCTATTAAGTTTTGATATGGAAGAATTGCGAGTTTGCCTTGACTAGTCATTCTATGCAGTAACACGGTATCCCAAACGTCGACATGTCCTAATTCTGCACGCAGTGCGCCATAAAACCAATAAGAATTCTCTGGATTCATTGCCTGCAAAAAGGAACTGAAAGATCTATGCCGCTTGGTTATTGTGCTATACATTTCACTCCATTTTACGCTCGTAGTTGCCCATCCCCAAGTTAACGCATATTTCGATAAGTAAGCTCCTTGAAGATTCTGATCATAAGTAACTAATTGAGTACCACAAATCAACCAAGCATTGGAATTGATCTCTAAATTATTAAATTGTTCTGCAGCAAATTTAAAAAAATCAGAAGTTGGAATACAATCATCTTCTAATACAATTCCATACTCGACCTTACTAAAAAACCAGTTACACGCGGATAGCACACCTACAGCACATCCAGCATTTTTTTCTTGAGTAGCAAACTCAATTAAGCCAGGACTCTTCTGCATGGCATTTTCTATAACTTTTGTACAATCTAGATGGTCTTGAATCGCTTGCAAATCATTGCTTTTATCAATTACGTTATCAAGGGCAATAAATATTTTGTTTACATTGTTATCAATACAGGATTGTATTAACAAAGCTATGTTTACACTTCGTCGGTATCCTATGATTAGTACTGAAAGCTGATCAGTCATAATAAGAAAAAATCTTTGCTCTACGCTTAATCCCCGCAAAGATTGAATTTATCAGTGTTTTTGAGTAGAGAACTTTCTTTTGTGGCAAGTTTAGGTCATTAAAATACTTTGCAATAATTCTTGAATTATTCTTCTTAAACAAAGCTAGATTTTTTGAATGCACATGCATTGAAAATACAGGATATAGGTTACCTCGCATATCAGATAGATACGGAAATGAACGACCATTTAAAAATTCAAATTTTGATTTTTCTATCTTAAGAAAACCGTAAGGATTCCTATTTCTAAGCAATGAAAATCCACGATTATTTCTTGGATCTTCCCCAAAAATGTATTGCCCAATTTCAAGACCATCGAAAATGCCACCAAATTGTTTTAGATTTTTTGAAGCTTGAAATTTAAGTTCTACATCAAAAGCTGAGTCTGATTTTAGATCAACGAATGAAGGAAGTATCTTTATTTTGGATTCATGATCCCGAAACAAATCTCCCAAAATCAACATATCTGTAGTTTTAGAATTGACCTTTGCTGCCGAAATGCACCATTCCATGAGAAGCTTTCCACCCTCTTTACCGTTAATGAAAAGTGTAGACGCGATACCCATAGTCTGATTAAAAACTGGGAATGCCAACAATTCATCTATGCTTAAGAATTTATCAAATGGAAAATCATCTGAAAGTATTACATCTGACTCTATGTGTATTAACTTCGAATTACTTACTGTCGCAAATTTACCTAGTTCGTAGAGCCTGATGAGGCTTGTAAACCAAAAATTTTTCCTGAAATCTTTAGGGTGCTCTAATTTTTCTTGAATTTGTCCCCAAATTAAATCATGCTCAACCAGCATGTATTGAACAGACGGATTCAATTTTCGGGACTTAGATTGGTCACTAAGTAGAACTACGCTGTAGTTCGGGATATTTTCAGCTACGTTTGATATATTTCTTAAGAGATATTTAGGTATTTGAGAACCAAAATGCGCGTAAACGATATACATTTCTCCATAATAGTTTAGATCATGCGTTTTACCAAGGAGAGCACAATGAGTACAGATTTTGGATTAACTACTCGCTGGCTTGATCGGATAAAAAGAATGAAAATGAAGCATGGGTTGAATCCTATAGGATTCTCTAAATCTGCGAATTTTTTAAATTCCCAAATAGATGAAAGACAGCGATCGGACAGTCAATTAACCAAATATGAAGAAATTCTTGAAAAAGCTGCTCATTCAAATTTTCATTTTAAAAGATTTCGTAAAAACTTCTATTACCGACAAATAGTAGAAACCGTTACCCCTGATTTAGGTTTTGAATATATTAAAAAAATAAATAATTTGGGCCCTAATTTTCTCAAACTTTCTGGTCAACAAAAGTATTTTGACAATATTGGAAATCCATTAACCTATAAATACCCTGACTTAGGAAGAATCAGCCCAACAACTTTACGTTATATAGCTGTAGCTTTAGACTTGCATGATTTATTTGGAAACTTAAATAATCGGTTAATTGTTGAGATCGGAGTGGGATACGGAGGACAATTTAAAGTTTTAGATAAGATGTACGCACTAAAAAAATATTATTTATTTGATCTACCTTTAGCGCAATTAGTGGCTAAAAAATATTTGGCGAGTTTTTCTGTTAAAACTGAATGCATTTTTCCCGAAATAGACAAGTGGGATAAAGCCACAAGAATTGATTTAGTAATTTCTAATTATGCATTTTCAGAATTGCCTCGTGAAACTCAATATCTTTACTTGGATAATGTTATTTTGCATTCAACAAATGGTTACATGACAATGAATACGGGTCGTGGAAACCTTTCGGGACGAAAAAGAAACCAACTCGAATTGGATGAATTGCTCGAAAAGATACCAAATTCAAGAATCATTGAAGAAGTGCCAAAAACAAATGTAGATAACTACATAATAATTTGGTGAAATCTTTCATGGAAACCAATAATGATTTATTTAAGAGATTAAGCGTAGTAATTCCCCTTAGAAATATGAGCGGTAGGCTGAACAGTTTATTTGCTGAAATTAAATGGTTAGTCGCAGAAGATGCTCAAGTAATTCTTGTCAATGATGGTAGCGTGGATAATACGAGCAATGAAATTGCAGATTACATCTTAAGAAACAGATTTCAGGAAGATATTGTTGTTATCAACACAAAATTTGGAGGCCCAGGCGCAGCCAGAAATATTGGAAAAGAAAATGCAACCAGGGATTGGGTATGCTTTTGGGACGCAGATGATACGAGAAACCTGCAGTTGATGAAGGCTAGAATAGATTTAAATATTGAAACAGACTTGGTAGTAACTGATTTTCAAAAGATCAATGCCGTAGAAAAACTCGAAGTCAGTAAACATAAAATTGTTTCATCCCCAACGTACGATTTGTTAGTAAATGGAGGTTTGTGGCGAGTTATATTTAATTCAAAATTCATTCAAAAAATAGATTTTTTGAACTTAATGGTTGGGGAAGATTTAATTTACTTGGCTAAAGTATTAGATTTATCGCCACAAATATTAAAGATTTCGGAAATAACGTATTTTTATCATGTTGGCCAAGAAGCACAAATTACAAATGATAAATTCATAAATCAGAATGCTTTGATTTCTTTAAACGAGTTATTCGAACAGATGGAAACGCAAAAAATTAGAAGAAATAAATTTATAGCGGTTGTATTAGTTAAATTAATCAAAACCTCCTTAAGAAATCAAAAGTGGATTAGTTTCAAGATTCTAACAAGAATTATGTATAGAGGTAATGTTCAAAATTTAGCGAGAAATTTGTTTTTGATATTCTGCGGCTTGATTCTGATGTCTAAGTTTAAATCTTTAGGAAAATAAATTATATTTAAGTAATTTGAGACTTACATTATCTTTAATTTTCATTTAGGAATAGCGCAGATTTTCACACTGTGCTACTATCAATTTAATTCTTAGGGCCTTTAGCTCAGTCGGTAGAGCAACGGACTTTTAATCCGTGGGTCGTCGGTTCGATCCCGACAGGGCCCACAAATTTAAAAGTAATCCACTGCCACTTTATGAGCTAACTAAACATAGCTACGGCAATGAATAGTTGGGCTTTAAAGCAAAATTCACCCCTTCATGCGCTTGCCATCGGTGGGTTAGGTGTCGGTGAGGTTCCAAATAAGGTGACGTGAGATACACTAATAGCCGCTTACACTGCACAGGCGATCAATATGGGCGCCAAGGGGGTCAAATAAATGACACCTAAAAAACAGGTTTCTCCTGCAATCCGGATATTGCGGGGGGAAAGAGATGCGTCAGCACGTGCGACTCATTTGGAAGAAGCCGTAAGGCAACATTCACCCCTTTTCGGTGTCTTACTAGGTGGAGGGGTCAAGACGTTGACTCCCCTGAAAGCGGGAAATGAGAGTGTCACTTCGTAAAAAGATTCCGGTCCAAGCGACTGTTTCTGCATGGTCTGTTTCTGATTTATCTACACTTTATACCCAAAATCGCTCATCACTTATCGCTCAAGCCCGCCGAATTCTTCGAAGCGATGCCGATGCAGCAGAGGTTGTCCAGGACGCTTTCCTTAAATTTATCTTGGCAGCTCCAGAATTAGACACCGCAGATCGTGCAATGGCATATCTGCGCACGACAGTTAACAATTTATGCCTTAATATAATCCGAGCAACTGGATCTCGTCCTAACTTAGTTGCCATTGACTCAGATGCCACTCAAGAGCGCTTATCAGAAATCGCCGCTGAAAATCATATCCCAATGGATGCAACTCTTGCTGCAGCCGAGGATGCTTCAATAATTCGCGAAGCACTATCTCGCTTATCTAAGGCTCAGCGGACCGCTTTGGTTATGTGGGAGGTGGAAGGTCGAACTACCAAAGAGATTGCAACCACAATTGGAACAAGTGAGAAAAATGTTCGCCATGTTGTACAACGAGCTCGTACCTCATTTATTCGTGTGTTAACCGAATGGGTAGTTGATGAGAAAACCGGTGCGACAGCACTTGATTCTATTTCCGGCACATATAAGAAGGCAGCAGATCTTGCTAAAAAATCATCTAATGTTGCACTTTCACTACTTATCGTAATGGTTGCCTTCCTTGGCTTGAACTCTGTAACTGGAAGTGAATTTAATAATGGTTTACTTGTTTCAACTTTGACTCAGGAAGCACCTGCTTCGACTCAGTCTTCTACCTCAACTCCTGTAGAAACAAGTTTAGATCTTTCAAATCAAAAACCTGTTGAAGATAATTCTGCGATTAACTTCCGTACATCAAAATCTTTATTTGCTGGTCTTTCTAAGGACGGGCTACCAACAGGTTTTACAGTTTCTGATTCAACTGGAAATGTTGGAACACTCTCTGTTTCATCTCAATCAACAATTACAAATCCTGATGGTTACGTGTTGGTTTCATATGCACAATCTCTTGGCGAATCAGTATTAAATGCCTTGATTTCCCAAACCATTACAGTTGATGGCGCAGGCACTTCATACTTCGGAAGCCCTTCTGTGACTGTTACAGGATCATGGTTCCCACTGACCCAAACTGGCTCAGCCTCCACTATCACCCGCTTATCCAATGGAAATTACCTCCTAACTGCCACCATATATATAGATTCAACTGTGGATTCAGCCCTATTTGTGGCTGCTACTGGTGGGTTAGATGTCGAT
>Ga0164295_10001556_pt1 | contig 19075 bp, 5 predicted proteins | sample GEODES006metaG_FD_111798 | JGI IMG/M metagenome (GOLD analysis project Ga0164295, IMG submission 111798) | Oligotrophic lake water microbial communities from Sparkling Lake, Wisconsin, USA - GEODES006 metaG | ecosystem: Environmental > Aquatic > Freshwater > Lake | place: USA: Sparkling Lake... | reverse complement strand
GGACCACGTGCTGTTCCTCGGCTACTGCCCACCCGACTGGGACGACCCCTCCCAAACTACTGTAACTGCCAGCCAGCAGCCACTGGAGGTCATCGTCGCCACTCGGACGTCAGGCGAGTACGTAATTGCGGATTCGCTGCCATTGAGAGGATCGAATACGCTGGGACCCAGCAGCTATATACTGCTGAGCTCCTATCAGTGCAAAGCCAACAGATCTGATGCCTACCGCTGGCACTTACGGAACTACATGACTCAGCGCGGCGGTGCACGTGGCTACGCGCCCATCTGCTTCGTGGCCTCCCGCCATGATGTCGTGGTGGCCCGTGTGAGGGACGTGAATGACCGCGTGGGCCGCGCGCTGCAGCAGAGGGACCTGCGGGCCGCGGTGGACTGGGGCCGGAGTGACCGGGTGGGCCTCACGCGGTACCAGTACGGCGACCTGCTGCGCGTGCACCTCACTGACCTGCTGCTCCGGGGAGATTTCGCTATCGCTGCATCCGAGTGCTGTCGACTGATCGATGGTGACCCATTGCTGTGGGAGGCGTGGATCTACAAGTTTATCGAGCACCACCAGCTACAGCACATCGTGGATGCCGTGCCGTTGAGGGACCCCAGGCTGCCTGGGTTCGTGTACGAAGCGGTGCTGACTTGTCTGCTGCACGAACACCCGAAGCTATTCCTCGGCGTCATCAAGCGTTGGGGCAAAGTCGACTCATCGCTTGTCAGCAAAGGATCGTTGTTGCAAACGTTGGAGCTGCAGTACCAGCAGCAACAGCAACAGCTGAACAACTTCTCCTCCTCCGCTGGTAGAATCAGAGCATCGCACGACGGGCAGCTCAGGCCGTATCACGTCGATGCTCTGGCGTACATGTACATCCTGACCGACCAACACGAGAGGGCACTGAACTGCTACTTGGACATACCACCGCTGCTATATCGGAAGACAGACGATGAAGAGCTGCGGGACCAATCGCACTACTTCTGCTACGAAGAAGAAGAAGAGTCGCCGACGGAACATGCCGCCGACTTCCGCCACATATTCGACCTGATCGAGAAGCAGATGCTCTTCCGCGCGGTGGAGAAGAAGGTCATGAATCTGCTGCGGATATCGAAGCCCCTGACCGGCAGACTGCTCGTGGCGCACGTCGACAAGCTGCCCATTCGTGTGGTCGCGAAGCAGCTCAGTTCGGACAGGTGCCTGCTGCTCTGGTACCTGCATCTGCTCGTGTTCAGTGACTCCACGAGTATGGCGAGGGAAGTGTACAAGAATGACCACGAGTATGGCGACCTGCATGCGCGGCAAATTCAACTATATGCGGAGTTCTCACGGAAGGGTCCCCCGTCAGTCGCCGTACAATCTGTTTCCACCGGCAGCAGCAACCCGGAAGAGAGCGACTTGATAAGGTTCCTCAAGTGTGAGTTCACGGGAGCGTTGCTGGACTTAGCTCTATCGGAGTGCGAGCGCCAGTCGCCCCCGCTGCACAGGGAGATCATCTACATCCTGGCTAGGAAGGGATGCCAGAGGAGGGCCTTGGGTGTGCTTCTCACAGAGATCGGCGATGCTCGACAAGCCATTGAGTTCATAGAGAGTCAACTGGAGTCCTACCGCAAGTTGACCAGCAGGCGTGGGACTGCAGATGTGTCGAGTGCGGGGGATCATCGTTCTGAAGCTGTAGACGACTGCAGCATCGTCCCGTATTACACAGATTGCCAACTCTGGGACGATCTCATCGACTTCGCCCTATCACACGAAAGCGTGATGATACAGCTGCTGGATCTCTTGGGCATATGCAAGTTGAATCCTGCCAGCGTGCTCTCTAGAGTGCCTCCACAGACACCCATTCCTCATCTGAAGTCGCGGCTCCTGAGGGTCTTGGAGAACATGCAATGGCAGAAGCATCTGCACGAGCGACACATGCTTATCCTAGGTGACGATGTGCTCGATGCGTTGCGCATGAAGAACCAGGGCCAGCGGAAAGCGAAAAAGGTAGGTAGTGATGAGATTGATCTTTTACATCGTACTGTATCTAATGCACTTCATCATACATCCTCTGCACGTACTGCAGGTGGACGGTGCTGTGAAGTGCGTGGCCTGCAGCCGTCCACTCTTCATGAACCCCGGACCTGCTACTACTGCTGCATCGATGGTGGCCGTTCATAGCGCTGCAGGTGCCGCTCCTGTGCGCCCTATTTGGGGACCGACACCCACGGGTTGCGAATCATCAGGAGCAGTGCTAGTGTTTTCGCACAAATTGATGCTTCACCATTCTTGTTATTCGAAGATGTGTAAATAATTTATCACTCAACTTGCAGCTTGCTAAACAAGACATCAACAGCACCACATTAGTCGTCGGACTGCATCAGCAGCGCCACTCCAGCAAGCACCCACTTGTGCACCGGCTGCACGGTCTTCAGAGTGCTCAAGAAGACGAAGGTAGGGCCCCTCGCACTGGTGGTGTACACGGGGCACTCGTACAGTTGGGCGTCACCCCGCAAGTAGCCCACAGACTCCGGGGACCAGGCCGCCTGCACCGCGACGGCCTTCACGTAGATCACCGGCATCAGAGTGAGCAGCTGCTTGAGGCGACTGTCCGTGAGGTGTCCCGCACAGGAAGTGCTACTACCAGCAGCGGTGTACACGTGCTCCGACGACTCCTCCTCGTCCGTCCAGCGGGCACCCTCCATCATCAATCCGTGCACGAAAATGCCATCTTCAGGATAGGTGGCATGCATCAGAGCATCGGCTACTCTGTACATGCGAGTGACATGGGTGTCCAGCGACATGCTGTCTAGGGGCAGTTTGTTCCGGCGGGATGTGACCTGCAGGTATGCATGTACAGTAATTGTATGTACAGATGGATCAACACGATGGATGGGTCAGTGGCTCACCTGCTTGATTGCAGTCAGAAGCGCGGTCGGATTCATCAGTCCTGGCAGCCAGACAGAGTACGGCAGAGAGAGCGACCTGCTCCAGTCCGTGAGCTGGCTCCTTCTCATCAGCAGGTCCGCGAACCAGGAGGTGAGGCTCTTCCTCGACGCCCAGGCATACCTCTCCCACGAACACGTGTGGAAAGGATTGCGTCCGGGCACTTGGTTGATCTCCATGCACTGCGCCATGTCCTCCATGCCCTGAGACATGTTCAACTGACCATTGAGGCCCTTCTGCAACTCATCGAGGGTGCTCGCGATCTCAGTCACTAGGGTGTTTAGTCGAGTGCATTCTTGGATCAGAACCACGTTGTACGGTCCGTCCGCATCCAGAACGCGCTGCTTCGCTCGGTCCGCCAGCTCGATCAGGTTGAAAGGGGCGGGGCAGCGCTTGGAGAGGTCGGAGAGGGTCTCCCTCAGCAGAGAGCCCGCACCGCCGCCCCCACCGCTGGACGCAGCCTCCTCCGACCCCACTTCTAGCCGTAGGACTGTTTGGAACAACGTCTCTGCCTTGTTGGATAGAAACCCGATCTCGGCATTGGGATGCAGTCCGTATATGAGGGGCGACTCGGGGGGTAGGCTCTTCGAAATGAACTCGGAGTAGCTAGAGTAATCCCAAATGTTTGCATCTGGACAGACAAGCTTGGGGGCAAGCTCCGTCTTCTTCAGCAGTCCTTCGTTGAAGATGACCGACAGGTACGTGTTGTTGGTCCGTCGGTCGAAGAAGTCGGTGATGTGTCCTCCGTACATGATCTCTCCGAAGATGTACCGCAAGTCTTGCCAGGGAACGATCTTGGTCTTACGGTTCAAGTAGGACTCCAGGACATCAGAGCAGATACGCAGATCACCCATGTTGAACCCGTAGGCTCTGCTCCAGCCCTGGAAGCCGAAGCGTCGTCTGCCCAGCATCACGGAGTGGAAGAAACTCAGTCCGAAGAGGCAACCCTTGAAGACGTGCGGCTTGGAAGAGCTGTCGATCCGTCCCTGCGAGAAGGTGGTCCATGCGCGAGTGAGGTTGGCCTTCAAGTCAGATGGGGGCTCGTTCGCCACACATATGCACGACTGCAGCAGCCCCTCCGGGATGTTCTTCATGTAGGGAAGAGGAGGAGGTTCTGCTGAGATAAAGACCCGGAAGTTGGGATGTGGAGATAACGTTTCCAGCTTTTCGTCCAGAGTAGGAAGCCACCGTTGCATCAGATGCACATTCTGCAGGAACACCCATCCCCCCACCTCGCTCATTTTCTTGATGGTCTCGTCGGCTCTTTTCTCTTGTCCCTGACCCATAGAGATGTTCGCAAACGAGCCCTTCGCAGCGGTGACCCCCATCTGTTTCCCCAGGTCCTCCACCCAAGATGTGGGGTCCACTCCGGGATACAGCACGAACAGACACGGAGTCTGTGCCGTTGTGTAGTGGAAGGTGACGCCCATGTTGAAGGGCGGCTGGGTCACGAACTCATCTCCGAGGTTCTTCCGCACGTAAGCAGCGAGGGCGAAGGGCAGCCTGTCCGGACGCAGCACTCGCATCAAGATGAGGCGCGGCACGTCCTCGAGATCGCTGCAGTCCCGCGGCATCGGATACTCTTCGGGATCGGACCGGTTGTACCACTCCTCCCACTCTTCTGCATCGGTCGAGAACCGCTCAGTCATATCGGCGAAGTTGGGATTGTGAGCTGCCAAGTCCTCTTCGCACGCCTTCAATCTGGCCCAAGCTGCTTCACTCAACCAGGCCGACAACTCCTGACCTCTGGGAGCAACCTCTTCGGCGATCCTTCCTCTCGAGATGCAGTCCACGTACTCCTTCAGCAGCAGCCCTTCGTCTACCATTATCTTGAGGGTCATCAGAGTCATGACTGTCAGCTTATCGGTTTCGAATAGTCCCGTCCGCACGAAGTCATACACCACCAATGTTACACTTTGCTTCAGTTGCCTCAAGCGCTCCGGTAAGTTGGAGCCTTCTTCCAACTTGTCTCTCTCCTCTATTTCTGCTATGCGGCGGGAGATCTGATCTGCGAGTACATTCAGGTCTGTGGTTACTGGTTCTACTGATGCAGTGTCGGGCCGATCCAAGCCGATCTGCGGCACTGCTGCGGATTCTGATTCCGTACCAGCGAGCGCGATGCCTCTGAGGAAGAAGAACACGAACGAGTTCAGCGAGTAGATGTAGTACGTGTGGATCTTATTGAGACTGTTCATCACGAAGAACAGCAGCGCGCCTCTGCGGGACACGGGCCGATACTTCTCCGACGTTATGTTGATCTTGTCCGAGGTGACTTTGCTCTCCACCAACTTCACGGCGATCTCATCCGATATCTTCTTCGACAGTTCCAGCTCCTCAATCAACTCCCTGTTTTCCGTAATGTCGCCTTGGGCATCAGCCAGTCGCAGCAATATTTGGTCCTCCAGTTGCTTGACTTTGATGGTGAACAGGTTCTGCTGCAGGATCAGCGCAGACCTCTGGGCAGCGAGGTCCGGTCTCTCGAATCGAACCACCAACGCAAGCAGTTGCTCGTCCAACCCATCCTGCGTCACCGAGAAGTTCACCAGCGTTGTCTCTGCTTGCACCTCGGGAGGGTAGTGAGGGTTAGAGAGCTTGGTGTGCAAGTACAGGCGGAATTCTGGAGCGACTTCGACCTCCTGGTCACCCACTTGAATGAACCTCTTCGTGCCGCGCTTGACAGTCACGCGACCAATTATGGGCATGAGGGAAGGATCCACCGACTCGCCCATGTTCTCAATCAGGAATGGTTTACCCAATTCAATCGCCTTGAGAATACGCGCGATGAGGTCTCTCTGTCCCAGTCTGCCCACCAAGAGGTTCAGTCCCTCTCTCTTCTTAATCCACGATATCGCCTGCAATTGAGGATCGACCATTAAAGGATACCGGACCGAGTTAAGTACGATTGCTCCATTCTCAGCGGAGACCCTATCACTGGGCAGCCCTTGGGTCTGGTACTCCGCGATCTCAGCGTCGGAGCACAGGATCGCGATAGTTTCCAAGTCTTCCGTCATGGGGATGTGCACCCCGACGGGAGGCTGCGCCACCAGAGGTACCAACGTCTGTTTCATCAGCTTCTCCCTGTAACTCTTCGTAAATGGACCGATGTAGCTGATGAACGATGAAGCCAGTAAGCAATCTCCCACTAGCAGTGTTCGTTCGTACTTGAGCCGTTCTATGCCTTCGCCCCAACGAACTTTCTCACTACCCAGAGCTGCAGTTAATCGATTCGCGAGCTCCAACTTCAGCTTTCCTTTCTCCGCGACAGTCTGAGCCTCCAGCCGAGTGGCCTCAGCCTGGTTGTATTCGGCAGTGAGGATATCGAGTCTCTCCTGTAATGCAGCCACTCGCGCTCTCACAGTCTGCAGCTGATCATTGGCCAGGTTGAGCTGATCGTTGGCAGCACGCAGAGCGATACGCTTCGGTTCGACTTGCAGCACGATGTCATGGTAGCTGATGATGTTCACGACCCACGAGCAAAGACCAGCAGCAGCACTGTTCTTCTTCTCGATGGCCTCGGGGTTGAAGTGATCCAGCAACAAGAAGGGTCTAACTTCCTTCATGTTGACTTCGGGCAAAGTCCCTTCATCGATTACATTCTTGAACCCTTTCAGTTCGTCCAGAAAGCCGTTAACATTTCCCAGTAATGCCTTTTTGGCTGCATCCCAAGTTCGATCTTTGTCTCTTACTTTACCACTCTTCTGCACAAGAACGTTAGCGTTGATACCCGCTAGCAACACCATCACGGCAGCAAACACGTCGTCCACCCCAGCAGGCGGCTTCGCCATCGTCTTGCAGTTCCCCAGGTCGCGACGATCCAACGACTCCAAGGCTCCCATAGCTCGGATCAACGCAGGCTCCGCTTGCTCAAGATCTTTGGCAGCATCTGCTTGCTTCATCGCCACCTCGGCCTGAATCTCAGCCACTTTAGCCTCCTCAACTTTTGCATTATCGTTCTCTCGTTCAACGACTGCTCTCTCGCGCTGGACATTCTTTGCTATTCCCTCCGCTATTTGCCGCTTTTCCTCGGCTGATTCAAGCATGGTCTTCAGATTTGCTTCCAGTTCCACCACATCATTAGCTGCCTTGTACAGCTTCTGAATCCCACTTTGCAATCGCTCCATACTTTTATCGGTTGCTTTTCGTTTCTTTTCAAGCATAACATTATACAAATTGAGCATTTCAAGATAGGACTTCGGAGTTGTATAAACAAACTTCCCTTCGGTTGCAGCGAAAGCCTTGCACATCTTGTTCACGGCAACGAAGGCAGTAGGCATGAAGTGCTCAATAGCCTTGCATACTTCAGGAGAGCCTAGGTCTACTCCCAAGAGCATCTTGCTGCCAACTGATGCGAGAGCTTGTTCCGGCCAGGGTTGAAACCAGTCGATGACTGTGCAGCTCGCCAGTGCTGGGAAGCGACGAGCTCTCACTCGCAAATTGACACCCACTGGCGAAAAGCACAAGCAGCAGTGCAAATTTTCCCTTATTTTGGATATGTAATAATTCCAAACAGATGACGGCTCGGCGGAGTATCCCGCCCCTTTCGCCTTGTTCGTGATGCTCGTGATGATGGCGTCCTTCTCGTCCTTGGAATACAAGTCAGGAATATTCCCGGAACTCAGCAAATCATTCAAGTACACGAAGAAGCGCTCATTCGCTATTTGGGTGTCTGTGAGGAGAAACAGAACACCTTCTTGCTTGATGCCAGCTTTCGCATACATGGATTGAATATCTGCCTTGAAATCCAGCAAGCTGTAGCTCTGGTTTACCATGATCTGCATGACCGTGTAGCCGCATACATGGGCCGCCAGACGAGACAGGCTCTGCTTGCCGCTCCCTCCGACCCCGACCAGCAGAGCGTGTCCTCCGATCTGTTTAATTATTCTCACAATTCTTGCCACATGCAGAACAGCATCATCGAATAGCACCAAGTTCATGTTGGCATTGATTTCGTTATATTCATCCAGTGCGGACTCCAAAGTGCTTCTCAGAGCATTCAAGTTGAGGGCCTGATCGTACGATAGCTCTTCTCCACCGGTACTGCCATCCGAAAAATGGCAGAACACCAGAGGATCCGCTTTGACGCCTCCTCCAGAGAGATAGAAGCGGGCGATGTTGTACTGGGGGAAAGCTTTGCGTGCTTGTCCTTGGATGATGCGCTTGAATTTGTCCAAGTCGTCGTAATCAACAAGGCGGTCTCCGTACACTCGCTCGCTCTCGTGCAGCCACAGGAAAACGAACTTCTCGGGATCTTTGAACTGATGCGCTGCAGACACCAGCAGACCATTGAACACGTTGGCCAAGTGGCGGATGTTGAACTCATAGTGAAAGTTAGCGGCCGTCTTGCGGAAATTCTCGCTCACTTCTTTATGTAGCGCAAGAGCTCCTTTGATCAAAGTCGACGAGATGGAGATAACGTTGTTACTAAATCCCTGGCTGTTCAGATGCCCATCTAGGAAAGTTTGATAAATAGTCAGCAGCGACGAGGCGGATGGCATGGCTACAGCGAAGCACGTAAAATGTCTCTGCAAGCGATTATCGATCGCGAATGATCCAGCTGTGGGATTCAAAGCTGATATGTACTGGCAGTCGTCGACTGTCTTCAACGCTAGCTTGTTGGTGTCGTACCAATGCCCATAGTCAATGTGCTGACGCAGCAGTGCAATCGCACTCTGAGTTCCGTACGGGTCTACTTCAGGCAGATTGAGGTCATCTACAAAGTAAACCATTTTCGCGGCTCCAGGGGGTCCGTACGTGGTACCAGTCCTCTTCTGCAACTGACTATCGAGGCTGGTCAGTAGAACTGAAGCGGAAGTGTAGAAGTTCATACTGACACTGGTGAAGATGTGCTGCTCGGGTCTGAGCGACGACAAGAGACCGTTCACGAGCTGAGTCTTGCCAGTACCTGCGGGGCCTGCCAACATCACGTGGCAGCCCCTTCGCACCAGCAGATCCAACCAGTACGACACAGATGCCGTCTCAGCAGTCGGTACTGTTACCTCCGCCATATTCATGACAGTTGAGTCGAATTCGATTTCTCGAAAGGCTGGACTAGATTTCCATGACTCGAACTTGTAAGTTCTCGGATCCAACCAGTAGTCGAAGATGGTGTCTCTGCTGGGAATCTTCACGGACTTGAACTTCGCACGGAACCAATCGCTGAACAGCTTCTTGAAGTCAGTCCCGTCGTCGCCGATTGCTAGGACTGAGCCAAATCCCCAGATCAAGCAGAACACAAAAGCGACTTCGAAAGCAGCAACGTCCAACACGATCGCTCTGGTGAGAATGGTGTCCAGCAATCGAAGCACAGACACGGAGATGCTAATGTCGTTGCACAACACCACCCCCTGCAGCTCCATCGAGAAATACTTCAAACAAGAAGGCATGTACTTCTCGAACATGCCATGGATGGTCTCTCTATCCAGATCCTCGAACAGGTCGTCAGGCCGACTGCGGACCCAGCTCCCGATGATGCTCCTCCATTGACTGCCTCCATCGGTAGAAATATACAGTATTCCGGCGCGCGAAACTGTAGCAGGAGTCGCGAACTTCAAATCGCGAATCTCGAATATCATTCGCATGTAGTGCTTCAACGGAATGCGCTCGTTAGATGCTAAGGTGAGCATCTTGTTGTCGTCCATGACCGAATTCATGGACTCAATCCAATTGGCATCGAGGTCACCATCTAGAATAATCCATTTCGGGTTTTCATTCGGGATTCTGCCCAGGTCTCTCATCACCGAGGACAGCAAGCCATCCTTCCACTCGCGGGTGCTCATGCTGATGTGTCCGTATAGGTCTTCCGTAGGCATCGTCTTCGGGTTGAGGTCGACGGTCTTGACCTTCACATCAGGGTTGCGCAAGTTACGCGCAGCTTGCAGCATCTTCCAGCTGGTAGACTTGCCCGCACCGGCAGGCCCCATGATGAAGACGCAGTGCCTGATGTCCAGCAGCTCGTCCAGCTGCATGACTTTCAATTTGAAGAAAGGGTCCGGCCAAAGACCATGATTGTCACAAGCCGTCGCGATGCACTCGGCCAGCTCCTCGTCGAACACCCGCGGGGGATTCAAGTCCGGAAACAGATCATTCAAGAGACCGAAAAATACCACTTCATCGGCCTGCACTATTTTCGGAATATTGAAATCTCGCAGCGCCCTCATCAGGAGAGCCTCCTCCTGGAGGTTAGGTTCGGCGCGCTTTAGCTGTCCAGCGACCACAAGCACAGATTTGACCGCTCGGAGGCCCCAGTCGTAGTGGGACTGCTTCGACAGGAGCTCTGACAGCAACGAGTACAGGCCGTAGAACTTCGAAGCCAGCATTTTCGCAGACAAGAAGCCTTCTGCCATCATCATGTTTTCGCAAATGAGCACTAGGTCAGGCACCATGACGGTGATAGGACGGAACAGGGCTTTCAGGCCTTCGGGTAGCTCAGAGCGTCCGAGGTAACCCGGATTCATAGTGATAAATGCCCCGCATGTTGGGTCCAGACTAACCGTATCGCCTTCGATTGTGACTCTGTGAGTGGAATCGTTGTCTGGAGAGTACAGTCGGAGGGAGTCGCACACCGCCTTGAATTGCACCGAACACACAGACAGCACTTCGGGGATGAGGCGGTTGAACTCGTCGAAACAGCCCCACGAACCGGAGGCTGCCAGACCCTTGAAGATGTTGCCCATCGACTGGTAGTCCATCTCGGGAGAGCAGTTGAACACATAGCAGCACTTGCCCAGCGCAGATGCGAGGTCTTTGGTACTCTCTGTCTTGCCCGTGCCGGCGGGACCAGCAGGCGCACACCCCATCTTGAGGTGCAGGGCTTGGGTGGCCGTCACATAGATGCGGTCTGTCAGCGGAGTTATCACGAGGCGAGGTCCGTTACCTAGGTATTCGAAGCCGTAGTCGAAAGAAGCATCGCAAATGCTGAACTTGGCGATGGAGTCGACGTGCGTGACTCCACGTGGAAGAGAGGATATGAAGCTGGGCCTCAGCTTACTCTGCCACTGGAAGTCGGTGGGCAGGTACGCCTTCTCCTTCAGCAAGATGTCGAGCACATCTCTGTTGTGGGAATCCATGGTGATCATGCACATGACCCTCTGTCGATCTGCCTTGTTCAAAGAGGCCTGTGTTAGAGTAATCAGGTCAGCGAGCTGAGACTTCACCAGTTCGAAGCACTTCGCTAAAGCTTTAGCATCAGCAGCTGATATCTGCGCCATCGACCGCTCTACTTGCTGCACAAAGTCTATCGCTGCGACGAGCAGTACGATCTGAGCAGGATCCAAGCATTCTCCAGACTTGGGCTCCTTCTTGGTGACCCAGTCGACTCGGAGCTGTTGCGGATATCGGCCCATCGATCCGGCGAGGCACTTGGAAAGAGTGAGGACTTGCGCGTCCAGTAGCGAGCGCAGATACTGCTCGGCCTTTCCAATCAATTTGATCGGAGGGTCAAAGGCCACGACTTCTTTGCCGACACCAGCCACGAAGTTGATAGCATGGGGCCGGTCTTCGCCGGGTCTGGTCTCAATCATCAGCTGCTTCGTGGCCAATAGAATCTTATCAATCTGTTGTTTGTAGTAATCGCACACAGTTAAGTGCAATTTATGACAGACAGCTCAAGTTAATCAAGAGCACAGACAGGCTTACCTGCTCCAGCACGCGAGCTGGCTGTGAGGAATTGGACAGCAAGTCGAGCAGATCTGCTTCAGAAGTGAAGTAGAAGCGAGGAAACTGCCGTCGCTTGCCATCTAGGAAGTCCGAGAGGCTCTTCTTGCACTGGTCTTGCTGCTTTTCTAAAGAATTCAATTTATCCAGCAGCCCACCCTGGAGGCAAGCTGTTTTCACGTTTCGAATTTTCCACGCCTTCTGCAGAATGCTGCGCACATCCGCATCGATTTCTTTGAATCGCTCGGCGTCTTCCGGCAACTCCTTGCGCACCTCCTCGGACCCCACGAACAAGGGCTCCAGATACGACCACGTCCTCTGCAGTTCAGAGAGCAGCTGCGACACGTCCGATACGAGTCCCAAAGTGCGCTGCCACTCCAGAGCTTCGGTCTTGAAGTGACCGTACCTGCTTCCGACTATCGACTGGATCGCCATCTGGTCCGACTCCAGCTGCTCCACAATATCATCCTCTAATTTGAGGAGAGGAACATCAGTATCTTTGTAGAAGTTCATAGAAAAGTTCACTGTAGACCAAGTGGCCTGCAAGCTTTTCAGCGTTTCTTCGTGCTTGGACTCCTTGTTCGCTTTCTCTGTGATCTCGTCCACATCATTCGCATGCTTGTGCAAGTTAAGGTCGATCAGTTTGGACAATGCAATGTTGGGGTTCACTGATGGAAACTCGAAGCTCACTTTGACGACATCCATCAACTCTCGCCAATGACGCTCGCGCATTCCAGGAGACTTGAGCGACGTGATGATCGGGCACGAGATCATGTACTCCTTCACGACTTTGTCCAGTCCCTGGAAAGCATCCGAGCTGCGCACGGGCTTGGGTAGCTTCCGCAGATTGACCACGAGGCTCTTGGCGTCGTCTTCGAAGGCATCTGTGTCCAGCTTGGACCAGATGATTTTGCGCGCCTCATGGATGACGGACATCACTTTCACGTTCACCTCCCACAGTAGCTTGAACTCGCTCAGGAGATCAGTGATTTCTGCCATCAACCGCACCGTGGCGTCCATATCCTTCATGCACTCGAACACATTAGCGATGTGCTTCATCGTATTGCAGGTCTTCTGCTCCTCAATGTGGGCAGTTAGAGCAGTCTCGATGGTCTCCATCGATTTGACGGCTCCTGTTTTGTATAGGAAGAAATCAGCCTTCGACAGTCCCAGTTTGTACCCCTTGATGTGCGCCTCATAGCTCTGGATGTCTTGCTTGATTTTACTGCTGTGGGCTCTCATCATCGGAGCGATTTTGCTATGAATTTGAGGGGCTTCTCGAAGAATCTTTTCCCACAAGAACTTACTGGCGTTGAGAGACTCCTCCAGACCGTCGATCATGATGTTCTCCTTCATGAGGTAGTCGAGTATGCACGCAGACCTGTCGACTATCAGAGACGTCTCCTCAGCTTTGGAGTCGATTCTGAGGAGGGACTCCTTCACCTTCATCAGCACCTGCACTTGCTCTTCCGGAGACCAAGAATCGTCGCGGACTCTCACGAGGACGTTCTTGCTGATCTCCTCCGTGAACTGGTGCAGATATTTGATGTCTGTCTGCAATGAATGAATCACCAAGTCGCCGGACATTCTATTATTTTCCCTCGGAGCTGTGGTGGTGAAAGAGATCTCGACTCCTGATCCCCGCAAAGGACCCGCCTTACCGCCGAAAGTCCCCATGAAGTCCACGTTTATTTTATACTTGCCAGCATACTTCGCTATGTAGGTTACCAGATAGGTTCCATCGTCCAGGTCCTCGACCAATATGCCGGGGATGCGGGTGGCTTCCTCGGCATCGTCCTCCTTCATCGAGATATTCACTGAAAACTCATCGCCGCCGGACTTTCGGTTGAGCCCGTTGTCGTCTCTCGCCTGAATCATGAAACACACCTCCTCGGCGACCACACATCCGCTGAGAAGGCCTGGTCCGTAGATGATACAGTGAGGGGCACTAGTGACGGAGAAGAAGTTGAACCGCTGGAAAGTAGTGGTGAAGGAGTCGCCTTCGATGGATAGCCGCACGTCCACTTCTCCCGGAGGATACTTGCTGGCGTTGGGGCTGACCGCGGAGATCTTCGTTTGGGATATGAAGGTGCCTTGCACATCGAAGAAATTACGCATACTACCGAATCGCACGGTGATGTTCTTAGTGTTGACAAAATCAATGCCGAATATATTTATCTCAGTGCCGCCAGTTACTGGTCCGCTTGCAGGATAGATGCTTGTGATCGCGTATGGAGGGCCGACGATGTTGCCCACATCTAGCGTGTAGAGGTCTGATAGCCATTCATCTGCCCAGCCTCCAAAGACGAGTAAGCGCGAACCTTTCGGATCATATGCCAGGCAAGTATCAGAGCGCGCAGAGGGGCCTTTGCCGTCGATCTTCGGCTCTGACCAACGCTCGATGCCGGTGTCCATGATGGAGGTGGTGCAAGTCATCCTGCCTTGTCTGTCAACCTCTGAAAGGACCCCAGTGATACCTCCAAAAGTGAATATTTTCCATGTGGGGATAGCGATGACGCAACATGACGACGAGTTCCAAATAGGAGCAGGCAGGGAGCTGGACAGCTTGGACCATAGGGGCGGGTCTTGTTCGGTGTCCAGGATGAAACAGTCGTCGAACTGGGTAGAACTATTGGATCCGCCAAACACATATATTTTCTTCTCTACCGTGCAAGCCTGGTGGCCGCACCTCTTCTCGGGAGGGGAGCCCTTCGGGACCACCCTGTTCCACGTCCACGAGACCACGTTGAGGCTGTACAGGTCGTCCAGGTCGCGCCGCCCATACCCCATACCGCCGTACCCACCGAAGATATAAAGCAGTTCTCCTATCATGTTAGCACTGTGAGCAGCTCTCGGTGGCGGGACGTTGGGCCACTGCGAGTTGGTGAGCTGGCAGGGCACCGCTGCTTCGAGATTATGTTTCGGATTGGACTGCGACCACGAGTAGTTCACTACATCGAATACCCACACATCATTCAGGCGATGATCAGATGATGCGAATCCTCCAAAGATAAGGATCTGAGTATTATCAAACAGCGTGGCTGAATGGCGCCATCTAGCTAACGGTTGCTGTAGAGGAGAGCTCAATGATATTCTCTTCCACTCCATGTTCGTCTTGTTGCCGATATCCAATCTGAATAGTTCATTACTCGGCTTTGCACAGTAGGCACTGTCGTCGACCTCGTCCGACCCGAAATCCGTCATGCCGCCGAACAAGAAGGCGTTGGTGCCCACCACCGTCATGGTGTGGCAGGAGCGAGGTTTGGGGCGGTTATCTTCATTCTTCTCGGAAACGATGGTTTTCTGCTTTTGCCAACTGAGCGACGATGCAGGCTGATCGATTTGAGACATTCTCAGATCTATTTCACGAATAACTTTCAAAAACAACTATGTATGTTGAAACGGTTCTTTGGTTCGTAAGCTTACATTGATGCGGGGAAAGAGGGAAAATAAAGGGTTTTTACGAAAGGTTGGGAATTTAGAAGTCCACGTTTGCGGCCACAGAATACGTAAAGCAACTTTGAACACTTCATCCAGTTAACACTCAAGATGCCTCACGTGTCCTTCAGAACCAATTGTAAGCAGCTTCTGCACAACAGTACCCACACTAGTTTCTAACCTCTCTAATTGATTTATTTTATTCACAGCGCGGAAAACTTACAGAACAGTGAGACGTCCTTTTGAGAAGGAGCGTCTTGATCAAGAGTTGAAACTATGTGGCGAGTACGGCCTTCGATGTAAGAGAGAAATTTGGAGAGTGCAGTATATGCTCTCTAAAGTTCGCAAGGTAAGACTTGTCCTATTTGAACTTCAAATAAGTTGCTTTATTGAGTGCACGATGGTATAACGTTATATGTAGGCTGCAAGAGTGTTACTCATGTGCGACGCAAAAGACCCTAAGCGCCTGTTCGAAACTCCTCCTTTGATTCGTCGCCTGAAGAGATATGGCCTATTGACTGAAGATGAGAACTCGCTTGATGACATATTGAAATTGACGACTCAAATCTTCATGGAACGCAGACTTCAAACGAAAGTGTTCAAATTGAATCTTGCGAAATCTATTCACCATGCTCGCGTACTAATTCGTCAAAGACACATTCGTGTGGGTAAACAAGTTGTGAATGTGCCTTCATTCCTGGTCCGAACCGACTCCGAAAAGCACATCGATCTCGCCCTAGATTCACCATACGGACAGGGCCGACCAGGAAGAGTTGCCAGAAGACGTGCTGCACAACGCGCTGCTGCAGATGGTGGGGGAGACGACGAGGATGTTTAAAGCACCCTACGGTCTCATCTGCACTGTCTTACTGTTAGGTGATTTTTGGATGGCTGTTATCATCCTCATCAGATAAGTTAACACAAAAATTCAATTCACTGCTATCCGTATTAAATTCTTAACAAAAAGATGAAAGAATAAAAATCATGTACTACATTGTAAGTTGGATTAACTTACAGCAGCACTCCTGGTCCAGCTAGCCTATCATTTCGAACTGTGTGAAGAGGGACTAAGTTAACCAAAATTCCAACAGTTCAATAAATTGAAACGTAAAGTTACCTGTACGATGCTATTCCCTCGTATCACCTACACAGTAAGAGGGACACGTCATGACACTATGGTGAACCTTAACAAGTGTAATTTAGAGCTCACCACCATTCCTATGTCTATCGAGTCATTTCCACTTTTCTCCTCGGTGGCATCGCCTAGAACTATATTCATGAACTGATCGTATCCTCGCAAAGTGCCGACCACTTTCCTACCCTTGTTCAAATGCAGCGATATTCGCTTGTCTAAGTATGATCTGGGAGGAGAATAAAGCATAAGTTACATACCACTGCATTCCTATATATATATACTCTGCTGGTCACCACGACATGCAACAAGCCACATACAGATATCTTACCTGAGATTTGGTCCTTTTGAGCCCATCTTGATTGAACTTTTGGCGTTGAGTGAACTTACAGTAAGTGATGTTGTTGAGTTAAGTTACGGACATCATGTTACATTGTACGTACGTAAGCTTACAGTACATGTACGTAACACGTTCAGTTACAGAGTTAAGTCAACTAACTATCTATCTGAGACACAACTTAAATATGTTTGAAAGCCTGAAAAGAATAGATGCATTTCCAAAAGCCTATGACGATTTCCGAGTTAAGACAGTCACTGGGGCGCTAGGTAGGTCGTGTTCATCACCATCACCATATCTCGACCTTAAGAGCACCCATCATCAACTCAAATCGTTCTCTCTAGTGTCCATAATAACCTCATATCATACCCTTATTACATTTAATGCTAATCATGTCCTCTAGTATCCATCATCTCCATTCTCATTATGGTGACTCTGTTCATTTCTGAAATGTCCATGTTCTTGAAGACGGTAAGCGATAGTTCACGTTTATTCACAGTTGCACTGCATCTGATCATCTTTGCTTTCTTTTGCTTCATTCATTCGGTAGGAAACAGTGGACCACCTGTACGTGAACACAACCAGAGCGTCGAAGCTGAAGGTGGACTTCGACATCAGCTTTCACGATATCCCCTGCAATATACTATCGTTAGATGCATTCGACGACACTGGGAGTCCGCAGAAGGATGCCATCCACGAGATATACAAGCACAGGTTAAGCACGCTTGGGGAGAAGCAAGGGTTTCCGGAGAGGCAAGAGCTAGGGAACAGTGTGCAGACCGAGGCTCAGCTGGAGCAGCTGTCGACAGAGGAGGCTATCGAGGCAGACAAGCTGAAGGTGGTCGTTGAGAAGCCCGAGGGGTGCGGGAACTGTTACGGGGCTGGAGCAATCGGGCAATGCTGCAGCACCTGCGACGACGTGAAGCAGGCCTACGCGCGCATCGGTTGGAGGTTCAAGCCCCACGGCATCAGCCAGTGTGCCTCGGAGGCCTTTATCGCGAACATGAAGGAGCAGTTCGCGGAGGACGGCGGCTGCCAGCTGTACGGCAGTTTGGAGCTGAACCAAGGCTCCGGCCACTTCCACATCGCCCCGCACAAGAAGCTGCACCAGACAGCAGGGTCCATCGGGGGCGCGCAAGCGCTGGGTCTGTTCAACCTGATGGACCTGATCTCATTCACCTTCGACCAGTTCAACGTGTCCCACACGATCAACACCCTGAGCTTCGGAGAGAACTTCCCCGGCATCACCAGTCCCCTCGACGGACAGTCGCGCAGGGTACAGGACACGCACGGCATGTACCAGTACTACATCAAGGTGGTGCCCACTCGCTACAAGGCCCTGTACAGCTCGGCGGCCATCGAGAGCAACCAGTACTCTGTGACCGAGCACATGAGCCACTTGTCGCCCGGGTCTGGGCGCGGCCTGCCCGGGGTTTACTTCCACTACGAGCTGAGCCCCATACAGGCGCTGTTCGAGGAGCGCCGCGGAGGACTGCTGGGCTTCATCACCAGTGTGTGCGCCATCGTCGGAGGCACCTTTTCAGTGATGGGACTGGTGGACATGGTCTTAGGCTACGTCTTCAAGTGCTGCTTCAAGAGCGAAATGTTGTAGAAAGCGAATGTGTTAATTATTTATCTGTCAACTGGGACCGCTGTTTCAGATAATGCAGTTACTCTATCAATCACGACACAATTCGTTCGATGCGCAGTAATGAAAACTTTGAGTGTGCAACTCCCGATTGATTGATTCTGCTCAGCAACTCAATGGACGCCTTCAGAGGAGACCTAGGTCTGCGATCGTCATCATCATCGTCCAACGATAGGTCTGTGATCGTCATCATCATCGTCCAACGATAGGTCTGCGATCGTCATCATCATCGTCCAACGATAGGTCTGCGATCGTCATCATCATCGTCCAACGATAGGTCTGTGATCGTCAACTCTGGCTGCTCTACTTCGCATGCATGAAGCAGACGAGTATAAAATATTCAGTGCTGGCATCGGTGCGCTCGTTGAGCACCTCCGCGGAATGATGGATCACCAACCTGATGAAGTGATGAGATGTTGTGATAGTAGGGCTGATGAAGTGATGTGATGTTGTGATAGTAGGGCTGAGACAAGGCATCAGGACCAACGCATGCTTACAAGTCATTCGCGATGGGCACGGAGAGCACTGGATGGGTGTCGGATGGGCTCCGGAGGAAATTCACCCTCTGATGGGAACAGGAGGCAGAGCTGGGGTCCCCTTCAGCAGCAGCGACGAAATAGGAGCACGTCAGACTGCAGGGAGCAGACATAAGTTACTGCTGATGAAATGAAGAGGGGACATGCAGCCATCATCATTGAGTTCAGGTAATAGCAGCGTACCGGAAACCGGAGTCCAGGTCTCCCCCATCGGAGCGACTGTCGAAGCGGGCCGTCTGGCGAGCCCCTGCGGGTACGTGCACCAGCAACGTACTTGCCCGGGACGGCTCCAGCAGCCGCAAGTCCCATCCCGGTCGGCCATCGAGCTTCACTAGTCACCGATGAACATCTACTCGTTAGTTAGCAGGAAGGAGATGACAAACAGAGGCTGAGTCAGCTTACGATT
>Ga0164295_10001555_pt1 | contig 19082 bp, 14 predicted proteins | sample GEODES006metaG_FD_111798 | JGI IMG/M metagenome (GOLD analysis project Ga0164295, IMG submission 111798) | Oligotrophic lake water microbial communities from Sparkling Lake, Wisconsin, USA - GEODES006 metaG | ecosystem: Environmental > Aquatic > Freshwater > Lake | place: USA: Sparkling Lake... | reverse complement strand
TGGTTCCGATGCCGGAGATTTTGGCGCCCATCGCATTGAGCAGATTGCCGAGAGCCTGAACATGGGGTTCGCTGGCCGCATTGTGAAGAACAGTGACCCCATCAGCCAAAACAGCGGCGCATAGGCCGTTTTCCGTAGCTGTAACGGAGGCTTCATCCATCAGGATATCGGCTCCTTTGAGTTTTTTAGCTTTGATCTGGATTCCGTCCCGGATGTCGGTGATCTGAGCGCCCAAGGCGGAAAAAATCTGCAGATGGGTGTCGAGGCGTCGGCGGCCAATTCGATCTCCGCCGGGACGCGGAAGGGTGACTTCGCCTGTACGTGCGAGAAGGGGGCCAGCCAATGTGACAGACCCTCGCAGACGAGAACCTAGTTCAGGATGAATGGTCGATTTGGGAGTTTCTTTTGCCTGAAGAGTTAAGCTTCGTCGCACATTGCATGATTCAGATTCTTTCGAGACAAGACCAAGTTCGTTCAGAATTTTCTCCATCAATCGGACATCATCGATCTGGGGAATATTATGAAGGGTGACAGGTTGGTCCGTCAGACAAACTGCAGCCATGAGTGGCATGGCTTCGTTCTTGTTGCCTTGGGGTTCGATTTCGCCGCGGATGGGGTTACCCCCACGAACCAGAAAGCGCCCATTGGATGTTCCGGACATACCGCAAAATGCCCCGATGCCCGCAGAAGAGCAATCCCGCGTGTGTGTATTTTTGCGGTTCAAACTTGGAAGGGATGCTCTAGTCTTCTTGAAAAGCAGCTATGACCTCTTCTCATTCGATGCGATGGATGGACCGCTATATCGGGTCCTTTGCGTGCCTGATTCTATCAATTTTAGGAAGACTATCCCTCAAGAAGCAAGGGAGGGGGTGTTTCAAAAATATCCTCCTGATTGAACTCTTCGAGATGGGTGCTTCGATCATGACAAGTCCATCGATCCGGTTTATTCGGACCCAATTTCCGGAAGCGAAGATTTACGTTCTTACGACCCAAAGCATCCGACCCTCGTGGCTGAAAATTAGTGAATTGGAGCCAAATCGGGTATTGGCCTTGAAGGAGGACGGAATCTTTTCGTTCCTCTTCTCGTACCTCCATGTTCTGCGGACTCTCAACCGGATTCAATTGGACGCCGTGATTGATTTTGAGCTGTTTTTTAGAATCACCGCTATCTTCAGCTTCTTTATCAAAGCAGAAAAAAAAGGTGGGTTTTTACGATATCACCTTGAGGGCCTATATCGTGGATCGTTCTATAATTCTGGGTGTCATTTCAATCAAAATACACATATCTCCAAAAACTTCTTGGCATTAACAAAAACCGTTCTGGGCGATTCGAGTGATTTTCCTGAATACAAAAGCCACCTGAATGTGGAGGATCTTGTTTTGAGCCCGTACCAATCCCAAGGGAATGTATTGGCGGACTTGAAAAAGAAAAATCCTGAATTCATGGCGGGTCCGTATCTTTTGGTTGCGCCTGATGTCGGACCGAATCTATCTGTCCGGAATTACCCGCTGGATCGGTTGTCGAGAGTTCTTGGGGAAATTCTTAAAGAATTTCCCGATTACCGAGTAGGGATGATTGGGACGAAGGAAAACATCACGAGTTGTGAAAAGCTTGCGGAACTCGTTCAGAGCGACCGATTAGTTTCGTTGGCAGGACGTACGAACATGGATGAGCTTTTCGAGTTGCTCCATGCGGCAAAGCTTTTGATCAGCAACGATAACGGGCCGGTTCATTTTGCCGCCATGACAGATACACCGACTATAGCCCTCTACAGCACAGATTCCCCATTCGTCTACGGATCCCTGGGGAAGTGCCTTGTTCTTTATAGTTTCTATCAATGCAGTCCGTGCATCATGGCCTATAACCACAAGCGTTCGGACTGTTCGGATAATAAATGTCTACAGGCTATTCCAGCATCGACCCTTTCATCTTTCGCCCTGCGAATTCTACGTAATGATCCGACGATCCGATATCAAACCATCAATAATATAACCCAATATCTTTACTAGGCTTGCGTTGTTTTAGGGTTCTAACTCCGTTGGCAAAAAGGTAGAATAAGACGTTTATGAAGGTACCCATGTTGGACTTGGTGGCCGAGCATGCTCCTTACCGGGGAGAGCTTGAGACTGCCTTTGAAAGGGTTTTGGATAGCGGACGCTTTGTTTTAGGAGCGGAAGTGGAAGCCTTTGAGCGGGAGATAGCAGCATGGATTGGGGTGACGCACGCGATCGGTTTGTCGAATGGGTCAGATGCTTTGGTGTTGGCTCTCCAAGCGGTCGGAGTGGGGCCAGGGGATGAGGTCATTTGTCCGACCTACACATTTTTTGCGACGGCTGGGGCAGTGGCTCGTTTGGGTGCCAAGCCGGTCTTTGTGGATAGCGCAAAGTGTTGTTACAACCTTCGGGCGGATCAGGTAGTGGCCAAAATCGGGCCTAGAACAAAAGCCATTATTGCCGTTCATCTTTTTGGTCAGTGTGCGGACATGGACCCTATTCTGACTGCAGCCCAAAAACACGGGATTCCGGTCATTGAGGATGCGGCGCAGGCACTTGGGGCCAAAGACAAGGGCCGACAGGCGGGCACCATGGGAACGTTGGGAACGTTTTCCTTTTTCCCCACCAAGAACCTAGGGGCACTTGGGGAGGGGGGACTGATCACCACCAAAGATGCCTCTTTGGCAGAAAAAATTCGCAAATTACGTGTCCACGGAGCCAAACAGAAATATTTTCATGAAATGATTGGGGGCAATTTCAGGCTCCATGAGCTTCAGGCTGCATTCCTTCGGGTTAAGTTGAGGCATTTAAACTCGGCATTAAGGAAAAGACGACAGAACGCGCAAAAGCTTCTGGAGGGTTTGAGGGAAAAGTGGAATGCCGTCATGCCTCTTGATTCCTGTGTATGCCGAGGGAATGAAGATGTCAGTGATCTGAAGCAGGGTGCTGTTCTTCTGCCGTTTTCCTGTCATTCGGGGGAAGGGGAGCATACCTGGAACCAATTTGTGATACGGATAACGGGTCCGATGAGGCGTGACGCACTTCGAGAAAAACTAGCTGCAGATGGGATTCAAACCGAAGTCTATTACCCTCGGGCCATGCACGAGCAGGAGTGTTTTACTCCACAAAAAGAGAAATTTCCTATGGCCAATCTTCTCTCGCAAGAAACGTTGGCACTGCCGATTGCATTTAACCCCTAAGTCATTACTCGGCAAAGGGTTTCTTGCGCTCTTTGTATAAGAGGTTAATGTAATTTTTGGATGAAATGCGTGATTCTTGCTGGTGGCTTTGGGACTCGGATCACTGAGGAGTCTCAGTCTCGGCCCAAACCCATGGTGGAAATTGGTGGACGTCCAATCCTATGGCATCTCCTGAAGATTTATTCCCACCACGGAATCAAAGACTTTATCATCTGCACCGGCTTCAAGGGCTATGTGATTAAGGAGTATTTTGCAAACTACTTCCTTCACATGTCGGATGTGACTTTTGATATGGAAAAGAATGTAATGGAAGTTCATGAGAAACATGCTGAGCCTTGGCGCGTCACAGTCGTTGATACTGGAGAGGGTACAATGACAGGTGGGCGGCTTAAGCGGGTAGCAGAATATGTTGGCAAAAATACGTTCTGTATGACCTATGGGGACGGTCTTGGGAATATTGATATAAGGGGCGCTTTGGAATTCCACCGCAAAACTCGAAAACTGGCGACTGTGACTGCTGTTCAGCCACCGGGGCGATTTGGAGCAATGAGCATTTGCGATGGCAGGGTAACTGATTTTATGGAAAAACCTCATGGAGACGGTGGTTGGATCAATGGAGGTTTCTTCGTGTTAGAACCTAAGGTAATGGAATACATAGCTGGGGATGAAATCGTTTGGGAGAAGGAACCCCTGCAGAAGTTGGCGGGTGATGGGCAAATTGGGGCTTTCATCCATAAAGGATTTTGGCAACCGATGGATACCTTGCGCGAAAAACAGTTATTGGAGGAATTGTGGGAAACAGGCAAGGCGCCTTGGAAGGTCTGGTGAATTTTAAAAAAGCTTTTGCCGGAAAAAGGATATGGATTTCGGGCCATACTGGATTTAAGGGCAGTTGGTTGACGGCATGGCTTGTGGAGTTAGGGGCAGAAATTGCAGGTTATTCGCTCGCACCTAAAGGGCCACTTTTTCGGCAGCTTGGATTGGCTCGTCGAATTCAGCATCAGGAGGGTGACATTCGTGATCTTGCGCGGCTCCGTAAATCGATTCGCAACTTTCGGCCTGATTATGTTTTTCACCTCGCTGCACAACCCATTGTTCGGCGTTCTTACATGCAACCATGCGAGACTTTCGAAGTTAATACTCTTGGGACAGTTTATATACTGGATGTACTTCGGGGGGTTAAACATCCCTGTGCAGCTGTCATTGTGACAACGGACAAGGTGTATGACAATCGTGGGACCAAACGGCGATTCCGGGAAAGGGATCCTTTGGGAGGTGCGGATCCTTACAGTGCAAGTAAGGCTGCGGGAGAGATTATTATCGCCAGTTATCGGAATTCCTTTTTCAAAAATCACCCAGTACGAATTGCGAGTGCCCGTGCCGGAAATGTTATAGGCGGGGGGGATTGGGCTGAGGATCGGATTTTCCCTGACTGCATTCGAGCTCTAACGGACGGGAGGCCGATCTCAGTACGGAATCCCCTTGCCACCCGTCCGTGGCAACATGTACTGGAGCCAATAGCTGGGTATCTCCACTTGGGCGCAAGCCTTTCTAAGAGCAGAAAATTGTCTGGAGCGTATAATTTTGGCCCGGCCAGCGCTGGGAATCGTACTGTTGAAGATCTGGTACGTGAAATCCTTCAAAACTGGCCTGGATGTTGGAAAAAGGTTAGGGATATTGGCGCACCATATGAAGCTGCGTTGTTACAACTCGACAATAGTCTTGCAAAAAAAGAACTCGGGTGGAGTCCGATATGGAATTTCCGTGAAACCGTGCATCAAGCAGTCTTCTGGTATCAGAGTGTCGAACAATGGGGAAAAAATCCTTTGGATATTACTACTCAGCAGATTAGATCCTATGCTGCGGATGCGAATAAATGGAGGGCTCATTAAGTGAGCTCTCGGGATCTGTCTCTGTTGAAAGATCAAATCCTTCGTCTGACAAGGGAATATGCAAGGGAGGTTCACGCGGCTCAACGCCCAAGCTCTGATCCCGGACGTCCGGCCTTCATTCCTGTAGATAGGGCGGTTCCCTATGCTGGACGAGTATTCCAAGAAGAAGAGGTGGAAGCGGCTGTTTCAGCCTCACTTGATTTTTGGCTTACACTTGGACCTGAGGGTGAAGCTTTTGAGTCAGAGTTTGCTGGCTTTCTAGGTGTGAAGCATGTCTTGCTGGTAAATTCCGGATCTTCTGCAAATCTTTTGGCTCTAACGGCCCTGACTAGTCCTAAAATACCAGATAAAAGGCGACTTCGTCCGGGTGACGAAGTGATCACCTGTGCCGCCGGCTTTCCGACAACTGTGGCCCCTATTTTACAAAACGGACTTGTCCCTGTATTCATTGATAACGATCCTGTAACAGGGAATGCTCAGGTAGATCAACTAGAGAAGGCATTTCGAGAAGGGAAGACCAAGGCGGTTATGATGGCACACACCCTTGGGAATCCTTTTGATCTTGCTTCGATTCTGTCCTTCTGTCGGAAATATGATCTTTGGCTGATCGAGGATAACTGTGACGCCTTAGGTGCCACTTATTCTATGCCGCTTGCTGAGGCCCACTCACTTGGTTTCACTGAAAATTCTCCTGGAATTCCGAGCAATGGAACACATCTCACCCGGTACACGGGGACATGGGGGGATCTCAGCACCCAGTCGTTCTATCCACCCCATCATATCACCATGGGTGAAGGTGGGGCGGTAAACATCGTATCCCACCCACCCCTAAAAAAAATTGTTGAAAGCTTCCGGGACTGGGGAAGGGACTGTTGGTGTGCCTCGGGTAGGGACAACACCTGTGGGAAAAGATATAATTGGAAATTGGGAGAGTTACCTGAAGGCTACGATCACAAATACATCTACAGCCACCTAGGCTACAACCTTAAGCCCTTGGATCTTCAGGCGGCCATCGGTCGGGTGCAGTTGCGACGCCTTCCCGAATTCGTGAGAGCGAGGCGAAATAACTGGAATTATCTTCGGTCTGCCTTGAATCCCCTCAGTGAATATCTGGATTTTTCTTTACCCACCCACGCTGCGAGATGGGTGGAGAGTATAGTTCCGGCAGACATGAGCCAAGGATCTCCTCCTAACGGACCTTCGGCTTCTGATTTTTGTTGGGACAAGAGCGGTTTTTCTAGCAACCCAAGCTGGTTCGGTTTTATGATTCGACCGATAGTCGGCAAAGCTAATGACACCCGAAGCTTGGCCAAGCATCTTGATTCGGAGGGGATTGGAAACAGGATGCTCTTCGGGGGTAACCTCACAAAACAACCGGCATTTAGTCAGCTAAGCAAAGAGAACCCCAAGGCATTTCGTGTCGTTGGAGCCTTGGCGGGTGCTGACGACCTAATGCAAAGAGCCCTGTTTATTGGGGTATATCCAGGGTTGGGCGGCCCGGATCTCGAGCGGGGTGTAGGTGTTATACGTGCTTGGGTAGAAAAGAAAAAATGAAATTCCCAGCTTATTTTTATCCATTACTAATAGCGTGAGGCATGAAAGTTTTAGCCTTAGAAACTTGGACTGATCAAGTCGAATTCATCAATAAACGCTTTCCGTAATTTCATTCATGAACCGAGAGAGAATTCTTCTGACAGGCGGGTCTGGCACGTTAGGGCGAAACCTGCTTGAAATAATTGGGAATAAACCCAATCTTGAGATTCTTTCCCTCTTGCGAGAAAAGAGTCGCTCCTTATCTCGCCATGCCTCTGTGACTGAGGTTCGTGCAGATTTCTCTGACCGCCAGAATATCGCCTCAATCTTAAAAATGTTTAATCCAAAAACAGTTATCCATTGTGCTGCAACCGGCATGGAATCTCCTCAAACAGAATGGTTCGAGATGATTAATTTTAACGTCGAATTTTCGGTGAATCTTTGTGAAATTGTTGCCCGCGCTGGTGCTTCTCACTTTCTTTTCATCGGATCTGGCTTGGCGTATCGCGCTCTTTCTCGCCCTCTTCAGGAAGACGATGCCCTTGACACGCTCCATCCCTACGGAGCAAGCAAGGCGGCGGGGGATTTTCTTGTGCGTGCAGCCGCAGTTGAGTTTGGTCTCCCTCTGACGGTGCTGAGGCCCTTTTCTTTTACTGGTTTGTGGGATGATCGTCGCCGACTTTTCCCGAGCCTCTTGCGTGCAGCTTCCGTCGGCGATCCATTCGATCTTTCTTCCGGCCAGCAGGTCAGAGATCATCTTTCTGCAAGGGATGTAGCCTTAGGGATACTTGCTGCATTGAAAAACCCACCCCCTTCAGCTACTCCCGCGATCTATAATCTAGGAAGCGGATCTTCTTTATCGGTCCGTCAGCTAGTGGAGGACGTTGTTGCTGAGTTAGAGATCCCCGTACAGTTGAATTTCGGGGGCGTAACTCCGCATGCGTTCGAACCATCATTTCTTGTTGCAAACTGTTCCAAGGCAAATAAAGAGCTCGGCTGGCAACCTCGCCACCGACTGGCTCACGCCGTTTGGGAGCTTTCCCGGGAATCCTTTCCACAAATCCATCTTCGGGAGCCAAAGAGAGAGATATTATAAATTCGTCTTTTAATCCAGATTTAAGCGTACTCCTTCCTTCCTTTGAAGAGGGGGCTAACCTTCGTTGGTTTTTGCCTGAATTAAAGGCACAACTTACATCGCTTGCTGTATCTCACGAAATTCTTGTCATCGATACCGAAGTGCCACACGACGAAACCCCAGAAGTTTGTAAGACACACGGAGTTGTTTATCTGGCAAGAGAGGGAGGTCCACTTTATAGTCATGCATTAAAAACCGGAATTAATCGTTCCAAAGGGCGGTGGGTTATTTGTATGGACTCAGACGGATCCCACCCACCCCGCTTTCTCCCAGACTTATGGGCTGCACGAAGTAGAGCCGACCTCATCATTGCCTCGAGGTATATCCCAGGGGGAAGGACAGAGAATCCAGCGATTCTTATTCTTCTAAGTTACTTAGTGAATGTTGCCTTTCGGCTGATTCTTGGTTTTCCCTGTCGGGATGTTTCGAACAGTTTTCGCCTTTACAGAGGCGAATCACTTCGTTCGCTTAAGCTTTCCTGTAAAAACTTCGACATCCTTGAGGAGATTTTGCTTCAATTGGGAATGAACGACATGCACTTCACAGTCTTGGAGATTCCCTTTACCTTCGAAGCCCGAAGGATGGGGAAGACAAAACGGGACCTTGTGGCTTTTGCCTTCGGCTATCTTGCTACTCTTGCACGCCTGCATAAGATCAAGAAATCTATTTCGACCCGGTATCCATGAAAAAATCCTACCTGATCACGGGAGGATGCGGCTTTTTTGGGAGCAATCTGGCTGCCCGACTTTTGGAGCGCGGTGAAACTGTCGTGCTTTTCGATAATCTTTCGCGTACGGGTTCGTCCGAGAATCTTCGTTGGCTAAGGAGTTTAGGGCAGGCTGATTTGATTCAAGGGGATGTTGCGGATTCATGCGCCTTGGAGGATACGATTAAAAAAGTTCGTCCCCTAGCGGTATTTCATTTGGCGGGTCAGGTTGCGATGACCACTTCCGTTCTGGATCCATTTGGAGATTTTCGCACGAATGTTCTGGGCACGATGAATCTACTAGAAAAACTGCGCCTATACTGTCCTGAAGCCGTTCTGGTTTACTCCTCTTCAAATAAAGTATATGGAAAACTGGCTGGAATCCACTTAGTAGAGAGGGCGACTCGTTACGAAGCGCCCGGTCATCCCAAGGGAATAGATGAATCGACCCCAATTGATTTTCGCACGCCGTACGGATGCTCGAAGGGCGCGGCAGATCAATATGTTCTTGAATACGCAAGGACGTACGGATTGCGAACCGTAGTATTTAGGCACTCCACCATTTACGGAAGTCGTCAATACTCCACAAACGATCAGGGTTGGGTAGGTTGGTTTTGTCGTCAATCGTTAATTCAAAAAGAGAATCCTGGAGCGCCACCATTTACAATTGCTGGCAATGGCAAGCAAGTAAGAGACCTTCTTTACATACAAGATGCTCTCGACTGTTATCTTGCGGCACAGCTTAATATAGGGAAAGTCGCTGGAAGAGTTTTCAACTTAGGTGGCGGAATGGAAAATAGCTTATCACTTCTTGAGTTGCTTGATTTCTTTGAAAAAAAACTAGACATTAAATTAAGATATGAGCGCCTAAGTCCGCGGTATGATGATCAGAAGTTCTTTGTTTCCAATAATCAAGCTGTTTCCAAATGCTTGAATTGGGCGCCACAAACCGGAAAAAATAAAGGCTTAGAGGCATTAATCGCCTGGACTCAGTCTGCGCTCAAATCCACCTTGCCTTGATCAGGAGAAATGCATCGTATTCGATTAGTTGCCCTTGGTAGAAAAGGCATGAATCTCGAGGGTATTTGATTGTGAAAAAGCTGGCCGCCTTTATGACAAGTTCTTGTCGTTTGATTGGCTTTTTTTCAATTGGTGAAAAAAAGCTTTCAATAAAGGCTCTATTTTATTTTTGCGTTCTGTTTTCCTTTTTTTGTCTCTTTTGGAGTCTTTCTAGGTATTCACTTTGGGATGATGAATCGGCAACGGCTCTTCATGCGGAAGTTGTGTACAAAACAGGCGACACGGGTGCACTTTTAGGTAATAATCTAATCGCCTTTCGTGGTGGTCTTGTTCTTAGAGACTTAAAGGACAGATCGGTTTCACCTCTTCAGTATTTTATTGCAGCGCCTTTTGTTGGAAACTTTCCTGGAAGTAGTGCAGTCGCACGTCTTCCATTTGCTTTAACCGGATTCTTGGTTTTCTTAATTCTCTTAACCGTTGGAGCTAGAGAAATCTCGTCAAATCTCGCTTACCTTACTTATTGCATTTGCATTACAGGAAATCTGGCACTTGTCTTGTATTTTCGCCAATGTCGGTATTACTCGCTAGTCGCCCTTTTGTTTGTGTTGATTCTTTTGCTTTATAAATGGTGGCTTCTTCGTGGTAAAGGCCTTCGGCTTCTGTGTGTGGCTTCTTTTCTTTTGTTCGCGTCTCACACAATGATTGCTGCTGCAGTTCTTGTCGCATTACTTTGCGATTATTTATTATTTGGAGTTCATCAAAGAAAACTAGTCTTAGCGGATTTACTTAATGCGTTGATATTCTTTTTAATTCCAGCATGTCTTGTGCTCTACATATGGAACCCTTTTGCGACATCTTTTGGGTCATATGTAACTAAAAATACTTTCATGAACAAAGTCACCCTGATCTTTTGGGTCATAAGAGACTTAGATCGTGGTTTTCTGATATCTATTCCTGTTCTCTTTATGTCATCGATACTTTTTGTGAAGGCAAGAGACACATGGTTATTGAGGGCACTTATAATGTTTTCATTGCTTGTCATCATAATATCCATGGTCTCTCCGCAGATAATAAGTATTACTGAAGTGGCCGACATCCGTTATTATCTGCCTGCTGTCCTAGTGGCCCTACCAATTCAGTCTTACGCCCTTTATAAGTTCCTGCATAAAACTCCATTCCTTTTGATCGCCCTTACTTTCTTTGTTTTTTGGACGAACTTATTTCATGTGAACTCACTATCGAAGGAGGGGATTAGAATGCCTTTTTGTGAGTTTCTGAAAGAAATGGGTTCGTCCGGCGGGGATCCATATGGATCCGTCTCGTCATGGTTACGCCACAATGTTCCCTTGGGGAGCACGGTTTTTGTGCTTCCTGATTATGCCGCATACCCACTCATGTTCCATGCTCCGCATTCAATTTATGCTTGGCAGTTGGATCCTGATCGAAAATCTGATCCTCAGTTCAGTCGTTTACCCGATATCCACTTCAAGGGGCTGGTATTGCCAGATTATGTGATTGCATTCGGACCTGTAGTTTCTCAAATCCGTGATTTACTCCAGCAATGGGCTGCTCAGGGTGTGCGATATCGCGAGGAAGCTCGCTTAATGACGTTCTGGAAGGATTTATATAGACCGGAAATCTTCTGGAGGACTTTTGAGCCCATTGAGAAATACGATCCAAATACTGAAGCTATTTATATCTATAAGAGGGAATTATAACTGAATTTCTTTTTTTTGTGTCTCCATCTTGATTGAAAGTCTTGTCCGGGAGATTTAACGAGATTATCATGAAGAGTTTATGCCCAAGGATTCCAAGAACTCGCGCTTCTCCATAGAGGCTGGTATTTTTTTTGTTCTTTTAGGGGTCCTATTCACGGCTTGGCTGGGCATTGGTCCCTCAAATCAGGAGCTCTTGGCCAATTATGCGAAGGCGAAAGACTTGGCAGACCTGATTTGGATGAAGAAAGGTTTTGCGTGGTGGACCCCGAATTATTTGGGAGGATCCCCCACAGCAGTTCAAGCCGGCAACGCACTTGTCTATATCTGGCTACTAATCGGTGCATCAGTATTTGGTCCAATCGTGGGCGGGAAGATCATGGGTATTTTCTCCTTGGCCCTGTCCGGATCATTGATGGCCGCCTTCTTGGGTAAATTCACTGGTGATCGCCGCGCAGCTTGGGTTGGTGCCCTATTTTATGCCTTGGGCCCGCAAGCAGCCCTTCGTCTTGCAGGGAATGAGCATATGCCTGCCATCTTCTGTATGCCCTATCCTCCATTAATAGGATGGGCCCTGATTGAAATTGCGAAGAGGGGATCCGGGAGGGGAGGGGTTATCCTCGGGTTGGCCCTCGCGGGCATGAGCCTGACTTTCAACAAGCTGACCTTTGTTTTTTTGCCTGTGGCACTGGGTTTTGGGGGGTGGCTCTATTTCAAAAATCCGCATTCCCGTGCGTTATTTGCGCCAATCGTCGGAGTGGCTGTGGGAGTCTGGGCGATGCTGGGGATTCTTCCGCAGTTGCCGGGGCTTCGCGATGCCACATGGATGACCCTTTTTGCAAGCGATCCACTCGTTGGGTGGCAGTCCAGTTTTTCCATTAAAGCGGCACTTTCCTGGTTCAATCGGGATGGATTCCTCTTTATGGGAATGCCGCCAAATTTCACAGTGGAGGAAGGGGGGTTCTATATCGGTGCAGTTCTTGCTGTGTCAGGAGTGTTGGTGGGATTACGACTTCGCCGAAATGACGAATCCAATCTTCTTCCTGTTTTCCGAATCTTTGCGGGCCTGCTGTTGATGGTTCATTGGTTTTCACTCGGTCCGCGAAGCATGGTAGGCGGGGTAAACGAATTCCTTAAATCTGCGCAAGGCATTCAGGACTGGGTCTTGCCTCTATTTTGGGTTAGTACAGCCCTGCCTATCACGCTGCTTGTCATAATTTGGCCTGAAGGTCGGTGGAAGTGGCCCACCTTAGCGATTGCCTTGGCAGTCTTACTTTTGGTTCCAGGATTCCAAATTGTCGCCATGCTTCCGGTTCTAGGGACAATCCGGGGCCCTTGGTCCTTTTGGCAGGTAGGAGGGATCTTCTGTCTTGCGGCCTTGGCTGGAATTTCCGTTACGATCCTAGTCAAGGAGCGAAGGTGGCCCTGGCTTGCCTGTGTAGCGATGCTCTTGGCCGTTGCGGATTTCACGCCCTACTACACCCGTTTTTTCCAATCCAAATTGGAAGTGGGAACCTATCAAGCCTACCAAGAGACTGCTCGGTTTTTACAGACCCAAACAAAGGAGGGATCTATTTTTCCTTTATCAGGAAGGTATTTTTATATGCAACTTCCCCAGTTGTCCCGTCGCCCGATCTCGACCGAGGCTTTCCAGGCGTATTTTATGTCTAAGGGGGTTCGATCGATTCAGGATGCGGGTGGCGGGAATGTTGAGTTAATGAAAACATCGCTCAGCCTACAGGGGGTCAGGTACATTTTTATCGACAGAAAAGATGTGGACACTCCGGAAGCGCTGCAAAACTCTTTCCGGCAAATCTTTCCCGTGATTTATGAGAACGAATTCTTTTCGGTTCTCGAAAATCCAAACTGTTTGGCCCCTTTCTTTTATTCTCAAGATTATGTATCAGTGCCCCCACGAAAATTTGAGTTTGCCGGCGCTGAGTTGGGCCTCGTTCGGCTTTATTTTCTTCCGGTTGAGATGGCGGGCGTTGAGATGCAGGATCCATCCTTGGCTGGAATTATGAACCCAACGAATGGGGAGGTGGAATTGACGGCAGCTTTTCGGGATCGCCTAGGGAATCCTTTTAGAATTCCCAACCCGAATAGTTATCGAATGGATGGTCCTGATCAATGGCGCATTCTGGTCGAAGGCAATTCTGGGTGGCTAACCTTGACCCAAGCATGGCACCCGGATTGGCATTGTTCCATTGACGAACATCAAGTTGAAATACATCCGGCAGCACTGGCTCTTTCTTCTGTTCGCATTCCCCCTGGAGCCAGGGAAGTATTCTTTTGGTTTGCCCCTCCTATTTGGACTTCCATCTTTTTAGGCCTAGGAATCGCTAGTTGGATTCTTGTTTTGTCCGGAGTTGCGTGTGTCTGCATCGGGTGGGGGCCCGCGATATGGAATTCTTGGTGGGTAGGGAAGGAGATTGAAAACCCGTGATACGAGAGATAGGCAGGGGGTCAGGTTCTTGGATATGGCCGTTTGATCAAAAAGATTGGATGACGGCTGGATTGGTTTGGACCATTTCTCAAATGGTCTATTTTCTTACCACGCAACCGAATGTTGGCTTGCTCGATTCTGGGGAGTTTTTAACGGCATCCGTTCATGTTGGAGTACCTCATCCGACAGGGTACCCGCTCTGGACGATTTTCTCTCATCTCTTTACCCTTTTCCCGATCGGTAACGGGGCTTGGGAGGTGAATCTTTTCTCCGGGTTTTGCACGGCAATTGCATCAGGGTTGGTCGCTATGATTCTTTGCAACTCCATGCGCTGGTCTGGAGTAGGAGACCGATTGTCCCAAATCTTGGCGGCGGGTTGGTCCCTAGCTTTAGCATTTAGTGTTTCGATGTGGTCTCAGGCTGTCATTGCTGAGGTATATGGAACCCATGTGCTGTGTGTGATGTTGCTTCTTTGGGTTATTTATCGATGGGTCCGGGATCCTGCGTGGACGATGGGATTGGCATGGGCTGTGTTCTTTTTTGCATTAGGTATGACAAACCACCACCTGACCATCGCTCTCAGTTCTCTTCCTGTTCTGGTCATGCTCCTCAGGCGTCGCGATTTTCTGGCAGAGGGACTTCTTTATTTGAGCGGAACGGCTGCTTTAGTATATCTCGGTTTTGGATATCTTTCGCAAGAGCCCGCTTCTTGGCACGCTTCTGTCCGTTTTCTGTTTTGTGTGGTTCTTGGATTCGCTTTCTGGTTTCTGTGGAAACGCCGTTTCCAGAACTGGAGAGTAGGGGTGGCAATCCTAGGTGCAGTCATCTTAGGACTCTCCCCATATATCTACATGCCATTAGCCTCCGCGACGAATCCTCCGATGAATTGGGGATTTGCTAGCACAAAAGAGGGGTTCTTTTATTCTTTTAATAGGAGCCAGTATGACGGGAAGTTATCTGATCAGCTTCTTAAGACAATCGGACGTGCCATGGGATCGGCCCCGGTTGAAATGGTGAATCCCCCAACTCCTCCATCTAATGCTCCAGCAACAAACTCTTTTAGAGAAAACTTTTTAAAGTTTGCACAACTTTACTGGCGAAAGATCGTTGCCAATTTCTCTCCCTTAGGAATCTTGGCCTTGGTTGCTACTGTAGCTGCATTGGGTTCAGTTCCAAGAGCGGTACGGGATTGGCTTGGGATTTGTGGCTTTGGATTGCTACTCTCCGGGTTCCTTCAACCAGCCTTTGCCGAGGTTGGAGCAGACGAGGCGACTTGGCTGCTTCAGATGCCTTACCTGGGTTACTCCCATGCATTTTTTGTGTTACTGGCTGGATTTGGGTCGGGGTGGGCAATTCAACGTTGGGCTAAAATGGAAAAGGTTGGATGGGGTGTGGCAATTCTCCTTGGTGTTGGGATAGCTGGTTTTTCCTTTCGAAAGAATCTAAACTTTTGCAGCCAAAGGGAGCATTGGTTTGGATGGATGTATGGTCGGGACATGCTTGCGGACCTCCCCAAAGACAGTTTTGTATACGGCGGAACCGATCCAGGGAGATTTGTCCCAACCTACATGATCTTATCGGAAAGTTTTGAACCCAAGAAATTCAAGCGGGACCCTAACTTTGATCGAAGAGACCTTTATGTCATTACGCAAAACGCATTGGCGGACGCCTTTTACAATCAATATATTCGCAATCATTACTCAACGGACCGACCGGAACCGAAGAGCTTGATTGAGCGATGGCTTGGGCGTGATAAACAGTATCCAAAGGCTCCCTTGGTTCTGCCCCGCCAAGAAGATATTATGGCGATTTACCAGTCGGCCATTGAAGCTCGGCAGAAGAACTCAGCAGCACCGGATCCAAATGCTGATCCCACCGTCCTAAATTCGATGGTTGGGGAATGGATCTGGCAACGAAACAAGGATCAACGGCATTTCTTTGTGGAAGAAAGTTTCCCCATGGAATGGTCATATCCGAATGCCGTGCCCCATGGTCTTTGCTATGAAATCAAAAAAAATCCCGTGCCGGTTTTATCCGCTGAAATCGTTCAGGGGGATATGCAGTACTGGAGGGATTATATCGATCACTTAAAAAGAAATCCTCGATTTGCGGATGATATTGATGCCCAGCGCTCGTTTTCGAAACTCCGGAATACCGGCGGTAACATCTATAAGTGGAGAAAGATGCCGGCAGCAGCAGAACAGGCCTATCGTCAGGCATTAGAGCTTTGGCCCGGTAATTCCGAGACATTGAACAATTTTACGGACCTCCTCATGCAGCAGAATCGAGCTGAGGAGTTGCGAGATATCCTAGCCAATGCCTCCAAGGCCGACCCGAACAACGGACTCTTGGCTTCACTTCTTTCCAGTTCGGAGCGAAGAATTGCGCTCAAAGCGGAGATCAATGCCTTGGAGTCACAACGCGTGGAGAATGCAAAGGACCCCAAACTCCTTCAACAGCTCCTTGCAAAATATGGTGAGCAGGGGAATCGCGAGAAAGCTGACCGTTTGGTTGCTGAGGCCGCCAAAGCATTTCCAACAAATGCGGATGTTTTGCGAGATTCTGTGAACTATTTTGCCGTCCAGAACAGGGTTCCTGAGGCGATTGAATACGGCCTAAAGCTTGAAAAAATCCTTCCGGATGATGCGGAGTTAAAACTTGGTATGGCCAAGTTCTTTATGGTTTCGGGAAAACGAGCTGAGTTTTATCAATATCTCAAAGAAGCAATCCGAATCGGAGGTTTGCCGATGCGGGAGAAGGCTGGCTCTGAACCCATGTTTCAGCAGATTCAGGGTGAACCGGATTTTCAGAAGTTAATTCAACCAGCAAAGTAAGCCGATTCCAGCTGGTTCAAGGCGGATGTTTAAGCCTCCACCAAAAGGTCTTAACTTATTTTGTGGATGACGGAGGGAGATCGGAGGGAATAGCCAACAGTTCTTTTTCGCTCCATGGGGAGGTGCGGGAAGTGATTTCTTTTCGTTTCGCGGCAACGTCAGCAACTTGAATCCCATCTGCGGCATTTCCCCACTCGCTGCGGATATAAGTCAGAATCGCTGCGATTTGTTCATCTTTGAGTGGTACAGGAGCTCCATCCCCCCAGGCAGGCATGTTATTATTGTATAGGTTTCCATTAACGGTAATCGGTCCGGCTATCCCTTTATGGAGAATCGATATGAGCCTGTTCTTGGAGCCCGTGACCCACTCGGATCCAGCCAAGGGAGGGTAAACCCCTGCCTGTCCGAGGCCACTCGTTTGATGGCATTGGGCGCAGTTAGCCACGTAGAGCCTTTTTCCAATTACTTTAGGATCGGGTGGGGCTACGGGACCGGAAGAGACAGGGCCCCATGTGATCTGTCCTGGGTCGAACACATCACCCCTGAACCCACCGCTATAAAAGAAAAGGTATCCACCCGCCCAGAATGAAAGAACGACTCCGAGTCCGATCAACCAGCCTGGGATCGGTGCATGGCGTTCTGCGGGCGCTTGGGATAAGGATGGCGTTTCGTGAGGATTCATTTGAGGGGGGCTTCCGGAAGTGAATAATTCAAGTTAAGGGACTGAAGATAGGCCACCAAGGCCTTGGCTTGGTAGGTGGGGATCATTTGTTTCCACTCCTTCCGGGGGAGTGGAAGGGAGTCTGTTTCATTATTTGGACCCGCCAGTTTGATCTCGAAAAGCCAAGGATGAGGGGGGCAGGTTGAAGTTGGCTTCAGATTTCTTGGATTGTAGAGATGCATCATCAAGTCCTTCGGTTCCTTGATCCGGTTGCCGATGTTGGAAAGATCTGGACCGATTCGCGAAAAACCGAGAAGGGCCGATTCACGAAACAGGTAGTCGCGTGAAACGGAACGACGCTCTCCCCATCCGCGAGTCAGGTCGGCTGAACCGATTGGACCACGGACAGAAAGGCTGTGGCACTCAAGACATCCTTCCGAAGCAAAAACTCTAGCTCCGGTTTGAGCCAGTCCGGAGGGAGTCGGGGGCTCCCTGAGGTTGGTTTCCTCATTGAGGACAGGTTCAAGTTTGCCCACCTGGAAATAGCCCAAGGCCACTTGTCCCGCCCACGTTAGGAGGAGAGAAAGAAGAACGATGGAGAGAGCTTGTGTGGATTTCATGGGTCTAACGATTTGTGGATACTGCGTTCTCAGAAGGGAAGACAGCCATCGGGGCGGTTGAGGGGAAAAGTTTTAGAAGGCTTGAGAAAAGAAGGGAAGAGAAAGCCATTTGTCCTAACCACCACAGGATCTGTCCCATGAAAACGACCACTAGGAAAGGCCGCAGATAACTAGCGATCGTCCCTATGGGAACTCCCGAATCATTAAGAGCCAACCCTTGAAAGATTCCCGCCAAAGCGTATCCGGAGACGATCATGATAGCCCCAATCGAACTGAACCAGAAATGCCAGGTCAACGCCGGATGACTTGGCCAACCCATGTTCCGCGACACGGGCAGAAGGGCGTAAACGGAGCCGGAAAGGATACTGCCCCAAAAGAGGAAAATAAAAAGGGTCTGCGTGGTGTTGGATGTCATGGTGAAGATGGTTGTTTGTCGTACTCCAGGAAGGGCCAAAAAGGCGAGCCACCCATAGGCAGCCAAATAAGACCATGCACCCACTGACATGAAGCGGAGAGCCACATTCCTTCTGATTTCCTCCATTTTTCCTTCGAGCAGTGGTTGTAGGAGGATTCCGTTTCCGAGAACTCCAACAAAGAGGAGTAAGGTCGCCACTACGCCGGCACTTTGTAGCCAGGAAGGAAGAGGGCCCTCACTTGCAAGCGTATTGGATAACCATCCACCGAGGCCTAGGGTGGTGATCCAAGCAAGAACGCCGAGAGAGAGGCTGGATGTGGCTCTTCCTGTCATTGCAGGGATGAGTTGGAAGACCAAAACAAGAGCTAGCGGAGTTAGCCAAAGGTGTTGGAGGACCGAAGCCCAGACAAGTTGGACGATAATCTGAACTGCACCAGGGGTAGTTCCACCGCGTAGGAGCAATTCGGCTGTGCCAAGGCCCAAGGGGAAGGAGATCAATGCTCCCAAGAGATAAAGACGGGGAAGGAGAGGGCCACTTTTCCATGAGCCACCCAACCCGCGTGTTATTCCCGTTCCAAGAACAAGAAATGAAACCAGAAAAATACATGTGACAGGGCGTAGAAACGCAAGGAAAGGAATTCCGGTTCCCCCTTCACCCAAGATTCCGGTAAGGCCGCAAAGAACACCGACCTGCCAAAGAATGGCTCCTCCTGTTAGAAGTCTGCCATAACGAAAGGGAATTCCGGAAAAGCGCGGAACCAGAATCATGAGCACACCCAAAAGGCCTGAGGTAATCCAGCCATAGATTAGAAGGAAACTGACCACTGGAGCAAGATGGCCGTAGTTCAAGACGGGTAATGGGGCAAGGTAGGAAAGGATGGGAAGTAGAAGTTGAATGGTGTTGAGGGTCT
>Ga0164295_10001554_pt1 | contig 19091 bp, 20 predicted proteins | sample GEODES006metaG_FD_111798 | JGI IMG/M metagenome (GOLD analysis project Ga0164295, IMG submission 111798) | Oligotrophic lake water microbial communities from Sparkling Lake, Wisconsin, USA - GEODES006 metaG | ecosystem: Environmental > Aquatic > Freshwater > Lake | place: USA: Sparkling Lake... | reverse complement strand
TAATCTGGGGGATTGTTTCTATGATGAGTAACGCCCCTTAAAAGGACGCTCACAAATGTCGGTTAACCCGACAAATTAGACATCTGACCACTCAGCCGCCTGCGGATGCCAACAGATATCCATCACATTCCACCCGACTCCAAGATTCTCGGTGCCTACTGAACACATGATCTTGCTAGGCTTATGCTATTGTTTAACTTATTGATTTATATCATTTTTACAGCTTCTAAGGCGTAGGTCGCACGTTCGAATCGTGCTGGGCAGGCCAAAAAATAATCAATACTGTGAATCTTAATGCGTCAGTCCAAAGGGCGTTGAGACTCAAGCCGTTAGGAATGTACCAATTAAGAGCGCTATATTCCTTACGCGGCTTTTGAGGGTGAGGTAGTTGCGCTTAATGGAGGTATCGTCAAGATTCAGGCAGATAATCTTTTTATTCATAGGTTTAGCTCATAAGCTATTGTTTTATCTAAAAAATTAGACCTTAGATCAAATTAGATTATATTTGAAGTTATAAGTTCATAGTCCGCTCGCTTCAACCATAAAAAAGAATTTAAAGAGATGGAGGCACTAAGTGATTCAGAAAATTAGTTCCAGTGCAACTGAAGCCTTACAAGATATTGCAGATGGCTCTAGCATTTTAATTTCAGGATTTGGTGATGCCGGCTTACCTATATATTTATTAGATGCACTAATTAAGCAGGGCGCAAAAGAGCTTACCTTGGTTAGTAATAATGCCGGCAATCAAGGCGTCGGTATTGCAAAATTAATTGGTGCTGGCAGAGTGAAGAAAATCATTTGCTCCTTCCCAAGACAGCCAGAATCAGGCGCATTTGATGATCTTTATCGTGCAGGAAAAATCGAGTTAGAGTTGGTTCCTCAGGGTACTCTTGCTGAGCGGATTCGCGCAGGTGGCGCAGGGGTAGGTGGTTTTTATACCCCCACTGGATTTGGTACTGAATTAGCAGCAGAAAAAGATACTCGCGTAATTGATGGTGTAAATCATATATTTGAAAAAGCCATCAAGGCAGACTACGCCTTTATCAAGGCAGACAAAGGAGACCGCTGGGGTAACCTTGTTTACCATGGCACCGGCAGAAACTTTGGCCCCATTATGGCAACTGCTGCGCGCTGTACTATTGCACAAGTAAATGAAATTGTTGAATTGGGTATTTTAGATCCCGAAATCATTGTGACGCCTGGAATTTTTGTTAAGCGCGTTGTGTTGGCTGGAGGTAAGTCATGATTGACCTTTCTAAAGTAAAAAAACGCAGTACAGCTGATATTGCTAAGCGAATTTTGCAAGATATTTCAGATGGTGCTTACGTCAATCTGGGTATTGGTCAACCAATGATAATCTCCAACTATCTTCCTTCTGATCGTGAAATTATCTTGCATAGCGAAAATGGTCTATTAGGAATGGGCCCTTTGGCGCAGGGCGATGAAATTGATGAAGAGTTGGTCAATGCTGGCAAGCAGCCCGTTACGATGCTGCCCGGCGCTTCTCTGTTCCATCATGCAGATTCATTCGCAATGATTCGGGGTGGCCATATTGACATTTGTGTGCTTGGTGCCTTTCAAGTCTCTGTCAAGGGGGATATTGCGAATTGGCGCACGAGCGATCCAAAAGCAATTCCAGCTGTAGGTGGTGCTATGGATTTAGCATTAGGGGCTAAGAAACTTTTCGTGATGATGGAGCATCTTACGAAGTCAGGAGAGTCCAAATTGGTTAAGGAATGTACTTATCCACTTACAGCACTTGCAGCTGTTGACTCTGTCTATACCGACTTAGCGACGATTGCTGTCACCCCAGAGGGATTAGTTGCGATTGATTGGGTGGAGGGATTAAGCTTTGAGGATCTACAAGAGTTGAGTGGTATTGATTTACGCAAATATTGACTTTCATATTAAATAGTTGACTTTAGAGGTCCCACGGAGATATTCCTTGAATGATAATTAATAAACTTTTTGATCTAACGGGTAAGACAGCCCTCATTACTGGGGGTAGTAGTGGTTTAGGCGAGGCAATCGCAACAGCGTTAGGTTTATCTGGTGCCAAAGTAGCAATAGCAGCTCGAGGGGAGGATCAGTTAAATAAGGCATTAGAACGACTGAGCGATCAGGGGATAGCGGCATCTTCTTTTGTAGCCAATCTAAGTGACTTAGAGCAATCTGCTAATTTGGCAGCGAGGGTTTTAAAGCAGTTAGATAGGATTGATATTTTAGTAAATGCTGCCGGCATCAATTTACGCGAGACTTATGATCAAGTTTCTCCACAGAGTTGGCAAGATCAGTTAAATGTTCATCTTGGAGCACCCTTTTTTTTAACCCAAGCTTTGGCCCCACAAATGAAAGTTCGCAATTGGGGACGAGTTATAAATATAGCGTCCGTGCAAAGTTATCGCGCATTGTCGAATAGCGCTCCATATGGAAGCGCTAAAGGTGGAATAGTTCAATTGACTAGAGCAATCGCTCAAGAGTGGTCACGATTTGGCATTACCTGCAATGCAATAGGGCCGGGTCTTTTCCCAACTGCTTTAACTGCCCCTATTTTTAGCAATCCAGATTTAGTCATCATGCATGCTAATAAAACAGCAATCGGTCGAAATGGACAGATAGATGATATTTATGGCTTAGCTATTTTTCTAGCTAGCCCCGCCTCTTCTTATCTTACTGGCCAAACTATTATGTTAGATGGCGGTTATACGGCAATTTGATAAAAGCGCAGCTGGCTTTTCCCCACCCTAATAAAATCCATTTTGTCCAAAAAAGAGTTTTGGACCATCTGCTGGTAAAAATAATTGTTGAAAGAAAATTGGAGAATCTTTAGTTCCAGTTGCTTTAATCTGAACTAGAACACCTTTATTTTTCTTAGGTAAATTTAAGGCTAAATTAATTTCGTTAGGAAAAGTAGTGCACTCTATGGTTCTATCAACTTTTTTTAGTTGTACGTTATGGGCATCTTGAATCAGACCAATAAAATTTGCACTATCTAAATTTTTGGTTGGGGTATTCATAATAATTGGAAATTGAGCTGGGTCTAAAAAGTATTGGCTGTAAAACACATATTGATCTAAGTAAATCAACCGATCTATTTGCAATATTTTTAAGGATGGCTTTCCTTCTGTAAGCCATGACGACCATTCCTCTTTTGAGGTAATCATTTTTTTCTTAATTACTTTGGTTGACATAGGTATAAAACCTAAGCCATCAGGCGTAATGAAGCGAAAAATCCAGGGCCCTCCAATTCGCCTCTCAATGGGTATGACAAAAGTCCCTAAGCCCCGTTTTCCATGAAGAAGCCCCTCTTTTGTAAGGTTTCCTATTGCTTTTTGAACAGTGCCTAGACTAAAGGGTGTGATTTTGGAAAATTCAATCTCTGTGGGTAATTGAACGCCCGCACCCCAATACCCATCTTGAATGGCTGCCATAATCGTAGCGCGCAAAATTTCATGTTTACGAAGGCCTTCTAAGCTCCTGGGGCAAAATTTTTTATAAAAAATGGCTTCAGTCATATGTTTTTTTCAGGTATGACAATATCTTATAAGAGATAAGACGGTTGTGTGGGAATTTATTGCATTGCACAACTTAATATATAGTAACTCTTGACAAACTTAATGCATAGTAATAGCCTGAACCAGTGATCAGTACAGCGAATGGCAAACGTTTTTTAAGTCGTTTGGAGGATGAAAGTGCGCGGAGCAGTAGTTTGTTCAAATCAAATCGCTGCTGATGCGGGCGCTGAGATCATTCGTCATGGCGGCAATGCGGTAGATGCTGCCATTACTACCGCGCTAACTTTATGTGTTGTAGATCCAGCTAACTGCGGGCTTGGAGGGTATGGGGGATTTATGTTAATCCAAGATAGCCAAGAGCAAGCCCCGCACGTTATTGACTTTAATACCCGAGTACCTGGAAATTTTAACTCTACCGTATTGTCTTCAAGAAAGAGTGAGGGCAGTTCCCTTACTGGGGCTACCTCGGTCTCTGTGCCAATGGTTTTAAGTGGTCTTCTTCAAGCGCATAGGGAGTTTGGATCGATATCATTTTCAGAGCTTTGTTCCAGCCCGATTGCGATTGCTAAAGATGGTTTTGAGATTGGGGAGAATTTGAACATGGCTCTTCGTTGGGCGGAGAGCAGCGATTCCCCGTTCTCTGAATCATTCAAATCTATATTTGCACCCCAAGGACGGTGGCTTGGATTGGGAGAGGTATTGGTGCAATCAGACTTAGCGCATACCCTCGAGAAAATACAGATTGATTTAGACAACTATTTTTATAATGGCGACTTTGCCTTGAAAACGAGTGAATATATTCAAGAACAAGGGGGTTGGTTAGAGACGGATCATTTCAATGATGCAGCCTCCAAGACCCATTTAGGTTGCCAATTTAGCTTTAATGGCTGCGATATTTACGGCCCGCCCCTTACAAGCTCTGGATATGGCGTTGTGTGCGATGCTTTGGATTTCTTATCAGAGAATGATGATCTTTTTAATAATGAAGATGCATATATTCTCAAAGTTTCAGATTCTTTGCGATATGCCTGGGAAAGAAAAAAATTAGCATTTGCTACTCCAAGCCCCTCAACTCAACATACCTCTCACTTTGGCGTCACTGATGTAAGTGGGGGGGGATTGTCTCCTGTACCTTTACCCATGGACCTCTTTGGTTTGGCTCTGGCATGACCACACCGGGAACGGGTGTAGTACTCAACTGTGCGGCAAACCTATTTCGAAAAGAGGTGAGTAGTGGGGAGTGGCTATCCGTTACAAACCTATCCCCCAATATCATGCATTGTAAAGATGGCACTCAGATAGCCTATGGGGGGCCAGGAGGTTCGCGTATTCCAGCCATTGTTTTACAAATTATTTTAGAAATGGCAAAGGGGGGTAGGGATCTCTCAAAGGCAGTTAATAAAAAGCGAGTATCTGTTTCGCTTAAGGGAGAGTTGGAATTAGAGGATGGCGCATTAGCGGAGCAATATCAGGCTCGCAGAATATTTGAGAAAGAATTTTTTGGACCAACTTCAGCAATCCTCAGGAAGAGAGACGGTGAAGTTAACGTAGCAACAGATGATCGATTTGAGACTGGAGTGGCATTAATTTAAGTATTCAAAAGCTAATTTATTGGAAGGGTATTGAATTGGAAAAATCAATAGGCATTATTGATACTACATTGCGAGATGCACATCAATGCTTGTGGGCTACTCGCATGACCACTGCACATATGCTTCCTATTGCGGAGCAGATGGATCAAGCTGGATTTGATCAAATTGACCTAGCTGGCACAATTCAATTTGATGTGTGCGTGCGGTACTTAAAAGAAGATCCTTGGGAGCGTGTTCGTTTAATGCGAGAGCGGATTAAAAATACCCCGCTAAGATCTTTAGTCCGCAGTAAAAACATTGCTTCCTTTGATTTCTTGCCAGATGACATCATAGCCCTATGGGTTGAGCGCTTGGTAGCAAATGGATTTCGCGTGGTAGGAGCCTTTGATGGCCTAAACGATATCGAAAATATGTTGGCAACGACTCGGATATCTAAGGCTCTTGGTGTTCATACATTTGGCGCACTTTCATACAGCTTAAGTCCTGTACACACTGATGAATTGTATGTAGAGACTGCCAAAAAACTGATTGCGAGCGGTACCGTTGACTCTATTATGCTTAAGGATGCTGGTGGCTTATTAACGGTTGATCGAATTCGTACCTTAGTGCCCGCCTTAAAGAAAGTATTGGGAAAAACCCCTTTAGAAATCCATGGCCACTGTTTAACTGGTATTGCACCCCTGATGTATTTGGAGGCTGTTAAATTAGGCGCTGATCAACTTCATACTTCGATCGCGCCATTGGCTAATGGGGCAGCACAACCATCGATACAAAACATAGCAAATAATTTACGATTACAAGGCTATAAGATTAATGTTAACGATGCCTTAATCGATGAGGTAGGCGAGCATTTTAGAAAAATTGCTGAAATTGAAGATAAGCCAATTGGAGAAATTTTAGAGTACAACGGATTTCATTACGAACATCAAATTCCTGGCGGCATGCTGAGTAATTTTCGCTCTCAGTTAGCGCAAGCAGGAATTTCTGATAAGTTTAATGAGTTGCTTGAGGAGTGCGCACGTGTTCGTCAGGAATTGGGTTATCCCATCATGATCACGCCCTTCGCACAATTTGTAGGAACTCAAGCAGTACTTAATGTCCTCCATGGAGATCGCTATAGAGTGATCCCAAATGAAATTAAGAAATATGCATTGGGTTACTACGGGAAACTGCTTGCTCCTATTGAGCCATCCGTTTTAGATCGAATTATTGAGAATGGGTCGAAACACATCGTTCTTAAACCAGTGCCGCTCAAGCCTGGAGTAAATGCGCTTAGAAAAAAATATCCCAATGCTAGTGATGATGAACGTTTATTAAGATATATGTTCGCAGGGTCACAAGTTGATGACATGCTTGCAGCAGGTGCTATGCAAACAACATACTCTTTTGAGCATCCAATTACGCGTTTAATTAAAGAATTTAGTAAGCGCCCAAAGATCGGGCGTATTTACATATCACAACCCGGTTTGAAACTCGATATTACCGGGCACAACTAATCACTTTTACATGGCCTATAAGGAGCTGCTTGTGGCGGACAGAAAACTAAGCTATCAAGATTTATTGGAGATTATTCGATTAGTTGAAGAGTCGCCTGAATTTTCAGAATTTAAATTGGAATATGGTGATATCAAGATTAATCTAAGGAAGAGCTCTGCGGGAGCGATCTCCGCTCATGAGCCCTTAGATAATCCTGCAGATTTGAGTCCCAAAGTTACGCAAGTAACTTCTCCTCCAGAGCCGGTTAAATTAGTTAGATCTTCCAGGACCTCAGTCCCAGATGGAATGATAGGTATTAAATCACCGATGGTGGGTAGTTTTTATCGATCGCCTGAGCCTGGCGCTCCTCCCTTTATTGAGATTGGGTCGACGGTCAATCCAGATTCAACCGTTTGCATTATCGAGGTGATGAAGCTCATGAATTCATTACCTGCTGGGGTCAACGGTACTATTTCAGAAATTTTAGTTGCCGATGGAGATCCTGTTGAATATGGGCAAATACTTGTATTAATCAAGCCAAGCTAATTTATTTTATGAAAAAACCGCAAGCCATTAAAAAAATTCTCATTGCTAATCGCGGCGAAATTGCTGTTCGTATTATTCGAGCCTGTCAGGAATTGGGTATTAAAACGCTTCAAGTATATTCCGAGGCTGATCGTCATTCCTTGCCGGTATTAATGGCGGATGAAATAGTTTGTATCGGGCCAGCTCGGTCGAGAGATAGCTATCTAGACATTAAAAAAATTATTAGTGCTGCACTTGTTTATAAAGCAGATGCAATCCATCCTGGGTATGGTTTTCTTTCAGAAAACGCTGAGTTTGCAGAATGCTGCGAAAAAGAGTCTATTATTTTTATTGGACCTAGCCCGCAGTCAATACGCATGATGGGCGATAAAGCAACAGCGATTCGTTTGGCAAAAGAAGCCGGAATACCAACCACACCAGGCTCTGATGGAATTGTTGGCGATTATCAGGCCGCCGCTTCCATAGCGGAAAAAATTGGTTATCCAATTTTACTAAAGGCAACTGCTGGTGGCGGCGGTAGAGGTATGCGAATTGTTCAGGATAAGGGGCAGCTTGAAGCAGCATTTATGGAAGCCTCTCAGGAAGCTAAATCAGCCTTTGGTAATAGCTCCCTATACCTTGAAAAATATTTGAGTAATATTCGACATATCGAGGTTCAGGTTTTAGGTGACGGCAATAAAGTACTGCATTTAGGGGAGCGAGACTGCTCTTTGCAAAGAAGAAATCAAAAATTAGTAGAAGAAAGTCCATCTCCCGTTCTGAGTGAAAAAATGCGTGTCAAAATCGGTAATGCGGCGCTGAAATTATGTCGACACGTTAATTATCGTAGTGCCGGAACAATTGAATGCATTCTTGATCCCGCTACTAATGAGTTTTACTTTATGGAAATGAATACTCGGATACAGGTAGAGCACCCTGTAACTGAGATGGTAACCGGTGTTGATCTCGTTAAAGAGCAAATACGAATTGCTTTAGGCCAAGGTATTAGTATCACGCAGGACCAGATTCAAATGAGAGGTCATGCAATCGAGTGTCGTATCAATGCAGAAAGTGCAGAAAATGATTTCAGGCCAAATCCAGGCAGGGTTAACGAGTATTTTGCCCCTGGAGGTTTTGGGGTGAGAATGGATACACACTTATATTCTGGATATGTTGTTCCCCCATATTACGATTCATTACTCGGGAAAATAATATGCTGGGGAAGTAATCGTGATGAAGCTATTGAACGTATGAATAGAGCGCTCTTAGAGGTCAAGATTGATGGGATTGAAACAACGCGCCTATTTCAAAGAAATTTAATCAATACACCAGAATTTCGTACTGGGAAAGTACATACACGTTTCGTGCAAGACAGTTTTTTAAGCAACTATTTAAAATAAGATCAAATTTATAAATGAAAAGCATTAATAGAGAAAAATTTAATACAGATATTAAGGCTGTAGTTTTAAGTGTAATGTCTCTCATTGGCTTTTTAGTTTTTTGGCAAATCGCAGCACATTATGTTGCCTCGCCTTTTTTTCCATCGGTTGGCGCTGTATTTAAAGCTTTCAAAAATCTTATTCTCAATGGGGATACACAGGGGATTTCATTGGCCACCCATTCTTGGGCGAGTTTATATAGGGTACTTCTAGGTTTCAATTTGGGTGTTCTATTGGGCGTACCAATAGGATTGCTAATGGGCCTTAATAAACAAATCTACAACTCAACTCGTTCTGTAGTAGAGCCTTTCCGATTTATTCCACCAATAGCATGGATACCTCTTGCAATCATCTTTTTTGCAGGAGACACTCGTTTTGCGTTTTTAATTTTCTTAGGCGCTTTTTTCCCAGTCTACACATCAACATTGGTAGGTGTACAACGGGTAGAGCCCTTGCATAAAAAAGTAGTCGCAGTCTATGGGGCTTCTAAATTTTATACCCTAATGCATGTCGTTATTCCAACTGTTCTTCCTGATATATTGGGCGGAATGCGCGTTGCAATGGGGGCTGCGTGGCTCACCATAGTTGCCGCAGAGTTAGCTGGGGGTACTAATGAGGGATTGGGCCGAATGATGCTTAATTATGCAGAGTTGCTCAAAATTCCTGAAATCATTGTCGGCATGATTGTGATTGGCGCAATAGGATTTGTCATTAATGAACTATTACTGATGGCAGAGCGCTATTTGTTTAAATGGCGCTGGCAAGTAACCCTCTAAATCTCATGGACCTTTACGATGAATAAATCTAAATTAAATGTGGATATTTATCATGCCTATGGTGACCTTGTAGTCCATGATGGGATTCAATTTGTAGTTAAAGAAAATGAATTTTTATGCATCTGTGGACCAAGTGGCTGTGGCAAGACCACTCTGCTAGATATTTTAAGTGGGCTGTTGAAGTCTACTGGGGGATCAGTTCTCTTGGACGGCGAGTCTGTAGATCCAAAAAAAAATAGCATTTCATTTGTTTTTCAGGAGCCATCTACTTTACCCTGGTTAACGGTGTGGGAGAACATTGCAACAGGATTAAAAATAAAAAAATTACCACGTAACGAAATTAAAGAGAAAGTAGATGAGGTTATTCGTATCGTGGGGCTTGGCGGGTTTGAAAATTTTTATCCCCATCAGATTTCTGGCGGAATGAAACAGAGGGTATCAATTGCACGTGCATTTGCTACTGACGCAGATTTAATTCTCATGGATGAACCATTTGTTAGTTTAGATCAACCAACGCGCGAGCGAATGCAGCAAGAGGTATTGGATATTTGGAAAAATCTAAGACGTACAATTATTTTTGTTACTCATAATTTAGAAGAAGCTGTTTTTTTAGGCGATCGCGTAATAACTCTTTCTCAAAAGCCTACAAAAATTAAAGCAGACTTAAAAATAGATTTACCTCGTCCTCGAGATCCATTGAGTCCGGATTTCACTGAAATTAGAGCACAGTGTTTTTCATTTCTTCATCAATAGGGAGTTGTTAGTTGTTTCATCGCAAATGTAATTCATTTCACTAAGGGAGATACATCATCATGAGCATAAATTCAAATCGTAGAAAAGTTCTTGGAGCTGGTGTGGCTGCAACGATTGGTACGGCGTTGCCATTAGGTTCACCGTTATTTGCGCAGAGCAAAAAAACAGTGATTCGCTTGGCTGATCAAGCGGGTGCCGAGGTTTGTTATGCGGCAATCTGGGTAGCAGAAAATCAGGGCTTTTATGAGCAAGAAGGAATACAAATCGATCGCCGAACATATCCTAATGGCCCGGCATCACTATTGGATTTAAATAAAAATTTAGATGCAGTGATGTGTGGTCTGGGTCCGATCATGCAGTACGCAGCAGGCGGCGGTCAATTTACTATGGTTTGCTCAGTGACTAAATATAATGCTCCTCTGGTTGGGCGTACTCAATATAAGTCCTACGCAGATTTAAATGGTAAGAAGGTAGGAACGCCGGGGTTAGGCACAATTCATGATGCCATGTTGTTTTATATAGAAAAAACCTATAATCTCAAATTTCAAAAAGTGCCTGGTCGTGTTGCAGATATCCCTGCAATGTTGGATCGAGGTGAGGTTGAGGCATTTATTGCTTGGGAGCCAGCAGCAGCATCAGCAGCTGCCAAGGCTAAAAATATTCACTATATCGCCCAATTACCTCCAATCAAAAATTCAGAAAGTCTAGACCTTGTTTTTCATCCTAATTTTATTAAAGAAAATCCTGATGCAGTAGTTCGTTTTCTCCGCGCTACTCTGAAGGGAATGAATTATGTTAAAACAAAACCTAGAGATGATGTTGCGAGTATAGTGGCTAAAAAAATGAATGATCCAACCGCTATGCCAATTGCTAATATGGCTTTAGGTTCAGTATTAATAACGGACCCTCGCTTGGATATGCCTTCAACTCGCCTCATTCTAAAAACAATTTCTGAGCAAGGAAAAATTGATCCAGCATTAGTCGTGAATGTGGATGGCTGGATCGGTAAATACTTAGATTATTCGTACCTAGATAAGGCAGAAAAGTCACTTAAAGCTTAACTTCTTTTTTCATTAAATCGGGGTCAAAAAAATGTCTAAGACAATTTTAACGTGCGCAGTTACTGGCGGTTTAACTAAGCCCGAAATGACCCCGTATTTACCCATTACTCCAAAACAAATTGCGGATTCTTGTTTAGAGGCGGGTGATGCTGGTGCAGCAGCAGTTCATATTCATGTTCGGGATCCGGCTACAGGTCGGCAATCGATGGAATTTGATTTATATGCACAAGTGGTTGAGCTGATACGTGCTCAGAATAAAGAATTAATTATTAATTTAACTACTGGGCCTGGAGGACGTTTTGTTCCTAGCGAGGATGACCCTAAGCAATATGCTCCCGGGACTACCTTATGCCATCCTTTGAAAAGAGTGGAGCATATAGCTAAATTAAAACCAGATATCTGTTCATTGGATTTCAATACAATGAACGGTGCTAACGATGTTGTTATTAACACACCGCTTAATGTACGTAAAATGGCTAAAGTAATTAATGATGCTGGGGTGCTTCCTGAGTTAGAGATATTTGATACGGGTGATTTAAATTTAGCCCTTGATTTAATTGCTGATGGCACTTTAAAGGGGCCAGGCCTATTTAGTTTTGTTATGGGCGTGAAGTACGGCCTGAACGCTGATCCCGCCACTTTGTTGTATTTACGTGATCAGTTGCCAGCAGGATCTCGTTGGTCGGCCTTTGGAATTAGTAGGTATGAATTTCCTATGGTGGCCCAATCATGGTTATATGGTGGCCATACTCGTGTAGGCCTTGAGGATAATATTTTCTTAAAAAAAGGGGTGCTGTGCGAGAGCAATGCCCAGTTAGTTACCAAAGCAAAAAGAATGATTGAAGATTTGGGTGGTGAATTAGCAAATTCAAGTGAGGCCAGGCAGTTATTGGGTTTAGTTTGAGTTTGAGGTGGCCGCCTTTAAAGTAGGCAGGGTGTGAGTTAATTGCTATGGATAATACTAATCCTGGAATTGGGCGATGGCGTAAGCTTATTGCCCAATCCCACATCACGGTCGATTAAGCCTGTTGTTATATTTAGGTAAGAGATATGTCATTTGCAACCAATGCTTGTATTGCAGGAATTTATGAACATCCACTCCGCGTGGCTCCGGACCATACTGTAGCGCAGTTACATGCTGAGGTTGCACGAGGCGCCTTATTAGATGCAGGTTTAACGCTCAATGATGTGGATGCATATTTTTGCGCTGGCGATGCTCCGGGCATGGGCCCTGTTTCGATGGTTGACTATTTAGGTTTAAAAAAGTTAAGTTATCTAGATTCAACGGATACCGGCGGTTCTTCTTACCTCACCCATGTTAATCATGCTGCACGTGCTATTGCACAGGGGCAGTGTAAGATTGCATTAATTACCTTAGCTGGTCGCCCCAAATCCGAGGGATCCAGTGGGACACAGGTCAGAAGTCAGTTTGCTAATGCACCAGATTTTGCTTTTGAAAAACCGTATTCACCAGCGCCATTAAATACATATGCAATGTGTGCGATGCGTCATATGTATGAGTTTGGTACCACTAGCGAACAGCTGGCCTGGATTAAGGTCGCGGCATCGTATCATGCGCAGCATAATCCAAATGCCATGCTCAAGGATGTACTCACAGTTGAGGATGTTTTAAATTCTCCGATGATTGCTGATCCATTACATCGTGCAGATTGCTGTGTGGTAACGGATAGTGGTGGAGCTCTTATTGTGGTACATCCCGATATTGCTAAGACATTAAAGAGGCCAGTGATTACGATGATGGGCGCAGGAGAAACAACCAAAGGTCAAATGGGTGGCAAGGTTGACTTGACCCATTCAGGCCTGGCTTGGGCAGCTCCTCGTGCATTTGCAGAGGCGAAGTTAACACCGAAACAAATTCGATACGCCTCAATTTACGATAGCTTCACTATTACAGTATTAATTCAGCTAGAAGATTTAGGGTTTTGTAAGAAAGGTGAGGGCGGTCATTTTGTTGAAGGAGGCCAGTTAATTTCTGGCAAAGGAAGATTAGCTTTTAATACCGATGGCGGCGGTTTGTGTAATAACCATCCTGCAAATCGCGGTGGCATGACAAAAGTGATTGAAGCGGTAAGGCAGTTGCGTGGCGAGGCTCATCCAGCAGTTCAAGTTCCTAACTTAGAGTTTGCCCTTGCTTCGGGAATTGGTGGTGCTTTGGGGACGCGCCATGGCGCAGCAGCATTGATTATGGGAAGACTACAATGAGTCAAATACATCGACTGCCAAGCCCGACTTGTAACCCAGAAAATAAACTCTTTTGGGAAGCTGCTCAAGAAAATCTGCTTATTTTGAAGTTTTGTAACAGTTGTAAAGAGCCTCATTACTATCCGCGCTCTATTTGTCCCCATTGCGGAAGCAATGAGACGACTTGGGTTGAGTCTAATGGTCTTGGAGAAATTTATTCCTATACCGTGATGAGGCGTGGAGTAGAAGTTCCCTTCGCTATGGCATATGTGAAATTAAATGAAGGTATTTCTTTGCTGACGCATCTGACGAATTGTGATTTTGATAAGATTTGCGTTGGTCAAAAAGTTAAGGTGGTATTTCAGGAGACTCAAGATGGTCAAAAAACCCATCTGTTTGAACCGGTCTAGACAAAAAGCTTTCTAGATAATTTTTCTATCCCAGTGTGCCAAATCAAGATCTCAGCAATTCGAAATCGATTGCACAGTTGATTACACAGTCCCGATCTAAGCATGTAAGTAACTGAATTTATTAGACTTTTGAACAGCCACGAATTCTTCTAAGGCGTAGGTCGCACGTTCGAATCGTGCTGGGCAGGCCAAAAACCTCAACTAATTCAAGCGGATATAGTAGCTACATAGCTGCTTTAGTTCATTGCACAGTGATTGCACAGTTTGTTCGTAGGCTGAACAATATGCAGTTATTTTGTACCAAAAATCAATAAAAAAAGACGCTGGATAGATCTAGTGTAGCAACTGGTACTAAAAATTAAACTTGCTCAACTTTAATTTTAGAATCTATCTTAGGAAAATTAAAAACTTGTGATTACTAGCATTATTGAAATAAAGATAAAAATTATTAAAACAAAATAACCAAACATGGTGTCAATTTTTTGTATTTTATTTTTCCAGTTGCTTATTACACATAGATATCTAAAAAAGATAGCCGCAATAAATAAGCAACCAATCAAAGAAATTCCCACAAGATGAATAACGTCAATTAATGTAATTGAATTTATTGCACCAGCCTTAGAATCAACAAATTGCTGGTTTAAAACAGCTGCTAGAAGAGCACCCCCAAGAAAAGTTATCCTTGAACCAAATAAATCATCGCTCTGTACAGACATTGCAGACGAAAGCGCTGCAATCAACACAGCTATAAATAAACCAATTGATAATTTAAGAAATAAATATGGAGAATTTCTAACTAATTCAATCTCAGCAATTATTAACGGGTATTTAACATTAGGATCATAGTTTAAATATCCAAAATTCGTCCCGTGGTTCATTTCGGTACTTATTAACTTAAAGCTAGAAATTTTCCAGCCTGGTACTTGAATTAAACTATTGAATCCACTATTTGTAGATGGAAAAAAATTTAATTCATCTGTAGAGTCAGTTCCCTCAATATTAAATCGCAAAATTTGCTTATCAAAAGGAAAAATATCCAAATTAAAGTCATGCAAGAAGGTACCGCGAATTTTTCTATTTTCAAAAGAAATAGAATTATTCAAATTCTCCTGGTACCTTAAAGAGATATCTATTGGAAATTTTCCATGCATCAGTCCGAGCTCAACCGTGTTGAGATTAAATTTATCATTAATTAGAGATTCAGACCAAATCCAAAAATCTGCACTATAACTCCCCGCGTTCATATCTAATTCATATAGTGATGAAAGATAAACACCAATCTTTACATTTTTTTTTGTATTTAGGTGCTCTGAAGCATATACAAAGTTACAAAACGTGAATAATATTAAGAAAATTATTTTTATTAAGTGAGAATACCTATTTTTATTTACTATACACATAAAAAAAGATTTTGCATCAATATGATTTTTAATAAATTTTGAATATATTTATAATGTATAAACATAATTTATGAGGGGGTAATGACTAAGGATATTTTGTATCCTACGCTTTTTGGTTTTATAGTCAATTGAGTTATGTTCTTCTAACACCTAAGCCTAACTGAACGATACTAGATTTATGTTCTTATAATTAACAGAAAAACAGAACCCAAATTACTCACTAAATGTTATATTTTTAAAAGTACTTGAAAGCAGGGTGCAATTAGTAAATTATTATCTACCATTTTGGTGTGAACGGTCATTGGTTGCTTAATGATTCTAACCTCTAGACCCGATTATATCAGGGGGAGACTACTCTATGAATAAACTCTCTTTATTTGTGGGTCTAAGTTGACAGCAGTTCAGTCCCGTTTTAACGCCAATTTGATCTATCCATCCGAAAATTTTGACTTTTTCAACTGCAGGAACATGCATGATAGAAAAATTTTACTTTTAATATTACTTAAACAGTAAGCGGATTATCCTTTTTTAAAAACAAAGAGTGACGTGATAATTCCAAAATTAAAATAGCAACATGTTTAGTTATCGTTTTTATGTCAAAACTTTTGTGACATGCAAAGGATTTAGAAAAAAATTTACGCTGTAACACCTCCGTTTTTGGAGAATTAATATAAACTAAGTTAGTAAGAATGCTATTCTCTGATGTGGGTAAAGTATTATTTTTATCAAAAATTAATAAAAAATCAAATTTTTCACCTAATTTACTAATAAAATTGTCCTTACCAAAAATATTATCTAAATAAAATACATTTTTTATTCCTACAGTTTTTTCAAGCTCTCTTTGTAAGAGTTTTATATTCTTATCTAATGAATTTTCATATTGAATGCACAGTACATGGCAAACAGTATTTTCGCTTATAAAATATTTTGAAAATAATTCATTTCCTCGATATGCACTTCTTTCGACAATGCTGTAAATTTTGGCTATTATGAAATACGCTGATCCGAATAGAAAAGCAAGCGTTAAGTCAAAAAGTTGGTTACTGAAACTAATTGAAACTACAGTGATGGCAATAAAAGCAGTTTGAGTAATAAAGAAAAATGCTTCTAAAATATTATCATCAATCGTTCTGTAAAATCCCCAGCACAGGGCACATATAAATAAAATAGCAAAAACAGACTGTAATAAAGGTGAAAGAATTTTTAAATGTGTATTAGAAATTACATCGTCAATAGCAGTTGCTATTATCAAATTATCATCTACTGTACGTGCAACAGGAGTAGTTTTGACAGAAGATATACCGGGAGCACTAACTCCTAAAACTATTATCTTGCCATAAAACTTTTTTAAAAAATTTTCTTTAGAATTTGTGCCTGATAAAAAAAAATCAGAAAACGAAATTCTTTCATAATCACCTTGTTTATTTCGCCAATTTAAAATAATAGTCTGTTCATTACTAATATTTACATTTGCTTTTACTTTTTTTTGTAATAGCTCTACGATCTTTATAACGATAGATGGTATCAATACTCCACTTTCGATAGAATGTAATTTATATCTTCGTATTACACCGTCTTCATCAGTATTCAAATTTGCTATACCGAGCTTGTCATGTGTGCCGCTAAATGTTGGAATGATAAGAGCAATAGTTTTTTCTAAATCTTGTTTTGAACCCACTGCTCCTTTGAGCATGCCAAGCTGTATTTGGCTAAGCTTATCATTTTCGGGATTCAGTCTAATCATAGGATATATGATTTGAGTTGATTCTTTTGCAATTTCGTTAAAAGTCTTATCAGAAGCTATATTACGAATATCCGGATCAGACAACATAATATTGAAAACTACAGCTAAAACTTCTGATTCAGAAAGTGTTGCTATAGCCTCTGCAAGAACTTCGCGTGGCCAAGGCCAGCGACCATAGTCCTTTGACATTACTTCTAAACTTTTTTCATCAATATCAAGGATAACGATTGAATTACTAGGTACTGGACTAGAAAATCGATATTTTAGTGCTTGGTCTAGGGTAGTAGTATCTACTTCTTTAGAGTACAAATTAAAAGTAGCATTTAGACCTATTATCAATCCAAAAATAATAGCTAAAATTACGTAAAAGTTATCTTGATAGCGTCTAGTAACTGTCCCAAAATATATCAGGATTTCTTGAATATATAAAGAAAATAAAGTTCTAAATAATCGTTGAAAACGGAAATTAGGCATAAAACTAATTAGTTTTATTTAGTTGATTTTTTAATTCTTTCAGCTGCTGTTGAAGGTATTGCATAGGATTCGATTTCATCAGTCATTTGGTCAGAAAGTGCCTGTATTCGATCAGATGGAGTTGGATGCGTTGCAGTAAAAAGTTTCATGGATTCATCACCTTTAGTTCTTGCCTTAGCTTGCAATTTTGAAAGTACTGTTAACATTGCTGAAGCATCGTAACCAGCACGTGCCGCAAGTATGACTCCATCCCGGTCTGCTTCATACTCTGCATCTTTATCTAAGCCTCTTGCGATTAATTCCCCGCCCATATTTATTAACCGCTTTGAAATACCTGTTTTGTCATCTTTACCTAATGATGAGCTCATAAATTTAGAACCAAACTCAACCATTTTCTGCTTTTGAATGATATTGTAATGATGTTTTTTGTTAACATGAACGATTTCATGTGCCAAAATAGCGGCCAATTCATCCTCTGTATCGAGTATTGCGAAAAGACCAGAGGTTACCAAAATATAGCCACCTGGCGCAGCGAATGCATTAATTGAAGGCGTATCGACTATACCAAAAGTCCATGGTAAATTTTTACGTTCCGAATGTTGAGCAATATTTTGACCAACTAAATTTACATAGCGCTGTAGATTATTGTTAGAAAAAAGTTTAGCGGCCCCAAGAATTGTGGAAGTAATACCTCGACCAATTTCAATTTCTTCGTTTTCACCTTGAGAGGACGTGCCTAAGTTAAGTAGGCCACCAAGCATTCCTTGATCATTAATAGGTTTGGAATCAGATTTATCAGATGGTTTTGATTGTTCTTTGCTATCAACTGATAATCCACCAGGAAGTTTTTTTAATAGATCTCCAAATTGAGCATGACCAACAGAGGGTACAAAAAAAATACAAAATAGTAGTGAGGTAAGAAAAAATTTCATGCGGTAGTTTAAAGTTAAATTTGTTAATAGGATGTTAATTATTTGTGACAGGTTGATCCGTAGAATTAGGAACAGGAGGTTCTAAATAACTTATATTACGTGAATTAAGGCCTGCCGCCTTAGCAAAACTAGTTGCTTCTTCTGGCCTTACGCGTGAGTTTGTTAGATTTTTAAATTGGACTTCATCATTTTTTGCAGCCTTGATTTGATCGCCGTCTAGTCCTCTAGTACCAGCAGCAGATACAATATTTCCCGTACCAACTCGACCTGAAGCTAAACCTGATAATACAGATAATCCATCAGAAGTCCCAGAATTATTATCATCCTTGATGTCTAAGTTACTAATCTTTGTCCAACCTTTAGAGTTTCCAAATTTAACTTCTACCCAAAAGCCTTTACGCCCTAAGATTAAAACTTTATCAGCATTTTTAATTGTAGAAACGACAGTGGCTGAGTTTGAGGGATCGGCTCTTATATCGCCGTCTTTTTTAACACTTACAGTACTAGCAAAAATTGTTTGATGAAATGTTAGTAAGATAAGAAATAGATTTTTTTTCATGTGAGAATGTTTTGTTTATAGAATTTCATAAAATTATTTTTTTATATTTAGCAGCCTGGTTCAAGTGTTAACTGTTTGACACCTTTTAGTTTTTCAGGATCAATCTCAATAGTACCTCTTCTTGTTAATCCATACCAGTCAATTTTAAAGATGTCATCGTGTGAAACTTTGTCACAAATACCTAACTCCTTAATTTTGATTGAAATTTCTTGGTATTGGTAGTTTTGCATCAT
>Ga0164295_10001551_pt1 | contig 19099 bp, 16 predicted proteins | sample GEODES006metaG_FD_111798 | JGI IMG/M metagenome (GOLD analysis project Ga0164295, IMG submission 111798) | Oligotrophic lake water microbial communities from Sparkling Lake, Wisconsin, USA - GEODES006 metaG | ecosystem: Environmental > Aquatic > Freshwater > Lake | place: USA: Sparkling Lake... | reverse complement strand
CGAGTCCGCATGATAAGGCATCTAGTAAGTCCCCTCCACCGCATCAGCGAAGGTCCCCGAGTCCGCATGATAAGGGTGCCGCCGCATCTAGTAAGTCCTCTCCACCGCATCAGCGAAGGTCCGCGAGTCCACATGATAAGGGTGCCGCCGCATCTAGTAAGTCCCCTCCACCGCATCAGCGAAGGTCCCCGAGTCCGCATGATAAGGGTGCCGCCGCATCTAGTAAGTCCCCTCCATCGCGCGGAAGTGGATCAGGTCTGCTGAAAGAAGGGACTAGTGCGGAACCTTCTCAGGACACCGAAGAAGTCGCATTGGAAAAGAAGACTCAACATCTGTTGGGGAGGAGGGCTCAAGAGTATCGCAACAAGGAACAACTCTTACTGATGCTGGAGGAAAAGTAAGGCCGTAAGCGCTTATCAGAGGGCTCTAAATCGTCTTCATCATCATCGTCCGCAATAGTGAACACATTGGTGCTACTGACACCAACTAGATGTAGGCTTATGTTTCATTTTGTCATGCGCATTTGTGCTCCACAGGTCTAGAGTGGAGCTGCTGCTGGAGCGATCGATCGCAGAGACATTCAAAGAAGTAAGCTCCACCTGTATCCTACCTCGCCTGTCCATGAATTCTATTACTCCGAGGTATCCTACTGTACCAGGTGGTTGAGAGGAAGATCACTGCAGCCAAAAGAGGATCCATCAAGTGAGTTAATTGTGATCTCCCTCCTTCGGACCACCTCGCTTGATGATACAGTGGTCTTCCTGCATGTTGTAACCGTACTCGAACTGACACTCAGGCGCTACCCTGTCAGCATGACCGGAGTGGTCCATCCTAAGGTCGACAAGTCAGATGCGCTCGCCAGAAGTATGAAGGCTGTTCGCAGTAGCGATCTGCTCAACGATGAAGAGGCATCACTTCTCGGTCAGCCACTCATCCACGCATCGGGCGGTCTCAGTGGCCTCGGGTCGAAGCAGCTGTCCGATAACGACAATTTCGCCTGCATGGCGAAGTACCTGCTCAACTACGATGTGTTCAAACAGGTGACGATTCGCCATGCATGCATGCGATTGGTCAATCGTCAGTCAATTTACTCTTGTTTTCAGGTCGTAGAGCGTCTGGGGGCCCTCAGCTTACCGGTAGACGAGGAAGACTCCGAAGCTGATAATCTTCAGATAGATGCTCTTAGGGGTTAAATTGAAAATCATACCATAGCATGCAGCATCAGTAGGCTTTCTTCACTCTACCCCTGCGAGTTTTCTCGCTCCACTGTCCGAAGTAGCATGCTGCTATGCACGATGCCGTGCCGAACATGACCAGCATAAGGCCGAGGAAGGTCACGGACTTGCTGAACTCGAGGCTGATGACTTTGTGCCTATTTCGCTGCGTCTTCTTGCTGGTGTCTGCTTCACTGTCCGGCCTGTAGTGTATGTACTTCTCTATATCGGCCGCCCACATCCTGGACTTCCTGCGCCCCATATCTTGGATAGACATGAGCACCTCCTTGTTGGTGTGCTTGATGGAGGACCCTGCCTCCGCTGTCTCCACGGCAGCAGATCGGAACTTCACCCGAACAGAATATCCGAATGAACGACTCTTTTGACTCTCTCTTACCAGCTTGTCGCTCACGACGGTTCCGGCTTTATCTATACGAACTGTAGCTGCATCGAGCAAGTCTTCTCTCCTGAAATTGACCGACTCGTTGATGCTGGACTTAATTAGGGTGCATTCAATTTCTGAACATTTTAAGCTATGAGTGAAAGCATTACTCCTGCAATGCAATATACCAGAGACTATTATCAGCAGCGATATCGCAACGCTAGCGATAGAAAGAGCGACCTATTTGGTAAGTCAAAGAAAGAACTATTATAAGATGGCTTACTGCCAGAAAAGCAGCACCAACAATCAGGGTAGGGTAGGGTAGGGTAGTAGGTAGGTAGGTTCCTCACATTCTTATTGACAACAGGAATGTTCGAGACACCGTTATTGAATCTGTTATTGCCACCGTGCACAGGCAAGGACTCTCGCTTGCTGAACATCATCACCGCATCAACTCTAGCTCAACGAGTTAAGTTACGATTAAGCGTCAACTTCCGAGCAGCGTTTATTGGGTTGAATCAAAACCCATCGCAGCCGTTGAGTGACGTCGCTCCTTTTCCCTTCGATTTAATTGTAGGTGGACAGACTTTATCGATTAACCCAAGAGCTACTGCAGCTTCATAACGGTCAGTAATTAAGATATTCATGCAGTCTTCTGATAAGCGCAAGCTGGATAATGGTGATGAACATGATGGAGACAAGAGAAAAGGTCAGCTCGTCTCGGTCAATTGATACTTGTAATATTCTGTTAACAAACCGCACACACCGATGCGCACTGTAGGACGGAAGAAGGGATTTGTCTGGTCTCATGTTGTAACCCACGAGGACGGCAGAGTATCTTGCATGCACTGCGGAGAGCCCATCAAGATTAACTTCGGCGAAAAGGTTCCCCTCCATCTTGGCTACTGCTCTGCTCTTGAACGCGAGTTGTCTTATGATGCACTTGCGGTTCTAGGTCGAGCGTCTCCGCAAGCACTTCATAAAGAACTGCACCAAGAACCCTTTCCAGAAGGACAGCAAGGAGTACGAGGAGCTGATCGAGTGCTTCAGTTCGCCGACTGTTGAACAGAAGAAGAAAAACTTTGCCGGTGAAGGATTATATCTGGCTACTATCATATATATAACTGGTTACTATCATATATAACTGGTTACTATAACCACTACTTGCTTCTATGGGTTAGGGAAAGTCAGGAACAGCAACAAAGTCATTTGTTACAACATCGACTTCGTGTCGTCAGTGCTGTCTGGCAGCTATCAGAGTCTGAGCGCCGACCAGATCAGTGCACTGGAGCAGCAAGGCAACAGGTCGACAAACTGGGCCGGCGTGCGACTCATGTGTCCAGTGGGGGTGTCGGGGGATTCTTCTCTGGATAAGATCCATGGGTGCTCCTTCAACGGCAACATCATCGTGGGGCTGTTCGTCAAAAACAACTCTCTGCAAGGAGGGATCAGTGTTCAGTCGGGGTTATACAACTCCAATTTCTCTGGCAATTGCATCCTATCCGACAATTGTTACGTATGGAATACCGCCATGCTGGTGAATGTGTATGTTGGACGGAACAGTTGCATTGTTGGCTGTGGTAACTTGATCGGTGAAGGCCACACGTCATTCGGCACTCAGCGATCGATATCAATCGGCGCTGAAGTGGCCAGTACAACTATGCGGAGGGATTTGGTGCTGAATGTCAAGTATTCATATTCCGATGTAGTTGGGTGTATTTTCCACAGAGCTCCTGATAAAATCGACGAAATGGAGATTCCCAAAGACGATCTTGGAGTCCCCGTCGGGTTGCACAGCTTGGGGGCGGCTAAGACCAAGCGCGTCAAGTACAATAAGCATGACGGGTTCGTCCGGTACGACATGACAATCGTGTGCGATGATGTGGAAGTAACCCGCTGTACCTTGATCCGAAACGCTTTCATCGGATCATACTGCGTACTTCGAGATTCGGCGATGAACAACTCAACGTCGTTTGCCCACTGTGAAGTTTCTAGTTCACATCTTACGGACAGCGTTATTCATCAGTCCTGCAAAGTTCTAAGCGGTGCGCAGCTGAGCGGGGTCTTGATGTTCCCTCACTCCAGCGCCTCAAGCAATGCCAAAATCACGGATACGGTGTTGGGTCCTGATTCGTCAGTTAGCATTGGCGAATGCAAGAATTCGCTGCTTGGTCCTCATGTCGGCTTCCACCACCAAGCCTTGCTGATTGCAACTACGTGGGTGCTTGGCCGGGGTAACATTTCTTATGGGGCTATGATAGGTTCGCACTTTCCTTTCATAATTGATATTGACTGAGTAAATTCACATTCTCTCTCTCCGTGCTCTACTTACTGATGACCAGGTGCGAACCACACTACGCGCAACAACGATCAAGAGAGCTTCCCCGGCGAGGGAATGTTCTTCGGTCTCGCTTGTTCGATTCGATTCCCTTTCAACTCCCTTCAGTCTCCGTACTCCATCGTCGCAGCAGGGACTTCGTGCGCTCCGCAGAAAATCTCTTTTCCTTTCAGCCTCATTTGCAACCCCATCCATTTCGAGGTGAATTCCTCTATGAGTTCGTTGAAGCCTGGCTGGGTACTCTACTCCAATGCTTATTTCCTGGAGAGATCCATGTACAAGTACACTCGCCGCCGTCGGTCCGTCGAGTACAGAACAGACTTGCCGATATTTCGCCCTTCAATAGCGGATATGGTGGCGGATGCCAGGAACAGGCTTCTGAAGTATAAGGAGTCGTCGTTTGTTCAGAACGGACGCATTCCCCCTCAAGCCTTCCTCACAGAAGAGCATGTTAGTGGTGCTGGACAGTGTGTCATCCAAGGCATCGCCATCGAGACTGCGATTGATGCGTACACTCAATTCTTGCATCGCTATGCCCTGCATGGATTACTGTACTTAGTAGTGCTAGCAAGTGAACTGCCTGCAGGGACAGTGGGACCGGGCTTGATTGAATCAGAGCATTCATCTGACGAGGTGCTGGAGATCCTCCTCGGGGATGTGAGGTCGATGCAGTCCGGCATGCCGTCGATCGGTGACCATCTGCACCAAATGAGTGCTGGAAGCGCAGCTCCTCCGGCCACCAGTTCTGCTAAAGTGTCTGCGTCAGTGAGCTCCATCGCAGAGCCAGCGGCTACAGAGACGCCTTCACTCAATGCTCAGTTGCTGCTCGGAAGTCAAGGTGTCTCGAGTTGCTGTATCCTGACCGACACGCACAACCCTGTCGTTCGTTCGCACCAGCTGAGAGTCCTTAGTGAGGAATTCCCCGAGGTGGATGTCACATCCTACATCAAGCTCATCAATGTCGGTCAAAAGGATCACATGTCCACTAATGCCATCAAAGTCAAGCAACTGCTGGGGTACTTGTCCGACCTGGAGATCAACTTCTTCGAAAGGGTCAAAACTAGCAAGTTCAAGGATATTTCCAAGGCAGCTCAGATTGTACCCGATTATCTAGTGGAGATTGACGGAGAGCTGGACGAAACCATCGAGAGTGCAAGCAACCGATCGTCAGAAATCAGTAGAGTAGTTCAGTACCTTATCAACTGAACTCTTTTACTGATTCATTGACAAATGAATTAAATTAACGAACTGCGGTAATTTTTTAAATGCTTAGCTAGTATCGGCTGTCAGTTTATAGCGTCTCTTTCTTGTGATGCTCTGCCAAAGCCATGGCTCGCTTCAATTCAAATAGCAAGATGCTTCCCAAGTCCGCTTGAATCACGACTGAGGCGTCCACAAGAAGTCGATAGTTGGCCTAACATAAAAATAGGGGAGAAGCTTGAGACCACTTATTGAAATAATGATTCGATGAGCTTGACTTACCTTCGCGGAGCTTCGATGGTTGGTTGTTTCCATAATGCAGTAGGCTTGGAGCTCATCCAACATCCGCTGAACACTACAAGCACTTTCCGCTGAAATACCTTTCTGAATAGCAAATGAGTTATAGGCATTCGTCAACAAGCTGAGGCTAAGCATCCCGTCATGCCACTGATCTAGGCGCAACAGCAGCGACACCACCATCAAAGTCTTCGACTTCATCGTCAAGCCATTAATCAATTCCACAGTTCTGTCTTTGACGTCGCAGACCTGCTTCACGTGAGAAATGTCGACCAGATGCGTGGTTTTATCGAAACCTGACAAATGGAAAAGAATAACGAAAATTGAATGATTAGCCGACAGCAAAGAGACTTACCTAGAATTTCCTTTCTTTCAGTGTGAGCATCCCTTTCAGCAACCTTGATGGACTTCTCTGCAATATTCAAGAGTGCTCTAACATCCCCTATATAGCACGGATGATGGTTAACGAGGAAATTGATAATGAGGGGAAGCAACTAACCTTTATTGTTTCTAAGTACTTTGCCGACTAACAATGCTACAGCGTTCCTCGTGAAAATGTTCGCCGTACTCCTGTTTAGAATTGATGTCAGCTCATGAGACGAATAAGGTTCGAACACGACTTGAACAGCTGCACTTTGTCGTAGTAAGGTGATGTTGTTGCCTATGCCCAGCAGCACCAACGACGATGGGGCCATGCATGAACATCGCATCAAGTGAGCCAGTACATCTTTGTGCACAAGATCTAACTCGTCGATAACCAGAACGGTCATAGGAGTGCAGTTCTTCTTGTTCGATGAACATGAATCACCGATTGCTGAAAAGTCAACTGCAGCTCCACCGCGTCGGAAATGTTCGAAAATTAAATGCATCGAATCTGAGCGATGAGCTGTGTCGTTGAATAAATTCATTTCCTCAGCAATAAGCACGAAAGCTGTAAGAGCTATAGTGAGATCTGCCCCATTCAGAATTACGACATTAAAGCCCAACAACTCGGTGCTTCTTCTTGCATATGAGGAGCTATTAGATGGAGAGTGGTTAGCCCTGATACTACGATTAAGGTTTACTTGTTGATCATAACGACAGGCAAGCTCCTTAAGTGCAGTCAGCACAGTCAACGTCTTTCCAACACCTGGACTTCCGCAGACATATATCGCGGCACCACGAGCGTTTTCAAGAGCATCAATGATCTCATCCATGATTATCTTCAGCGAACCACTTCTTTCGATCGGTGCAAGACAACTTTCGGTACCTCTGGTGACCTGACCAATAGTCATTAAATGTAGATTGTTTTTAGCGATAGCAATTCGATCCAGAATCGAAAGAGTTTCTCCTTTATCTAGATTTTCATTATTTTCTTCATTTCTGTCGATGACATTACTTGCTTTGGATAGTACAACAAGAGGGGAACCAGCCACTGGATCTCGATGGAATGTGTCGGACGATTTGCCATAGCGAGTAATTCTACGAGGCGCCAGTTCATCTACGATGTCTGTTTTAATCCCAAATTGATTCAGCAAATATTCCACCAGCTCATCTGCTGAATAGAAAATATCCTCGTGTCTTATCAGCTTGGCCTCGTCCGCCATGCTGCAACCAGGTCTCAGATAGATGACGCTGTAGCCCAATGCGGTCAATCTTTTGTTAGGATAGTCCCAAGTCCAGCCGAGAGGACGAAGGTAGGATAAGATTTTACCGATGTCGCGCTCCCCACGCAAGAGAAGGTGAAATAACTCACATTGTTCCTCATTATCAGAAACGACACGATCGTCGGCAATGGGAGACTGTAGACTCATGATTGCTTGCAGATCATCGTAATCAAGATCCTCACAAGAAGCAATTACTGGAATGGAGGAAATTTCGGGTGATTGTACATCGCTAATGTGACGAATGATAGCTTTCGACGGATCAGCTGCTCTGTAGCACGGATTCTGCGGAGAAATAGCTTTAAACTTGAGCGGAACGCTGTCAGTATCGACTTCTTGGGAGACAACATGCTTCCTCTTTTTATTCGAATCCATGTCTATCGGGAAGGATCGATTGAAGCCAAAGCGTTGGAGATAGTCGATGAGGGATTTCTTGCCGCATTCGCTATCGACGAAGTAATCGACATTCTCTTTGAGCAAGATAAAGTTCTGTAGTCTACACTTCTTATTTTCTTCGAATGCTTCTGGTACATCCTGGGCCCAAGGAGCGCAAATGAGGGTAGTCTTCAGGGTCTTCTCATAGTGTGAAGTCCAACCTAATTTCTTAAGGTTATCGTATATCACACCGAAGTACGGTTTCTGCTGCGCTAAGATTTCAACAACTTTACCCTGATAAGTATTCAGATCGTATTCAACACCCAAGTGATTGACTGAGTGCTTTTTGGTGGAGCTGGAAGATAATCTTGCTTTTTTCAAATTGGGCGAATCTGAGCTTTTACCCAACTTATCCGCAGCATCAATTGATGAAGCTAGAGAACGCAGTCTACCGTCTTTCAACTGCTTATCACAAATTCTAGCAAATCCAACTTCCAGCAGGTATTTGTACATTTCGTTCTTCCCTTCGTCACTGTCTAGGAAATAGTCACTGTTGACGTTGAGAATCGAAGTATTAACTGTTTTCTTGTTAGCTGTAGGGAATGCGGCTGGAGCATTCTCAAGAGCCCACGGTGCACATATCACACTGATTTTGGCCACTTTATCGTAAGAAGTAAACCATCCTAGACAACGGAGATTGTTCATTACTGTCGGAAACCATCGACCGCCCCGTAGATTTTGAATGATCACTCCCTCGTGTGATGATGAGTCATAGTCTTGTCCTAAGTGATGGATCACATCACAGGAAGAATCAAATTGTGACGCGGCTTTCATCTGGGAATCGATGTTGCCAGGAGAGGACGCACTTTCGGTTTCGTGATCTGAGGAAACAACAGCTTCAACAGGAACGTTTCCGTGGCTCTACAAGACAATAGTAAGTCGACCATTATCCTATACTATTGGAAACATACATCTGTAGAATGAGTTTTACCGCGAGGTGGTCGATCGCGTCGTCTCTGCTCTCGAAGAAGTCATACCCCACTCTGCAGTCGCGTAGATTCCAGTCATATCCCGCTTTAGAAGCTACGCTCCAGCCTGGTATGTACAGAGATTCGCCATTATCTCTGTGCTGTATCTTCCATCCAGACAATTCAAGTAACTCGGTCATCAAAGAATCGTCTTCAGCAGATCTCTGCTGCATATTAGCCAGCGATCGCAATTTGAAGTTCAACTAAATACACATATGAGATGGGCAAAATAAAAGATGAATGAAGAAATGGATAGTTCAATGCGTACCAAGCTAGCTTGGTCATTAACTGATTCTGATTTATTGATTATTTTCGAAGGCTTCGGTTTCCGCAAAATTGCTTCCATTCCACAGGCATCGACAAACTTTCCGAGTGCGGTCAGTGTCCAGAAGTAGTCATGACCCAGCTGCGGTTCGTCTCCATCTCCTAATTATCACATCCACACCAGAGTTGCTATCAACAGTTGCATGAGAATGAACGGTATGTGTTTTTTCATTACCGATAGTGGTACTGAGCCATGGAGCAATCCATGCAGGCTCACATTTCAAAGCGCTTTTCAAGAAGCTAGCCGGTTCATGTTTCCAATGCAATTTCTGCAAGTGTCTCGAAATAGACGCATCATCGACCTCAGCTGATTTTTGAGTGTATTTGTTTGAACCTTGGTTTTGAAACAATCGCACTAATTCAATCAAAAGTGCATCCCTTTCTGCACGAGTCAAACCCGCTACAAAAGGAGAGAAAGGTCCTGGATCCGGTGACAATGCGAAGTTCGTGTCCAATCTGGTGTTCACGTGACAAACAATCCATATTTAGAGCGAGACATGACTTAAGATAGACTCGTTGATACTCACCGGATTGAATCCAAGATTGCATGAGCACAAGAAGTATGTTGGAACAGGGTTGCCGGGTCCATCCACAACAATTGCTTCAGCAGCTCAAGGGAGATCCTGCTCAGTGCATATCGACTTGTCATGGAAATGTATGCAAGAGGGAAATAAGTTTTCTTACCATACGACCGTTTGAGCGGAGAGACCGCAGGCATTCAAATTGAGGGTTGCATGCAATCTGTTGCTGTCATCTGCCGTCCAGCGGACTTTCTTTTTCTCGTTCACAACCCACTTCAACCTCTTCAAAGTTGAAATAAACGTTTCTTCTGACTGGAGAAGGAACGGAAACCGATGGATGTAGACGACCAGAGAAGTGAATGATGTAAACTTGTGCAATCCGGGCATCAGCTCATTCAGTCCATCATTCTTCAGATATTTCTTGGCGAATGAAAGGGTGTAATACGAAGGACAGTAGTTGCTCTTCGTGCGACCGTCATCCGCGTGAACTTCAACCCAACCTGCTGATGAAAGAGATGCCCATAATTCATCTCTACCGTCGACAAGAAGACATGGATTCTCCATAACATGAGAGTGTAGTGCAACCTTAGAATAGAAGAATTCAACATTTTCTACTGCATTGAGTTTGTTGAGATTAGTATTGATGTTGCTGCGCATCATGGGAGTCATGTACACTTCGATTTCCTTCCCAACGTACAGCAGAACGCTAGATTTGAGATAAATACACTTCCATCCAGTTTTCTTGAGTACACCCCAATTTCGACGGTAGAATTCCGCAGCTGATTCGACTGTGCTTAGCTCCACCCCTCCCACTCTGCCACCCGCCTGACTGCGCGCACGCGGAGCAGCGTTCTCTCGGCCTGTCGAGTAGACGTCGTATCCCGTGTCCTTCAAGATGTCGCTCGGACCAGGGACCCGCGGATGATTTCCTCCGGCGCTGGACATTTCAATAGCATCCGAAGATATGCGCTCTGTTGATTCAAGTCTTACATCGACCCGCTCGCTTTCCTCCGTAGCAACAGTTGTAAGCCCTTCACTTTTGAATGGCCCCGCATTGCATGCCGCGTGAGGGGTTCGGCCACTGTCATTATTCTTGTCGATACACGTAATAGCGGTTTCAGCTGTACAGTTGGTCACTGGTAGGTTGGTCGATGGAGCATAGTTGGTAACATCCAAGATCTGATGAAACACTGATAACTCTTCCTTTCGATACACATCGAACTCAGCCTTTCCGTGCGACAGCATTGATGTCATCGAAAGGAACACCACTTGGTCTTCCGGAAAGTCTGGAATGTTATCATCGTCCTGCATAATACGAGTGTGAATCAACACAGTGCCAACGAACATAAGAGGCAGCCATACACTCACATCGAAGAGATCATCGTATTTGAACATGAATGCGCACACTTTATCGTAGGAAAGAAATGCCAGTCCGATGTCTCTGTGGGCGAGCACATACGCTGGCAGGTAGTCGCTGTTGCTCGCGGTCATGAGGCAGTTACTCTTGCCGAAATGCGACGCATTCTGCGACTGGGTGGGCTTCAAGATCGAAGATTCCACTGCAGCGACCGGGTTTAAGCTCTTTTCTGCCATTGCAGAGAAAGGAATGAACAGCAGCTGGCCTGCTCCCTTGTGTGGATACTACAGATAGGCAGAAATGGTGAGATTTTATTAAGTTGCTGTGTCGTGCTGTACTGCATGCACTGTAAGTTACTGTACCCGGTAGTCGGCTTTGTTGTTGAAGCCATAACAGTACAGGTCTTGCAGGGGGGGCGTATTCTTGACTAGAGCCTTCTGACTGGAAAATGCGACTCCGAAGGACTTCAGCTCTTCGTGGAAAACAATGGATACTCCTTCTGCAATGAACATTGTAGGATTTAATTAGGTGAATGTTGACGTCAGATGGAAACAGATACAGATCACTTAACTTGATATATAATGAAAGAATTCAAATTTTCAAAAAAGCTGCGTGTCTCGTAACTTAACTTAAGTTTTCGTAACTTAACTTACGTAACTCAGTAAGTTAAACTTAAGTTAAGCTTAGCTTTAGAGACCTGCGTCGATGAAGAAGATCCCTAGCGCCTACGAAGTGTAAGTAGCAGCTGTCGTTCAGTACTATTGTAAAAGTTATTTCTACTTGACTCGTAGCTGTGATCGTCATTATTCCTGCAGTTTCTTCGGCCGGGAAAACAGGGTCGTCACTCTGAAGCTGATTAGATACAGTATGCTGCTGGTGCTTGTACCGCTGGGGACCTTTTACTTCATGTTTTATGTGATCTTCAACAAAGATAAAGACCTGTTGGGTTGGTGTGGTATTGCAGCTGTCATTGCTACCAACGTGGTGCTTATGTCGTATGTGGTTATGGCATGGAATGAGAAAAGAGAGCCTGCTATCGATAGAACAAATAAGATTCCTTAGCACATGAATCCCCTCCTCATGAACTTAGCACAGAAGAGGTTGCTACACTTATCGGTACATCGGACCGGTTCACAACTGTACAGTATAGGTTCCGCCTATACTGTAGCTTATGTTCTGCGAATGAATTTGATGCAGGCCTCTGTTTCATATCATCTAATACTGCGGCAATGTGATGTTGCATGTACTTGAAAGAGGTGTTAGAAGATTTTCAATGTGGTTCGATCAATGTGCGAACAGGGCTGAGCCATGACTCTACTATGGCTTTTGATCTCTTGTTTCTGCAGTTTCCTTTGACACAGTGAGTTAATTTAAAATTTAACTTGTCATGATTTGGTTGACATTTCAGATGTGAAACATTGAAGTAAATCAACAGAAAGGTAAAGTTACGGTTAGTTCTGCTGTACGTACAGTTTAACAGCAAGTAAAATCATAACTGCCACTGCCGAACAACAGTTAAGCATGGTTTCAAGGAGTCGAACTGTCTGAGAACGCCGACCTTCTTTAGTGATGCTTGAGGTTGACTTGGGCAGAAATACTGCAACTGAGGTCGACCTTCTGGAGCAACTCGGCTTGTCCCACGACTCGATCGTCCAATCAAATGGAAATTCTGCCGCTGCTAAATTTTCAGTGATCATTGATAGACTGGATGTTGACAATCCTAGTTTGTACAATGCAATCAATCATCCCCTGTCGACAGAAGCGAAGATTTTTATTAGTAAGGCGATCATTCACTGGCAATCCTTAGCGAGTAAAAGCGCCCGATCGACCGCCTTTGAAGGCCAGTACCCCAGGATATTCCGCATTCTTAAATATGTGCTGCTGAAGCCCGACGACATATGTGGAGACGACTACTCCAAGTACGGATTTCAGACTCTGGGCTTGAATCTGAGCCAAGTAATTTTGAAAGAAGCAAAAGACAAAGATGACTCTAATGGACCGCTGATTTACAAACAGCTTATCACGTTGATGGTGGAACTTTTGGATGGTAGTATAGTGCTGATTGAAAAGTCTGACTACGGCAACCAAGCAGCTTCCGTGAGGACGGAGTCTCTACGGACGTTGATCCGATGCTTTCCGGACAAAGGTATTCAGCACCATGTCCTTCTATGTCCTTCTTAGCATAGTCCCTTCCCTACCATGTCCTTCTTAGCATCATCCGTGCCGTACTAAGCATTCATCCTTGTTTTTAGTTAATGACAGCAGCGATCTGAAGTCAGCAGTCGCCATTTTCCTCCGCATCATGAACGCAGCGGTTGATGCGCCGACTCTGCGCGGAGACATATCCCAGAAGCTGACCGCGCTAAGCATCGACTTTGACCTCTATGACATGCTGGGCGATCGTGTAGCGGACATTCTCGGTGCGATCAGGAGCGGCCACTCCGAGTTGAGGCACTTTATCGTCCGGAATAAAGAGTTGTTCTCAGCTCACTCGAAGACTCTCGAGCAGCACCTGTCGCAGATGATCGATGCGCTGGGCTTCGACGAGCTGGAACAACTCATAATCGAGGTATCTGAAAAGGAACCGAAGAAGCTCCTGCAGTCCCTCCCAGTGTTCCTGACCAAGCTAGGAGAAGTCGCCATGAAGCACAAGTTCCTTGTGATGGGTGTGTTTTTGTCAGTGGCACTCGTGGTCGGCGCGGCGTACGTCTTGCCTTTGCTGGGCGGGATAGGCGCAGTGTGCTGCATCACTCCGCAGCTGTTCATCCCCTTCCTTAAGTTGCTGACTGCGTTGGCGTCCAACGAAGAGACCGCTGTCCAATGCCTGATGTTCATCGCTAGAATAGCCAAGTCCGGTCTGTGCAGCAGTGCGGGTGACAAGCATGCCCTGTTGGAGGCCGTGAACATCGTCAAGGACCGCATGCAGCACAGCAACATATTCTCGGAGGAGACGCTGGCTGCTCTGCAGTCGATGTCGGACGCCAACGCGGTGGCCTTTCAGAACATCAAGACATGGAACGAGGGGAAACGCGCGATTCGTGGAGATCAGAAGAAGTTCTTGACTACTGCGGGAATCCAGCCATCTTCCAATTCGCTGGTCTCAACGATGATGATGAGTTTATCACCCATCAGGAATAGAAATAGCGGAGTAAAGAGCCCAGCTGTGAGTCCGTCACCCCATAGTCAGAACATCTCCCTTCTGGAATCCACTCTAGGCAGCCCCACCAGCACGGACAGCCTCGCGGTCAGCCCAGCGAGGAACCTGTTCGCCGAGGACAAGGCATCAGAAGCAAACGACGTCACTTTCGCTGAGTTCGTTGCGAAGCAGAAGAAGTTGAATGGCGCCGCCAACGGAGACAACAAGGCGATGCTCGACCCTGACTCCATAGACTTCAACATCGCAGTGGTCCCACCCCCTTCGACAGAGGTTCGATCCGTTGCTTCCGCTGGTACCGCCGCCCAACAATTAGGCAAGACGACTCCGAGCAAGACATTTATTCTCTTTCCCTTCAGCAGCCCCAACAGATTCAAATCCAACTCCGTCAGCCCGTCGACCCCGCTGCTCGGTTCGACGACCCGGACGATTGAGGTCAAGAGGCAGCGAGACGAAGCCATGACGAAGGATCTGCTGGAGCTGCGGGAAAAGGTGAAGCAACTCGATCTCAAGCTGAGTTGAGGGAGTGGTTGGTTGCTGTTTGTTTTGGTGAAGATCAATTTTCATGAGCTATCAATGTGCAACTCTCTGCATCATTATGATAACTAAAGTCATACAGTTAGAGGCTACATTAGCAACTCTTTGAATTCTTCTATAAAATGAAGAATTTCACTGACCAGTTGTAGTTTCTGATCGTTTTTGCTGCTGCGCTGTTGTGTTCCTACATCTGATACGAAGCCATGATGGGAAGCCACATCTGGTGAAGGTCCGATAAGTGCTTCCCATGCGTGATTAGCAACAGCACCTTCGCTTCCGGAATTCAGAACAATGCGTCCATCGACTACCGCGTAAACGTTGCGCACTGGTAAACGAGGTTTGCTCAAGAGTCTCACACTGGACGCTTCCTTCTCGGCGACAGCGTGTGCGAAGACGATGTTCTGGACACGATTGCTTCCGTGATGAGACCCGATCTCCTGGCTTCCTTTGACTGTACATGTGGCTAACCATCGCCAAGCGAGAAACACGCTTCTCAAAACACGTCGTCGGTTCAGCAAGTTGCATCGGCGCGCATCGCAAAGAGCTATCTTTGCGAATTCCACACAAGCCGATTTCGTCTGGCTTCTTGAATATGACGCCGATGAACGCAGAAGTGACTTCCGTCTGTTCCTCTGTATGATGCTATACCGCATCCAACGTCTCATGGCGGCATGGCTCCTCCACAGCTTCCAGAACCACAGCGATCGAAAGGCCTGGAAACGCTGCCGGCTTCTCCTCCAGCTGGATCGCGTCCAACGGAGGAGACACCACCTGGACCGATTTACATAGCAGTGGAACTCCCCTCGAAGCAAGTGCTTCGTTGCCATCATGCGGGATGCGCTGTTAGAAGCAAGACAGCTCCAACCCAGACGAAACAACTTCCGACTCGACGATACGTCTGCATATTGTTCGCTTCGGATGTGGATGTAGGTCCTTGATGCAGTGAGGTTGAGAAGAAAGGGAAAGGAAGGAAAAGCTGAAAGCAAGCGATGGCGTATGCACAATACGGAGACAGACTAACCTGCGATGTAACTGTCTCCACCGCGAGAAGCCCTCTGTCAGTCGTCGGTATCGGCCAATGGTTGAACGGTGCATATGAACTCTACCGATGACCGCATTAACTAGTAGCCTGTGGTGCAGTAGCAGCGACGAGGCTTGAATCGGTCGACATGGTCGCCTCAAAGCATACATGCAAGCATACATACATACATGCACGCACATATGTGTATGTATGTATGCAGAGGCCTCACCGCTGCTTCAGGTTCCTGATGAGGCGGATAGTCCCTCTGCGACAGGCGGTGGCGAGGTAGTAGCGGCGACACCACACGAGGATCCCTTCTGATGCAGCGGAGGACTGCTTGATCGCCAGGAGTCGGCTGATGGTCCGTCTCTTGGAGGCGAGCGCCCAGAATAAGTAGCTCCTCTGTGCAGTGGGGAACAGTCAGTCAGTCAGTTAGTCAATGATCGGTCAGGTATTTCGGCACAACGCAATGCAGAGGCTTGCCTTATCGTGCAGTGTATCTCTGCGATTGGAAGAGAGTAGATTTGCTAAATGCCCCATCGCTCGCAGCAGAGACCTGCACTGGTGAGCTCGTGCGGCAGCTGCGACGTCCAGCGCATTCCTCGCCCGTACCCGGATCCGCAGTCGAAGAGTTCCTGAAGAGGATTGTTGCCAGTGATGGCGTAAGGTATGGTAAGATAAGGTAAGATAAGGTATGGTAAGATAAGGTATGATAAGGTATGGTAAGATAAGGTATCGATGCTTGAGAACTCACTCACCTAAGCATCGCCTCGCATGGTGCGCGTTGAGTTCTCTGTGAGGTAACCTGCCGACCAAGCTGCTCCTACGACTGCGACTGCGCCAAGACAAGAAGCTGCAACGTATCAATTCCATAAGCCTTCCCTTGAGGGATGATCTATGCCACGCTCTGCGTTTCAAGATAGCAAATGCCGCGGCCAAGCCATGCCAACAGTAGGCGTCACCCGCTATAGCACTGGCAGCTGACAAGTGCTTCTTTCCGCATAGCATTATCGGTCCAAGGGAAGAGGCGCACAACCGAGTAAAAGCTCTCAATCCTTTCTGCATCAAAAGCAGCATATGCATGCTGTCAGAGATCCTGCTTAGATGGCCAGCTCTTCTCGATACTCGACCTCTTTGAAGTAGCTTGTGAAGACCCATAGTGCAGCGACGCCGTGCTTCAAATCGGAGGGCGAGTGCATCCTGTTCGACAGCAATGGCCTGCTCAGCTGCTAACCAAGCCATCCACCGACCGTAGCATGCAGCCAGCAGTCTCTTCAGATGGTAATTATCTGTGAGTCCCGCAATTAGATCACTATCCCTACAGCTGTCACTCATACTGATTGATGATACTGCTGGGGATGATACAGGTGAAGATGATCATCACAACTGATTGCATCATCGGTGACAGCAGAAATGGCGATACCGGTAAGGTTGCTGCTGTACTGGTACTGTACTTGTACTGGGTACAGTTAGTACGTACGTTGTACACAGCACATAATTATGGACGGCATCGAGAATAAGGTGATATTCCTGTCTCATGTGAGGGCGGACTCTGAGATATCCGACTTTGCTGCAGATGCACGCAGGAGGGGCTATAGACTGCAGGTTGTGGAAAGCAGTAGCCTCCACGGCGCGTGGACCGCACAAGGCTTACCTCATGATTGCTTGTCTGGTCGAGACGCCTCCTGTCAGGTGCTGGACGATCTGCTAGCTGCTCTGACTGCATGCTCTGAGATTGGGAGGATAGTTCTGGTTACCTCCTTCGACTACTCGTTGAATCTCGACACCTTCAAAGTCAACTCCAGATTGAGGTGAGCGGACGCCCTGCGGATTGAAGCTGTGGCTTGATGTCCGCAGTCAAGTGGTGTATCTTTATGCTACTTAGGCTGCTTGCCTCTGCTTTCTTTCGAGATCTGTGGATCGTGGATTTCGGTGGTAGTGAATGCGCGACGGGCAAGATTGCCGCGTTGTTCGGTGACGAGGCGACTGTAGGGATGCAGAGATCTCTATGCTCTAAAGCGCTGAAATACACTGCTAATGTAAGCACATTAGTGTATGAGGAATGACCATGAGCTATCATTTCCCACTTTTCGCTGCATGTACGTAGTACGATCTCGAAGTGGCGCGACTGATGGCTGAGGGCAAGGCTCTGGAAGAGATGCACAGCGTGTTGGTGGTGGGGGCAGGAGGGCGCGAGCATGCTATCGCTCACAGTCTCTGCTCGAGTCCGCTGGTTGGGAGGGTGTTCGTCTCTGAAGGCAACTACGGCACTGCTCACGAAAGTGCCAAGTGCAGCAACGTGGGTCCGCTGGGCCTACAGGAGGTCCTGGGCTTCTGTCACCGGTGGGGGGTGAAGCTGGTGGTGGTCGGTCCGGAGCAGCCGCTGGTGGATGGCTTGTGCTACCTGTTGCGAGCTAGCGGCATCCTTTGCTTCGGACCCAGCAGTGCGGCGGCGGACATCGAGGCCTCAAAGGCGTGGTCCAAGCTCTTCATGGACAGACATGCCATCCCCACTGCGCCCTACGCTGCTTTCCGCCGACTGGACGATGCCGAGGCATACCTCGAGCAGTCCTATAGCGAGTCTCGGCGGGTGGTGGTGAAGGCATCCGGGCTGTGTGCCGGCAAAGGAGTGATCATTCCCGCATGCAGACAGGAAGCTCTCGACGCGGCACGGAGCATCCTTCGGGACGGAGCGTTCGGAGCAGCCGGGGCTGAGATCGTCATCGAGCGGTTCCTGGAAGGTGAAGAGGTGTCCATCCTGGCCTTCTGCGACGGGACCACGGCCGTGGGGATGCCTCCCGTCCAAGACCACAAGCGCGCGCTGGACGGGGACTTTGGACTGAACACTGGAGGAATGGGCGCATATGCTCCCACACCCTTGATCAGCAGCTTTGAGTATGCAGAATGCATGGCAATTGTGAAGGTATGAACCTGGGTAGCATGCTGTGCTTACACCAGCCAGTGATCATGATCGTGAATTACTATTATCAGCATACTGTGGAAGCGCTATCTCTCGAGGGTCGTCCCTTCATCGGTGTCCTCTATGCCGGCTTTATGCTGACTGCCGAGGGCCCCATGGTTCTGGAGTACAATTGTCGATTCGGCGACCCTGAGACACAAGTGCTTCTGCCGCTGTTGCAGTCGGATCTTTTTGTCATCCTGTCGCAGTGCGCGGAAGGAAAGCTGTTGGAGTCGAGCATCCAGTGGAAGCCGGACTTTGCGTGCACCGTGGTGTGCGCTGCCCCAGGCTATCCCTCATCGTATCCGAAGGGTCTGGTCATATCAGGCTTTGAAGAGGCGGCCTCGATGTCCGATGTGAAGGTATGGAGAAGATCAGACGTGTATTCCTACCGAACAGGACTTGATCCTAACACTATGCGCTTGAAGGTGTTCCACGCGGGCACGCAAGCGAGTGTCAATAGCAGTGGCGGCATGCGAGCTCTCACGAGTGGCGGTAGAGTGGTCACCATCACCGGGTCAGGCTCCAGCCTGCTCGAAGCCGTGCAAGCGGCATACCGAGGAGTCGGCTGCATTCACTTCGAAGGCATGCACTACCGCACAGATATCGCGCGCAGAGGGTTAAATAAGCCTCTACGCATAGGTGAGTGAGTGAGTGAGTGAGTGAGTGAGTGAGTGAGTGAGTGAGTGAGTGAGTGAGTGAGTGAGTGAGTGAGTGAGTGAGTGAGTGAGTGAGTGAGTGAGTGATAT
>Ga0164295_10001547_pt1 | contig 19124 bp, 9 predicted proteins | sample GEODES006metaG_FD_111798 | JGI IMG/M metagenome (GOLD analysis project Ga0164295, IMG submission 111798) | Oligotrophic lake water microbial communities from Sparkling Lake, Wisconsin, USA - GEODES006 metaG | ecosystem: Environmental > Aquatic > Freshwater > Lake | place: USA: Sparkling Lake... | reverse complement strand
TGATCCGGCCGCCGCCGGGAAGAGCAAGCTCAAGGTGGCTGTGCCCGATACCCTCGTCGGCACCGACAGCCACACCACGATGATCAACGGGCTGGGCGTTGTGGGCTGGGGCGTGGGGGGCATTGAGGCTGAGGCTGTGATGCTCGGGCAGGCGCTGTCGCTGCTGCTGCCTGAGGTGGTCGGTTTTGAGCTCACCGGCAGGCTCCCCCCCGGGGCGACGGCCACCGATCTGGTTCTGACTGTCACCGAGATCCTGCGCCGGGAGGGCGTGGTGGGCAAGTTTGTGGAATTCTTCGGGGAAGGGCTGGCGGGGATGTCGCTGGCCGACCGGGCCACGATCGCCAACATGGCCCCCGAATATGGGGCCACGATGGGCTTCTTCCCGATCGACGACGAAACGCTCACCTACCTGCGGCTGACCGGCCGGCCGACTGCGAGCGTGAACCTCGTGGAACGCTACATGAAGGAGCAGGGGCTGTTCCGCACTGCTGCGGCCCCGGTGCCCGAGTTCACCAAGCGGCTCAGCCTCGATATGGGGAGCGTGGTGCCCTGTCTGGCCGGGCCGAAGCGGCCGCAGGACCGGGTGCCCCTGAGCGATGTCAAACAGACGTTCGCCGCCGCGCTTGGCGCCCCGACGGCCAAGCGGGGCTTCGCCCTCGAGGGAGCGGCGCTTGAGCGCAGCGGCACCGTGCGGGAGGACGGCACATCCTCCACGATCCACCATGGAGCGGTCGTGATCGCCGCCATCACCAGTTGCACCAACACCAGCAATCCCAGCGTGATGGTTGCCGCGGGGCTCGTGGCCCGCAAGGCGGTTGCCATGGGGCTCACGACAAAGCCGTGGGTCAAGACGAGCCTCGCCCCCGGTTCGCGCGTGGTGACCGATTATCTCGACCGCGCCGGGCTCTCGGCAGACCTGGACGCCCTGGGATTTGAGACGGTGGGCTACGGCTGCACCACCTGCATCGGCAATTCCGGACCGCTCCCCGATGCCGTCGGCCACGCCGTGCAGGAGGGGGATCTGGTGGCGGCCGCCGTGCTCTCCGGCAATCGCAACTTCGAAGGGCGCGTCAATCCGCTGGTGAAGGCCAACTGGCTGGCCAGCCCGCCGCTGGTGGTCGCCTACGCACTGGCCGGCACCACCGACATCGATCTCGACCGCGATCCACTCGGCACGGGACGCAACGGCCAGCCGGTCTACCTGCGCGATATCTGGCCGACGGCCGACGAGGTGCGGCAGACGGTGGCTGCCGCGGTCCATCCGGAGCAGTTTCAGGCCCGCTACGACCGGGTGTGGGAATCCAATCCCCGCTGGAATGCCGTCCCCACCAGCACCGGTGAACTTTACGACTGGCAGGCCTCGAGCACCTATATCCAGGAGCCACCCTTTCTGGCCGAGATCACGCGCGAGGCCCGGGCGCCCCAGAGCGTGCATGGGGCGCGGGTGCTGCTGGCCCTCGGCGACAGCGTGACGACTGACCATATCTCCCCGGCAGGCAGTATTGCCAAGGCCAGCCCGGCGGGCACATACCTCGTCGAGCATGGTGTGCCACCGGTCGATTTCAACAGCTACGGCGCTCGCCGCGGCAACGACCGGGTGATGACGCGGGGCACGTTTGCCAACATCCGCATCCGCAACCTGCTCGTGCCGGGAACCGAAGGGGGCGTAACGCGGTTACTGCCCGGCGCGGAGGTGCTGTCGGTGTATGACGCGAGCCTGAAATACAAGGCTTCCGGAACTCCTCTGGTGGTGCTCGCCGGCACCGAATATGGCACCGGAAGTTCACGCGACTGGGCCGCCAAGGGCACGATGCTGCTGGGAGTACGGGCAGTGCTGGCCGCCAGTTTCGAGCGCATCCACCGCTCCAATCTGGTCGGCATGGGAGTGCTGCCGCTGGTTTTGCCAGAGCCCTGGCAGCAGCTGGGGCTGACCGGAGAGGAGACGTTCGACATTCCTTTCGAAAGCCTCAGCCCGCGGAGCACGGTCGTGGTGAAAGCCACGCGGCCCGATCGTTCGGTGTGCGAGATTCCCTGTCTGGTGCGGATCGACACTCCAGTGGAGATGGATCAGTTCCTCTCGGGGGGCATCCTGCCGTTTGTGCTGCGGAAGTTGCTGGCCACGTGACCGTCAGCCGCCCTCGTGGCACGTTCAGCCACAACGCGGCGGCGCTGCAGATTGTCCCGCATCGCTGCAACCGGCTTGGGCATCAGAGTCATCCCGATAGGCATGCCTTGGCAAAGTGCTCTCTTTTCCGGCAGTTGCGCACGTTGCAACGGTGAAGCGGCGCAGAATCGGCGGCGCACCCGGTGTTTGAATGCTTCCCGATTCTCTATATTCAGCCAATCGTCGGGCGGAGCCGGCGACGCGCAGGCCCGCGCGACACCTGTGAGGAGACGGGCTCGATACTCCGCGGCGTGAATCGTGTGCCGCGCGAAGGGAACGTCAACGTGCAGGAAATGATGAAGCCGGAGTTGAGTCAACAGACGTGGGCCGGCAGGAGCGATCGATCGATCGGCTCCGGCCGGTCGGCGATCACCAGAATGGTGTTGGCCGAACTCGGCCGTGTGCAGGTTGGCGGAGTGTCCAACGGCCTCACGCCCCGTTCTTCGCTCGCCGAGGCTGGCATCGACAAAAACCGCCTGTTCGACGCCGTCAATCGCATCGAAGCCCGGTATGAGATGCGCTTTCGGGAAGAGTGGCTGGACGCTGTCGCCACCTGCGCCGACCTCATCGAATGCATTTCCGTCCATATGTTTGATGCCGCCGATCGGGCAGTGGCTGCTTTGGCGCCTCGGCCGGCAACTCCTGTCGCCCCAGCCGGCTCCCGCTCCCCGGTCAGGCCCGCAGCCCCCGGCACCTTTCCGGAGTGTGATGCCCTTGAGGAGCGTCTGCAGGGACTGAAAGCTGCGGGGCTCGTCAATCCGTTCCTGCGGGTCACGCAGCGGGTTCGCGGGAGGAAGGTGCGCATCGACGGCAAAGATACGGTGAGCTTCACCAGCTTCGACTATCTCGGGCTGGCGGGGCATCCGGATGTCACTCGGGCGGCCAAGGATGCGATCGACCAGTTTGGCTGCAGTGCCTCGGCGAGCCGGATGGTGGGGGGCAACAACACGATCCTCGACCAACTCGACACGGAACTGGCCACGTTTTTGGGGACCGAGCGGGCGGTGGTGTTTCCCTGCGGGTATGGCACCAACGCGTCGGTTTTCAACCACCTCTTTGGGGCCGAGGATCTGATCCTCTACGACGAACTGGCCCACAACAGCATCATGCAGGGGGCCGGCGCCTCCAAGGCGGGCAAGCGGTCCTTCCGCCATAACGACCACGAGCAGCTCGGCAAATTGCTGCGTGATCTCCGGTCGCAGTACCGCCGCGTCGCGGTGGCGATCGAGGGCGTCTACAGCATGGACGGCGATTACCCCGATCTGCCCCGGTTCATCGAGATCAAGCAGCGGTACGACGCTCTGCTCTATGTCGATGAGGCCCACTCCGTCGGCACGATGGGGCCTGGCGGGCGGGGAATCTGCGATTTCTACGGCGTCGATCCGGCGGCGGGGGATCTGTGGATGGGCACGATCAGCAAGGCGCTCGGGGCCGGTGGCGGCTATCTGGCCGGGAGCGAACGGTTGATTCGCTACCTTGGCTACACGACCCCCGCGTTCGTGTTTTCAACCGCCTGCTCACCCCCCAACGCGGCGGCGGCCCTGGAGAGCCTGCGGGTGATTGGCCGCGAACCGTGGCGTGTGACCCGCTTGCGCGAACGCTCGGAGCTGTTTTTGAAGCTGGCCGGCGACTGCGATCTCGACACCGGCTCAAGCGCCGACACGCCGGTGATTCCGATCATCGTTGGCAGTTCCAGCCGGGCGATTGCCGTTTCGCAGAAACTTCTGGAACGGGGGATCAACGCCCAGCCGATCCTCTATCCGGCGGTGCGTGAGAGTGCCGCCCGGGTGCGGTTTTTCATTACGTCCGAACACTCCGAGGAGCAGATTGCCGACTCCGTCGAGATCTTGGCGGAAGTCGTTGCCGAGACGGCCTAGATCGCAGCCGGCTTCGCTGGTGTATCGGCAGTCCCGGACCTAGAGCGACTTCGACTTCCGTTGCGCATCGGCTGCGGGACGGCAAAAGTTTCGTCACTTGGGCCGCAGCGGCCCTGCGTTCCTCAAGCGTTCGCCGATCCCTCCGCCTCCGTCGCTCGACGGAGTGAGCAAGTCGTCGCTTCAGCTATCACGAACGCGTCCCGCTGGCGTTCCGGCCGAAGATGCCGTCGCTCCATGTTTTCGTGCAGCGCTGCACAGCAGTATCGGTGACCACCAGCAGCGCTGGCAGCAGAATCAATTCCGCCACGGTGGCGGCAGCCACCGCCGCACAGGCGAGGAGTCCGAAGCTGGCCAGGGACGGCACGCTGCTGACGGTCACCGCAGCAAATCCCACCGCCAGCACCAGTCCGCCGACCACGATCGCATTGCCCGTTTCGGCCACCGCGCGCCGGATGGCGCCGGCCATCGGCACCCCTTTGCGGCGCTGCCGGGCCACGGCGGAGAGCACATGCACTGTGTCGTCAACGGCCAGGCCCAGGCAGACGTTGAACACGATCACGGTGGCCGGATCGAGCGTTCTCCCGCTCCACACTACCAAGCTCCCGATCACCGCCACTGGGAAGATATTGGGGATCATGCTCACCACCCCAGCCAGCAGCGAGCGGAACGTGAGGGAGAGGATCGCCCCGATCACAAACACCTCTAGAACCAGACTGGAGCCCAGATCGCGCACCAGTTGGCGGATGTTGCGGGCCGATACCACCGACATCCCGGAGAGTTCACAGCGGTAGCCGGGCCGCCTCTCCTCGAGGGCAGCCAGTCGGGTTTCGATCCGGTCGTAGACCTTTTCAAGAGTTCGCGAGCCGAGGTCGGGCACACGGCCGCGCACCACCGCCACGCGGTCGACCGGATCGACCATGTCGCCAAACAGCCGGGGATCCAGCCGCTGCTTCACCCGATCGCTCAAGCCCGAGGTGATGGCAGCCAAGGAGACCGATGGAATGGGGTGGCCAGCCACCTCAACTCCACTGAGGCTGAGAATGTCGCCAATCTCAGCGAGCGCGCCCAAAACATCCGCATCGAGCCAGTCGCTGCCTGCCGGCCAACGCAGCACGACATCCAACCCCATCGCGCCGCCGAAGTCGCGGTCCACCCCCATCAGTGCCTGCGAGGCGGGAGCGCTGGCTGGCAGGGCATCGGCCATGCGGTTGTCGGCATCGAGATGGCGGCAGGTCAGGGACAGCACGCCTGTGGCAAGGGCACCGAGCGCCACGATGATTCTTGCGTGTTTCAGAGAGAAGTGGGTCAGGGCATTGGCCAGTCGGCCGGCCCGGCGGGAGGAGAGTCCCAGCCCTGCGCCTTGGAAAAAACTGTTCGTGGCCAACAGCGGCGTGATCAATGTGACAGCCGCGAAGCTGGCCAGAGCGCCGGCGGCCGCCGCCATGCCGAAGATCCGCACCGTTTCTATTTTTGCGACGGCGAGCGAGGCAAACCCGATCGCCGTCACGATGCTCGTGATTCCGCAGGCACTCCCCACCCGCTGGACGGCGCCCGTTGCCGCCAGTTGGGGAGCGATGCCCCGGCGGGCGCTGCGGCGCATGTCCTCGATGAAGTGGATCGAATCGCAGGTGCCCACCACCAGTGCCAGCGAGGGTACGACGCAGGTCAGCATGTTCACCGGGGCGCCGGAGAGCCCCAGAATTCCCATGGCCCACAGCGCCCCGACAAAGGGGGGCAGGCAGGCCACCACCAGCGAGCGGACGTTGCGGGCCAATGTGGCCGATACCACCACCGCCAGTGTCAGCCCCAGCGCATTGAAGAGCAGCATGTCCCGTCGCAGTGCCCGGGAGGCCTGCTCCCGCAGTGCCGGCAGACCCGTCAGTTCGCATGCCAGCGGGGACCCCCGCTGATCCCATTGGGCCACCGCCTGCTCGATCCGCTGCAGCGTGCGTATTCCCTCCCCGGCGGCCGCGGGAAGGCCGGAGGCGAGACGGACGAGCACAAGCGTGGATGAGGCGTCGGAAGAGAGCAGGTGGCCGGCTACCAGTGGATGGCGGGTCGCCCGGGCCAGCGCCGCTGTGCAAGCAGCGGCATCGAGGGTTTCCCCGGTGCGGGGGATGAGCGGCAGCAGGGCTCCGGCCGCTCCCTCCCGTCGGATGTCATAGAGGGAACGCACGCCGGCGACCCCTTCAATCGCTCCCATCTCGGCGCACAGCAGCCGCAAGGCCTCCAGCCCTGCCGGTTCGAAGAGATGACCCGAGGTGGCGGTGGCCCGAACGATGCAGTCGTTGTCGGGCGAGCCGAAGCGGGCCCCCACCTCATCGATCAGCCGGAACTCGGCGTCGTTGTTGCGGAGCAGGGATCGGAGGTCGTCGTTGAGCCGCAGGCGGGAAATGCCGATGCCGGCCTGAATCGACAGGAGCGCGACAAGAATCAGGACGCCGCGGCGGCGCCATCCTGGGGGGGGAGCAGGTGCCGCTCGTCCGGATCGACGATCCAGCCCCGGCAATTGGCCGAGCCGCAGCGGCAAGGGATGGCTGCGTCTGCTGGCCAACAATAGTCGATCTGCAACTCCTCGCCCGGCTCGATGGTTCGGATCGTTTGCAGCCACAACCGGTCTTCCTGCGGGGCCTGATCTTCATCGAACCAGTAAAAAAGTTCACAGTTGGGATCGCAGCTGTGATTCACAAACCGGAGCGGAGCGCATGGTTCCAGCAGCCGTCCGCTGGGCAGTTCCATGCAGTAGCTGGGGTCTGCCGGATGCTCGTCGCTGATCGTTCCGAGAATTTCACCAAGCACCATTCCGCTCTTGAGCCGGCGTTTGGCGAAGACCCCCAACCCCACATGCGTCTGGGCTGTTTCCACCAGTCTTTTCAATCGCGATTCCGGGCTTTCCTGTCCGGACTTCTGGGCAGAGGCGGTCGAGCGACTCATTCCACACTTTCCAACGTAAGGCCAACGGGGCTCAACGGCAAATGAGGACAGCCGGAAACATGCCGCGCACGGCAGCCATGAGCCAGTCAATCGGGGCTGGGCCAACAGGGATGCTCGCTGCCCGGTGGATGGTCTGATCAGTCCACGACAGTGGAGCGAATCTACCGGTCTGGCGAACTTTCCGTCAACGCCCCGCCTCGGCGCTGCCGTCTCCCTGAATGTATTCCCGGGGTTGGTACCGCCACACCACCGGCACCAGCAACAGCGTGGCCACCGCCATGCAGGACGTGAAGAACCAGTAGTAGTTCTGTCCAACCAGCGTGGAGTTCCCCGCGGCATCTTTGGTGATCCAATTCACCAGCGCCGTGAACAGGTTTCCCAGCGATACGCTGAGCAGATAAAGGCTCATCACCAGCGATTTCATCTGGGGCGGGGCCTGTGTGTAGCTGAATTCCAGGCAGGTGATCGAAACCAGCACCTCGGCGGCCGTGATCACGATGTAGGCGAGGATCTGCCAGCCCACGCTGGGCCACTGGGCTGTCAGGCGGGTGCCGTTTTTGGTGACGGCCAGCCCCCCGGCCACCAGCGTATCTGTGGCCTCGGCAGCGGCGCCGCCAGAATCCAGCGTGTCTGCCAGGGCGGGCAGTCCGCTGGAGCGCAGCGCTTCCGCCGAGGCAGGCTTGTCGATGTCACCGGCGGCGTGGGCGGCGGCGACCACCGTCTGAAACCGGCTCGCTTCAGCGTCAATCAAGCCTTGGGCGCGGGCCGAAATGGCGAAGGCCAGCACCGTGAGCAGAAACCCCAGCAGCACCTTGCGCAGGGGGGTGACTCGCACCATCCGCTCCAGCAGCGGATAGATGACGGCTGCGAACAGAGGGATATAGATCAGCACCAGCAGTGGGTTGATCGCCTGAATCTGGCTCTCGAGCCACTCCCGCCCCAAAAACCTCCGGTCCATCTGTTGCGCCTGCTGCACCCACGCGCCCCCCGACTGATCGTAGAGCGACCAGAAGACCGCCACGAGGAGATAGAGCGGCACGAGTTTCGCAATTGCCGCCAGCCCGGTGGGGCTAAGCGTTTCGGCGAAGTAGCCCGGCCCGCGCGGGGGAATGTGCACAAATGTGTTGCGGCCGAGCCAGAAGACGAGCGTCGCCACGGCCATGAGGATTCCCGGCACACCGAATGCCCACCCGGGGCCGTAGTGCCGCAGCAGCCAGGGGGTGAGCAGTGTGGAGAAAAAAGAGCCGAAGTTGATCGCGAAGTAGAACCAGCCAAACACCCGTTGCAGCAGGTGTTTGTTGGCGGAGCCAAACTGATCCCCAACGTGTGCCGAAACGCAGGGCTTGATGCCGCCAGAGCCGATCGCCACCAGAGCCAAACCGGCCAGCAGCCAGCCGCGCGGGGCCAGCGTTGCCTCCAGCAGGGGCTGCGGCATGTCCATCATCGCCAGGCAGAGATGGCCCAGGCAGTAGACGATGGAGAGCAGGAGGATCGTCAGATATTTTCCCAGGAAGGCATCGGCGATGATGCCGCCGATCACGGGGAAAAAATAGGCACTGGCCACGAACATGTGCATCCATTCCCGCGCCTCGGTGTCGGTCATGCCGTCGGGGCCGCCGGTTACTGAGTGGAGATACTGCGTCATGAACACGACGAGAATCGTTTTCATGCCGTAGAAGGAAAACCGCTCGGCGGCTTCGTTGCCGACGATGTAGGGGATGCCGGGGGGCATTCCCGAGGTGGCGTGCGGATGGGTTGCAAACGAGGAATGGGTTGCCATGGGAATCGCCAGCGGGTGACAACGGGGCTCACGGTTCGCACCGGGAGCATGCATGATGCCGGCCGGAATGGCAATCGGTCTGGTTTGGGGTCAGCCCCTGTTGCCGCGAATCAAATGATGGAGAATGGAGACATGGAGCCACCCCAGAACCTTGAGTCCAACCCGCCCGCATCCCCAGGGATCCTGCTGGTAACGATCGACCGCTTGCCTGCCTGGATGCTCTCCGCGTGGGGCGCCACCTGGGTTTCCACGCCGGCGTGCGACGCGCTGGCGGCCCGTGGGGTTGTGTTTGATCGGCTCGTCGTGCCCACGCTCGATCCGGCCGCTGTGTGCCGTGACCTGCTGGGGGGCGCGGGCCCGGAATCGATTCTTGGCCGGGCTGATGCCGCCGGATGGCGGCCGGTGGTCGTTACAGACGATCCCCTGCTTCTGGCCGGAGGGGAGGGGCAGGCGGCCAGCATTCCGCCTGAGACTGCCAGCGGGGCGGAGGTGCATGTCGTGCCGGCCGTGGCGAGCCGCCGGAGTGCCCGCGAGGAGCCAACCACCAATTTGGCCCGGTTGTGCACCGCGGCGGAGCAGATCATCGCCTCTGGTCGCCATCGGTTGGTCTGGGTGCATGCCACCAGCCTGGGCGTCGCCTGGGATGCGCCTGAGTCGTTCCGCGAGGCCTACATCGATCCGGAAGATCCGCCTCCGCCGGCGGGAGCCAGAGTTCCCTATCTCGTGGCGGACGCAGCGACCGATCCCGACGCGATCGTGGGCATTCGGCAGGTGTTCGCCGGCCAATTGACCCTGCTCGACCGTTGTCTGGCCCGGCTGTTTGCCATGCTGCCACGGCAGGATTCCGGGCAGGAGTGGGGCGTGATGCTGGCTGGCGTGCGGGGCCTCCCGCTGGGGATTCATGGTGTGGTGGGGGGTGCCGCTGGCGCTGAAGAATTGCCCTGGGGGGAAGTGGTGCATGTACCGGCTATTCTGGTCGATCCCGCGGGCCGGATGGCTGGACAACGCTACGGCGGACTGGTTGTGCCAGCCGATCTGGGAGCGACGCTGGCGGGAATGGTGGCCCGGCTCGCCGCACCCTCTGCGGAAAGTGTCGGAGGGCCATCGACGGCAGACGTGGTGCTGCCTGAGCGGCCACCAGAGCAGGGACACGATCTGGGTGGCCTGTTTGCAGCCTGGGCCTGTCCACAGCGGGATCGGGTGGTGGTGGCCACTCCCCAGGCATTGGCGCTGATAACGCCTCACTGGCATTGCCTCGTGCAGCGTCCCCGGCCGCCGGACGAGGCACCAGCACCCCGCCTGTACGCCAAACCGGACGACTCGTTCGAGCTGTCTGATGTGGCCAATCGGTGTCTGGCCGTGACGGAGGAACTCCAGGCCCTCGCTGAGCGGGTGTGGGCGGAGGGGACTGGAGTTGCCTGGAGCGCGCAGCTCTCCCAGGCTGCCGCCGGAGTTTCGGGCCGGTCCGATTGAAGCCCGGCGGCTCTGTGCCGCCGGAGGGGCTCGGCCGCAGGAGCGATCTTTCGCGGCCAAACGGCCTTTGCCGTGGGTTCGCAGGGTCGCTATGCTCCCGCCCCCTCGCCTTCCATCCCGCGCGTGGAGAACAGTCGCCGCCGGAATGTTTTCCGGACGAGGCGCTTCTCTGCATGGCCAGTTCCATCCCAATGCATCATCCCAGTGAACCCCATCGTGTTCTCAGCTGCCCGTGGAAAAAGTCATCCCTGACCTTTTTCCACTTTGCCGCCCGGTGGAAACGCCGAGGATTTCCACGGTCGGCGGGCATCGCCTCCAGCGATACGGCAGTTTATCCACAGCCTGTTAGCCCGCGGCGGCCAGCGGACCCTGCGTTGCGCTCGAGCGGTTGGCCGCTGGTGGTTGGGCTCGTGGCATTGGTCCTCGGCGGGCTTGCCGGTCGCCATCAATGTGGCATGGCGGCTGACGTGCTGGCCGCGGAGGCGGAAGAGCCACCGGTAACGCTGCGGGTGGTGTGGGGGGGCGGCCGTCCCCGGATCTGGAGCGGGAGCATCCGCGTGGAGGGAGCAGTTCGTCAGCCGGCTGGCCTCTCTGCCGATAACGTGTCCGGCACCGGCCCAGCGGAGCAGCCGACAGGCCTCTCCGGGTGGCGTCTGCTGTCGCCCGATGCCGACGCCCTGCAGCGGATGCATTCCACCCAGCAGGGCATCGCCATCCATCAGCAGCAGCCCTGCGTTCTTGACGGTGTGGAGGTGTCGGTCGGCAACTGGCGCAGCGCCCGGATCGTCGTCGATCTTGTGCCCGATGAACGTCTTGAGGAGGCCACCCATGTTGAGGTGGCCGTCAGCGAACTGATCAATGCGCCCACCCAGCAGGCGCTCGACGCCGATGCCAACCGGCTTTCGATCAAACGGGCGCCGGGGGACGAACTGCGCCTGGTGCTTGATGGTGGGGCCGTGCGGCGGCCTGGCGAAACCCTGCGCATGGAGATCCATCCGCTCCTCTCCTCGCGGGCCCCCGGGGCCACCACGGTGGAGTTCAAGGTGCACATCAAGAGCGCACCCGACGGGGAGGAGGTGTTTGCCAAGACAATGCTGCTGCAGGAGAAAACCGCCTCTGCAGCGTCACCAAACGATGCGGTTGTGGGGCGTCCAGCGCAGGAATTCGGCGCCGTCACAGTGGAGATGCCGCTGCCCGCCCGGGAAGGTGTGTGGGACATCTTCATGGAGGTGGTGGAACGGGGCGGGCTGCGCTGGTCGCGGCCGTTGGCCACGCGCACTCTGCAGGTGGTGACGGTTACGGCGGCGGCTGCCAAGCCAGCGCCGCCGGAAGAGTGGCGAGCAGTCTATGAACTCGATCCTGCCAGCCCCCGCCTGATGGAACGGCTGCGGCGTCTGCCGGGGATGGGCCGGCCTGCAACCGTTGCCATGCCCCAGGTGCCGATGCCCACGCTCACGCTCCCCAAAATGTCGCTCTCGACTGCGGCGATGCCGCGGCTGCCGAGTGTCAGTGCCGTGGTGCCCCGCCTCACGGGGCTCTTGTCGATGGGGCATTCCGCGCTTGAATCGCATCCCGCTGGACCAATGCTGCGTCTGCCGGCGGCCCGTTCGGTGGAGGAGCCCTCCTGGGAGGGAATCGTGATCGCCGGCGCGCAGCCGGGCCTGCCCTACGCAGTGGAGATTGAATACCCGCTCGACCAGCAGGCTGTGTTGGGAATGACCGTGCTGGAACAGGTGGGGGCGGAGGTAAAGGCAACATTCCAGGGTGGCTTCGCGGTTGAAGGACCGGTGGAGCCTGGAACCGCGGGTGATTCGTCACGCACTGCCTTGGGTCGCCATCGCTGCGTTTTCTGGCCGCACACCCGCACGCCGCTGCTGTTATTGTCAAACGCATCTCCCCGCACTGCTGCCCTGTTTGGCCGGGTGAACATCCTCGCCGGTCCCACGCAACTGGCCCCCCTGCCGGATAACGCGGCGCAGCCGCCGCATGCAAGGCGGATCTATGCCTACATTCCCGATCCGGAGTTCTCCGGTTTTGGGGGAAGCCTGCGGGTCGACCCGGCCACGGGGCGCACCGTGGCCGACTGGCAAACATTTCTGGCCGGTGCCCGCACGCAGGCTGCCTGGCTCGCCGCGCAGGGAGCGGCCGGGGCGATGGTCGGAGTGTATGGCGATGGTGGCGCGATCTGGCCGTCCGCACTGACCCACGCCGCTCCCCGCTGGGATAGTGGCGGCTCGTTTGAGGCTGCTCTCGATCCGGCTCCCAAGGATGTGCTCCAGGTGGTGTGCCGGGTGTATGAGCGTCAGGGCCTGCGTCTGGTGCCCGCCATCACCTGCAACGGCCCGCTCGCTCAAGTTGAGAAACAGTTTCACGAGGCGCCGGCCGAAACCGATGGGCTGTTCTGTATTGGCCGGGACGGCCGTCCCGGCCGCGGGGAACCGGGAGCCAGCGGGCGGCGCTACAATATTCTCGATCCGCGAGTGCAGGAGGCCGTGGGGGAGATAGTGGCAGAACTGGCCGACCGGGTGAGCGATTCCTCCGCAGTCGATGGCTTGGCGTTGGTGATGCCCCATGATGGCTGGCTCCATCTTCCCGGCGTGGCTTGGGGGCTGGATGACGTCACGTTTGCCCGCTTTCTGGAAGCGGCCGGGCCAGCCACTGCAGACTTGGCCAAAGCGACTCTGGCACAGTCTGGCCCGGAACAGCGTTTCGCGCTGCGTGCGAATTTGGTGGAGGGAGTGCTGCGGGAACCATGGCTGGCATGGCGAGTGGGGGTCGTGGCGAGCTTTCACGCCCGACTCGCCGACATGCTCGCCCAGCGCAACCCCATCTGGACGCTGTCGGTCGTTCCCACGACGCTGTTTTCAGTCGGCGACTTGGCGGCTCGTTTCCGTCCGGTGCTGAACACCGAACCGTCCGATGCCGGACTGTACCGTGAAATTGGCATCGATTCCCAGAAAATGACCGCCCATCCGCAGGTTGTCTTTGTGGCACCGCATGTCCATGGCGCGATGGTTGATATGGTCGAACGAAGCTCCTTGCAGGCGGCGAATAAATCGATCGCCACGGCGGCTGCGGCCGTGCCGGTTGGCCGACGGGCCGTGGTTGCTGTCGAGATACCGAGCGAACTCGACCTCCGCTCAGTCATGCCGCACGGCCCATTCGGATCTGCCGCGGCGCCGGCAGCGGTGCGGGTGCATACCGCCCGGTTGGGCGCGGCACATCGACGCCTGCTCACCGAGGCCCTTGTGCAGGGAGATGCCGAAACGGCCTACGACATGGGACTTCTTTTTCAGTGCGTCATGCCCGAGAGTCAGCGGGAGGCGCGGGCCTTTCAATCGATGCTCCCCCAACCGATGCCCCGGGTAGAAGCGGCCGACGTTCCCCTGATTGTCAGGGCCGCCATGGGATCGGAGGGGCTGCGGGTGGTGGTGGCGAATGCCTGCACGGCGCCCTGCCGGGTCATGCTCTCCTTTCAAGGCACCCCCACCGGCATTCTCGACGCCGTCGATCGCCGCTCGGTAGCGCTCGATCCCAGCGGAACGGCCACGCTCAAGCTGGCGCCGTGGGAGGCGCGCACGCTGGTGGTTGCCGGGGTGCAGCAGGTGGCAACGTCGAAAGTGTCATTTGAACCCGCCGTGGGACAGGCCATTCGGAACCAGTTGGATGGCCTGCGCCGGCGCCGCTCGAGTCTGGAACTGCCAGTGCCTCTAGCGGTGCTCGATAACCCGAGCTTTGAACTGCCAGAAAATGGTGGGGCAATTCCCGGTTGGGATCTCCTCGAACCGCAGCGGGGACGGTTAACGTTGGTAGGCGGCAGTCCGCAGGGCGGGGCCCGCGGGGCGGGGCTCTCCTCCACCAACGGCCTCGCCACGCTGCGCAGCAATCCATTTCCGAGCCCGGCCACCGGCCGGATCAGCATCGCAGTGTGGCTGCGGGTGGCAGATGGAGAAGGGCAGCCGCCTCTGCGGATCGCCCTGGAGGGTGTGCAAAACGACCGCGAGTATTATCGCTTTGCTCCGGTCGGGCGCGGAGAGAACGCCATGCCGCTGGGCCCGCAGTGGTCGCAGTTTGTGTTGCAGGTCGACGATCTACCGACGCAGGGAGTCGAATCGCTGCGGGTGCGACTCGATCTGTTGAGCGGGGGAAGCGTGCAGATCGATGACGTTCGGGTGTTTGATCTCGCCTTCGACGAATCGCAGAGGGTTCAACTCTCCAAGATGCTCGCGCTGGTCGACCACCATCTGGCCGCCGGTGAATGGGGCGCCTGCCTCGGAGAACTCGACACCCACTGGCCGGAATTTCTGCGGGCATTTGTACCCGCCGCCAGCAGCCCTGCCGCCGTGGCCGACGCGCCGCCCCAGGCAGGCCAAAACGCCGGCCTGGAAAAGGCCGCTCCGCAGCCAGCCCCGCGCACCAGCGTGCTCGAACGGGTGCGGCGCTGGTGGCAATAGGAGCGGCCCAGCCGCCGCGCCCCTCAGCGCTTCAGCCGGGGGGCCAACTCAGTGACCTGCCCCCCAGCAGATGCAGGTGGAGATGGTCGACCGACTGGCCACCATCTCGGCCGCAGTTGAACACCAGTCGGTAGCCGTCGGTGAGGCCGAGTCGGCTGGCCAGTTGGGCCGCCACGAGGACCAGGTGGCCAACGGTGTTGGCGTCGCTTGCCTCCAGATGCGCCACTGAGGGAATTGCCTTTTTCGGGATCACCAGAATATGGACGGGAGCCTGGGGCGACACGTCGTGAAACGCCAGGCAGAGGTCATCCTCGTGCTCGATCCGGGCCGGGATCGTGCGGTCGATGATTCGGGAGAAAATCGTTTCGGCCAAGGTGTGCTCCCTGCGGGCTGGCTACTCTGTGGGCGGTGTCTCAGACGCGGGAACTCCGGCCGGCTTCCGGGTGCGGCGGCGGGGGGTGCGGGGCAGGGCCCACTCCTTGGTGAGCAGTTCAAAGACGTCGGGAGTCTCATACCGGATCACATCCTTGCCCTCCGGCATCGGGCCGACGAGTGACCGGAACACCGGCGCTCCGCGCAACTCAAGATCGGTGCTGCAGTCGTCGGTGCCGACCTGAAGGTGGGTGCGGAGGATTGCCTCTGGTGAATCGAAATCCCGGATGAGCAGTTCGCCGTCGGTGCCCCGGGTCACAATCCGCCACGTGTTCTTCGCCATTGCTGTGGACTCCCCGACGTGAGGGAACGGCCCGCTTGGCGTTCTCTCTCCTCCGTCGCATGCCGGTGTCATCGGCACCCCAGTGGGCAGGGGTACAGCCGGGAAAGAGGTGCTGGTCGCCATCGGCACGAGCGTCTCAAGCCTTACGGCTGGCATTTCCCGCGCCGGGGGCTGGCCGCCGCGCAGCCACGGCAGTGCGGAGCGCATGTTCAGGCGGTGGGGGCGGCGGCGCGAAGGGTTTGGTTGGCCTCCACGCTGCGGCTGGACCCGGCAGCCTGGCCTTGGCGCGGCGTGGGCAACCGGCCGAAATCAGTCTCTATGGCCACCTTTGCCATCCGCAGCAGGCTGGGCATGTCGAGCGTCGGGCAGGGAAGATGGCCGGCGAAGGTCTGTGTGTTGGTCGTGTCGAAGGTGGGGTCGTTGCGGAAGTAGCTCTGATACACATCCAGTTGTGTGCGCAGGTTGTCGGCAAACCAGTTCTCGTCGCAGAGATCGGGATCGTCCACTGCGGCGGCCTGCGAATAGCGTTCGACAGCCTCCTGGATCAGAGTGCCGACCGTCAGCATCGGCAGCGGTTGCGGATGGGAGAGATGGAGCGTGTGGCCCCGCGCAGCGGGGTTGCGGACGGTGGCGCTGATCACCTGTGACACCCAGTCGACAGGGACAAAATTCTTGTGGTCTGCCGGATCGACGCCGAGGAGATGGAGCAGGGCTGGCCCGCTGGTGGAGCCGATCCGCACCCGGGTGAGGAGGGTGTGGCCCAGCCGCAGTCCCGCGTAGAGGCCGTGGTATGTCGAGGTGTATCCGGTGGTTGAATCGCCCACGATGATCGAGGGACGATAGACAGTGGCCGTCTCCAGATGGCCGGCAGAGCGTACCATCTTTTCAGCCTCGACCTTGCTCCGTTCGTAGTCGTTGCCAAACGTCTGGCCGACATCGAGATCAGTTTCCAAGACGGTGCCAGTGCGCAGCCCGGACACGTAAGCGGTCGAGACGTGGTGCAGATGGCGAAGCCCGGTCGCGCGGGCCAGTTCGAGCACGTGCTCGGTACCGCCGACATTTGTCAACCAGGGTTCGGCGGTTCGGTCTGTGCCGCGGAAGCTCAGGCTGGCTGCATTATTGAGGAGGGAGCCACAGTGGCGTTCCACCCACTGGCAGGCATCGCTGTTCAAGCCACACTTCGGCAGCGTGAGGTCGCCCTCGAGCACGACCGGCCGCGGCAAAATCTGGCCGGTGGTGCTCTCCCAATGGCGCAGCACTCCCTCGACGCGTGCGACGGGATCCTGCTTGCGGCTGCGGCGCACGATCACCGCCAGCGGTTGGCCGTCGAGAAGCAGATCGCGCACCAGATAGGAACCGAGAAGTCCGGTGGCCCCCGTGAGCAGGATATGGTCGCGGGGGGGCGATGCGGAAACGTTCATGAACCACTCCAGGCTGACGGTGGCGCCGGCGGCCACGGTGGCGACTTTTCTCAAGCGCCAGGGAAACAGTCGAATGTAAGGACTGCTTCAGTGAAACAGCAATGGGCAGGCTGCCAATCTGCGGTGTTTCAAGGGAAAGCGCCCGCTTCATCTGGCGAGCGCGACAGCGCTTCCGCGGTTTCCAGGATGGCGGCTTGCACCAAGCCCACCACCCGTTGGGAGGCCAGCGGCCCCAAGGCTGCAGAGTCGCAGAGGAAGGTCAGGTGGAGTTGGGCGCTATAGTGCGTGATTCCCACGGAGAGTCTGGTGCGGGGCCGCAGCGGCGGCACACCTCTCAGCGCACTCAGGCGCAGGTTGCCCGGCAGATCGCAGCCATCCACCTTGGGGACATTGGCCCGCATCCGTGCCCCCACGTTGCCGACATTGGAGACCACAGCCGTCGACAGGCAGATCGGCAGTCGCGTCAGCATCCAGAGCAGGCGTGGAACCCGCGCCATGGCAGCGAGCGTGTGCAGAAAGCCCTCGGCGGCCCGCTGCTCCTGGATCCAGCGACTGGCCGCCCCGATGGAGCGCACCAGACCGGCAGCACTCTGGCACTGCTGTGCTGTGCGGTCGAGAAAGGCATACGACATATCGTTGACTGCCGGCGCCCGCTGGCCGGGAGGTTTCAGGCTGCAGGGCATGGTGATGCGGACGCCCCGGGCGGGCCGGCCAGCTTCGGCGTTCCAGGCCACGATCCCGCGCATCACTGCCGCCACGACAACGTCGTTGACTGTGCAACCGGCCGCTGCCGCCCGGGCCCTCACGCTGGCGGTGAGGTCACGGCTGAGGGCAACGGAGACGTAAGGGGGAGAGAGAACGGATGGCTGATGCTGATTCTGGTCGGCGTTAGGGCCGGAGCCAATCGGCTGAGGAAAAAATGTGGCGAACGACAGAGCCTCGCGGGCGAGGCTCTGCGGAGCAGGGGCTTGAGGTGTCGCGGCCGGCTGGCCCCGCTGCCCAACGGACTGCCGAAAGGGGGCCGGGGTCGCGCCGTGGTAACACGACCAGATGTCACCCATGAATTCGATCGCTGCCAAACCATCACAGACGGCATGATGCACCATCAGGGTCACCTGCCATGCCTGTGGCGCCACCTCGCGGGCCACCAGCCTGACCCCAGCTTCTTGTCGCAAGTCGATCGGCCGCCAGGGGGGGGGAGTGGAGGCGCTGGCTGTGTCGCCCGACTGGCAGGGAAACCATTCCACCTGGGGGAGCCTGTCGGGGGGCAACCAGACGAGCCGGCCGTTCCGGGAGGCAATCCGCGAGCGGACCCGGGGGTGGCGGTCGGCGGCCCGCGCGACTGCCGCCACAAACTGCGGTTGGTCCACCGGTCCCTCCACGTCGGCCTCGATGAAAAAGCACATCGGATAGCCCGGACGCCCGTCCAAAACCATGAATTGATCGAAGGGTGTGAGCGGATGTTCAGTCGACATGATGCCTGCCAGAGGCCGGTTGCGAGCGCGAAGAGCCCCTTGAGTATAGATAGAATGGGAGGTATGGGGCGTTTTCGTCGGGTGCCGTTGCCGGGGGGTGTTTCTTGACACCCAAACCTCCCTGTCCATACTAACATCCCATTCTTCTTGGCTTTCCACGGTCCGGTTCAGCTTTCTGAGCCGGTGCCAGGGGGCGGGAGGAGCGGTCTGCCTCACCGGCCAAGAGGCCGAAATGGCGGCGGATTCGATGCGTGATTGCGGTGGCGGGCCGAAAGGCCAACTGCCAAGAGCGCCGATGCGGCAGGACCCCGGCAGGGGTCTGCGAGCAGTCGTGTTGATCCAAGGATGGGTCGTTTGTTCTCCCCGAACACTCAGAACACCTTGAAAACCGATCAGCACCCACCCTTCTGCGTGATAAGGGTCGTATGCCCATGGTCCGCGGGAATGTCGGTGGGATCGGTATGTCGCTTTGAACCTCCAGAACGAGGAATGAACGTTGCACGATTCTCTGGCAATCGTCGGCATGGCATGCAGGCTTCCAGGCGCGGATGGATTGGACGCCTTGTGGCAACTCGTGCTGAACAAACAGGTGGCTTGGGGCCGATTGCCGGAGTCGCGGTTGCCGCGAGACCTCTATTTCCACCCGGAGAAGGGGACCGTCGGGAAGTCCTATTCCGAACTCGGCGCGGTGGTTTCTGACCGCCCCGTCGACCCCCGCGTCTGCCCCATCACACCGGAACTTCTGGCCCGGTATGACGTGGCCCACCACCTCTTTCTGGAGGTGGCTTCACAGGCCTGCCGCGATGCGGGAATGGATCCCTGCGCCATGCC
>Ga0164295_10001544_pt1 | contig 19141 bp, 15 predicted proteins | sample GEODES006metaG_FD_111798 | JGI IMG/M metagenome (GOLD analysis project Ga0164295, IMG submission 111798) | Oligotrophic lake water microbial communities from Sparkling Lake, Wisconsin, USA - GEODES006 metaG | ecosystem: Environmental > Aquatic > Freshwater > Lake | place: USA: Sparkling Lake... | reverse complement strand
GCGGTAGCCAAAGGCTGGACCACCCCGGACAAGGTCCACTCGATGATCCACGGTTGGATGCGCGATCAGGTAAACGCTGGCGCTCCGAACTAAAGTCCAATTACTAGGGGGTTTTGGTATAACCCAAGTGTATGAATCCGTAAAACCTGTGAGCGGCACCGGCAAGCTGCTTTGGCATCGGCTTGGCGCAAAGACCATCGAGCTCATCAACGAAAACATTCATGTCGAAGCCGTTCGCAATGATATCGACGCACTCGTTCTCGATGCAGATGTGTTGGACAGCATTCTCAATGACGCGAATCCGGCGAAAAAAGCCACGGAAGTGGAGATCAAGCTCGTTGCACGGCTGAGGAAACATGCCGGCAATCCAAAATTCACCGAATTGGGAGAACGCTTGGAAAAGATCCGGGAGAAGCACGAGCAAGGGTTGATCAACAGTCTTGAATTTTTGAAAGGCATTCTTGAAATCGCCAAAGATGTCGTCGAAGCCGAAAACAGAGTTGACCCAGAAGAAGAACATGACCAAGCGATCGCGGCACTAACAGAACTCTTCAACGAAGCGAAAAGCAAAAACACGCATGTCATCGTCGAACGCATCGTCACCGACATTGACGCCATAGTGAAGCAAGTGAGGTTTCCCGATTGGCAAAACACAACTCAAGGCGAACGCGAAGTCCAGCAGGCGTTGCGCCGTGCACTGCTCAAGTATCGACTGCACACCGATCAGGAACTCTTCGACAAAGCGTATGGCTACATACGGCAATATTATTGATCGAACGGAGGCCACCCCTTTATCTCGCGCTCGCCTTGAGCCTGCGTCTCACGGCTTCGAGTGCGCCTTGGCTCACCGACAGTTTGAAGTCCTTGCGGTTGCGTGGGTGATAAACGCTGAAAGATTCCGTTAGGCCACCTTGCATTGCCACAGCGATCCATGCGGTGCCCACGGGTTTTTCCTCCGAGCCGCCCCCCGGACCGGCGATCCCCGTGACGGCGACCGCGATGCTTGCACCACTCACGCGCAAGGCTCCATCGGCCATGGCGCGTGCCACGACCTCGCTCACCGCGCCATGCTTCTCGATGTCCTCTGCAGCGACGCCGAGCATACCGGACTTCGCCTCATTCGCATAAGTGACAAACCCATGAGTAAACACCTCACTGGAACCCGGCACGTTCGTGATCCGGTTGGCGATGAGGCCACCCGTACAACTCTCGGCCGTGGAAAAGGTCATCCCACGCTCAGCAAGCATGCGGACGACAGTTTTTTCTAATGAACTTTCATCATCGCTGATCAGATACTGTTCAAAGTGATCCAGCGCGATCTTTCGGCCGGCCGCCAGCGCCGCCTCGGTGCCAATCAACCGCAAGTCCAATTCACCAATGTGCGCGCAGTATCCGTATTCGAGCCCCGCCACCGCAGCGAGTTGGGCATCGATCCCCTGATGGAAATCGCTCTCGCCAATCCCAGTGAATTTCAGCACGAGCGCGTCATGCGCAAGCTCCACCCCCGCGAGCGCACGCAGGCGCGGCGTGATCTCCGCATGGAACATTGGATAGAGTTCACGTGGCGGCCCTGGCAGTAAAAACACCGCGCAGTTTGACCGACCATTCAGCCTCGGCGGAACATAGACACCCGGAGCGGTTCCGTTAGGGTTAGGTAAAATATCCGCACCGACCGGACAGAGCGCCTGCTTGCGATTTGCCTCCGCCATCGGTTTGTCACGCAGCGCGAAAAATCCTTCGAGCGACCGCATGGCGGCCTCGTCCGTGATCAACTCCAAGCCGAGAACCTCCGCCGTGATCTCGCGAGTGAGATCATCACTCGTCGGCCCAAGTCCACCCGTCACGATCACCACATCCGCCCGACCCAGCGCCTCTTGAAGCGAATCGCGGATCGCATCACCATCGGGCACCGTCGTCTGGCGGTCGATCCGCAGGCCGAGTTTGAACAATTCTCGGCCAAACCATGCGCCATGCGTGTTGAGCGTATTTCCCAGCAGCAGCTCGGTTCCGGTGTTGATGATTTCAATTTTCACAGCCTCACTTTGAAGCATCTCTCCAACGACTCAAGGCCGGATATCCCTCTGGATTCGTTTTGCGAGCCACCACAGCCCACAGGGAACCACGAGGCTCAGCACAAACGCCCACGTAGGTGAGTCGTGACCCGCCTTGCCGATCGCCGCAAACAGAAATCCCATCGGAAAACTGCCGCATGCCGAAGCAACCGCGAAACTCCGGAATGGCATCCGCACCAAGCCGGCCGTGCAGGAAATCACCTCGGGCAAAATCGGCAATGTCCTAGAAAGCGCCACGATCCAGCCACCTCGATTCGAAAAAAGCCGCTTGCCCTTTTCGTACTCGCCGGCGCCTAGCCACCGCTCGACGAATCGCTCACCAAACAGCCTACCCAATCCATAGCCCGCAACCCCCGCCAGCCACAACCCAACTCCCGCCACCAACCCACCGACCCAAATCCCATAAAGATATCCGAGCGCCGAGATCACCACCGTGCTCGGCACCGGCAAAATCAGATCGCATACTAACAGAAAAATGCCAGCAGCCCATGCCCATGGGCCAGCCGCCGTCAACCGCTGGATGCTCCCCGCGAGGGTAAACTGCTTATCCAGCCCTTCGCCCCAAACAAGCCAAGTCCCCAAAACCAACGCGGTCAAAAAAAATACCCACAAGATCAGGCGCATGGCTCAATATCGATGATCTAATATGCATTACGCGTAGCCCAGCCATGGCCCGAGCCACTTCTCCGCCTCTTCAAGAGGGATGCCTTTGCGCACTGCGTAATCTTGGATCTGGTCTTTCTGCAGCTCGGAAATCGCGAAGTAATGGCTATCTGGATGCGAGAAATACAATCCACACACCGCCGCACCCGGATGCATGGCGCAACTTTCCGTTAGATTCACTCCAGTCGCTGCGGAAGCACCTAACAACTCAAACAGCAATGGCTTCTCGGTGTGATCCGGCTGCGCGGGATACCCAGGAGCTGGACGGATGCCGCGGTAGTTTTCATGGATCAGTTGATCATGCGTGAGTTCATCCTCGGTCTCATAGCCCCACTGGATCCGCGCCTGATGATGCAGGAATTCCGCGAACGCCTCGGCAAATCGATCCGCGATTGCCTTGACCATGATCGACCCATAGGGATCGATCTGTGCATCCAACTCTGCCGCATACTCATCTGCGCCGTGGATTCCCACCACGAACCCACCGATGTAGTCAGCCTGCTCCATGGGAGCCACCCAATCGGCCAATGCGACGTTTGGCTTTCCCGAGTCCTTCCGAATCTGCTGCCGCAGGCTGTGAAAACGCGTCCGTTCGGTCGTGCGTGATTCGTCGGTCCAAACGATGACGTCATCACCCACTGCATTCGCTGGGAAAAACCCGTAAACGCCCTCGGCACGGAATCGATCCTCGGAAACGATGCGTTCAACCCAACCGATGGCATCCTGATAGAGTTTTCCCGCCTCTACCGCGCCCTCGGCATTTTTAGTCTTGAGCACTTTGTTTTCGCGATCCCACACACCACGCAATTCCCACGCATGAAAAAACGGCGTCCAATCGATGAATCGCGCGAGCTCACTCAACGAGGGGGTCGTCACCGTGCGCGAGCCAGTAAACGATGGCACGGGTGGCGTATAATTGGCCCAGTCGAATTTCGGTCCCGCCGCACGAGCCTCGGCAAGTGTTAGAGTTTCCTTCTTCGGTCCGCCGAGGAAATTGTCGCGCAGCTTTTGTTGTTTTTCACGGTTCTCCGCAGCGAATCCCTCGCGTTGCTCTTTGGATAGCAACGAGGTGGTGACGGGCACCGAACGCGATGCATCGAGAACATGGACCACCGACCCAGAGTAATACTGCGCAATCTTGATCGCCGTGTGAGCCGCGGACGTCGTCGCACCTCCGATGAGCAAGGGAACCTTGAACCCGAGACGCTCCATCTCCTTGGCGACATGCACCATTTCATCGAGCGATGGCGTGATGAGCCCCGAAAGCCCAATCACATCCGCGCCGATCTCCACAGCTTTTGCTAGAATCTTGTCGCATGAGACCATGACGCCCATGTCCGTGACTTCGAAGCCGTTGCACGACAGCACCACCCCGACGATGTTTTTGCCGATGTCATGCACGTCGCCCTTCACCGTCGCGATGAGAAAACGCCCTGCCGAACGCCCACGCTCTGCAAGCCTCAGCGCCTCCGCATCCGTGAGCGCTGGGTTTTCAGCCATCAGCGCCGCGATGTCGCCCGCGAGAAATTCGGCCTTGTCCGCTTCCATGAATGGAAACAACCACGCCACCGCCTTCTTCATCACCCGCGCCGATTTGACCACCTGCGGCAGGAACATCTTACCCGCACCGAACAAGTCACCCACCACACCCATGCCATCCATCAATGGACCTTCGATGACCTTCAGCGGACGCACATACTTCAAGCGCGCCTCCTCGGTGTCCTCGTCGATGTACTTGTCGATCCCCCGAAGCAACGCGTGCTCCAAGCGTTTTTCCACCGGCCCGTCGCGCCACGAGAGATCCTCCTCGATCTTCTTACCGCCGACCCCTTTGAAGTTCTCCGCCATGTCGAGCAAGCGCTCGGTCGAATCCGGCCTGCGGTTCAACAATACATCCTCAACACACTCTAACAAATCTTTGGGGATCTCATCATAGACCTCAAGCATCCCCGCATTGACGATCCCCATGTCCATTCCCGCAAGCCCGGCATGATAGAGAAATGCTGAATGCATCGCCTCGCGGACCTTGTTATTGCCGCGAAAGGAAAATGAAATGTTAGAAACACCTCCGGACACCTTGGCACCGGGCAGGTTCTCCTTGATCCAGCGCGTCGCATTGATGAAATCCAGCGCGTAGTTGTTGTGTTCCTCGATGCCGGTGGCGACGGTTAGAATGTTAGGATCGAAAATGATATCATCGGAATTGAAGCCAACCTCATCCACTAGAATCCGATAGGCTCGCTCGCAGATCCGAATTTTCTCCGCGTAAGAAGCCGCCTGCCCGTTTTCATCGAATGCCATCACCACCACCGCTGCGCCGTAACGCATGATGTGGCGGGCTTGATTTTTGAAATTCTCCTCACCCTCTTTGAGAGAAATCGAATTCACAATCCCTTTCCCCTGAAGGTATTTGAGACCCTCCTCCAGGATCTCCCACTTCGAGGAATCCACCATGATCGGCACCTTAGCGATGTCGGGTTCTCCCTGCAGCAACTGCAAAAAGCGCGCCATCATCGCCTTGCCATCGATCAGTCCGTCGTCGAAACAAATGTCGATGACGTTCGCACCGTTGCCAACCTGTTGCCGTGCCACTTCGACCGCCGCCTCGAGATCGCCCGCGCGAACGAGCTTCGCAAACTGCGGTGACCCAGCGACATTTGCGCGCTCACCAATCATGAGGAAACGCTTGTCCGCGGTGTGGTTGTAGGCCTCAGTGCCGGAAAGGCGAAGAGCGTGAGTAATGATTTTCATGGATTCAAATGGATTGCGTTTCCCGCTAGGTTTTTGGGGTTACAGTGCCTCACTTCACTGAATGACTGGGACTTCTCGTGGCGCGAAGTTGGCGACCGCCTTGGCAATCGCTGCGATGTGTTCGGGTGTGTTGCCACAGCAGCCACCTGCTAGATTGAGCAAGCCCGCCTCGGCAAATTCCGCCATGTAGTCGTGCATATGCTTTGGCTCAAGATCGAAGCCCGTAGGCGCCAGCGGGTTCGGGAGCCCCGCATTCGGATAACACGAAACACAGGTCGCCGCACAGGCCGAGAGCTCTTCCAGATGCGGGCGCATCAAGTCCGGCCCGAGTGAACAATTCAGCCCGATCGCCAACGGTTTCGCGTGTGCAAATGCATTCCATAACGCCTCCACTTTTTGCGCAGAAATCATCGTTTCGCCACCAAGGCCGACCGCCGCAGAAATGATCACGGGAAGGTGACACCCGTCATCCGCGAAAACCTCGTGGATCGCTACCACCGCAGCCTTCGCATTGAGCGAGTCAAAGATCGTCTCGACCATGAGAATGTCGCAGCCACCTTCGATGAGGCCACGGACCTGATGCTTGTAGGCCGCAAGGACTTGATCGAAGGTCACCACGCGGAAGCCAGAATCGTTTGCATCCGGAGAATTCGTTAGAGAAACCGTCAGCGGCCCAATCGCCCCGGCGACGTAACGCTTACGCCCGGTATCGGTGCCAATGTCATCGGCCCACTTGCGGCAGAGGCGCGATGACTCGACATTCATCTCCCACGCAAGATCATTGAGGAACGAATTTTCGAGGATTTTCTGGAAAAACTCTGGGTCTTTCCGGCCACCTTTTTCGCGCGGATCCTCGACAAAAAACTCACTCTGCGCGATGCCCGTAGCAGAGAAGGTGTTGGTCTCGCAAATGTCCGAGCCCGCCTCGTAGAAACGTTTATGGATGTCGCCGATGACCTCTGGCCGCGTGATCGAGAGGATGTCGCCGTTGTTGAGCAGGTCCTTCTCGTTGTCCGCAAACCTTGCTCCGCGAGCCTCCGACTCCCCCAGCCCGTAGGTCCGGATCGTCGTCCCCATCGCGCCATCGAGCACGAAAATTCGCTCCTTGAGCGCGCGTTGGATTTCATCGGTTAAGTCGGGCTGTGGCATGCCCAAACCTTAGCCACATGAAGCACCAATTCAAGAATCAAATCGTCATATCTGGATATGTTGATGGGTTGGGAAAACCATGAGATTCCATCATTCCTGCCGCACGTCTTAGCTGAAAAGCTTCCGATCCAGCGAGCGGTACTGGATCGCCTCAAGGACATCATTCGGCCGGATGTCAGACGAGCCACCCAAATCCGCCAGCGTCCGTGCTACCTTGAGGATTCGATCGCGTAGCCGAGGGAAATAAACGACGCTGAATTTGCCAAGATGGCGGCATAAGCGTCCTTCGGGTGCTGGACAGTAAGGAGCTTTCTTCAATCCGTTTTGTGCCGGATTTTCGGTACCGCTTAAATTGCACGCCGGTGCAGCGGGAGCGAGAGAGTTGTTATGAGGAGGCTGAAGGGGGTAAAATTGGGGGTGATTTTGGGGCTGCTTCATCGCAGCCGAACATTTCGAGCATTTCGGGCATTTCGAGCATTTCTGACCCTCCCGCTACCTGATGGACGCCTTGGCTGCGGGACGTTGACCTTTGTAGAAAACGCCAGCTTGGCCTGTCTGCCGGCTTATCTCACTTAGCACGCAAAACTACTGCGTGTTTGCTGCCCTCGTGATAGCAGTCTCTTGACGAAAATTAGCCTGAGAAAAAATCACCCCACCTTCATGGAAAAAACAGCATTGATTACTGGAGCCAATCGCGGGCTAGGCCTCGAAGCCGCGCGGCTATTTTTGGAAAACGGCTACCGAGTCGTTTTCGCCGGGCGCTCGTTGGCCGCACTTGAGAATGTGCGCCGCTCACTCGACCCCGAGGGCACAAAAAGCAGCATTCTTGAAATCGATATGACGTCCTCAAGCCAGATTCAAAGCACTCCCGAGCAGTTGGAAGCTGCTGGCATACAAATCGATGTGTTGGTCAACAATGCTGGGATTTTCCCGCGTGATGGTGATCCGGTGGATGGACTATCCCTTGCTTTGCATACCAATGTCACCGGAGCGGTGGCTCTGACGCTGGCACTCTCCAGTCACCTGCTCAAGGCTCTGCAGCCACGCGTGGTCATGGTTTCCTCCAAGCTTGGGTCTTTCGGCAGATGTGCGGGAAGTGACGCGCCATTGGCAGAAAAAAGCTTCCTCGCTTATCAGACCTCCAAGGCTGCACTGAACATGGCCACCGTCTGCCTGGCCAAGCAATTTGCTGCGACGCCACTGATCATCAATGCGATTTCGCCCGGGTGGTGCCGAACGGACATGGGCGGCGACGATGCGCCGCGCAGCGCCAGCGAAGGTGCCAAGGTGATTTTTCAGGCAGCGACTCTCCCGGCAGGGTCGCCAAGCGGGACGTTTATCGGTGAAGACGGCATCCTGCCTTGGTAGCACTGATCCGGCGCAGCAATTCTCGCAGTCAGTCAATCAAGTCGGGATCCGAGTCGTCTGGCGGGCGACTGAGGCTCGCCCTTGCGGAAGCAAGATCTGCTCTGCAAAGGAGTTTTACGAACAAGTTTGCTTCACGGTAAACCTCGCGGAGTTCAAATGATTGATCAAACTCAAGACCAGGGATGTGAGTGTAGAATTCGAGCTGATAAGGAAGACAACGAAGAGTGAATTGGGTCTCGGAGCTAGCGAGTTTTTCAGGCTGGATTCCATGCATCGGAGTTCCGAAAATTTTCAAAGCACGGATAAGGCGGCGGGCATTCTCGAAAGACGGCTTGAGCCAGAAATCAATATTTTCACTGAGTTTGAGGTCGCCACTTGGCTTGTGTTCGAAACCATCTGCTAGAAGATAACGCACATCACAGTCGTCGAGACTTCGGAGGAGTCTTTTGAGTTCGAAGTTAATCATGGGCTACATATACATTTCTCATGAATCTAGGGAGATATTCTAAATTGCCACCCGTTTTTTAAAAGGTGGATTTAGCGGCTTCAAGGGCTTTGCTACCAGAAACTTCCGAAACATTCATTGTGTCGGACCGGAAAGCGGGGAAATAGAAGGTACCACTATGATCACTTCCGACCGCACGAAAATTTGAATGCGAAAATTACCTATTGCCCGTTCACCGGAGGCAATGGCGGGAATTCCAATCGCATAGCAGGAAATGATCCTGTTGCCGCGTTCGATGAACGTAGGAGGATTCTACACAATCAAGAATTGCGCGACGACTGGATGACTCGTGCGCCACGCTGCCAAGTGAAGTAGGACCACGCCCAGTGCAAGAAAACTGAAATACGGTTGCGCATGTTCATGAGAAAAACCAAATGAACGAGTAGCCACATTAGCCACGCGATGAATCCGCGCATCCGGAAACCGCCAAAACTGACGACGGCGGCGCTGCGCCCAATGGTAGCCATGCTGCCCTTGTCCCAATATCCGAAAGCGGGGCGACCGCTGCCGGTGGGTTCGTTTTGGAGCAACTGAGCGATAAAATCACCCATCTGGATCGCTGCGGGAGAAACCCCTGGCACTTTGACTCCGTTCTTGTCCGTCAAGGCCGCAATGTCGCCAGCGGCGAAAACCTCAGGAAATCCAGGCAGGCTAAGATCTGGACGGACCTCAATGCGGCCTCCACGGTCCAGCGGAATGCCGGCGAGCGTTCGCGTCACTTCACTGGCCTCAACGCCTGCGCCCCAAATGACAATTTCACTGTCGATGCGTTGACCTCCGGCGATAACGTAGCCCTTGCCGACCTCGCTCACGGGACAATTCAGATGCACGGTTACGCCAATGTCTTCCAATCGCTCCCGGGTGTAATCAGGTAGTCCACCGGGAAACATCGGCAGTAGTTTCGGCCCAGCCTCGATGAGATGGACTTTCGTCTGAGCGGGGTCAATTCGGCGAAAGTCGTCTTTAAGAACGACCCGAGACAGTTCCGCAAGTGAACCGGCCATTTCCACGCCAGTGGGCCCGCCACCCACGACGACCATGGTGAGTAGTTTTTCGACTTCCGCAGGATCGGCGGCGGATTCGGCCCTCTCAAACGCAAGAAGCACCTTTTTACGGATGGCCATCGCGTCATCGAGGCTTTTGAGACCCAGCGTGTGCTGCGCCCAGTCGTCATGACCAAAGAAGCTGGTTTTGGCACCCAAAGCGATGACGAGATAATCATAATCGAGCACACGATCTTTGAGTTGCACCTGCTTCGCCGGGAGGTCGATGTGAACCACATCATCCATGATCGTGGTCACGTTTTTCTGGTGCGAGAGGATACTGCGCAGCGGTTGGGCGATTTCCGCCATTGCCAGCCCGCCCGAGGCGACTTGATAGAGGAGTGGCTGGAAAAGATGGTGGTTCCAGCGATCCACGAGCGTGACGCGGATTTTTTCGCTCCGGAGACGTTTCGCACACTGGAGACCGGCAAAGCCACCGCCAAGAATTAGGACATGTTTCGTGATCATCAACGATGGAATGTTTTAGGTTGTTTGCTTGCTGCGAAGAACTTGTTTGCGAGATAATGTTGGCACTAAGGTCAAAACCTGACCCAAGAGCTGAAAAAAGGCAAGTATCAGCAAGGGTCCTTAGTTTGTCAGATGCCAAGCACCTGGCGAAACTTCCCACTGCCTCGCGCGGTTGGCCGCAGAGACCTTCGAAAACGCCCGCCAAACCGTCGCCACCTATACCTGAACGCCGCGCCCTCGGACGAGGTCATCTTCAGCGCCGCCGATCACCACATCGTCAAAATGCCGTTGCTCCATGCCCCATTCTAAGGCACCGCCACAACCTAACAAACCCTCATCCACAGAATACATGGGCTCACCCCTCCTCGGCACTCGCGGAGTTCCGTAGGTTGCATCTTGGGACTTGCGGTTGCGGGGATCTGGCAAATGCTTGCGCCATGGAAGAGATCGCGATTGTAGGGGCTGGCGTGGCAGGGTTGACGGCTGCCTGGTCGCTAGCGAGGCAGGGTTTTGCCCCGGTGGTTTTCGAAAAGAGCCTGAGCCTCTCAGGTCGGGCGGCATCACGCCGGAGGGGTGACGTGACGTTCGACTACGGGGCGAATTTCTTCCGCTTGGACAACCCAGTGATTGAAAAACTGATTCGTCACGAATTGCCGACTGCCGACTTGGTCGAAATCCCGGGCGATGTCTGGACCTTTGACGCGTCATGTCGGTTGACGCCGGGGGACCCGAAGCAGAACGCGGAGGCAAAGTATACCTATCGGAATGGCATCAGCCAGTTGGGCCGGTTGCTGGTCCAAAGCTCTGGCGTGGAAGTGCGCCAACAAACTTGCATCAGCCGATTTGAGCAGCATGGCAAACGTTGGACTCTGGTGGATGGAGAGGGAAATGATGCGGGCGCGTTTGACCGGGTCGTCCTCACTGCCCCTGCGCCACAGAGTCTGGAAATCATTCAGGCCAGCACGATGGAGGCATCTCTGAAAGCGGGTCTCGCAAGCGTCCTGGCTGATTCACGCTACCATCGTCAGTTTTCGTTCATCCTCGGCTACCAGCAGGCCTTGGCCAGATCACAGCCTTTTCACGCGCTGTTGAGCACGGATTCCGGTTGTGCGGTGGCTTGGTTGAGTTTTGAAGAAGACAAACCGGGGCATCTTCCGAAAGGGCAGGGCGCTCTTGTGGTTCAGATGTCGCCAGCGTGGTCGGATCAGCGGATCGATGGCGATCGGCAAGCACTTCTGGAGTCGGTCACCCGCGAGGTGGAATCGCTGTTGGGAAGTGATTTTCGTCCCCCGGACTGGTGGGACAGTCAGTGTTGGATGATGGCCCATCCTGCAAAAGGCGTGGATGGGGACGCTCTCAAAGCCGGGCAAGCGCATGGCCTCTATTTTGCTGGGGATGCCTTGCATGGCCGTGGGCGGGTGCCGCTCGCCATGCAGACCGGTCTGGCAGCGGCCGAGGCAATCAAGCGGAGCATGGAATCGAACCAAGGATAAACTGCGTTCGGAGAAGCGATGGGGCTTTAAGCTCAAGATCGATCAACCCAAGCTTTTTTCCTCCACCTCCCAGCGGTGATACGCATCGGCATACTCGGGGCAAGTGGCGACGAGTTGGTCGTGGGTGCCGTCGCCGGTTAGTTTTCCCGCGTCGAGAAACAAAATCCGCGGGGCCTGCCGCAGCAGGTCGATGCGGTGGGTGACGAGGACGGTGGTGCCCACGCCTTCGCGAGTCCGTTTGAGGATGGAATCGTGAATGAGCGACTCGCTCTCGGGCTCGACGCTGGCGGTAGGCTCGTCGAGGAGCAGGATCTTGGGTTGAGTCAGGAAAGCGCGGGCGAGGCTGAGACGTTGGCGCTGGCCGCCAGAGAGTTTTACGCCGTTCTGGCCGACCCGCGTCTCGTAGCCCTGCGGCAGGTCGAGGATGAAATCGTGAGCATTGGCGGCGCGGGCGGCGGCTTCGATCTCTTCTGTTGTGGCATCGGGTTTGCCGTAGCGGAGGTTGTCGCTCACGATGCCGTCGAAGAGATAATTTTCCTGTCCCACATAGCCGATGGCTCCCCGCAGATCGGCAAAGCGCAACTCCCGGACATCGAGGTCGTCAACGGTGATGCTGCCAGCGACGACGTCGTAAAAACGCGGCACGAGATTCAACAGCGTGCTTTTTCCCGAGCCACTGCTACCCGCGATCGCCACAAATTCGCCTGCGCCGATCCTAAAACTAACACCACGCAGGATCGGCTTGGCCATCACGTAATGGAACTCCACCTCACGAAACTCGATCTGGCCCTCGGGCTCGCGCCACGGCAGCGCTGCGGGCATTTCCGTCACCGCAATCGGCATATCGAGCAGCTCGATGACCCGCTGCGCCGCCGCCCTCGCCCGCTGCAGGATGTCGCTGGTCTGGGCAATCGTGCGGATGGGGCTTTGCAATCGCCACCAGAAGCCCCGGTAGGCAAGGAGCGCACCGAGGGTGAAGAGATTGCTGCCCCGCATGATTAACCACGCGCCAAGGCCGAGCATGATGATATTGTTGATGAAACCGAAGATGGAGACGATGGGAAAGTAGGTGTTACGCAGCCTACTCGCTCCCACGCTCGCCTCGTAAAACAAGGCGGCGCGCTCGTCGAAGGTGGCTTTCTCGGCAGTCTCGCGGGCGAAAGACTGGGTCACTTGGATGCCCGCCAGTCGGTCCTGCACGAAGGACCCGATGTGACCGAGTTTTTTCCTCACCCCCTCGTAAATGCTTTTGACGCGGATGTTGTATTTGCGGATGAAAATGAAGGCAAAAGCCAGCGGCAGGATCGAAGCCGCACCGACCACCGGACTGATCCACAGGACCATCCCGGCCACCATGATGAACGTCACAATTTCCTCTAGTAAACCTGTGAGTCCTTGGAGCACCGACTGTTCCATCGCGTCCACATCGCTGGTGATCCGGGTGACGAGTTCGCCGGTACTGGTGTCGCGGTGGTAGGCGAGCGACTGGGCCTCGAACTTCGCGAAAAGCTCGCAACGCAGGTCGCGGACGATCGACTGTCCCGTTTTCTCCATCAGGTAGGAATGCACCGCGTTCGCCCCGGCACCGATGAGGTAGGTGGCGAACATAATGGTGAGCCACATCCCGAGAATTTCCGGAGTGAGGGTTTTCCCCACGAGGTGATCCGCCACATATCCCCAGACCAGCGGATGGAAATTCACAAAAGGCACCGCAAAGATCAGGAGGCTGATCGAAACAATGAGCCGCCCGCGATAGGGCCGCAGACGCGACATCACCTTGCCCGCGAGCACACGGTTGGAAAGAGAATGAATCGTGGGATCACTCATGAGCACTGAGCCTTTGCAGATTTGCGAGAAATTGGCGGGCTCGCCCGAGGTCACGGTCGCAACTGATTTGAATTTCGAAAAGATCGCGTGGGCTGGCTTCGTGCATGGTCATGGGCTCCATGTTTAAAAAGTACGACATCCGTAACTTCTGATACGACACCAATTTCCAAACGGCTGCAGCTAGACTCGGGAATCAGTTCCCGCAAGGAAATAACTGGGTCGCTAGGTTTAGCCCAAATGGACGCTTGATGACGAGTGCCTAAACCCCAAAAAGGCACGCCTTGTTTCAAAGTCCTCAAAACACACTTCATTGAGCGCATGCTCGACCCTCGCAGCCAATGGTAACCGCACCGCTCTTGGTTCGACCGCCGTGATATGGTGAACTTTCTCGACGGCCAAATTCCATCAATCTCACGAAAACAACTTCCGATCCAGCGAGCGGTACTGGATCGCCTCAAGGACATCATTCGGCCGGATATCTGACGAGCCACCCAAATCTGCCAGCGTCCGTGCTACCTTGAGGATTCGATCGTGTGCCCGTGCTGAGAAATTCATCTCCTCCATCGCGCGCTCCAAGTAGCCGCTCCCCTCGGCATCGAGCTGGCAATGCTGGCGCACCTGCCGCGAGCCCATGGTCGAATTCGTCGAGTGCGAGGACTTCCGGAATCGCTCGCTCTGAATGCCGCGCGCGGTGATCACCCGCTGCCGGATGGATTCCGATTTCTCACCCGAATGGACATTGGCCGATAGTTCGCGGAAGTCGACCAAGGGCACCTCCACATGGAGATCGACGCGATCCAACAACGGCCCGCTGATCCGTTGCCGATACGTTTCGATCTGCCGCGTCGAGCACCGGCACTCTCGTTTCAAATCGCCATAATACCCGCACGGGCAGGGATTCATCGCCGCCACCAACATGAAGCGGGCGGGAAATGTCAGTGATCCAGCAGCTCGGGAAATCGTCACGTGGCCGTCTTCCAAGGGCTGCCGCATGACTTCCAAGGTCTGCCGCCGGAATTCGGGGAGTTCATCGAGAAAAAGCACTCCGTGATGCGCGAGCGAAACTTCACCCGGCCCAGGGTTCGAGCCACCGCCGAGCAGGCCGGCATCCGAAATCGTATGGTGCGGGGCACGAAATGGCCGAGTCGTTAGAAATGAAACCTTAGAGTCTAAGAGACCGGTGATCGAGTGGATCTTGGTGGTCTCGATGGCATCTTCCTCGCTCATGTCGGGCATGATTGTGGGAATGCGTTTCGCCAGCATCGATTTCCCGGTACCCGGCGGGCCGACCATCAGCAGGTTGTGTCCACCGGCTGCAGCCACCTCAAGCGCGCGCTTCACGTGGTGCTGGCCCCTGACTTCGTCGAAGTCCACCTCGTAGGTCCGCTGCGAAGTGAAGAAGGCCCGGCGGTCGAGGTCATAGGGCGGGATGACCAATTCCCCGTCGAGAAAGTCCCATGCCAGCTTCAGATTCCGAATCGGAAACACCTGAATTCCATCGATCACCGCCGCTTCGGGCGCATTCGCTTCCGGCACCAGCACGCGGGTCCGACCGCTCCGCTTGGCTTCCAAGGCGATCGCCAACACCCCCTTGACCGGCCTCACCGCTCCATCCAAACCCAGTTCGCCGACCACACAGCAATCTTCCGCATCAAACGGCTTCGTTCCGCTCGCGGCGATCATGGCCAAGGCGATCGGCAGGTCAAATGAGGGTCCCTCCTTCTTCAAATCCGCCGGCGCGAGGTTCACCGTTTTGACCCCGTCATTCAGATTGAGCGCCGATGCGACGATGGCCGAGATCACCCGCTGCGATGACTCCCGAACAGCAGCATCAGGAAGCCCGACAATGATCACGATCGGCTTGTCCGCCCCACGGGCATTGACCTCGACCTCGACTTCTCGAGGTAACCCGCCGTCCGAAAATAGAAAACTCCACGGACAGTTTGGAAAAGCGCACTCGTCTGCATGCCTGATGCAGCCTCTTTGCATGCGCTGAGAATCACACCTGCAGGGCGTCCGCAGCGATGAACATGGCGTCGACCTGCGCCGGTGAAAGCCCCATCGTTTCCGCGAGCGAGAGCACGGTCTGTCCATTCCGGGCGAGTTTGGCATCACCGGCCCATGCCAGCGAGACGACGGTGCGCTGAGGCTCGGGTAGCGCGGCAATCGTGGCCTCTACGGTGGCGAGCATGCCCATCTGCGCCAGCATGGCCTTGGCTCGCCAGTTGGCGATCTCAGGTGGCACCCGTGGCGTCGGCGGGGGCAGGGCGTCGCCATTGGCGAGCGCTTGGAGCGTGGCTGCGGGATCGGCCCCTAGGATGGCCCGGACTCGCTCTGCGTGTTGCTCTGGCGTGTCGGCGGCGGCGGCGGCAAAATCATCGGCCCCGTAAATCAGCAATGGCCGAGGGATCGGTGGCATCTCCGCATGGATCGTCCGCGTCAGGGTGTTGAGGGTGAAACAGCAATCGAGTTTTGTCAGCGTCCGCTCCGCTAACAGCGTCGGCAGCGACGAGATGCGATTGCGGCCAGCGGGCAACTGGAGTGTGATCGGCTGGTCGAAAATGAGGGTGGCGAGATTGAATGTCATGGTGATCAGGTGTTGGCAAATCCGATGCGGGCGAATCCCTTTAGTGTTTCGCGGAGGGGGGCCCCACTCGGAGTCCGCACGTTGTCCGAGCTTCCAATCTCCCTGTTTGCGGGGGCCTCTCCCACATACTCCTCGTACAGGTTAAAATTCGGGTAGGGATCGCCCGGACTGAAAACGACCGAGATGTCGCGGACGGTACCCGAGGCCAGCCGGTTCGGGAGAAATAGCGTCCAAACATCCCCGTACAGCCTGACCACCGCGCCCGATTTTCCAGCACTGCGCAAATGCGTCTGGAGAATAGCCCGCTGGCTGGGCATGGCATACGGGTAGCCGGGCAGCGGTACCGTGACGCCCTTGTACCGGATGTCGGTGACGCTCGCCCCACTCATCGTGTGCTGCAGCGTTCGTGGCCCGCTCGGCAGATGGTTGGTGATGCCCACGCTCAGCGGTGCCGCCACACTCGAAATGACGGCCCCGGTGTAGCCCGCCGCCCGCAGATCCGCCTGGAGTTGCGCGGCCTCGCTCGGCATGTCGTAGGGGAAATTCGGGAGGCTCACTGGCGTCTGGTAGATCTCCAGCCCCGTGATGCCTTTGCCGTAGCGGTTGGAATTCAGCGTCAGGTCGATCATCACCGCCTTCCAGAACAGCGGCGTCGGCGAGTAGCGGGCGAAATGTTTATTCCGGCCATCTCCTAGCGTTTCGGTGGTTTTGCCGGGGGATGCGATCCATCCGCCCGACACCCACGAGGTTAGGTTTTCCGAGAAAAACAGCCCGAGGCGCATGTTACCATCCGTCCAGCCGTCCGCAGGGTTGCCCGTGAAATTACCCGGCAGAATGATTTCCAGCTCGAACCATGTCGCCGCCTCGTCTTCCACGATCGTCACCGCATGCTCCACGTTCGCGTCCAGCCACGTTTTTGCACCGATGTTTACCCCCTCCTGCGAGAGGTAGATTGGGCGGTCCCCGCGCAGCAAAAGATGCTGTTTCCGCGTCCCGCGATGCAGCCCCTTCGGCCGCCGTTTGCCCACTTTTATCATGACGTGAGGTCCGCCTTGTGGGGGATTGCTTTAGATGCCTTTTTGATCCCCTCGTTGAGGTCCCTGAGCTGCGCGAATTTCGCCAGCACCGTGCTCGCCTCGATTTGAGCCAGCGTCGGTTTGGTTCCCAGTGCGGCGATGACGGCGCTCACGTCAGACGTGCCGACATACACGTTGGTGTTCGCGTTGACGGCAATGCCTCCGCCGCCCGTCGTCACGGGGCGGGCTGGATAGACACCGTCGGAGCGGAAGATCCGGATCGCGTCGGACTGGTAGATAAATGAGGCCGTCGCGTTATCCAGAAACACGCTAACCGTCCCACTGTTGATCCGCAGATTGGCAGCATCCAGCGCGGTGATTCCTCCGAAAAATTCCCGAATACCTTGAGCTGTTGTCGTGTTGTAAACCCACCAGGCGTACAGATTGGCCCCGCCGAAATTTGAGGCCATGGTCAGGTTTACATCGTCTTGCACGTAGTCTGCGGCAAACCCGCTTACGGTCGCGCCGTTGATGCCATAGCTGTTGTAGACCTCGTCATCCGCCTGTGCGCTCAGAATGGTCAGACCGCCTGCCGTGAAAACACCCGTCGCCGACAGCCCGAGTTTGGCCGTTGCTCCGCTGGCATAGGTGGCCGTCAGCGTGACCGTCGTGTCTTGCGTATAGACAAAACTCTGTTCGAACCCTGCGCTTGTCAGCACGCCGTTGAACATCTCCACGCCGTTGTCCTCGTCGTAAACCCGCACGCGGGTTCCGCTGAGTAGGTTAGGTGCGGAGATCGTAGCGAATTGCTGTGCGACCACGTTTGCGCCGACCACAGCGATGGTCGTGTTGACGATCACGATGTTGACCTGTGCAGAGCCTGTGTTGCTGATTGTGCCTTGGATGTCGCAGTTGGTCAGCGTGATCGTGACCGGGATGTTGGTGCTGTAGTTCAGGTTCCCGGTCATGGTAACTCCGGTCAGGCTGGTCGGAATGTCCTGAATGATGTTCGGGGCGTCCACCGTGTTGTTGGAAAGCAATGCGCCGTTTGCAAGAATGACTGAGCCGCTTGTCGTGATGTCGCCGGAAAAGTCAGAGGATTTAATCGCCAGCGATGACAAGTTAGGGGTGAAGGGCTGCGCCGCAGATGCGTTGATGATGACATTGCGCGAACCCGCATCACCTTGCCGCGTCACATAAAACGCCGCCTGCCGTGCGTAGTTGGTGAACAGGTGGTAGGCCGCGTAATCGTACCATTCGGCGTTATTGTTGATGGCTGTATAGGCCGCCACCGTTGCCGGATTTGCTTCGGTAATTGAGGTGTCAGGAAGGACGGTTTCATTTACCAGCAACGCACCATTGGCGCGGAATTGAATGCGCTTTTGATAGATGAGGTAGCCATAGCCAAGCCCAAAGACGTCGTATTCATCGGTCGATGTCTGGCCATAATTCGTAGTCACCAGCCCGCCGCTGCCAGGGGTTGCGGTTGGGGTGAGTGTCGTTACACCAGCTTGCAAACGCGCTTCGATCGTGTTGGTCAAGCCACCAGCCGCCGACGTCCATGAGAGTGTCCTGATGTCCGTGTTGTCGTAAAACGGGCCGACTCCCGTGTATTGCCTCACGTTTCTACGGTTGCCGTCATTGCTCTCAATGGCGGAAAACTTGAAACCGACTACCGCGCTGCCCGCTAGGTTTTTGACGCGGAATTGAACGTCTTGCACAAAATCGGCGATCCCCGAAGCCCACGGAGTTATTGCCGTATTGAGCACCCCGAGACTGCTGCCGCCAAGTGAGTTTTTGACCCGCAGCCACGCGCCGCCCCAGATGTTGATGATGGGGTTTGTCGTCGCCAGCCATTGCGGTGCCAAGACCACGTTAGGAGATGAATCGAAGCCGCCGCTGTGCGCGACTTCCTTAGTGATCGTTCCGCAGTTCTTGAACGTCACCCCCGAGATGCTAGTGGGGAACGCATTGAAGAAGATCGAGAACCCCTCAATCGTGCAGTTTGTAAACGTGGTGATGCTGCCCGTTTTCATCCAAAAGCGATTGCCTCGGCCTTTGAGATGTGACCCCGTCACGTTGAGGAGGCCTCCCGTGTCGCACGCAAAATTGAACTGGGTAACGTAGGTGCCGCCCGTCAGGTTGACCGTGCCCGTCGGGGTGACGTAAAACGATGAGCCTGTCGTGTTTAGTTGGTGC
>Ga0164295_10001543_pt1 | contig 19143 bp, 17 predicted proteins | sample GEODES006metaG_FD_111798 | JGI IMG/M metagenome (GOLD analysis project Ga0164295, IMG submission 111798) | Oligotrophic lake water microbial communities from Sparkling Lake, Wisconsin, USA - GEODES006 metaG | ecosystem: Environmental > Aquatic > Freshwater > Lake | place: USA: Sparkling Lake... | reverse complement strand
TCATGCCGGTGCCATCGTAGGTGGAGATGACGATACAGCAGAAGCTAAGAAAAGAATCATGACAGAATGTGGCATTCACGTGGTTGACTCTCCTGCTCAAATCGGTTTGAAAATGGCTGAGGTGATGGGCGTATTGGCCTAACCCTTCTTCCTTACTTAATTCCAGAAATCCCAAGTAACCCCTAGCTTCTATTGCCATGTGGGTATTGGATAATGCGCATAGACATTTTGTGTGCGGTTCATCCAAAAAGATCCGAAATTACTACCCGAAAGAAAAAATCGGAAGGTTTTCACTTGAAACCCAAGGGTTGCGGACATCCTACTGTAATTCAAAGCCTCGTTTCCGATGCTTTGAAAATCAACCGTAGCCATAATGGGTTGAAATCCCATCGTTTTGTAACCCGCGAAATATTGACCCGATAAACTCGTGAAAAACGACAATCTTTTTGCCTTAGACAAAACCCCTGTGTAGGCAATGCGACCTCCCAAACTCCATTTTGGAAGAAACCTTGAGGCATTAGACTGCAACAACACGTCGGCCATCGGATATACCCTTAAACTTTTGATCCCCCACGCTGCTTCAAAATGCATATTCGTTAATTGTACCGCGCTGCCAGCCCCTTGGTTTGTCCATCCTTGTCCATCAAATTGAAAAACACCTGAAGTTTTCAACAAATCCACCCTCCACAAATACCCTAGGGATTTCCAGTTTCCTCGGCTTCCCATACTGAGCAAAAGCATATGCTGCAAAGAAGGATTTGAATTTGAAAAGTGCAAAGTGTTTCCAAAATACTGTCGTTGAAAAACGCTGGAAGCTTCGTTTTTCACATTACCACTTACAAACCAAGTATGGCCTGAAACAATAGGACCAGCTGCATTGAAAGTAAAAAAAGACGCACCAAATCCACCGGAAAGATTTTTCCGATATTCGAGGTTTGCATCCCAAGCGCCTTTGTGGTAAGATGCTTTCGCAAAAACACCCATTTCCAAGGTATCCATCTGCCTGGTTTTCATTCGAAAACGCCAGTAATCCGCCGTTATACCCGAGGATACACTCAAGCATTTCTGACCGTACCTCAAGCCCAATTCATTCGAAGAAGTAACCCATTCCGAGCGGTCATAGGTATACAAACTGTCGTCGTAAATAACAGGATACAGACCTGACAAAGTATCATTCTCCGCAAACACCCTGTTTTTGGTTGACATGGACGTATTCATGAGGAGTCCAAAAAACCGCAGCGAATCCCTGTTTAAAAAGTTGAAATCTTGGTGAAATCGAATGGCATTGTTGCGAAAAATTGAGGAACAGCTATCCTTGCGTACCTGTAAAAGTGTCAATGGAAAGAGTCCCGCCAAGGAATCTACTTGCACCCCACCACAAAACTGGCGAAGGTCGTAGAAACTGTTTACATCCAACTGCATGGCATAGCGTTCACCAGATTTTTGGACCAAAAAATGAAGGTTTCGATTGGACCACGTGTTGTTTCGGATAAAGCCGTTGGCGCCATGTGTTTTCGCTTCTGCGTTGATGATCCATTGTTTTCGAAACGACTGGGCGTACTGAAAATTCAAGTGTTTACTCCCTTGGGTACCAAAACCATAGGCAAACCCAACATAAGGCAAAGCACTGAAAAAGGCATTGGGATGGTTCTTTTCGAACAAGTGTTGAGAGGAGCCTGAAGGGATGTAAACGTGTAGGGGATTTAAAAAAGGACTTTGTCCATTTCCGAGGGTGGGGAAAATGCCTTCCGAGGACCGTAAAAAATAATCGAGGGTATCTGTATGACCCAACATTTGATGATTTCCTTTTAGAGAATCTACCCTTGAAAGTTGGGCATGCGACAAATGGCAAGAAAAGGTAAGAAACAGAATCAGCGCAACAAAGCCGCTATTAATCATGGGACAAACATACAAAAAAGGGAGGAAAGCCCTTTTGAAGATGTAGAAAATTAAAGACTTTTCATGTAAAGTTGCAAACCTGATTTAAGGTTGGAAGCTTTGTTCTTATGGATGATGTTACGTTTTGCTAATTTATCCAACATGGAAGCTACAGTAGGAAACAATGCAGTTGCCTCAGTAAGATCTTTCGTCGAACGCAATTTACGAACCGCATTACGGGTCGTTTTGTGTTGGTATTTATTCAATACTCTCTTTGTTTCGTTTGAACGAATTCTTTTAATAGCCGATTTATGGTTTGCCATAGCTTAAAATTAATCAAATAAATAAAACCAAGTGACCTTGCAAAATCTCCTTTGATTTGGAAGAAAAACCTTCTTCCTTCTCAATGGATACATGGACCGTCTAGCTTTGTAGCCCATAGGAGAATCGAACTCCTGTTACCAGGATGAAAACCTGGCGTCCTAACCACTAGACGAATGGGCCAAAAAATAATTCCCGAATTTGGGAGTGCAAATATACAGATTAAAATAAAAAAGCCAAACCTTACGATTCATTTTTTAAGAAAAATCTTCATCATCGGACTTCATCTTAAATCCAAGTCTTTTTCCTGTTTGCAATTTCAAGGTTTCTCCCATGTAATGCATTTGATTCACAGTGATTTCGTCCTGGATTTCATACGGAGGGATGTACAAATCAAAAGACAAGGCATATGCAAAAGTCATCTGAACCACCAAGGTACAAATGGCTTCCGACCATAGTTGGCGTTCTGTATCCCTAAAAATCGCTGCCAATTGGCTTCGTCCTTCGACAAAAAAGTGTTTTTCTTTATTTATAAACAAGCGAGAGATTAGGTAACCTGAGTCTTCCATCCGATTTTGAATCAAAGATTCCGCAAGGAAATTATACATGTAAATCACCCCGAAATAACCTCTTTTCTCATCTTCCTGGTAATAGGCAGTACCCCAAAACGGATTGGTATCTGGCAAGCGAAAAACATTCTGATGCAAGGAAAAAACAAGTACATCGCTGCCAATGTAGACATGAATTTCGTATTCACCGCGTTCCTTCACAAACAAACGTACCCTTTCATCAGGCACCAATTTTCGCAATGCCTCTAATTCGGTTTTAATGGTCGCCTTGATTTCTTTAAAAATGGTTTCAGCATCCGTCGCGATGTCTTGCTTTAGCGCAGCTTTGTTTTGAAGCAACTGAACCAATTGCCCTCTGTTTTTTTCTACTGGATTCTCCTTTGACATCGTTTCTTTTTTACAAAGATAAAGATACTTTTCTCTAATTTGGTACTGTGAAATCCCTCGTTCGACCGCATGCTGTATTTTTTCTCCATGGTTTACTATGGACGGCAACACTCACGGTTCATAGGGTTCTCTTCATTGCGTTCAACCACGCTTACCTTGACCCAAGCACGGTTGACTTTATACAAGCTTTTCGCTTCGATGTCAGTTGGGTTGGGTATGTCTGTTTTGGACTTTACCTCCCCTTTTTAGGCTTGACAACCATAGGTTCGAATTCAAAAAGAAACGTTCTGCTCTTTGGATTGTTCCTCCTCCCCTGCCTTGTTCAAACGCTTACTGAATGCTGGGATTTGGTCTATTTTCGCTACACACTGAAAAGGTCGTCGTTTGACCTCTATTCGTTCTTTTTATCCGGTCCTGAGCAATTTCAATTCTCCAATCTACTGTCCAAGTTTTGGTGGGTAGCACTGTTGGCCCTATCAGTGCTTTCAGGGTATGCAATCCTGAGCTTTAAAATCCTACAACGAAAATCACAAAAGCAAACGCTTCAAGGAAAGCACATCCCAATGTATTTGACATGTCTTTTCCTTTTTTTTCTAATCGCTCGAAGCAGTTTGGGTCCAAAACCCTTGGGAATCTTAGATGCCAGTAAATTCTCTTCAACGGAGAACGTACAATTGGTATTGAATTCCCCCTTCGTTGTACTAAAAACAATTCAAAACGACGCCATTCCAGACCACGAATACATGTCGGTGGAGAACGAAAAAGAAACATTCAACCCCATCCTTACCGCGAATGCCAAGGGAGAGGAATGGAAACCTAACCTTGTTTTCATCATTTTAGAAAGTTTTGGCCATACGCAAATTCATCAAAAAACAAAGGGAAGGTCCATTACACCTTTTACGGATTCCATCCTGGAACAGTCTCTTTACTTTACCCATGGGTATGCCGAAGGCAAAACGTCAGTCGAGGCCCTTCCGGCTTTGTTTGCAGGCATCCCCTCCTATTTAGACCTCCCTTTTGTCATAAGCAATTACAGCACAAATAAAATCGACGGCTTTCCAACGTTGTGTAAAAACAAAGGGTATCAAACCTCTTTTTTTCATGGCGCAAGAAAAGGATCCATGCGGTTTGACAGCTTCACAAAATCGCTGGGATTTGAGCAGTTCTATTCCATGCAAGACGACCCAACACCCGAACACTTTGACGGTGCCTGGGGAATTTACGACCACCATTTTTTAAACCTAATGAAAACGGAATTGAACCATATGAAATCTCCTTTTTTAGCCACCTTTTTCAGCTTATCATCGCACGAACCCTACCGCGTACCGAAGAACCACAATTTCTTGCCGAAAGGTTCGACGGAAATACAGCAATCGTATCGATATACCGACGAAAGCCTCAAGCGTTTTTTTAAATCCATTGCACATTCCCCTTGGTTTAAGAATACCCTTTTCATTCTAACAGCGGACCACACGCCGGTACAATTGGATTCGGAAGCGAAGAACATTCAGGAAAAATACCAAATTCCCATTGCGATATATGCGCCCTACCTTATCAAACCAAAAAAATCACATACGCCGCTTTCACACGTAGACCTTGTACCCACCTTATGCGAAATCATGCATTGGAACCAAAGATTATATTCTTTTGGTTTACCTGCGTCAAAAAAGGAAGTCCAACCCGATGAAATACGCTATCTCAACGGTCATTATTCCCTTTGGAATGCGAAATATGAAATTCAATTCAACGAGCCTAATCAAAAATGGGAAGTCAAGTTTAACGAAAGTTATCTGACAAAACACCCCAACAAAAGCGCCCTTGCACATGCATTGGCACAATCTAAAAAACGAATGTTGGCAAGGATTCAAAGGTTACGTAGGGATTTAAGATGGAATACCCTACACAAATAAAATGTAATTTTACAGACAGATTAACCTAACCAAAACGCATTGTCATGGAATTTTTAGCTTGGGACCTCGAATTGATTTTAACGAAGCTGCAACCGCTTAAAGAGAACGCTTTACCTGCTTGGGGAAATTTTTCCGCACAACGAATGGTGGAGCATCTCAACGACGGTCTTCGAATGTCCATGGGTGAAATCACATTTCCGTTGGAAGTACCAGAGGAGAAACTTCCTAAGAACAAATTGTTTCTGCACAGTGAAAACCCTTTCCCAAAAGATTTATCCGTGAACTTTGTAAAACCAGAAACAAAGCTTCGAAATGAAGAATTGGAATTGGCAATTGACGAATTAACGGAATCCATCCTTCGATTCGAAGCATTTTACGAAGATGAACCCAACGCCAATTTTCAGCACCCCCATTTTGGAAACCTAAACCATGGTGATTGGACTCAACTGCATCGCAAACATTTCCACCACCATTTTTTACAATTTGGATTGATAGATTAACGAAGTTTAGGGCAAAAAAAATCCCTCCGAAGAGGGATTTCATGTGTTTTCACTGGTGATTTATAGGTCAACAACCACTTCGTACTTGTCGATCATTTTCCGAAGGTTAATCAATGCATAACGCATTCTCCCCAGCGCTGTGTTGATGCTAATGTCCTCCATTTCCGCGATTTCTTTAAACGATAGGTCCTGAAACAATCGCATGTAAACGATGTCTCGTTGTAATTTTGGCAATTTCTCCATAAAATGTACGACCTGAAGCTCCAATTCATCCTTACACGTAACTTCAAGAATGTTTAATTCATCGGATGAAAGCCTGCTAAAAATGGAATAATCTTCCGTAGCTGAACGTGTTTCAGATAAAAACCTCATTTTCTTGTCTTTTCGAAATCCATCAATGACAAGGTTGTGTGCAATGCGCATTACCCATGGTAAAAATTTACCTTCTTCGTTGTACGCGCCACTTTTCAAGGTGTAAATAACCTTCATAAAAGTATCCTGAAAAACATCTGAGGCGAGGTCCGAATTTCGAACTTTAGAATAAATAAAACGGTAGATACGGTCTTTGTGACGTTTCAGTAATACTTCAAACGCTTTTTCACTTCCTTCTAAATACAGCTTGACTAGCTCTTGATCTCCTAATGATACTAACAACATAATTTACAATTAATCCAAAAATTGGGGTTAAGTAAACGTTGTCTATAGGCGAGCTTTTTTTTTGAAGTTATTTGTACAAACGTAAAATTAAACATTTCTTTTGTACCGAGCCATTCAATGAACTTTTATTAACTTTCAATGAAAATTTACGGGGTTATGTCGAATAAAGTGTTTTTGATGGGGTTGATTACTTTGCTTGTCTTTCCCATTTGCGGCTTCCTCCTTCGTTTTGGCATCGACCTTTCGCAAATCGAAAATTTTCTAGGATTCCAATCCTTTGATTGGTTGCCCATTGGTTTGGGATTGGAATTTGGTTTTGTCTATGCATTTGTTGCGATGCTGTTCATGCGCGCTGAAGTTTTTAGCACCTCGAACCTAAAAATGGAGCGCCTCATCAAAAGACTTAATTTGAACTTTTGGCAAGGAATTTTTCTATCCCTGTGCGCAGGAATTGGGGAAGAATTGTTCTTTAGGATGAGCTTACAACCCTTTTTGGGCATTTGGATTACGTCGATAATCTTTGTTGCAATCCATGGGTACCTGAATCCTTTGGATTGGAAATTTAGCTTGTATGGGCTCATTGCGCTTCCTTTTATTGTCATCCTATCTTATGGGTATGAACGTTTTGGAATCCACTTTGCCATTGCGGCACATTTTTGCTACGATGCTGTTTTGTTCACTGCGATGCTGGAGGATAAAAAGACCATTTAACGCAGTTTTACTACCTTTGGGATGTGAATGCAAATCGACCGTTTTTCTTCCTGCCGTATTTTGCGCTCTTGGCAATTCTGGGATGGGTATTATGCACTTCCGAAAAACTACAATTTCACCTTTGGCTTCATGAATTCCACAACTCATTCTTGGATTGTGTCATCCCCTATTGCACCCATTTGGGCGATGGGATTTTTGTCCTGTCAATTGCACTGATGCTTATGCTGTTGTACAACCAAAGAACAGGCATCCTGCTGATTTTAGGGTATGTTTCCTCCTCGGTAATCGCCCAATTACTTAAAAGATTGGCCTTTCCAGATTACATGCGCCCCTTCCATTTTTTTAAAAACAATGTCGATTTTCATCAAATACCGAATTTTTTATACTTCGAATCAAATGGTTTTCCTTCGGGACACACCACCAGCGCTTTTGCCTTTGCAACGGTATTTTGTTACCTGCATGGACAAAAACCTTGGGTGCAGTTCCTTCTGTTTGGGATGGCCGTATTTGTTGGTTTTACCAGGGTCTATTTGTCACAACATTTTTTATTGGATGTTTATTTTGGTTCCATTCTCGGCGTTGTGTGCGGATGGATGCTCCTGCGGGTCATACCGAAAAATTGGTTCCCGAATACTAAACCTATGCTCACAAGATGGAAAAAATAAAATACCTGATAGGAATTGTCATTACCCTGTTCTTGTTTATTCCTTTTTTGGGGTATGTACATCTTTTTGATTGGGATGAAATAAATTTTGCCGAATGTGCAAGGGAAATGGTTCGAAGCGGTCATTACCATACGGTCACCATCGACTACATTCCTTTTTGGGAAAAGCCTCCGGTTTTCATCTGGATGCAAGCCCTTGCGATGAAAACGTTTGGGGTAAATGAATTCGCAGCACGTTTTCCCAATGTGATCGCTGGGGTATTCACCCTTATCAGTTTGGTTTACCATGGGAAAAACGCACAAAACGAAAAACTCGGATGGTGGTGGGCAGCTTTTTATTTGGGATCCTTTCTCCCTAACCTATATTTTCATTCAGGAATCATTGATCCGTGGTTCAATTTATTCATATTCAATTCTTTGGCTTTCTACATCTTTGGCATTAAGGACAAAAAGACATTTGCCTTTGTTTGTGCGGGACTCTTTGCAGGACTTGCCGTTTTAACCAAAGGTCCTGTCGCCCTGATTTTAATTGGTGCCCCCCTATTTATCTTTCACCTTGTAAACCGATTCCAAGGACTTCCAAAAATTAAACATTTACTCTTTGCGTTCACAACCGCTGTGTTTATTGGATTGCTTTGGTTTATGATGTTGTATGCCACCGGAAACAAAGAGGTCATTCAACAATTCATAGAATACCAAGTACGGCTGTTTAATACCCGAGACGCAGGACATGGCGGACCCATTTATTACCACTTGTTGGTGCTCTTACTCGGCTGTTTTCCCGCATCCTTTTTTGCCATTGGTGGATTGTTGCGCAAGAATCCGAAACCACATGACTTACGCAGGATCATGCTTATTTCGGGACTCTTTACCTTGGTATTGTTTTCAATTGTACAAACGAAAATCATTCATTACTCCTCTCTTTGTTATTTCCCCATTACTTTCTTTGCGGCGGATTTCATTACGCATTACAAAAACCGTCAAAATGGAATTTACTTTAAACTGTCCATTTTCTACCAGTTGATTTTGGCTTTGGCAATGGGCGTATTCGTGTACATTCAAACATTTGGTGGAGGCATTCAAAAGTGGATTGCCATTCAAGATCCATTTGCGGCAGCGAATTTATTGGCACAAGAACGGTGGTCACTGCTCGATTTCATTCCGGTCTTGGTGTGGATCTTAGGCGCAGTATTGGCCTTCGTGTTTTTTAGACGTAACCAAGTGAAATATGCAATCAACACTTTATTGGTATCGGTGGCCCTCAACATGATCGTCATCAAAGCGACGATTCTGCCCCACATCGAAGCCTATTCCCAACGCGCTGCCATTTCGTTTTACCAAAAAAAATCTAAGGAAAACGTGTACATCATTCCCCTTGGATTTAAGTCATATGCGCATTTCTTTTACGGTGAGGTAAAGCCCCATCTCAATCAAAACCGTTTCAATGAGAAATGGATATGTGGGACCGACACCGATTTGAAAACGTTTTACGTGGTCCGTTTGCCGGATAAAAAATTCTACTTGGACACGTATCCTAATTTAAAATTGATCTATGAAAAAAATGGTTTTGTTTTTCTTGGTCAAAAAAAGAACCTAAGTTTGAAACCGAAAATCCGTACAACCCCATAACATTATGCCTAAAATTTCTGAAAAAGCACTTGTAGTTCCGGCCTCACCGATACGAAAATTGGTACCTTTTGCAGAAGCTGCAAAAAAAGCAGGTAAAACCGTATTTCACTTAAACATCGGTCAACCAGACATTGAAACCCCTGAGGCAGCTTTGAAAGCCATTCACAATTTTAAGGATAAAGTACTGGAATACAGCCATTCAGCAGGAAATGAAAGCTACAGAATAAAATTGGCGGCAAGCTACCAAAAACAAGGCATTCCAGTAAATATGGAAGACATCCTCATCACCACAGGGGGTTCTGAGGCCTTGATTTTTGCCATGTTGTGTACCTGTAACCCGGGAGATGAAATCATCATTCCGGAACCTTTTTACGCCAATTACACCAGTTTCGCTGTGATCGCTGGCGTCAAAGTAATCCCCGTAACCTCCAAAATAGAAAATGGTTTTGCGCTCCCTCCGATTGAGGAGATTGCAATGAAGATCACCCCACGTACGAAGGGCATTGTCATTTGCAACCCAGGAAATCCTACCGGTTACCTTTATTCCAAAACCGAATTGGAAATGTTGGGTGATATGGTCAAAAAGCACGACTTGTTTCTTTTTGCCGATGAAGTATACCGGGAGTTTTGTTACGATGGTGCAGTACCACATTCTGTACTAAACCTTCAAGGATTAAGCGAGCATGTCATCATGATTGACTCTGTCTCAAAACGATATTCTATGTGCGGTGCGCGCATTGGCGCATTGGTAAGTAAAAACAAGGAAGTGATGGCTGCAGCCCTTAAATTTGGTCAAGCGCGCTTATCCCCTCCGACCATTGACCAAGTAGCAGCAGAAGCCGCCTTGGATACGCCACAAAGTTATTTTGACAATGTCGTTCAGGAATATGTCGAAAGAAGAAACATCATGGTTGACGGCTTGAATTCCATTCCAGGCGTATATTGTCCCAAACCCAGCGGCGCGTTTTATTGCGTAGCTCGTTTTCCAGTGGCGGATGCAGAGAAATTTTGCATTTGGTTACTCCAATCCTTTGAATTTGAAGGTCAAACCGTTATGATGGCACCAGCCAACGGATTTTATTCGAGTGAAAATGCTGGGAAAAATGAAGTTCGCATTGCCTATGTCTTGAATCAAGACTCCCTAAAAAAATCAGTGGAATGCCTTCGTCATGCGCTGGAACAGTACCCGGAAAGAATACAATGAGCGACGTAGAAGCATACATCGAAGCGCTGGAACCCAGCGAGAGAAAAGATGCTTTTTTGCAATTCAGGGATGCTATTTTGGCAGCACTTCCCGAAGGATTTGAAGAGGCAATGAATTACGGAATGATTGGATACGTTGTGCCCCATCGCCTTTACCCAAAGGGTTACCATTGCAGTCCAAAACTCCCCTTGCCATTCGCCAACCTTGTTTTACGAAAGGACATCATTACGTTTTACCATATGGGGCTTTATGCGGATCCTGTGATGCTTTCGTGGTTTGAAAAGGAATTCGTTGAATTAACGGGTAAAAAACCCGACATGGGAAAAAGCTGCATTCGATTTAAGAAGACCACTTCGATTCCGTTTCAATTAATTGGCTCCTTGATGCAGAAGATTTCTCCCGAACAGTGGATTGAGCAATACGAGGCTGCGTTTTTGAAGAAGTGAGAAGCTTATTCATCCCCACATCACACATTGATTTCTTGCGAATTCATTTAAACAAATTGTATATTCGTGCATACGCAACAAACCTGCGCTTATTCATCCAAATTGGTATGCTTGGAGAAGGTTTATGGCGGGTATAAACAAGTTAGGCGTAAGCAAACGACACACTAAGAACATACGACAAATAAGAGATGTCAGATTTTACAAAATATGTGAACAAAGTTTCTCAGCTTTCAAAAGAAGCCGAAGAAGACCTTTTGCCCAGACTTAAATCAAAGTCTTTTAGAAAAGGACAAGTAATAAACACAGAAGGACAAATTTGTAAAAATCTATTCTTTATTGACAAAGGTTTGGTAAAGCATTATTATCATCATAAAGACAGAGTTTTTATTCTACGGTTTTTTTCAGAGACTAATTTCTTTACGGTGCTAGACAGTTTTGCTAATCAAACACCATCTCAATTCATTACAATTGCTTTAGAGAACACTGAAACTAGCACTATTGATTATTCTGATTTTGACGAATTGTGTAGAAGACATCACACATTTGAAACCTTTTCGAGAAAACTATTTACAATGGCTGCTGTCGTAAATTTAAAGCGTATTAAAGAAATGTTTGACGCAGATGCAACAGAACTTTATAAAGAGTTTATGAATGAAAACCAGCATTTATTGCAGAGGATAAGTTTGGGAGACACTGCAAGTTATTTAGGAATTTCACAAGTAACTTTAAGCAGGATAAGAGCCAAGAAATGATTTTTTAACTTATGTAAAAAAGTATTCAGCTTAATAGTTGCAATTTTGCACCATTAATTAATTCAAAATTTAATAAAATGGAAAATAGCAAAATTGAAAATCAAAAAAGACTTAACAATGCAATTAAAATCGGCTCAATAGCATATGTTATTTGGGGCATTCTGCACATTTATGTAGGTTATATAGGTGTTAGCCAATACATAACTGACCCCAATAAAGGTTTATGGAGTGCATTAATTGGTGGCGACAAAATGCCTATTGATAAATTCCAATTTGCCACAGACCCGATGACACTTAAGGTAACTGCCAACTTCATTCTAAACTTCTGTTTAGATGTGGCCGGTTATGGACTACTTGGTATTTTATTGGGAGTAATGCTTTGGAAAAGCAGCAAGCCTTGGCTTGCATATTTTATAGGATTATTCATTATTGGATTAGCAGATTTATCATTTTTGTTTCTACAAGTAGCACCAGGACATATTAAGGGTGACTGGGGCACTTATGGAGGACCTATTTTATGGTTTATTGCAGTTGTTGTTTTACCTTTTGGTTTACCAAAGTTCAAATTGAAAGAACTGTTTTAATCAAGGGGATGACTGAATAATATTGCCTACGCCTAACAGCGGTTTGGCGTAATGGGGGCTGACGTGCTTAAATGAACGTTAGTCCTTTTTATTTACATTTGTGCTAGGCTGAAAGTTGGTGCTTTTAATTCCCCCACTACGCCAAGCCCGAAACCGTTATATGGCATTTTAAAAGACGACACAAATGACAAGACAACTAACATTATTGACTTTTGTATTGACAATTTGCTTGACAAGTTGCGGACAAACCAAGACCAAAACTCAAAGCAAAGAATGGCAAAAAAATGATAACACCTTTGATAGTTCTATTGTTGCAATACTGCCGTTTGACACAACTGAATATTGGGTATTTAAAGACAGTAAACCAATGGACTTGACAGTTGATGACTTGCAGAAAATTGAGACAATTCTAAACAAATGTATCAATGACTACAACGCTAAACAAGAAAGACAATTCAAAGAAATTAATGACAAACACCCAGCGTATAAACTTGACAAGAAAAATTTTACCATTGACTTGACACGATACAAAAGACAGTATGTTGCAGTTATAAATTCTAAAGGAGAGAAAGAAGTTTGGGTAAATTGCTTTTGTGGAGCAGGAAGTCAGGATTGGAAAAAAAATTTAATTTCTGTGTTAGATGGTGGAAACTGCTATTTCAATTTGAAAGTAAACTTAACGACTGGACAATACTACGAACTTATGGTAAATGGAGATGCTTGACAGACATAAGAACACGCCATATACTGCACCTGCCCAAAAGTGGCGGTTCAGCGGTTTAATGTAGCTTTGTGTACGCCGCGGCGGATTCATCGGTGACAGACAGTTTTCGTCTCCGAAATCGCCAACATCCTAATCCCTCCCTACATATTCCATGTACTCCATTTTGGAAGAATCGAAGGCAAACTTAGCCGCAAGGCTTGAGGCATTGTCGTAATCTACTAAGTGATCAGAAAGAAACTTAGCTACCTCTAATTGATTGGCATCGAAGGTAAATAAGTCCATTAACTGCACAGCATCCACTGCGTACAAACACTTGTTTTTAAGGGAGATTTTAAGTGCGCCCACTCGATCATCTTCAAATGAATAACCGTTCAATTCCGTCTTCAAGGTTCCCACATTCGTTAAGGTCTTAGCACATACCATTCGACCATTTGAAGTTCCACCAGTGGTTGTTGCAGTGTTGTTTGAGGTTCCATTGGTTGTGGTCGTTGAGGCATTGGTAGTCGTGGTTGTTGTCGTAGTAATGGTGGTATTTGAACTGTTTTGTGTTACTGTTCCGCCATTTACTGTCACATTGGTTGTTGCGCCAGAACCGGTAGCGTTTACCGAAGGGTTTACCCCATTTCCACTTACATTGACATTCACATTGGCCCCATTGGTTGTTGTTTGTTGGGTTGAGCTATTCGTTGTGGTTCCCACATTCACATTCGCATTCGCCCCGGGACGTGTATTGCTCGTGTTTTGTTGGGTTCCGTTTACGTTGACATTCATGTTTACATTTTGTGCATTGGGATCTACCATTTCGCCATTCATGTTCACATTCATATTGATGTTTTGACCATTCGTTGGGTCTGTTACAGAAATATTCACATTGCCGTTGCCATTGTTGGTTGGCTTTGTCGGTACGGGCTCAGGAGTCGTTGCATTGAATTGTATTCCTACGCTTCCATTTCCGTTTCCGTTTCCATTGGAAGTATTGCCACCCACCGGAGATGTTTCAGTTGCTATTGTTTGTGTAGTGGTGGTCGTGGTCGTGGTAACGGCATCAGAAAAAACCGCCGTATTGTCCGGTCGATACGTAACACCACCTTGTGCAACGCCTGTGGTTGGTACCATGCTCACCATTTGGAGTTTTCCAACCCCGTTTTTAAAAGTGACTTTGGTGGTAATGTCTTGTGCGCTTTCTAAAAAGAAATTCTTATCGATGTCTTTGGTCTTGTTGTCTTCAAAAATCAATTTAACAGAATAGCCACCGTTTTTGATTCCGCTTACCACAACATTGGTTTGTGCTAAGGAATTTTGCTTAATGCCATTTAGAATTAAATAAAACTTTTGGCCGCCATTGTTAAAAACGGTTAAGTTACTTTGGGCAAAGACAAACAGGGAAGTCAACATTCCCCCGATCAATAGCATTGTTCTCATGGTTTGAAAAATTTAGTACTTAAAATTTGCTCGTTAAAATTACCACTTATTTGAATTAGATACATCCCTGCAGGTAAATCTTTAACAGAAATGCCATCCTTTGAAAGGAATCCCTCCAGTATTTTTTGTCCTTGGATGTTTACAATTTCATACCCTTGGCCATCAAACCCTTTGACATTCAAAATGTCCTGAACGGGATTCGGATAAATACCAAAACTCAATTTACCCTCTGAAAGAGAACCAAAGGACGCTTCAAAGGCCCCAATGTCAATGTTGCCAACCAAACGGTTGTTTCCGAGGTAATCAAAAGCGGCCGGATAGGCATTCGAAATTACACCCATGTTGATCAATTCAATGGACTGTGCAGTTAATTTAAAATCCTTGAACAAGGCGTCCTCGGCAAGTCCAGCAACCAAGGTCGGGTTGAATAAAAAGGGATCTGTTCCATCCACGTTGTGGCTTGTATCCCCCAAATAACCAACCGCAGGATTCATGATCACGGTTTGGTAAAAAGCATTGTCCATCCAATTGTAATCCAATTTGATGCTATCGGAGCCACTGAACTGCATGACGTAGGTCGAATGAAACTGTGCATAATCATTGCCATGGATGAGATTGTTACGGATGTTCAAACGGGTTTGTGAACCAATGGAATAAATCGCACCGCCCCCCATCTGCGCGGTATTGTTAACGATGTGGTTATTTAAGATTTTTGCTTTGCAATCATACACATAAATTCCACCACCGTTAAAAGCGCAATGGTTATTTGCAATCACGTTGTTGCGAATTAGGTATTCTGTGCTGTCCCAAACACCACTGTTGTTGTGTGAAATATGAATGCCTCCGCCTCCGTCCGTTGCGCCACAATTTCCATTCAAAGTGTAGTTGTTGCAAATTAAATTGGATTCAATGGTGGTTTTTCCCATGGTGCAAAAGATGGCCGCTTCTCGATCGGCTTCGTTGTGGTGAATCTTGTTGTTTTTTATCGTGTTGTATCCACCATCAACGCGCAAGGCAGTCATGTCATAAATGCTTTGGTTGTCATGAACATCATTGTAATAAAATTGCAATCCTCCACCCAGTGCCCAAATGGTTGAACCACCGATGTTATTGGCAAATTCATTTTCTTGTACCAATGCCTTTCCCGTATTAAACAATACCGCAACACGTACCTTGTTATGATGAATATAGCAAGCTTCCAAGTTTAGGGTTTGTCCAGTACTGGGAGCTGATACAATGATCTTCCCTTCGCTGGCATTCGCTTTACTTTGGTTGTGCGTAAATTCACAATTCCGAACGGTTAAACCACGACCGTAAATGTACAATGCAGCATATCCATTGGCATTTCCATTCAAACCGTGTTTTACATCTTTCACAACGCAATGCTCCAAACGACTGGAATCATTTACAGAAGCAAAAGGAGCAAAATAAATGCCTCTCCACCCGCCAGCCATTTGCTGGTCATTGTACCAACCTGTTGTATCGAAATAAGAGAATGTAATGGGTTGAGCAACCGTTCCATCAGCCACCAATTGGCCCGAAACACCAAAGCGATAAAACCCTTGAAAAACCACTTGCACCCCGGGTTGAATCACCAAGGTTTGACCCGCAGGAACGCCAATGTTGTTCGTAACCAAGTATGGACTGTTCGCAGTTGTCCATGTCCCCGAAACATTTCCACTTACATTGGTTTGTGCATATAGAAAAACACAGAGAAAACAAGACATCAGAAGGATGGAAAAACGCATAATGTTAGTTTAATCCGATAAAGGTAAATTATTTCTATAAGATTTCTAATTTCGCAACATGCCTTACGTGATTGTAGATGTTGAAACCACCGGTGGAAGTCCAAAACTCTCCAAGATTACGGAAATTGCGATGTATAAGTACGACGGAGAAAAAATCATTGATGAATTCGTTACCCTTCTCAATCCAGAACAATCCATTCCTGAATTTATCGTAAGGCTTACGGGAATCACAGATAAGATGGTTGAGACCGCACCTAAGTTTTACGAAGTTGCGAAACCGATTTTAGCGTTTTTCGAAGGTTGTACGTTTGTCGCACACAACGTTTCTTTTGACTATGGAATGTTGCGAAATGAATTTCGCGCCTTGGGCTACGACTTTCGACTCCCCCATTTGTGCACCGTTCGTGCGACGCGCATCGTGCTGCCAGGCTACCCATCTTACAGCTTGGGGAAAATTACACAGTCTTTAGGCATCGAAATTCAAGGACGGCACCGCGCAGGAGGCGATGCATTGGCTACCGCAAAATTATTTGACATCATCTATCACAAGGACCCGAATAAACTTCAGAATTTCATCCAAAAGGAAGTCAACCCACAGAAAATCCACCCGAATTTATCCATCGAAATTATTGATGAATTGCCAAACAAGGCAGGAATTTATAAGTTTTTCAATGAATTTAACCAACTGATTTACATCGGAAAAAGCAAAACCATTAAAAAACGAGTGGAGCAACACCTTCGAAACGTACTCACTCCAAAAGGTACGATGATGATCCAAGAAATTGCACATGTGGAGTATGAACTTACGGGATCCGAGTTGATTGCCATGTTACTGGAAAGCGAATTGATCAAACTTCACAAGCCAAAATTCAACCGTCAACTCAGAAAAGCCATTTTTACCTACGGTTTGTTTGACGAACCCGATGAACAAGGTTACCTTGCCCTGAAACTCGGACTTACCTCAAAAAACACCTCGAATCCGATTACCTATTTCAATTCGAGAAAGGAAGCCCACGAATTCATTCGCAACAAGGGGGATCAATTTGGATTGTGTCAAAAAATAAATGGAGTCTACCCCACTTCTGATGCTTGTTTCAAGCATTCGATCCAAGAATGTGACGGCGCTTGCATCGGTGCTGAAGGCCCTGAATCCTACAATCAAAAAGTGAATCAACTGATTCAATCCATGCATTTTTCAGATGCTTCCTTTTACATCTTAGACAAAGGCCGAACGAAGATTGAAAAAAGCATTGTTTGGATTGAAAACGGCGTGTACCAAGGCCATGGCTATGCCCCTCACCACTTCCACGGTTCTCAGGTACAGCAATGGAAAAGATTTATTGACAAAAAGGAAGAAAACAGGGACATCAAATCCATTGTCAACCTGTACCTTCGTAAGGGCGAAGGCTTCAAAATAATAGACTTATGACGGGCACACTCACATTTTTGGGCACAGGGACTTCACAAGGTGTTCCTTTATTGGCTTGTCAGTGTGAGGTTTGTCTATCCACCGACCCAAAAGACAAGCGGCTTCGTACCAGCGCGCTTATTGCCATTGGGAATCGCAAGATCTGTATAGATTCAGGTCCGGATTTTAGGATGCAAATGTTGCGTGAAGGAATTTCAGATTTGGATGCCATTGTATTCACCCATGCGCACCGCGACCACATTTCTGGGTTGGATGATGTTCGGGCATACAACTACAAACACGACCGCGCAATGCCCATCTATGCAGAGGCGGAAGTCATCCACGCCATTAAATCAAATTTCAGCTACATCTTCGAAAGCGACTACCCAGGGATTCCAAAATTGGACATCAGGGAAATAACCGACGCACCTTTTGAAATCTTCGAAATCCCTTTTCAACCGATACCTGTCATGCACCTTGAGTTGCTGGTTTTTGGGTATCGTGTAGGCAACTTGGCCTATATTACCGATGCGAAAACCGTTCCTTACGCCTCAAAAAAAGGATTGGCGCAATTGGATACCCTAATCATCAATTGTTTACACGAACCTTCACATGTTTCGCATTTCAACCTCGAAGAAGCATTGGCATTTATCGCAGAAATCAAACCCAAAAGGACCTACCTCACACACATGTCACATTTGTTTGGAAAACACCCTGACATCCTTGCGAAACTTCCTGCAAATGTATTCCCTGCCTACGACGGACTTCAAATCAACTTTGAACTTTAATAATAAGCCGGATTGAAATTCGATATATTTATTAGTTTTGTTGGGTATGAGACCCCAAAATATTAATGTTCGCAAACTCATTGGTGATAAAAACCCCAAACTCTTAAAGAGGCTTCCAAGGTTTGTTCTTAAATATTTAGAGCGCATTCTTCACCAAGATGAAATCAATGATTTTCTGGAAAGAAAAGGACACCTAAAAAACCAAGTATTTTGTGAGGCGCTGGTTGAATACCTCGAAATTGACGTCAAATTCCAGGGCATGGAAAAAATTCCCAAGGAAGGTCCCGTGATTATTGTCATGAACCACCCGTTGGGAGGGGTTGACGGGGTTGCTTTCATCGCAGCGCTAAAAGAACACCGAACGGATTTGGTGTTTTTAGTGAACGACCTCCTGTTGAATGTTACGCCTTGTAAAGATTTGTTTGTAGGTGTTAATAAACATGGAAAAAACGAGAGCAGTGTGCGCATGAGTATTTCTGAAATGTTTCATTCTGACAAAGCCATTTGCATCTTTCCCTTTGGGATGGTGAGCAGGGTACAAAATGGAAAGGTCGTTGATTTGGAATGGAAACGAACGTTTGTAACCTATGCAAGAACCACCGGACATCCTGTGATCCCCATCCACATTGAGGGACGTCTTTCGCCGTTTTTCTATCGCCTGTTTAAGTTTAGAACGTTTTTTGGCATCAAAATGAACCTAGAAATGTTGTACCTAGCAGACGAGCTTTACAAACAACGCGGCAAAGCCATTTCCTTTACCGTAGGAAATCCAATCTATGTTTCTAAGTTGACAAACGGTCAAACAGAACATGAAAAAGCACAAGAAATCAAAGACATTCTA
>Ga0164295_10001541_pt1 | contig 19151 bp, 17 predicted proteins | sample GEODES006metaG_FD_111798 | JGI IMG/M metagenome (GOLD analysis project Ga0164295, IMG submission 111798) | Oligotrophic lake water microbial communities from Sparkling Lake, Wisconsin, USA - GEODES006 metaG | ecosystem: Environmental > Aquatic > Freshwater > Lake | place: USA: Sparkling Lake... | reverse complement strand
CCACCACCGGTCGTGCCACCACCGGTCGTGCCACCGCCGGTTGTTCCACCACCCGTGCCGCCGCCACCCGCGCCGCCACCACCAAGATTGAACGCATACTGATTGCTCTCGTAACCGAGCTTGTACCGCTCTGCGAACTGTAAGAAGCGTGGCCCAAGCCCAAACCGAACCGTCGTACCGCTGCCTCGCTTGCCGAGTTCGCGACGGATGATCGCCGCCACGCCGGCACTCTGGATCTCGGTGCTGTTGCTCTGGGTGAGCTTCTGCGAGATCAGGTGGTCCGGGGGCGGGCTCGACGACGTGATCGTCGTGGTCACCAACGCCTGATTGATGTTGCCCACGCCACCGCCACCACCGCCGGCACCGCCAGACGTCTGCGACTGCGTGAAGGTTTGCGTGGGGGACGAGGCAGCGAACTCGTTGTTGGTCTGAAAGCTCTGCGACTGGCCAATGCTAAAATAGCTGATATTGACGCCGTTGTTGTCATAGATCCAGCCGCCCTCGTAGCGATTGCCCCAGGCCATCCGGGTCCGCATCCAACTGGTGTTGAGATCGAGTTGCAGCGGATCAGAGCCAAATGTGTAGAGGCCGCCGATGATACTGCCCCCGCTGCCTCCATTCTGCGCGGTTGCCTGAATGTTGTCGTTGTTGAGCTTGGCGATGGTGAAGGGCGAAATCGGGTACGCCGGGATCAGGAAGTTGCCCTCTGGCGTCTGCCCCACCCCGGTCACCCGGGGCGGCGTGATGCCCCAGTAGATCCGGTCGTAGTTGAAGAAGATCCCCTCGCTCGGCTCGGGGTAGATCTCATACTCCTGCAGGTCCGGCGGCGCGAACAGTTGGAAGTCGTAGAAATCTTGACTGGGGAGCATCGGCATCCAGTCTCCGGCATCGACGGGCATGCCCGCCACGATACCGTGTGCAACTACGAGGATCAGGGCCGCCAGACGCTTGAACCGCTCGTTCGTGACCATCGCTTTAAGTGTCCTGGGGAGCAGGAGCCTGTTTTCCGCCAATGCGGATTGCTCCTTCGGTATCGGTCGTGCCGGTGGGCCGAGTTGACGAAAGTTGGCAGACTCTGCCGAATGTGCGGAATTTCCATCATCGGACTGAAAAGAGTGGCAGACAGGGCAGACTCGGGTATGTTGCAGGAACGCAGTTCCCGTCCCTTCGTGCTGTTTTTGGCGGAATGGAGAAGAAAGCGATGCCGCGTTCCACCAGGCGATTTCTGTGCGGCCCTCTGGTTCGACAGGCGGGCATGGTCACGGCAGCTTTCCTGCTTACCTGGCCTGCCTGGACGCCTCTCGCGACGGCCATTGAGCCCAGGGCGGGCCGAAACGCTGCCCCGGCTGAACCGCCACCCCGCCCCGATGCGAGACCACCAGCTCCACTCCGACAAGCCCAGCCACGCCAAGAGCAGGGAGGCTTCCTCCGGGTCACTCGCGATGCCGCCCGCAAGCCGATCGCGCTCGAAACGGCGATTGCTACCTATGTGGAAACGCCGGAGGCGGCCGCGGCCGCCGGCCGAGCCGAGCCGATCACGGTCGACCTGATTGGCGCCGTGCATCTTGGCAGCCAGCAGTATTACAACACGCTCAACCGGCTGTTCGCCGATTACGACGCCGTGCTCTACGAACTGGTGGCCCCCGACAATGCCCGCGTTCCCAGGCCCGGCCGTAAGCCCTCGGGGGCGATCGGCAACGCCCAGCACGGGCTCACGAAGATGCTCGGTCTCGAATTCCAACTCGACCAGATCGACTACACAGCGAAGAACTTCGTCCACGCCGACCTGTCGCCCAAGGAATTCGATGCCGCGATGGCCAAGCGGGGCGAATCGTGGTGGTCGATGTTTTCCCGAGTGATGCGGGAGAGCGTGGCCCGCGCCGACCGAGCCGGCCAACAGCCGGCGGGGGACGTCGGGTTCAGCGACATCTTTGGAATCTTGTTCGGTAACAACCGTGAACTGCGGCTGAGGCGGCTAATGGCAGAGCAGTTCACCGACATGGAGGTGCTGACGGCGGCGTTCGGTGGCGAAGAGGGGTCGTCACTGATCACCGATCGCAATGCGGCCGCGCTCGAGGTGCTCACGGAGCAGATCGCCAAGGGGCGTCGGAAGATCGCCATCTTCTACGGCGCCGCCCACATGGACGATTTCGACCAGAAACTCCGCCGCGACTACCAGCTTCAGCCGCGGGAAACGATCTGGTGCGAGGCCTGGGACCTGCGGGAACCTGCCGAGCGAAACTGATCGCCGCTCCACACGCCCGACCAGGGCCGCTGGTCGAGCCCGTTCCCTGCGACCGTCGCGGCAGCCAGTCGATGCCCTGCGGTCTGCCAGACGGCAGCCGCGGCGCAACTCCAGAGCAGCCGCTCTTCCACGGCCGTGGCCCAGGCGTCGGCTACCTTGCGGGTCTCCTTCAGCACCCGATCGTAGCCGAGCGTGGCCACCGCCTCGCCGACGGCATCAAACTCGAAGGCACCGCCATACCCGTGATCGATGAGGGCCAGCACAAGCGACTCCAAGGGGAGCGTGCCGTGGCCTGCAGGGAGACGTTCCAGTTCGGATGTCGGCGGTCCGATCCGGTCGGCCACCTGAACGACGGCCGTGGCCGCTGCCAGCCGCGGCAGCAGTCGCGGCAGTGCCGGGTCGTCGCCAAACTGCCAGAGATCGGCCGCCATCCGGACGGCGGGGTCGGCCAGATCGTCGATGAGGTCGAGGGCGTCAACCACCCGCGTCAGAAAGCTGCAGCCCGGAGCGGCCGCTGCGTGCACCGGTTTGACAGCCAATACCACGCCCGCACGCCCCGCCAGGGGGGCCAGTGTTTCCAAGGCGTGGACGAGCAGCCGGCGGGCATGGGAGCGGGTGTGTCCGCCGCGGCAGCCGCTGTGGACCACCAACACGGGGGCCCCCATCGCAGCAGCGACGTCGATCGCCTCAACGGCGTCCTCGATGCTCTCGGCGAACGTGCGGCCATCGCCGCCGGTGAACCCGCCCGCCCACTGAAGACTCGATACCCTGATGCCGGCCTCCGTCAGCATCGACGCGGCGGCCGTGTGCCCGATGTCCGAAAGCTTCGCACGCCAGAGCGACAGACACTCGAAGCCGTGGCCTGCAAGACTGGCAATCTCCTCGGGGAGTTCAGATCGCGACATCGTCAGCTGACTGATAGCCACATGAAACATACTTGTAATTTCTCCTGCACACCGTCCGACCTGCGTGGAAGGGCAAAAGTATGGGGCGGTCGCGCGCAGACTGTCTAGAGAAGCTCGGGGCTGCTGATTCCGGCCGCGGGAAGCAACTCTCTCGCATTGCCAGACGGGTGCTGGCACGCGGCAGGTTTCAGGCTTGACAACGCCGCAGACGACCGTCGCGGCCATCGCTGAACAGCGATCAGTAATGGCGATTCCAGCGAGTCGATTCCAGCGAGTCGATTCCAGCGGTTCGATTCCAGTAAGTCGATCACGGCATGGAGATCACGGCGTGATCGGCAGCAGGTCGAGACAGACGAGCCGCCCCTGGCCCCGCACGTAGAGATAGCCGTGGGCAATCACCGGTGCGGCCCAGCAGGGGGCCACGAGCAGTTCGAGGTTGCCTTCCTGCGTGTCTGTCGCAGGCGTGGTGTTCTGCGTGTCTGTCATAGCCGCGACGAGCCGTGTCCGCGACACCTCGACGTAGTCGTCCGGCGTGGCCTTCACGAGCACGAGGTCGCCAAACTCACCGAGCACGATCAGGTGGCCATCGGCCCACACCAGGCTCGACCTGCCGAGGCCTGCCTCGCTCCAGCGGATCTCTCCGGTCTTCCAGTCGGCACAGACGAGGACCGCGTCGCCTGCGTTGCGTCCACTCGAGCCGTAGAGATGCCCGTCGTGGAGCACCGGCGTGGCCCAGTGGGACTTGAGGCTGCGGGCGGGCCGGCTGCCGGCTGGGTCTTGGCGAACCGCCTGCAGGCCCGCCGCAGTGACGGTCAGGAGCACGCTTCCCGGCCCGTAGGTCTCGGAGAGGAGAATCTCACTGCCGGCCGCGACCGGGCTGGCGGCGACGACGCTGAACAGTTCGTTGGCCCGCCAGCGAAAGTCGGCCCGCACGCCGCCCGTGGCCGGATCGACCACGAGAAACCTGTCCCGCATCCAGGCGAGGATCGCATCACGACCGCCGAGAGTCGCTCGCACAGGCGTGCTGTAACTGGCCAACTGGTCGCTCGACCGCCACCGTTCCCTGCCCGTGGCGAGGTCAAAGGCGACCAGGCCACTGTCGAGCCCTTTCACAAGATCGAGCCGCTCCGGTGCTGGGGGTGTGGAGCCTGGCCGGCTGCCGCCGACCTGCACGACGACGAGCTGCCCGTCGGCCGTATCGACCACCAGCGGCGCGGTGCCCACGCCGAAGAAGTTCCGCACCACCTGGTAGGCCGCGGAAGTGTCGACCTGCCAGCGGCTGACGCCATCCGCCAGCCCGCGGCATTCGAGCCGTCCCTCGGGGCCGAAGGTGAGCACGGCGTCGCCCGCGATCACCGCCGCCGCCCGCGGGCCGCCGTCGTAGCCGAACGCGTCGACATAGTCGGTGGGATACCGCTGCTGCCAGAGTTCCCGCCCCGTTTCGGCCGCGAGGCAGCGCACGCGTATCTCCTGTCCAACACGGTCGCAGATCACGCACCGCCCCTGCGCCACCGCCGGCCCACAGTAGCCCTCCCCGAGTTCACAGTGCCAGACGATCCGTGGGCCGGCGGCAGGCCATGGCACGGCCATCCCCTTCAGACTGCTGCGGCCATTGCCCGTGGGCCCAAGAAACCCGGCCCAGTCCTCCCCCGGCCTGGTCCAGAGATCGGGGATCTGCCTGGCGGAATGCTCCGGCGACGGTGCCGGCTCGTCTGCACTCGCAGCCCCCCAGGCCAGAGCCAATCCCACCGAGCAAACAAGACAGAGGTGTTTCGACTTCGATTTCAGCATCGGAGGTTCCAGTGGGTACAACAAGTACTCTACCAATCTCCCCCCGAGCCCCCCCATGGCCCAGGAAAAGGAAGTCCGCGTCGGTTCGCTGCTGATCCCCGCGGGGGCACTCGAGTGGCAGTTCGCGCGAAGCAGCGGCCCGGGCGGCCAGCATGTCAACCGCACGAGCAGCAAGGCGCTGCTCCGGTTCGATGCGGTCCATTCGCCGCACCTGCCCGATGACGTGCGTAGGCGGCTGCTGCAGCGGGAACGGGCCCGCATCACCAGCGACGGCGCCCTGCTGATTTCCAGCCAGCGGCACCGCGATCAGTCGCGGAACGTGGCCGATTGCCTGGAAAAACTGGCGGCCCTCCTGGAACTGGCAATGGTCGTGCCCAAGACCCGTCGAGGTTCGAAAACGCCCCGCGCCGCCAAGGGCAAGCGACTCGACACCAAACGCCGTCGCTCCGAAACCAAGCGGCTCCGCGGCCGGGCTGACGACTGACGGTCGACGGCATTCCGTGGCAGGATTTCCGGGCCGGGCCAGCGTCCCAAACCGCTCCGGATGGACGCTGGTATAATCGTTCGCAAGCGGCACTGAAGCCGCCCATCTGGACCGGGAAGGAGAGCGTTCATGGCAGCGGCCCGCGACATCGATACCGTCCTTAAAAACTGGGAGTTCCACCCCGGTGAGGTCAACGCTCGCCTGTTCAAGGCTCGAAGCGGGCGGGAAGTGCTCCAGATGCGGGTTGACATGGGCCTGCTGCAGATGGAGACCGACCTCCGCCCCGACGGCCTTCGGCCGCACGGTGCTGAAACCTACTACGACTATCTCGTCAGCGAGGTGATTCGTGAGGGCGGTTCGTTCCGGCTCTCGAAGGAGCAGTGCGGCGAGGCCGACCGGGAATTCGTGCAGTATTACCACCGCCGGCTCTGCTGGCTGTCGCTGCGGGAATACCACCGGGCCGCCAAGGACGCCGACCACAGCCTGGCATTCATGGACTTCGTCAGGGAACACTCCCCGGACGAGGAGTGGACAATCTCGCACGAGCAGTACCGGCCGTTTGTGCTCTTCCACCGCGTGCAGGCCGCGTCGCTGGCGGCACTCCAGGATGCGGGACCGGAGGCCGCGATCAGCGAGATCAATCGGGGACTGGGGCAATTCCGGGATCTCTTTGCCCGCTACGATGCCGCCGAGCAGTTTGACGAAGACGAACTCGTAAAGCGGCTGCATGAAATGCGGGAGAGCGTCCGGCAGCGGTATGAGGTGGGACGCACGCTCGACGAGCAGCTTGCCGAGGCGATTCGGGCAGAAAACTACGAACTTGCGGCCTCGATCCGGGATCGGATGATCCACGACAAGAGCCCCGACCAGATTCGTAGCCCCGGCGAGTAGGCGGCGGGGGCGGTGCAGGCGTCGGCCCCTTCCGACGCGGCGACAGGACAAAAAAGCCGTGTCGTTTGACGCCCATGAAAAAATTTCAACGAACCCGTTTCACAATGGAGCGGTTGGGACGACATGAGGGGGCCTCAGGGAGGCCTGGGGGGGTCAGGCGAGGCCGTTCTGGGGAAAGAATCTTCTTTCCGACATTGGCACGCCATATGCGTTGTATGTTTTCAGAGCCGAGACCCATGCATCTTTTGCCGACGCAGGAGACCAACCTCATGAACGCCACCACCACTACCGTGACCGCCGCTGCTGCCGGATCTGCAACGGGTGCGGCCACGAGGTATGTCGTGAATGTCGGGGATTCGCAGTGCCAGGTTCGTGCCCGCACGATCGCGCTGATTTCCGAGGTGCTGGGGTTCGAGCAGGAGATGGATGAGAGCGTGACGGATCTCGATGAGACCCTGTCATCCAGCCGTACCATTGCCGACATGCTCGACTCCCGCATGATCGCCCCGCCCCGGTGGCATCGTCGTCGGCAGCGGCCGGTGAGTTCGCGAGCCATGTTCTACGGTACGACCGCCAAGTAGGGGCCACGGTCTGCTACCATGATGGCCCCCTTTGCGAGGCTGCTCATGAACCAACCGCTGACCGTGCCCGCCGGACGTGATGTCCGTCTGGCAGACTTCGACCCCGATTTTTCCGAAGGGCTCGACCGCGTTGAGGCCGAGGCCGAGACGAGGAAGCACTGCGACAAACTCGACGAACTTGCCTACCGGCTCTTCGCGGAGGCCAAGCGGGCGGTGGTCGTTGTGCTGCAGGGCATCGATACCTCCGGCAAGGACGGCACGATCCGCATGATCGCCGGCGGCGTGAGCCCGCAGTGCCTGGACGTGAAGAGCTTCAAGACGCCCAGCAGCCTCGAACTCTCGCACGACTTCCTCTGGCGGGTGCACGCAGCCGTGCCCGCCCATGGTCGGATCGGCATCTTCAACCGGTCCCATTACGAGGACGTGGTCGTAGTCCGCGTGCGAAAACTCGTTCCTAAAGACATCTGGAAGGAACGCTATGCCCAGATCAACGCCTTTGAAAAACTGCTCCGCGACGGCAACGTCACGTTTGTGAAGTGTTTCCTTCATATCAGCAATAAGGAGCAGCGGCAGCGGCTCGAGGACCGGCTCCGCGATCCGAAGAAACAGTGGAAGCTGGGCCCGAGCGACCTCGAAGACCGCCGGCTCTGGAACGACTTCCAAAAGGCCTACGAGGACGCCCTTACACAGTGCAACACAGAGCATGCCCCCTGGCATATCGTGCCGGCCGACAAAAAGTGGTACCGGAATCTCGTGGTGGCCCGACTGTTGCGGGCGACACTCGAGCATCTCGATCCGCGGTTTCCGCCGTTCGATTCGAGCCTGCTGGCCAAGCTCGACTGATACCTACCGCGTCACCGTCGACGCGGGGCTCGCATTGCTCAGCCCCTTGCCGCTCGATCGGGCGGTTGCCTGACGCTGGTCGCCGCGGCCCGTGGCCGGAGACGGTTTTGAAGTCGTGTGTCGAACCGGCGCGGCGGGTGCCTTCGCTGAGAACGTGGGCAACTTGATTCCGAATGGCCAGAGGCCGGGGGTCGGGGGTGGCACGGCGGCGGCCTCGGTAATGTGGTCCATGGGGACGGCAGCCACGGCCATGTTTTCCGGCTCAGGTGCCGGCTTCTCCGGGCGGGGAGCAGTCTGGAGCGTCATCTCCCGCGGCGGCGTTTCAACCGCGGCCGTCGACTGCGTGATCAGCGGCAGGTTGCCCGCAGCGATCCGCTCTGAAAGCGGGCGGCAGCCGGTGGCTGCGGATGCCCGATTCGACTGCGCCACGATGGAGTAGGTCTCCCCTGCCTTGGCATTCAACGCACAAAAGCTGGCCAGGGCGGTCAGGCAGCCGATCAGAGTGGCTTCTGCCAGGCGTGAGCGGAACATGCTGGTGACCTCATCTACAAGTGGAAACCCGACCGGTCCTAGGGTTGGTATCGGTCGTACCACCCTCCAAGCTTGTGCCAGTTGCTGTCGGGAATGCCCACCACTGCCGGAGACGCTTTGGCAAAGCCCCGCCCGATCGCATACATTCCGAGTCCACGACCCCTGTTTTCCCAAAGCTCGCCAGCTTGCCTCACCCCCCTTTCGAGAGCGGAGCCGCCACCATGTCCGTTGCAGAGGATACCCCCGTCCAGACCAACCGTTGGCAGGCCATGGCCTCCCGCGTGCTCTCCGGCGGCACGATCGACCGCGACGAGGCCCGCGCGATCCTCGAATCCTCCGACGTCGAACTGCTCGACCTGCTGGCCGCGGCCTGGCGGGTGCGGCACCATCACTTCGGCCACACCGTGCAACTGTTCTTCCTCATGAACGCCAAGAGCGGCCTCTGTCCGGAAGACTGCGGTTACTGCTCGCAGTCGAAGGTCTCCGACGCGGAGATCCCCCGCTACAACCTCCTCTCGGCGCCCAAACTGCTGGAGGCCGCCAAGCTTGCCGCCGAGCGGCAGTCGAAGACGTTCTGCATCGTCATCTCCGCCCGTGGCCCTTCAGAACGGGAGATCGACTTCGTCTGCACGATCGTGCCCGAGATCAAGCAGCAGTACGACCTCAATATCTGCGCCTGCCTGGGGCTGTTGTCGCCCGAGCAGGCCCGGCGGCTGGCGGCCGCCGGTGTCGACAAGGTGAACCACAACCTCAACACGAGCGAACGGTTCTATGGCGAAATCTGCACCACTCATACCTACGGCGATCGCATCGCCACGCTGGCCGCCTGCCGGGCCGCGGGACTGAAGCTTTGCAGCGGAGGCATCATGGGCATGGGAGAGACCCACGACGATCTGATCGACATGGGGCTGGAACTGCGCAGCCTCGGCGTCGAGTCGATCCCGCTCAACTTCCTGAACTCCATCGACGGCACTCCGCTGGAGGGCAACAACCGGGTCAGCCCCCGCGACTGCCTCCGCGGCCTGGCCATGATGCGGCTGCTCAATCCGGCGGCGGAGATCCGCATCGCCGGCGGACGGGAGATCCATCTCGGCACCCTGCAGCCGCTGGGCCTCTACGCGGCCAACTCGATGTTCGTGGGCGACTATCTGACCACGAAGGGACAACTGCCTGAGGCCGATTACAAGATGATCGCCGAAATGGGATTTGTGATCACGCGAGGCGCCGAGTCCGCCGAACCGGTCCCGTCGCTGGCGTGACGCTACTCCGCGCCGATGCTCATCAGCAGTTCTGACATTTCGCCGGCGGCGTGGGTCTTGCCCTGCCGCCGCGCCTCCTCGATCCCCTCACGCAGCGTGGCACGGGCCTCGTCGATCCGTTGGCGGGCCACGAGGTGCTGAGCGGCCATCTGGAAGGCGGGCACATACGGAGGTGTGCCTCGGGCGATCGCCTCGAGAATTTCGAGCCCGGCCTCCCACTCTCCGGCGGCTTCCATCTCCAGTGCCAGGCTGTACCGCAGGAAGACATCGTCCGGATCGTCCCGCAGGAGGGCCTCGATCTTCTCGCGGCGGCTGGGGGGAACGGACGAACTGGCATGATCTGTCATGGCATGATCTGTCATGGCGTGCTCGCAGACTGAGTGGGGTCGATCCGAGATACCGTACGCTGCTCGCGGCCGTGCGTCACGACGATCGCCCGCTCCGACAGGCATGTCACGGCGCAGGCTCCGTCAAGACGGGCGATCAAGACGGCCTCCGCCGACTGCCGGCCATTTCGCATGACGGCATCGATCCGCCAGAGCCCCTCCGGGGCCGCGGCGGCGGAACCATTGTTCCCGGTATCACTGCGGCCGGCCTCACCTGCCACGCCGATCCCCACCACCCAGAGCGTGCCATCGGCACGACAGAAGGCGGCATCGCGAATGCGGGAAAGCGACGTGTCGAGGTGGAGCAGCCGGCGGGGATCGGGCGGGAGATAGAACGACACGAAGATCCCGGCGGTCAACCGGTCGGTAGGATCGGGAGTCAGCAGCACCAGTTCCTCGGCACTGCTGATGGCGGCCGCAGTCGGCAGCACATCCGCGGGAAGAACGGGGCAGCCCCTGGCCGACACTGGGCCGATCCTCGCTCCTGCAATGGGTGCCCGCACCACCGCCGGGAAGGGCGCCGGCAGACCGCAGACACCCAGCCAGTCGCGGGACGGGCTGACGACCAGACACGGCCGACCATCCTGGGCTTGGCTCCCGGGCGGCGAGGTGGAAGCGGCCGTCGCTGTCTGGCCAGATGTTCTGCCGATCACCACGGCCTGGGCGGGCTTGGCGGGATCGGCAGCCTTGCTCGGCTGGAGACGGTGCGTCTGCAACAGCCACCCTTCGTCTGTTCCCAACAGCACCGCGAGCATGCTTGTATCAATGCAGCCGATTGCCACGGGACCGTTGGTGGAAGCCTTTCGATCTCCCGATGCAACTGCCACGGCGGTCCACCGTTTCGTGGGCTCGAATGGGTCGATGGCCACGATTTCACCGCTCGATTCATCCAGGACGTAGACCGTCTGCCCGTTGGCCGGTGCAGCCAGATCACCCGCTGCGGGCATGTCGTGGATGAGGACGGTCCGCTGTGGCTCGCGGGCGACCGCTGCTCTCGCCAGAGCCTGCCCACACCAGAGGCCGCAGGCCAACGCCACCCACACAACCGGAGCCCAGGGGGTCAAGGCCATGACGCTCACCCTTCAGCCGGCGCGGCATGGGCCGCCTCCCAGGCGGTGATTTCGTCGGTATGCTGGAGCGACAGGCCGATGTCGTCGAGGCCTTCGAGCAGACACCGCTTCCGGAACGGATCGACGGTGAACGAACAGGAAAATCCCGCATCGTCGGTCACCACGCCGGCCGGCAGGTCGACGCGGAGCCGATAGGGACTGCCAGTGGCCTCAGCTGCCCGAGCCCGGCGGAAGAGTTCGTCAACGTCCTCCTCCGCCAGACGGATCGGCAGCATGCCGTTCTGGAAACAATTATTGAAAAAGATGTCTGCGAAGGTCGGCGCGATCACGACCTTGAACCCGTAATCGGCCAACGCCCACGGGGCGTGCTCGCGGCTCGAACCACAGCCGAAGTTCCGCCTTGCGAGGAGCACGCTCGCCCCGGCAACCACGGGTCGGTTGAGTTCAAACTCCGGGTTCGGTGTGCCGTCGGCGAGAAACCGCCAGTCGAAAAAGAGAAACTGGCCGAAGCCGGTCCTCTCGATTCGCTTCAGGAACTGCTTGGGAATGATCTGGTCGGTATCGACGTTGGCCCGGTCGAGCGGGGACACGATGCCGGTGTGGGTGACAAAGGGTTGCATGGAGTGGGTGCTTGTGGAGCGGCGTGTGTGGAGCGGCGTGTGTGTGGACCGCCGGATGTCGAACGAAAGAGCCAGTTCAGCGATAGAGCCAGTGCCGGATGTCGGTAAAGTGGCCGGTCACTGCAGCCGCGGCAGCCATGGCCGGTGACACGAGATGCGTGCGGCCCCCCTTCCCCTGACGACCCTCGAAGTTGCGGTTGCTCGTCGAGGCGCAGCGTTGGCCGGGTTCGAGGGTGTCGGGATTCATGCCGAGGCACATGCTGCAGCCGGCCTCCCGCCATTCAAAACCAGCGTCGCGGAACACCTGATCGAGCCCTTCCTGCTCCGCCTGACGCTTCACCCGCCCGCTGCCAGGCACGACCATGGCGTGGACGGACGATGCCACACGGTAGCCACGAACCACGCTCGCCGCAGCCCGCAGATCCTCGATACGGCTGTTGGTGCACGAGCCGATGAAGACGCGGTCGAGAGGAATGTCGACGATCTTGGTGCCTCCCGCGAGGCCCATGTAATCGAGGGCGCGGCTGCCGCTGTCGCGTTCATTGGGATCACGGAAGGCCGTGGGATCGGGAACGGTCGCGTCGATCCCCACCACCTGAGCCGGATTCGTACCCCACGTGACCTGAGGCACCACATCGCCTCCCTGGAAGATCTCGACCCGATCGAACACCGCGCCGGGATCCCCCGGAAGGCGTTCCCACTCGGCGACGGCCCGGTCGAAATCCTTTGGCGCGTAGTCACGCCCCCGCAGGTAGTCGAACGTGATCTGATCGGGGGCGATCATGCCAGCCCGCGCACCGGCCTCGATCGACATGTTGCAAACGGTCATCCGCTCCTCCATCCCGAGACGGCGGATGCAGGGGCCGGTGTATTCGATCACGTGGCCCGTGCCCCCCTCGGTGGAGAGCTTGCCGATCAGGTAGAGGACGAGATCCTTCGCCGTCACGCCGGGATGCAACGCCCCCTCAACTCGCAGTTCGAGCGATTTCGGTTTGGCCTGACGCAGGGTCTGGGTGGCGAGCACGTGCTCCACCTCGCTGGTGCCGATGCCGAAGGCGAGGGCTCCCATGGCCCCGTGCGTGGCGGTGTGGCTGTCGCCGCAGACGATCGTCATGCCCGGCTGCGTGATGCCCAACTCCGGACCGATCACATGCACAATGCCCTGATCGGCGTCCCCGAGGTCGAAGAGTCGCACGCCAAACTCACTGCAGTTGTTGCGGAGCGTGTCGATCTGCTGCTTCGAAACCGGATCGGCGATCGGAAGCCTGCGATCGGTCGTGGGGATATTGTGGTCGGGCGTGGCGAACGTCTTCTCAGGCCGCCGCACACGGCGGCCTGCCAGCCGCAGCCCCTCGAACGCCTGCGCACTGGTCACCTCGTGCACGAGGTGCCGGTCGATGTAGAGGATCGGCAGTTCGCCGGAAGGGGTGCAGACGACGTGAGCGTCCCAGATCTTGTCGAGCAGCGTACGGGGCGTTGAGGGCATCGTGAGAGCGAGGATGGGGGGCTGAACGGAGGTGTTTCGGACCACCCTCAATGTAGCCCGCTCGCCCCAGCCCCGCCACCAGCCGCTATGCGGCGCGACGCAGGACGGTCTTTGCCGCCAGTTCGTCGACGCGGGCCTTTGAAATCAAGCTCCACACGCCCCCGTTTCCCACTCGCGACTCGGCGAAGATGGCCGTTTTGGGGGTGACGATCCGCTGAATGAAGAACCAGCACCGTTCCACATACCGCGGATCGTTATCGGCGGCGATCAGCACCAGATCGAAGGACCCGAGGTGGTTGCAAAGCCTCGACAGCGAGGTGTCGATGTTGCCCGGCACGAGTTGCACCTTTGCCAGGCCATGCAGCCGTTGGTGGGCCTGCTTGAGCGTCACTCCAGGCGGATCATCAGGCAATCGGCCCTCAAAACGGTCGAGGCCCACGTAACACCGTTCCACCGCGGGCCCAACCGCCCGAAGCAGGCCGAGCAGCCGCTCCGCCCTGCCCAATGTTCCGACTCCCAGTTCGATCAGCCGCGTGGGCGGAGTCTTGAGAACGTGCCTGTAGAGAGGCCGCTCGCTGGCAGGCTGCGAGAACCGAGTCAACCAGAGCCTGTGCAACAGGCCGTACTTCGCTCCCAGTTTTGCCCCTGCAGTCGCCATAGCGATCCCCCGACTCGTGCCCCGTCGGACCAGCCCCCAGTCCGCCGTCGGAACGGGGAACTCCAGCTAGAACGTCGGTCATCGGAGGCCTGAGGCTGAAGCAGGACGGGGAATAGCCGTCACACCTTGCCGTCGCGCATCTACACAGCCGCAGGCACGCTGCCGACGCTGACTACCGGCCCCGAATCTTTTTGAGGGCGATCCCGGCGGCATTACGCACCTGCCGCGATGAATCCTCTTCAGAGACCAGTTCCAAGATCGGAATGGCGGACACCGCAGCGGGGCCGATGTCTCCCAGGGACACGGCGGCCTCGAGGCGAACGAGTTCCCGGTCTGCGCGGATCGCCTTTCGCAGGGCTGGGATCGCCTGATCCAGCAGCGTCTTGTCCTCGGGTGTGATCTTCAGCATCGACCAGGCGGCGACCGTGGCCAGCACCTCGTCCGGCGACGCAGTCAGCGAACGAAGGGTTTCGGCGGCCGAATGTGCCGCCGGGCCGATGCGGCCGAGTGCATAGGCCGCGGAATACCTGCCGTCAGCCGCTGTTTCGCCCGAGTTGAGGATTTTCAACAGCGTTGGCACGGCAGCCGCTGCGTCGGGACCGATGGTCGCGATGGTCACGGCCGCCTCGCCCCGAATGATCGGATCGCTGTCCTCAAGCGCCTTGATCACGTCGTCGACTACGGGTTTGGCCGTCGGCCCCATGGCCGCCAGAATCTCGAGCACAGGTCCCCGCAGCACTGGATCAGAGAGCCTGCCCCGCAACGGCTCCAGAGCCGTCGCCCCCAGCCGGATGAGCGCAGCGCCGCCGCTGAGCCCCACATTCGGATCGGGGTCGGAGAGCAGGTCGGCAAATTCGTTGGCCAGTTCGCTCCGGACCGATTCGTCCAAGGTCGCGGCCATGTCCGAGAGTCCGGAGGCGGCTGCGGTCCGTTCATTGGCCCGCTCGCTGTGGAGCCCGACACGCAGGCGTTTGACCGCCTCGTCGACCAGGGCCTTGTCCTCCGGATGAATTCTGGCCCGCGCCCAGGCGACGACCTCCGCCAGAAATGGGTCGCTGTCTCCGGCAACTTTTTCGAGCACCGCGTCGGCGTCCGTCGACCGAACGCTGCCGAGCGCGAAGGCCGCCGCAAATCGCAAGGCGTTATCGTCGGAATCGAGCGTCTTCGCCATCACTGCCGCAGCGGGCGCAGCCTTCTCGCCGATGGCCGCCAACGCCAGCAGTGCCTGCATCCGTTCCTCGGTCTCACCCTCGGCAGCCAGTTGCGAGAGAGATTCCACAGCCGGGGCGGCCTCCGGGCCGATTTCAATCAGCGCCAGGGTGGCCCAGTACCTCGACTTGGGGTTTTTCAGTGCCTCGATCAGAACCGGCACCGCTTCAGCATCAAGGTCGGCCAGCGTGTGGAGGGCAGGCATGACGACCGACGGATCGCCGTCGGAGAGCTGACTGCTGAGCAATGCCGCCAGCTTCTCTGTCGCGGGGTTCAGGCGACGCAGCGTCCGCATGGCCGCCCGCCGGACCCTTGGATCGGAATGTGTCATCGACGCGGACAGCGACTCGACCGCGTTGGCATACAGCTGGGCATCCGCGGCCGGGATGGATTCGCGGCCATCGTCCTCACGGATCAGGCCGATGGCAGCGGCAGACTGCGTCACGACGATCGGGTCGCTGTCGCCCAGTAGTTTGAGGAGCGTTGGCATCGCCGAGAGGGCGTCTTCACCAATCAGGCCAATGGCCCTCGCCGCATGCCAGCGGGTGCGGGGGTCTCCGTCGGCGGTGCACGTCACGAGATCATCGAGGGCCGCCTTCGATCGCTGGCCGAGTTCGGCGATGTCGTCAATCACCACCACACGTGCATTTTCGTCGGGGGCCGCGGCGAGCGCCTGGCGGAGTGCTGCAATGGGATCGACGGGCGATTCCGAAACAGCCACAGCCGACTCTTGGGCTGGCTTTTCGACCGGCTTCACGGCTTCTGGAGCAGCCGGCTTCGCGCCAACTTCGACCTCTGCAGGGGCGACGGCCACAGCCTTCGGCGGCTCAGGCTTGGGCTGGGGTGGGGTGGTATTGGAACAGCCGATCACGGCGGCCCCACAGAACACCACGCACAACTGGATCGACGGCATATGCCTCATCACAAACGGCTCCCAAAAAGAGGACACCCAATCCGCGTGGAAAGACGGACAAACCGCTGTCGTTTCCCTGCCGGGGTGAGAGTATACTGACGCAGGTTTTTTCGAACACAGCATTTCGCTCGGATCCGCGTGTTCTGGATGTTTTTTCCCACCCCTGGCCGTCGACGAGGAAGACCATGCTGCCCACTCCGCATCGCCGCTCCCGGAGCCTCTGCTCCCACTCGCTTGCCCTCACCGTGGCCATGGTCGCGGTGGCATGTGTCTGGCCGTCGACGAGCCCGGCCCAGTGGGGTGGCGGCTTCGGTTTCAACCGGGGCGGCTATGCCTCGACCGCGGGGCAGGCCGCTGCCTACGGCATGTCGGAACAAATGCGGGCTCAGGGTGCTCAGAATCTTGATAACTCCGAGGCTGCGAAGAACTGGCAGGAGGCCAAGACCCTCGAGATGCAGAATCGGCTGCGTTGGACCGAAACCTACTTCGAGATGCGGAAGACGAACCGCGAGGCTCAGGCCGCCGAGGCTGGGCCGAACGTCACCCACGAACAGACTATTCGGATGGCCAAGATGGGCCTGCCGCCCCGGCTGGGCTCCACGCAGCTCGACCCCGTCACCGGTCACATTGAGTATCCGATGGCGCTGACAGCCCCACAGTTCACCTCGTATCGGAATGAACTTGACCGGCTCTTCGCAGACAGGGCTTCTTCCGGCGGTAGCATGCAGTTTGAGCAGTATCAGCAGATTCAGGGGACGGTCTCGAAGTTTATCGATGCGCTCAAGGAAAACATCAACGCCTTCTCGGCTGGCGACTACGGCCGTGCCCGCACGTTTCTCGACAGCATCGCCAACGAGGCGCGGTTTCCATCCGGCTGACGCGGGACCTGATTCAGGACGGTTCAACCGGTGGCAGGCGGACGCGGCGGAGCAGCGGCACGGTCGCCAGCCGCAACAGGCTCGAGACAGCAAAGACCGTGACATAGGCCTGGCTGTCCTCTCCCAGCATGCGTAGCAGCAGGCCACCGGCAGCGGCCCCCGCGACCGTGGCAATCGCAAGCCCCAGATTGTAGATCGTGATCACGCCAGTACGGTCGCGATGGGGCACCGCATCGAAGAAGAGCAATGCCACGGCCAGTTCCCAGCAGGCCCAGCAGCCCCCGGCGAGCACCTGTACCGCGACGAGATAAGACACGTTTGCCGAGGGGAGCCAGAGCAACGACAGCGGGATCACCGATAACCCGCCCGCCCACAGCAGACCGAGCGAACCAATCCGCGACCCGAGCCTTCCCAGGCTCGGCAGAAACAACGCCTTCGAGAGAAAACTCGTCGCCAGCACCAGCATGAAAGCGTGGTAGGAAAAGCCCCGTTCACGAAGCATGTAGGGCGTGAAATAAGGCGCTGAAAACTGCGCGGTGAAGACGAGACAGCAGAGATAGGTGACGAGCGGTCCAGACGGTGATGCCGCCATCCGCCGGAGCGTGCCCGCGAGGTCGGACAGCCAGCGTGAGGCCGCGGTGCCGGCCAATCGACCATCACCAACCGCTGCTGATTCCTGCGGTCTGACGAACTCCCGGCAGTTTACAAGCATCATCGTGGAGACCAGTCGACAGATCCCGGCAGCGATGAAGAGTCCGGCGAACGCCAGGAGCGTCACTCCCCTGCCCTCGCCCCACTGCAGGATGAGCCCTCCAAGAACGAAGCCGACAAAGACACTGAACTGGCCGAGACGGCTGCGGTTGGCGAAGTAGGCCGTCCGCATCCCCTCTGGAATCAGCGTGCCCATCCAGGTATTCCAGGCCGGCGCGCCGGCCATGCCGGCCGACCAGTAGATGCCGGCCGCCACGAGCAGTTCCGTCAGCGTTGCATGCCCGCGGATCGCCCACCAGGCAAACGGCACGAAGCTCACCGCCTGCACGGTGGTGCAGGCGATGCACCAGCCGCGGTTCGTGCCCAGCCGGGCGACGGCGAGCGGGGTGACCAGTTGGAAGATTGCCCCCACGAGCACCGGCACGCTGGCGGTCATACCTGCGGCGACGGGGCCCAGTCCCAGCGCCAGGGCAAAGGCCGGGATATAGGTCTCGCCACAGCCGACCATCAGGCTGAAGGCCGCCGCGTCGGCGGTCGTCACCCATAGGTCGCGGCGCAGGCCTGCCCGGGGCACGATCGGGGCGGAAAAGGACCAGCGGGGCGGCGAGGCGGGCAAGGCGTCTGGCTCAGGAGGCGGGAGAAGCGGCGGGAGGCTCTATCCATCAGGCTGTCTATCTGGCTATTCAAACAGGCAACCTGTTTATACTGCCGGCGGGCCGCGACGTGTTTCGGCCCCTGTGGCACACGGCGGTCTGCACGCCACAGCGGTCATGACCGGCGTCATGCACCCCCAGATCCGCATTCTCGAGGGAAGAACCATGAAGGCATTGGTGACAGGCGCAACAGGTTTCGTGGGTCCCCGGCTGCTGCGGATGCTCGATGGGCCCGTCGTCCTCTCCAGGAACGCCGACCGCGCCCGGACGGCCCTGGGCAATCTGGCCGGCCCGATCTACCGGTGGGATCCGATGCAGGGGCCGCCTCCGCCGCAGGTCTTCGAAGGTGTGGATGTCGTGCTGCACCTCGCCGGAGAATCGGTGGCGGAGGGACGTTGGACCACGGCCCAAAAGGCAAAAATCCGCGATAGCCGCGTCATCGGCACGCGACATCTCGTGCAAGGCATCGCCCAGGCGGCAGTCAAGCCGAAGACGCTCGTGTCGGCGTCGGCGGTCGGCTACTACGGCGACCGGGGCGAGGAAGAACTCACCGAAGCGGCCTCCCCGGCCCACGATTTTCTAGCGGACGTCTGCGTGGAGTGGGAGCGGGAGGCGCTGGCGGCCGAGAAGCACGGCGTGCGTGTGGTCACCGCGCGGACGGGCATCGTGCTCGGCGCCGGCGGCGGGGCACTCGCCAAGATGCTCACGCCCTTCAAGCTCGGCGGCGGCGGCCCGCTCGGCAATGGCCGTCAGTGGATGCCGTGGATTCACGTGGCCGACCTGGCGAGGCTCTACGTGCATGCGATGGAGACGGAGTCGATCCGTGGCCCGATGAATGCCGTCGCGCCGCATCCGGTCCGCAACAGCGAGTTCACGAAGGCGTTGGCCGGGCAGCTCCACCGTCCGGCCTTCCTGCCGGCACCCTATTTCGGCCTCCGGCTGCTGTTTGGCGAATTTGCGAAGGTGCTTTTCGCATCGCAGCGGGTGATCCCGCGGGTGGCGCTCGACACGGGATTTGTGTTTCAGTATCCGGAGAT
>Ga0164295_10001540_pt1 | contig 19159 bp, 21 predicted proteins | sample GEODES006metaG_FD_111798 | JGI IMG/M metagenome (GOLD analysis project Ga0164295, IMG submission 111798) | Oligotrophic lake water microbial communities from Sparkling Lake, Wisconsin, USA - GEODES006 metaG | ecosystem: Environmental > Aquatic > Freshwater > Lake | place: USA: Sparkling Lake... | reverse complement strand
TCACACTCCTTACTTAAGACCAAGCATGCGCTTGGCTGTCATGGTTACGGTTGGCTTTGCTGACTGTTCAGTACTCAAACGACGAGTAACGCGAGATGACTTGCGCTCCAAAAGGTGGCGCTTACCGGCACGCTCATGCATGATCTTTCCTGTTCCCGTAACGCGAAAAGTCTTCTTCGCGCCACTGTGGGTCTTCATCTTTGGCATTTATCTTCTCCTGTACTTCCTCGTTTGGTAAAAATTACTTTTCTACAACTGCCTCTTGTGCAGCTTTCTCTTTAGCAGCTCGCGCCGCTTTTTGCTCTGCCACCGCTTCAGTCTTCTTCTTCGTCGGTCCGAGCACCATTGTCATATTTCGTCCCTCTTGCTTAGGGGCGAACTCAACGAATGCAACCTCTTGAACATCGTCTGCTAGACGCTGTAAAAGTTTGAAACCAAGTTCGGGGCGAGTTTGTTCGCGTCCGCGGAACTTCATCGTGATCTTTACCTTGTCGCCACCCTTTAGGAATTTCACGATTGCGTTACGCTTTGTTTCGTAATCGTGATTTTCAATCTTTGGTGTCAACCGCACTTCCTTAACCACAATGTGGGTCTGGTTCTGACGCGCTTCACGGGCTTTTTGAGCAACTTCGTACTTGTACTTACCGAAGTCCATAATTTTGCATACAGGTGGAGTTGCATCCGGTGCGATCTCAACGAGATCTAAACCGACTTCATCTGCCATCTTTAGCGCCGTGTCGATATCTACAACTCCAACTTGGTCTCCGGTGTGTCCGATAAGACGAATTTGAGGCGTGCGGATACGGTCATTAATGCGAGGTTCAGTTGTGATTTGTTCTCCTTAGTTTGTTTGCTACCGTTTTTGACTTAGGTAGCTCCGGGTTTTACCGCAATAATCGCGCACCGCTAAGGAAAGAAAAACGCGCCCGAAAGGCGGTTAACTTTCGACAAACCAGCTAGCTCCTAATTTACTTTCGTAATTACTAGGGCCGAGAAGGTGGGAGCGGTGAGCTCCTCTTGCAGTAGCGCTGGATCTGCCACTGGTCTGAGGCTTACTTTACCTTTAGGCACCCATGGCATGCAAACCGCCGTCTACGTGGATGATCTCAGCGGTAGTTTTTGGGAACCAATCCGAAAGCAGGGCCACCACGGCTTGAGCCGCTGGCACTGGATTGGTCACATCCCATTCCAGTGGAGATCTCTCGTTCCAAACCTTTTCGAATTCATCAAAACCTGGAATTGATTTCGCTGCCATGGTGCGGATGGGCCCTGCAGCTACCAAATTTACTCGAATATTTTCTGCACCTAAATCCCGAGCCAAATACCGAGACGTTGATTCAAGCGCTGCTTTAGCCACACCCATCCAGTCATACTTTGGCCAGGCAACTGTGGCATCAAAATCTAAACCAACCACGGAGCCGCCACCGTTAAAGAGTGGGCGCGTAGCCATGGTTAGCGACTTCAAAGAATATGCAGAGACATGCACCGCGGTGGCAACATCTTCCCAAGCAGTATTTAAAAAGTTTCCGCCAAGGGCTGCCTCTGGGGCAAATCCAATTGAATGAACAACTCCATCAAGATGTGGCACATGCTCTTTAACGCGATCAGCCAGAGCGTCTAGATGCTCTTGGTTTGTGACATCTAGTTCAATGACTGGAGCGGGCTTTGGTAGACGACCTGAAATGCGCGTAGTCAAACTCATCACTCGTCCATACGATGAAAGAAGAACTGTCGCTCCTTGCTCCTGCGCGATTTTGGCAATATGAAATGCAATCGAACTATCGGTGAGAACGCCGGTTACTAAAATATTTTTCCCTTGCAAAATGCCCATCTTCAATGCCCCATTCCTAATCCGCCATCGACTGGTATTAGCGCCCCAGTTATATAACCTGCCTCTTGCGATGCCACGAACTTAACAACTCCTGCAATCTCTTGCGCGCTACAGAATCTGCCGAGCGGTACTGACTTTCCAATTTCTTCTCTGCGCTTCTCATCCAGCGTGGCCGTCATATCTGTTTCAACAAATCCCGGTGCAATCACATTGGCGGTAATACTTCGTGACCCAAGTTCGCGCGCGAACGAACGGGCCATTCCCAACAGACCTGATTTGCTTGCCGCGTAGTTCACCTGTCCCGCGGCTCCTACTCCCCCGACAACAGATCCGATAAAAATAAGTCGGCCACGCTTTAATTTGAGTAAACCTTTGGTTGCTCGTCTTGCTACTCGGAAAGCACCAGTCAAGTTCGCATTGATGACATCTTCAAAATCGGCATCGTTCATACGCATAACTAGTCCGTCTTTTGTCATACCCGCATTAGCAACGATAATTTCTGGGATTCCCCACTGCTCTTCGATTGTTGCAAACGCTACATCAACGCTCTCAGTTGATGTGACATCCATTTGCACAGCTAAGAAACCTGCCGGAGCGCTACCGCTTCGATAGGTAACAACAACTTTGTGGCCGTCATCTTTAAGTGCTTGCGCTATAGCTAAACCGATCCCACGATTTCCACCGGTGACGAGGGCGATTGAAGAATTCTCATCTGACATATGACAAAACTTACCCTGATACCTATGCGTAACCAGCATTTCCACCTCGCGCCTTGCCTATGCGGGCCTTAGTCTTATCTCATGACGGGCATCTTTAGTAAGAAGCAAAGAAAAATGACTGCGGCACCCGTTTATGACATCACCGCCGCTCCCGCATCGCTGACGCGTGATCAAGCCGGTCGGCAACGTCGATATTTCATTTCAATGATGATTCGTACTGGTTGCTTCCTGCTCACTGTGATTCTGCCTAGCCCTTTTCGTTGGTTCGCTTTACTTGGAGCAGTGACCCTGCCGTATATCGCTGTAGTAGTCGCCAATGCTGGCCGTGAGAGTTTCGCACCCAGTGATGCCCTAGTGCTCGATAAATCAAAGTCTCTGGAATAAAACAACGCTATTTGCATATCGCTAGACTTACGCTGTGGCCAAAAAAATAAAGATTCATGAGCCGCACCCGCTCTTTAAATCTCTTATCGCACTTCTTTTGATTGCTGGATGCTTGTGGGCCAGTCAGTGGCAGTGTCAACGAGGAATTGATCGGCATCAACGCAATAGCGCAATAGAAGCAGCACTGCTGCTTCCAGCAATTAACTTGGAAAACGTCACAGACGAGGCTGCTACCTTCGAATGGCGCACCATTGAAACATCTGGAGAATTTGACGGTGAAAACCAGATACTTCTCAAGAATCGATACTTCGAAGGTGTTTACGGTTATGAAGTATTAACACGCTTTCAAACAGTTGATGGTCGCAATTTGTGGGTAGATCGTGGCTGGGTGAAGGCAGGCAAAGATGCCCGAACCGCACCTGTCATAACTCCGATTCCTAAAGGAGAAGTCGCCATTAAGGCGCGATTGCGTTTAGATCGTTCACTTCCACAAGGTGCCTTCTTTGCCTTACCGGCAACTGGCGCTGGCATGATTTCAAAGTTAAATGCCCAATCAGGATTAAAGAGTGAAGGTTTTTATCTTGATCTAGTTGGTGGATCCGATCCACTTCTTGAACCTAAAGTGGCTGCCCAAATTCCTGAATTAAGCGATGGCCCACATTTGGCCTACGCCCTGCAATGGATATTCTTCGCAGGCCTAATTGGTTACGGAAGAATATTAATTAGACGTGGTCAGATCCTGACGAGCAAAGAGCTCTGAATAAAGCCCGCCTGCTTGTACCAATTCTTCATGTCTACCGCGTTCACGAATCAAACCGTTTTCTAGAACCAGAATCTGATCGGCGTTCATCACCGTACTGAGGCGATGAGCAATAACAATGCTAGTTCGACCGCTGAGTGCTAGCGATAACGCCTTCTGCACTAGCTCTTCATTTTCAGAATCTAAGTGGGCAGTGGCCTCATCCAAAATTACGATGCTCGGCGATTTCAAGAGAAGCCTTGCTATCGCCAAGCGCTGTTTCTCGCCACCAGATAAACGATGGCCACGCTCTCCCACCATTGTTTCCAAACCATTTGGAAGAGAAGAAACCAAGTCCCAGATCTGCGCTGATTGGCAGGCTTGTTTCATTTCATCAAAAGTTGCATCGCCCTTTGCATAAAGCAGATTGGCAGTGATCGTGTCATGAAACAAATGAGATTCTTGCATAACAACACCGATGCTACTGCGCAATGAATCAACACTGAGTTCGCGTATATCGATTCCATCAATTTTTATCGCACCAGATGAAACATCATATAAACGTGGCAACAGCGCGCTTATTGTTGTTTTGCCGGCGCCCGATGGTCCAACTAGCGCGGTAACAGATCCTGCAGCTGCCGTAAAACTTATTCCCTTCAAAATCTCTTCACTTTCTTTTACCTCAGGAAGAGATGCGGATTCTAGGGAGGCTAAGGAAATTTGTTGCGCGCTCGGATAGGTAAATCTGACTTCTTCGAAGGCAATTACTGGGGTATGAGATGCCAGCGTTATTGGGTTCTTTGACTCTTTAACCATTGGTTCTAAATCTAGGACTTCAAATACACGTTCAAAAGATACAAGTGCGCCCATAACATCAACGCGAACGGTCGCTAAAGAAACTAGTGGTCCGTAAAGACGGGCTAGCAAAGTTGTGATTGCGATAAGACTGCCGACGGTAATTGATCCATCTATGGCTAAATGTCCACCGATCCCGTATGCGATTGCAGTCGCTAGCGCTGCAATACTGATCAGAGCGATGAAGAAAAAGGTATTTAGCATCGCCATGGATATACCAATATCAGCGACTTTACGTGCCTTCTTCTTAAATACGACAGATTCTTGGTTGAGATTTCCATAAAGCTTGACCAGTAAAGCACCGGAAACGTTAAATCGCTCTGTCATGGTTGAGGACATCTCAGCATTTATCTCAAATGAATCGCGCGTGTACCCCTGAAGGCGTCCGCCAATCCATTTGGTAGGGGCCAGGAAAATTGGCAACAGTAAAAGTGATGCAACGGTTATCTGCCAACTAAGTGCCAACATCGTTCCAACGACAAGAATCAACGTCAATACGTTGCTAATGATTCCTGAGAAGGTTGAGGTGAATGCACGTTGTGCCCCGATTACATCCGAATTGATTCGAGAAATCAAAGCACCTGTTTGCGTGCGCGTGAAGAAAGCTATCGATTGTTCTTGAACATGGCGAAAGACTTGTGAGCGCAAGTCATAGATAAGTCCTTCACCGATCTTGGCCGATATCCAACGCACCACGATATTTACTGCAGCAGTCAGGATGGCTAAGACGGCAACGGCGATAGCCATAGTCGTTACCACCGAGCGGTCCTTCGGAATAACTCCATTATCGATCAACTCGCGAAGTAAGAGCGGTGTTGCGATAGTTAGAAATGCATCAGCTATCAAGCAGAAAAGAAATAAAAGAAAAGTTGATTTATACGGTATCGCATAGGCAAAGATTCGCTTGAGGGTGCCGGGTTTTAATTTGGCACTCTTTACAGACTGATCCGAACTTAAAGTCCGTAGCGCCATCCAGCCAGCGTGCATGGACACTTTAAGCTCCGATCAATAGAAAATTAGACTGTAAAACCTAATGCGCGAAGTTGTTCGCGACCGTCATCGGAAATCTTATCTGGACCCCAAGGCGGCATCCACACCCAGTTAATTTTCACATCTGTAGTTAGTGATGCTAAAGCTTGACGAGTTTGGTCTTCAATCACATCTTGCAGAGGACAAGCTGCTGAGGTTAAGGTCATATTTAGGACAGCGATATTGTTCTCATCAACCATGACATCATAAATTAAGCCTAAGTCGACAACGTTAATCCCAAGTTCTGGATCGACTACATCCTTCATCGCCTCTGTTACATCATCTACTGCTGCAACCATTTCGCACCTCTCTCCGTCACTTATCCTAGTTGAGATTTCGCTTGCGCTTGGACACTGGCATCTTTAAATGCCATCCAACCAAGTAGCGCACACTTTATGCGCGCCGGATATTTCGAGACACCTGCCAGCGCAATTGCATCTTCAAGTACCGACTCATCTCCGCTGATTTCCCCTTTACTCTGCATCAGGGAGATGAAATTGTCATAGATTGCGTAAGCCTCTGTAATTGATTTCCCAATTAAGAGCTCTGTTAAAATCGAAACGCTGGCCTGTGAGATTGAACAACCAACCCCATCCCAAGTGATGCTGGTTACGACATCATTTCTAATCACCAGATTTAGGTCTATCTCATCACCACAAGATGGATTCACATGATGCACCTGGGCATCATAAGTAGTCGCCAACTTTTTATTCTGAGGTCTCTTGTAATGATCCAAGATCACTTCTTGATAAAGGCTATCTAAATTCATTATGCGAAATATTTCTGAGCACCCAGTGTTGCGGACACCAAAGCATCAATATCTGACTCATCGTTATAAAGATAAAGTGAAGCACGAGTTGTTGCTGGTACTCCCATTTTTCGGGTTAGTGGCCAAGCGCAGTGATGGCCAGTGCGAACTGCAATACCCGCGTTATCTAAAAACTGGCCAAGATCGTGTGGGTGAATCTCACCCAAAGTAAATGAGATTGCACTGCCTCGCGACTCGGTATCGGTAGGACCAACAATGCGTAGCTGATCTATCTCTTGCAATCTGGCAAGCGCGTAACTAGTTAAAGAAACCTCATGTTTATAGATGTGCTGCATTCCCACGTCACTTAAATAACTAACGGCTGCGCCTAATCCAACAATCTGCGCCATGTTGGGCACACCAGCTTCAAATTTACGAGGTGCCGGCGCCCACGTTGCATCGGTCATGGTTACGGTTTCAATCATTGAGCCACCAAATAAGAATGGCGGAAGCAGGTTAAGTAAGTTTGCACGACCCCAAAGAACGCCAACGCCAGTTGGACCGACAGTTTTATGGCCAGAGAACACTAGGAAATCGATGTCCAACGTCTTCACATTCACCGGCATATGTGGAACAGATTGGCAGGCATCTAGGATTAAAACCGCACCAACAGCGTGTGCGCGTTTAGTGATTTCTGCCAAAGGGATGATCGTTCCCAAAACATTTGACTGATGGGTGAGAGCAACTATTTTCGTGCGATCGGTGATCACACTATCTACATTTGATAAATCTAAACGTCCAGATTGCGTAACTTCAAACCACTTCAGTACCGCACCTGTACGTTTTGCCAATTGTTGCCATGGAATCAAATTAGCGTGATGCTCCATCTCAGAGACCACAATTTCATCACCAGGCTTTAAGTGAAAAACATTTCCTGCTGGAGCGCTACCTATCGAATAAGCCAAGAGATTTAGCGCTTCGGTAGAACTCTTGGTAAAGACTATTTCATCAATAGTCCCACCTAGGAAAGTTGCAACTACGCCACGTGCGCTCTCAATCGCCTCTGTTGCCTCTTCGGCTAACTGATGAGCCCCGCGATGTGCAGCTGCATTGTGTTTGCGATAGAAATCAGATTCAGCATCGATTACAGAGTTTGGTTTCTGACTTGTAGCGCCACTATCCAAATAGACCAACTTTTTGCCATCGCGAATAGTCCGAGCAAATATCGGAAAATCTTTACGGATGACGCGAGGGTCTAAAGTCATGAGGGCTACGCGCTTACGTACTCCGCATACCCATTAGCCTCTAACTTATCTGCTAACTCAGGGCCGCCCTCTTCAACGATTTTGCCATTAGCAAAAACGTGAACGAAATCTGGCTGGATGTAACGCAAGATGCGCGTGTAGTGAGTAATTAGTACAACACCGATGTTATTTGCAGCCGTTGCGCGATTTACTCCCTCAGAGACGATACGTAGTGCGTCAACATCAAGGCCTGAATCAGTCTCATCTAGAATTGCAATTTTTGGCTTCAATAATTCCAACTGCATGATTTCGTGGCGCTTCTTCTCGCCGCCAGAGAAACCTTCATTGACATTGCGTTGGGCAAAAGATGGATCTATGTTAAGCGCTTCCATAGCTTCCTTAACTTCGCCCACCCAGGTGCGTAACTTTGGTGCTTCTCCACGTAGCGCGGTTACTGCTGTACGCAAGAAATTGGAGACAGATACACCTGGGACTTCAACTGGGTACTGCATCGCAAGAAAGAGTCCGGCCTTTGCGCGCTCATCAACGGTCATCTCAATAACGTCGACGCCATCAAGAGTTACGGTGCCACCGGTGATGTTGTACTTGGGATGACCAGCAATTGAGTAAGCCAAGGTTGATTTACCTGAACCGTTTGGCCCCATGATTGCGTGGGTTTCTCCTGACTTAATTGTTAAGTCAACACCCTTCAAAATTTCTACCGCACCATTTTCAGTATCGACTGAAACTTTTAGGCCACGAATTTCTAATCTACTCATCAACTTACCTCGCTACGCATCTACCGTGACGGAGTCTCCGTCAACGATTACTGAATAAACTTTCACTGGGGCAACTGCAGGAGGCGTTAGCGCCTCCCCCGTACGTAAATCGAATTCAGCACCGTGCAGCCAGCATTCGATTTTGAAATCTGTGACATCACCTTCGGCCAAAGAGGCTTCGGAATGTGAGCAAGTGTCATCAATTGCAAATACTTGATCTTGCACACGCGTCACGCAGATTGAACGACCGTTCTTCTCAATTTTGACTGGCTTGCCAGGTGTGAGTGAAGCAAATGAAACATCACTCATTTACGCACCTGCCTTAGCTAGCTCGTTATCAATACGATCCATCAATCTGGCTTGAATTTCCTCTTGCCCGATTTCAGAAATAATCTCATTAAAGAAGCCGCGCACGACTAAGCGGCGGGCATCAGATAAATTGATTCCACGAGACATTAAGTAGAAGAGTTGTTCGTCATCAAAGCGCCCGGTAGTGCTGGCATGTCCTGCTCCAACAATTTCACCAGTCTCGATTTCAAGGTTAGGTACTGAATCGGCGCGGGCACCATCGGATAAGAGAAGATTGCGATTGAGCTCATAGGTGTCGGTACCTTCAGCTGCTGCGCGAATAAATACGTCACCAATCCAGACAGTGTGCGCCTGGTCTCCAGCTAAAGCACCTTTGTAATTAACACGAGATTTAGCGTTAGGAACTTTGTGATCGACAAACATTCGATGCTCGAAGAACTGACCCGATGTCGCGAAGTAAACTCCAAAGAGTTCACAAGATGCGCCTGGTCCAGCAAATTCGACGGTCGGCAACAGACGAACTAAAGAACCACCAATGGTTACGACAATCGATTTGAAGTTTGCATCACGGTCAACAATTGCGTGTTGGCGGCCTGCGTGTACTGTCTTTGCGCCCCATTCTTGTAGAGAAACCAAGGTGAGATTGGCACCCGGTGCGACATAGATTTCTAAATCTTCGGCCAGGTGAGTGTCGCCAGTATTTTCAACAATGATGGTTGCGCGAGCATGGTTTTCAACTTTGATCTGAACTCTGGAAAATTCTGCGCTTTGAACATCCCCAGGGTTTCGCTTAAAAATAATTGGAACAGCGACTTCGGTATTGGCGCTAATTGTTAGTACAGCAACATCTCGTGCTGCCTCACGAATGCGACCAACTATTGCGTCATCACTTTCAGATAGAACTGGTGCATCGGAAGAAGATTTCAATTCGAATGAAACTCCGGCCACTTTAGCGCCAGCAAGGGCGAGGGAATGTCTATCGGCAACGATTGCGCTGCCATCGTGCATTCCACCCAAACGTTTAAGTGGTGTGAAGCGCCATGCTTCCTCGCGCCCAGTTGGCGTTAGGTAATTGGTAGTAAGGGTTGTCATTAACCAACAGCGCCTTCCATTTGCAATTCGATCAAACGGTTCAATTCAAGTGCATACTCCATAGGAAGTTCACGAGCAATTGGTTCGATGAATCCGCGAACGATCATCGCCATAGCTTCATCTTCAGTTAGACCGCGCGACATTAAATAGAAGAGTTGGTCATCGCTGATTTTTGAAACAGTTGCCTCGTGGCCCATTGACACATCATCTTCGCGAATATCAACATATGGATATGTATCAGAACGCGAAATTGTGTCAACTAGAAGTGCATCACATTTAACGGTGCTCTTAGAGTGATGTGCGCCTTCCTGTACTTGTACAAGTCCACGGTAGGAAGTACGTCCACCACCGCGGGCAACAGACTTTGAAATAACAGTTGAAGATGTATAGGGAGCAGCATGAACCATCTTTGCGCCAGAATCTTGATGTTGTCCGGGACCTGCAAAGGCTAGAGATAAAGTCTCACCCTTTGCATGTGGGCCCATCAACATAACCGCTGGATACTTCATCGTAACTTTGGAGCCAATATTTCCATCGACCCATTCCATGGTTGCACCTTCAGCGCATGTTGCGCGCTTAGTAACCAAGTTGTAAACGTTGTTAGACCAGTTTTGAATTGTTGTATAACGCACGCGTGCGCCTTTTTTCACAATGATTTCAACAACCGCAGAGTGTAGAGAATCAGATTTGTAGATAGGAGCAGTGCATCCTTCAACATAGTGAATATATGAATCTTCGTCAGCGATAATCAAGGTCCGCTCGAACTGACCCATATTCTCAGTATTGATGCGGAAGTACGCCTGTAGTGGAATATCCACGTGAACGCCCTTAGGCACATAAATAAATGATCCACCTGACCACGCCGCTGTATTTAGCGCAGCAAACTTATTATCTCCCACCGGAATAACCGATGCGAAATACTCTTTGAAGAGCTCAGGATGCTGCTTTAGCCCGCTATCTGTATCAAGGAAGATAACTCCTTGCTTTTCTAGATCTTCACGAATTGAGTGATAAACAACTTCAGATTCGTATTGCGCAGCAACGCCAGATACCAATCGTTGCTTCTCAGCCTCAGGAATACCAAGGCGGTCATAAGTATTTTTAATTTCCTCTGGCAGATCATCCCAAGTAGCAGCCTGCTTCTCGGTTGAGCGCACAAAGTACTTAATAGTGTCGAAGAAGATTCCAGATAAATCAGAACCCCAGGATGGCATTGGCTTCTTTTCGAATAGAGAAAGACCTTTTAGGCGCATATCTAACATCCACTGCGGTTCATCTTTTTTAGATGAGATATCGCGAACAACTTCGTCGTTAATGCCACGTCGGGAATTAGCGCCAGCATCATTGCCGTCTGACCATCCGTATTCGTAGTTTCCAAGTCCGTCTAGTTCTGGGTGTGCAGTTGTCATTACCGCGCCTTTCCGGCTGTTAGTGGTTGCTTTACTTCTTTACTATTTAACTTTGAGTTCAAATTTGGAATATAGGTCGTGCAGACTCCGTCACCATGAGCAATCGTTGCCAGGCGTTGGACGTGGGTTCCCAACAATTTAGAGAAGGCTTCTGTTTCGGTTTCGCATAACTGTGGAAACTCTGCAGCCACGTGTGCAATTGGGCAGTGATGTTGACAAAGTTCTTCACCATTACCGCGCGGGCCAACTGAGGCGGCATAACCTTGTTCGCTTAGAAAAATCGCTAGTGACTCTAATTTGTTTGAACTCTTAGCAAGCACACTCGCTGCTTTTCGTTCGATGTCATCAGCACGAGACTGTGCGAAGGCGCTAACGAGATGCTCCCCCGATTGGGCAGACATAAATTTCAAAGCAGCTACCGCTAAGTCATCATAGGAATGTTCAAACTTTTCTCGCCCTGAATCAGTCATCACAAAGACTTTCGAGGGACGCCCACGACCGCGGGTTGAAGAAATTCGTGGTTCGCGCGCTTCCAGAATTGAATCTGCAACCAAGATATCTAGGTGTCGGCGAATGCCGGCGGAAGTCAGCCCCAGACGCTCGCTTAGCGCGGCAGCAGTTGATGGCCCATTTTCCAGAATTGATCGCGCGACAGCATCGCGAGTGCGCGGATCGTCACTGGATTTAAGGGTTGGCCCTGAACCTATTTTCACAACACTATTGTGTCGTAATTCCCACGCGCTCGCCACTTGGACGCGGCGCGCTAGGACATAGGGTTATGTCATGGCATTTAGGCGGGCGATCTATGGACTACTTCTCTTTCTGCAAGCAGGCCTGATTTTAACCGGCGGTGCGGTTCGATTAACTGGTTCAGGGTTGGGTTGTCCCACTTGGCCAGAATGCACCCCGGGTTCATACACCCCAGTGCCCAATCAAGCCGAAGGCGCACTTCATGCATGGATTGAGTTTGGCAATCGCTTGCTCACCTTTGGTCTTGTAGCAATATCGCTAATCGTTTTAGCACACGTCCTAATTACCAAGCGCCGCGATCTGCGCCTGCTAGCTGCTGGGCAGCTTCTTGGAATTTTAGGTCAAGGAGTTTTGGGTGGAATAACGGTCTTAACTGATTTACATCCGCTGCCCGTTGCTAGCCATCTCTTGCTTTCCATAATTTTAGTAGCGGCTGCAGTATCACTTTATGATCGTCGCGAATCACCGGTTGAGAAAATTAGGCAATCGGACAAGTTGATATCTCTACTTTCGAGATCACATATCGCTCTATCTTTTTTAGTCATTGTTCTTGGAACGTTAGTCACCGGAAGCGGTCCACATGCCGGAGATGCGCAGGCACGTCGTTTTGGATTTGATATTCGAACCGTTGCCATCCTTCACGCTGATGCGGTTATCGCGCTCTTTGGTTTAACACTGGCGCTTGCAGTCGCTCTGCGCACCAACAAGGTTATACTTAGAAAAGTTTACATCTTTACATTAATAGCACTGGCCCAAGGTGCGATCGGTTATATTCAATATTTCACTGGTATTCCAGAAATATTGGTCGCCGCGCATTTGTTGGGAGCAACGTTTGTATGGATCGCAGCGTGGCGTATCCGATTGGTATTCATCACAACTTCTATAAATCATCGTAAACTTAAAGCAGGAGGGCATCCATAATGAGCGCGCTAGAGAATTGGTCTGAAATAGATGATCGCGCAGTTGCGCATGCAAGAGCGCTTGCTATGGATGCGGTACAGAACGCTGGTCATGGCCATCCCGGAACGGCAATGTCGCTGGCACCTGTTGCCTATAATCTTTTTCAGCGCCATCTAGTTCATGATCCAGCCGATCCAAAATGGCTCGGTCGCGACCGGTTCGTACTTTCTTGTGGACATTCATCTTTGACCTTGTACACACAACTCTTCTTCAGTGGATACGGTCTAGAACTTGAAGATTTGAAAGCCTTTCGCACCTGGAACTCTTTAACTCCAGGTCACCCCGAATATGGTCATACTGCAGGCGTGGAAATGACGACTGGTCCACTGGGCGCTGGCGTAGCTACTGCAGTTGGAATGGCGATGGCTGCGCGCTATGAACGTGGCCTACTAGATCCAGATGCTCCCGCACAAAGTTCAATATTTGATCATGCAATCTGGGTGATTTGTTCGGATGGCGATTTGCAAGAAGGTGTTAGTGCGGAGGCATCATCACTTGCCGGAACACAACAACTTGGCAATTTAAAGATGATTTACGATGACAATCGAATCTCCATTGAGGGAGATACTCATATGGCTTTCACTGAAGATGTGTCCGCGCGATATCGCGCATACGGTTGGAATGTAATTGATGTTGCTGCGGCAAAGGATGGCAGCGTTGATCTAAAGGCACTTGATGCGGCGATGATTTCAGCAAAGGCCGAAAACGATAAGCCAACCTTGATACGTATGAATTCCGTGATTGCTTGGCCCGCACCAAAGGCACGCAATACCGCCGAATCTCATGGCTCAGCCCTGGGCGCAGAAGAAATCGCTGCAACCAAAGAATTACTTGGGCTAGATCCAACTGAGCACTTTGCGATGCCCACAGATATTTTGCAGCATGTGCGAGCGGTTAAAGATCGTGGCGCAGCAGCGCACAAAGATTGGAATGAAAAGTTTGATATCTGGCAGAAAAACAATTCAGAGCGCTCCGAACTTTTACAACGTTTGGTGAAAGCAGAGTTACCAAATGGTTGGGATGCCAACCTTCCCGAATTTCCAGCAGGTAAAGATGTCGCAACCCGTAAAGCATCTGGTGAGATGATTTCAGCCATTGCCAAAGTACTTCCAGAATTCTGGGGCGGCTCAGCAGATTTAGCAGGGAGTAATAACACTGCCATCAATAGCGCTGGGTCATTCTTGCCAGCGTCAAGTCAGATGGCTGGAGCAAATCCATACGGTCGAATGATTCACTTCGGAATTCGCGAACATGCGATGGGGTCAATTCTTAACGGTATAGCGCTGCATGGTTTATCGCGATCATTTGGCGGAACCTTCGCGGTATTTAGCGATTACATGCGCCCTGCTGTTCGCTTGGCAGCGATTATGGATCTACCAAGCATTTTCATTTGGAGCCACGATTCAATTGGTTTAGGTGAAGATGGACCAACGCATCAACCAGTTGAACATTTGGCGGCGCTGCGCGCTATTCCTAACTTTGCTGTTGTGCGTCCTGGCGATGCCAATGAAGTTCGCCAAGCGTGGAAATCAATCTTGCGCCGTAGAAAACCTGCTGGCCTTTTGCTCTCTCGCCAGAATTTGCCAGTTGTAGATCGAACAACTCATGGCTCTGCAGATTTGGTAGATAAAGGCGCCTATATTCTTAAAGAGGCAGATGGCATAGCCGATGTTGTATTAATCGCAACCGGTTCTGAAGTTTGCATTGCCTTATCGGTGCAAGAGTTGCTTGCAAGTAAATCAATTCGCGCCCGCGTCGTAAGCGCACCTTGTCTGGAATGGTTTGCCGAGCAAACTCCTGCTTACAGGGAAAGCGTTCTTCCCAAAGGTGCTCGATTAAAGGTCAGCATCGAAGCTGGAATTGCTCAAGGCTGGCGCGAATACATCGGAGATTCAGGAGTTGCTATTTCACTTGAACACTATGGCGCATCCGCATCAGCGTCAAAACTTTTCTCTGAATTTGGATTCGGTGCAGATGTAATCACTGGCAAAATCGAAGCTGCTCTGCGCTAATGATCAAAGTAAGTGGCCCATCTGTGCCAAAGGTAGATCGCAGCGATGCTAGATACGCGTTACTAGAGAAGACAAATCTGCGAATTGCAGCTAAAGACTCAACGACTTGGGGATCTGCTGCCGCCGCAGAAGCCGCCGTTCGTTTGAACTGGGTTGACTTAGATGAGACATCACGACACCTGCTCCCAGTACTCGATGCCATCGCAGCAAAATTCCGAGATCGCACAGAGTTAGTTCTCTGCGGAATGGGCGGCTCTTCACTAGCACCGGAAGTTATTGCTAAGACATATGGCAAAAAGATTTTCATTCTTGATTCAACTGATCCTGATTATCTGGCGCATGCCATCACCGGCTCACCCGCGAACCTTTTAGTTTTAGTTAGCTCAAAGTCGGGGTCAACAATTGAAACTGCATCACAGCGTGCTTTCTTTGAAGATCATCTTCTCAAAGCCGGTCTAGATCCTATTGATCACATGCTCTTCGTTACCGATCCTGGTTCTCCTCTTGATCTACAAACGCGCGCCGCTGGGTTCACGGTTATTAACGCTGACCCAAAGGTGGGCGGGCGCTTTAGCGCGCTAACCGCTTTTGGTTTAACCCCTGCAACGCTAATGGGAGTTGATGCATCCGTATTACTTGATCAAGCCGCCGATGCAAGAAAGCAAATCGTTACTGAACCACAATTTATTTTGGATGTTGCGTATCTAATCATCACCCAAGCGGATCAGTTCCTTGGTTTTACAGATTCTGGATCAAAATATCCAGGGTTATCTGATTGGATCGAACAGTTAATCGCCGAATCAACCGGCAAGCAAGAAGTTGGCCGCTTGCCAATTGCGACCGAAGGCTTTAGCCAAGCACAAAGTGGTGGAGCCTTCTCTCTCTCATTTGCACCAGGTGCGCAATTAGTCGTTGAAGCCGAACTTGGAGAACATTTTCTCTTCTGGGAATGGGTTACCGCGCTAATTGGAGCAGTGCTAGAAATCGATCCCTTTAATCAACCAAATGTTACGGAAGCAAAAGAGGCAACTTCCTCGATCTTGAGTGAATGGTCGAATAAATTACCTGAATTGATTGCACCCTCAGTTGATGATGATGTAGAAATATTTGGTGATGGAAATACTCTCGTTGCAGCTTTGAAGAACTTAATTGCCACAACCGATGCGCAGGGCTATATCGCGATAATGGCTTACTTAGATCGCCGCGATGATGCTGCTATTTCAAAACTTCGCGCAATCTTGTCGGATTAATCTGGACGTCCGGTTAGCTTTGGATGGGGACCACGTTTCTTGCATTCCACCGGACAATTCCATAAAGGTGGACAGCAGAACGGTTCCTTCTTACAGATCACCGGAGAATGTAAAACTAATTTTGAGATACCCGGCCAAGACTTCGATTTCAAAACTCTACTGATGGCACAAGCGCTAGGTGATGCGCGCGCTCTTTCGACAAGAAAATACCCGCTGCTTCGATTGCATCTATCTAATCGAATTGCGGGTATTGACCAAATACTAGCTGCAGCCCAAAGGCTTTAATTACTCGTCATCTCCGCGAAGCTTGCGAAGCGCATCTTCGAGAATCTTGGCACCTTCAGTATCGGTGCGACGCTCTTTTACATAAGCAAGGTGTGTCTTGTAAGGAATGTTTACAACAGCCTTAGGCGGATTGTTGCGATCGCGACCAGCAGGCAAGCCGCACTTCGGACAATCCCACTCAGCAGGAATGACAACAGTTTCTTCAACCGCAAAAGATGGTCGAACTTCGTGTCCATTACCGCACCAGTAAGAAACCGTGGCGCGCTCGATCTGATCTCCGCGCTCGGCCTCGCCCATTGGGCCGGCGCCAACACGACTTCCGCGAATTGCACTTGCCATTGATTAACCCTTCAATACAAGACTAAGTGCGACAACGCCGCCGAACCAGATTCCACCAACAACAATGGTGATGCGATCAAGATTCTTCTCTACAACAGATGACCCACCGTAGTTAGATGAGATGCCACCACCGAAAAGATCAGATAAACCTGAACCTTTACCTTTGTGAAGCAGTACAAGCAAGATCATCAAGATGCTAGTGATGATTAACAAGATAGAGAGTGCTAAAGCCACGATGTAAAACTCCTAAAGTTGTGGATGGAGATAGGGGGAAAGGATACTAGATCGAGAGTAGGGGCTAGCCGTTTTCTGCCGCGTAGAACTTGGAGATCTTGGCCAATTCTTCAGGATCTAGGCTCGCTCCCCCAATTAGGGCGCCATCGACATCGGCCTGCTTCATGATTTCAACCACGTTAGATGACTTTACAGAACCGCCGTACAAGATTCTCATCCCAGAGGCTATCTCGGCTGAGCCAATTGATTGAACTTCTTCGCGAATTGCAGCACATACTTCTTGCGCATCTTCTGGCGTTGCAGTCTTGCCAGTTCCGATCGCCCAGACAGGTTCGTAGGCGATAACGATTTTTTTGAGTTCAGGTTTAGTAAAACCTTCAAGGCCAGCACGCACTTGGCGGATAACGTGTGAAACATGAGCTCCAGATTCACGGATCGATAACTCTTCGCCAACACAGAAAATTGGTGTCAACTCATTGGCAAGCGCAGCTTTAATTTTACGGTTTACCAATGCATCATCTTCTTTATGTATCGCACGTCGTTCCGAGTGGCCGATCACTACAAAAGTACATCCCAACTTTGCGAGCATGTGGCCAGAGATATCTCCTGTAAATGCCCCACTTGCCTCAGGCGAAATATCTTGTGCCCCGTACTGAAGACGTAGTCGATCGCCGTCGACAAGCGTTTGAATGGAACGGATATCTGTAAATGGTGGAATGATTGCAACGTCTACGGCGTCATAGTCTTTATCATCTAGTGAGTAGACCAGTTTCTGCGCAACTGCAATTGCCTCAAGGTGATTGAGGTTCATCTTCCAGTTACCTGCCATTAGCGGTTTACGCATAATCTGCTCCTTTTAATTTGTACTGATTAATTTTAAAGATCAAGGGCGGTTAAGCCAGGAAGTTCTTTGCCTTCTAAGTATTCCAGCGATGCCCCGCCGCCAGTTGAGATGTAACCGAATTGGATATCGCTAAATCCTAGCGCCCGAACAGCGGCCGCTGAATCTCCACCACCGACGACCGAAATACCTGCGACTTCGGTGAGTGCCTGAGCCACTGTTTTTGTGCCCTTTGAAAATGCAGTAAATTCGAAAACGCCCATAGGACCATTCCAAAATACTGTCTTGCAACTCTTAATCGCTTCTGCAAAAGCTGCTGCAGAATCTGGACCAATATCAAGGCCCATTTGATCTGCTGGAATAGCATCTGATGCAACTAAGGTGGGAGGTGAATCTGCAGCGAATTTCGGAGCGATAAGAATATCTGTCGGTAAAACAAGTTTTACTCCGGCATCAGATGCCTGCTTGATCAATCCTTTAACAGTTTCAACTAGATCTGTCTCAACGAGTGATGTCCCGATCTCTTTACCTTGCGCGGCGAGAAAGGTAAAGACCATTCCCCCACCAATCGCCATCACATCAACTTTTCCTAGAAGATTTGAGATAACGCCAATCTTGTCAGAGACTTTCGCTCCCCCAAGAACAACACCATAAGGACGCTCTGGGTTCTGAGTTAATTTCTTTAGGACTTCAACTTCAGCTGCAACCAAGGTTCCTGCCACATGTGGAAGAAGTTTTGGGAGATCGAACACTGAAGCATGCTTACGGTGTACTGCGCCAAACCCATCACCAACGTAAAGATCGGCTAACTGGGCTAACTCTTTAGCCAGCGATGATCGCTCGGATTCTTCCTTTGAAGTCTCTGCCGCTTCGAAGCGAATATTTTCTAGCAACAAAATTTGACCAGATTGCAGAGCCTTCGCTTTAGCGCTCACATCGGCGCCAGTAACAGCACCAGCAAAAATGACTTCTGTTCCAAGAAGTTCTGCTAATCGCAACGCAACCGGAGCAAGGGAAAGTTCTGGCTTGACTTCCCCTTTTGGTCGTCCAAGATGCGCCGCAATCACAATGCTGGCGCCATTTGCAAGGAGTGTTTTGATAGTCGGCAGCGAGGCGCGGATGCGTCCATCATCTGTGATTGCACCATCTTTTAACGGCACATTTAAATCACAGCGAAGGAATACTCGCTTGCCGGCTACATCAAAATTTTGCAGCGTATTTGTAGCGGAGTTAGACATTTAAATTAGAGAGACTTTCCGACAAGGCCGACTAAGTCGACTAGGCGGTTTGAGTATCCCCATTCGTTGTCATACCAACCGACGACCTTTACCTGGTTTCCGATTACCTTGG
>Ga0164295_10001539_pt1 | contig 19164 bp, 17 predicted proteins | sample GEODES006metaG_FD_111798 | JGI IMG/M metagenome (GOLD analysis project Ga0164295, IMG submission 111798) | Oligotrophic lake water microbial communities from Sparkling Lake, Wisconsin, USA - GEODES006 metaG | ecosystem: Environmental > Aquatic > Freshwater > Lake | place: USA: Sparkling Lake... | reverse complement strand
ACCCGCACTAACGGTGCTACATAGAGGCAAAGAATCTGTTTCTAGCACCTGTACTAACCGTTTAAACAAGCCCTAATGGTTCTGCATTACATAGCGGAAACGGAAATACGTTAATAAAAAGACGACCGCACAATAAAAACTCAAACTACGGCCCAGCACCTGAGTGATATAGTAGTAACTTTCGATTGATACCACGTCCTACCCCCCATTCATCTCGTTACTGACTACCTTTAATGCCTTTTTATGCAGTTGATAGTGCTTGTATTATAATTAAACGTCATTATTTCGACGCCGGATTCCAAAATTCCTTCTTTTGAATTTCAGCTTGACCTTATCTACGGCTACGGTCATTTTTAAATTTTTTCCGAATGAGATTGCCATTGGTGATGTTTTGCATGATATCTTTTTCTCTACCTTCGCCTTCCCGGGTAGTTATTGTTACTCTTTTATCCATTATTAATACGGATCGATCCATACTCTGTGTGGGTAAGGGTGGATCCGCAAGAGTAAATTTACAATGATTTATTGTTGCTACGTTATCATTTCCTTAGCGGTCCATTCGCTAAACAAACAATCATTTATCATTTCAATTTCTTCATCTCGGCAAGATAAAAGACCGTACCTTCCGATTTTGATAATATTTTGTTTTCCGGGATTCTCTGTTCAACTCCATTATAATTTACCGGGAGAAAAGTGGTATATTTTTGGTCATTCAGATAAATTTCGATTTTCAAAGTGCAAAGCAAACCACCCTTTGTTTTTTCACATCCAGTTACCTTGACTTTATCAAATTCACCTTCCGGTACACAACTAGACATTTGAATTGCGGCCAAAATATCTGGTGACACTTCGCCGCTCGTTAAAGCCTCTAATTGTGATAGATAATTCCCAACCTTATCCTCAACATTTCGCATATGAGTATAAAAATTTGATCCTCATTTTCAATGAAAGACGACTTTCACAATCATCTTTGAAGAGATCCACTCTGCCTAGGACCATATTTTCAAAGAAATATTGAATCAGAGTGATCGGGAATAAATTAGAACCATTATATATTCACTCCTGATACACAAATGGTTGCAGACAGAGCAATTTGAGATCTTCGGTGAGGACCTCAACCGTTTGGGAAATTTTCCAATCCCAAAAATGAGGTCTCCCAACGTCTCCCATTCCCAAATTGGATGATGGTGCAGTAGAGAGTCATGGTATAATAGTGTTTTTACCCAGATATTAGTTTCTAGCTAGACAAATAATTATTGAAAGAAAAAATTTACTAAATTCATACCTATTAACTAGATACATCTTGTCCAGGCATATTAATTTGTTTTTGTACATTTTGAAATTTTGGTGACGTCCTTTTTTGGTTTTTTAAAAAGCATTTTATATAACAAAAATTGTCTTGCCAATTTTTAACTGTGATTAAATCCTGAAGCCATGTTCTCATTGTGCTTCGTGATTGCAAGGAAAAGTCGGTTTTGGTTCTGGATAGTTAAGTCAAACCACTCCTCCACGGTGGTGGCCGGTGGACTAACTTTTCTTAGCATTGATCGGCTGTCATTGACGATAACCCCCCAGCTAATCGACTGATCACACTGACCACATTACTCGATGAAGTCATAGATGAGTAATTTGGGCTTTTCGCTGTTAGGTTGATGGGTTGTGGAAGAGTCTTGTGGAGTGGTGCTTCCAGTGCTTGATCCAATTAATTTCGGATCAGGGTGGATCCGGATCCGGAACACTGGTTTTCAGATCCTATATTATTTCTTTCTATAATTTTTGAAATATTCAGACCAAAGACAGGGATTTTCTAAAGCGATACCTACAATACCTGAGGTACCGGTACCGGTACTAGGTACCAGTATTTCCTGAGTTAGTCATTACTGTAGGAACATGGAATGGTCAATGTTACTCCCCGTCCCTGCTTTCTGGGTAGTGGAGACATGAAATGTCTCCAATCTTTTGCTGTCCCAATCATGAATACAAAAACTACGGTGTTTCTTCGGATCCAGAGCCGCATTGATCCGCATTAAAATGGCACCCTAGATGTGTATCCGGATCTGCATTAGAAATGCGAATTTCTGATTCGGATCAGGCAGCAATAAAATAGCAAAAAAATAATAATGTTGAATATTTGTTGTAGAATTTCTGTAGCCTATTTTGTGGGAACTTAACAGGTTTTAATTTTGTATCACCTCTTTGGCATTTTCAATAAAAAAAACCGGAAAAAGGCGGGAAAAGTTTCAAATACTCGAACTTTTTTAATATTAAAGTTTTTATTTCTTTTGTTGCGCACAAACTTTTTATCAAGATCCAAAATCCGGATCCAGATCTGCAGTGAGATAAAACTCTGGAAAAAATTAAGAAATTTTTTAATTGGACGGGGTAGGAATCAATATCAATCAATGCGTAACACTATGGGACCAAGGCGCTGGACATCCATTTTACGTCTATGTAATATGGCAGTTAAATTCTAAAAAGCATATTTTCGTTTCCGCTGGTGCACGGAATCCTCGTGCGATTGCACTACTGGTGCATGAAATCCTCGCGCACGGACTCCTTTTGTGTTGTTGGTGTTTGGTGACCTTCTCCTAAGGGCGCACTGAACAAAAAAAGGTGAAAAAGGACGAGCGCACTGAACAATTCCGTGCGCTGCTCCTAATTTTTTAATAACCGCCTAATGGTTGACATGTACCAGAGCGGAAAAAGGAAATATGCTGATAACAAAAAAATGGCACAATTAATGTGCAAAATACGGTAATGTCCAGCGCCACGGTCCCATACCATTTCCTGTCGATTGAGTCTACTCTCCACCCCTAATTCGTTTGGCCAGACACTCCCTTTAAGTCTGACAGACCTGGAAGTAACCGTCTCAGAATCTGATGAAATTTGGCATACTTGCTGGTGCATATGCGAAGATGCAATAACCAAAATTTAGGTCTCTCTAACCTCCCATTAAGGAATTAGTACAAAAATACTTTTTTTCTTTAGATGGCTGTAACTTTTTTGTTCATCATTAATTTCAAGAAATTCTAACTCAGATCAAAAGAAAATGGACAACAATTTATTTGAACATATTTCAGATGATCCTTTATTATTTATTATTTAAGCTCAAGGATCCGAATCTGAAAGTTTTAATTTCTGATCTGTATCCTCCTCTTTTTCACACCAAACTAAGTTGTATCTTTTAGAAATGTAGTAAAAAGTGAGTAAATTTATCATATTTACAAACACAAAAATTGAATACTTTTGAAAGTTTAAGATTGAAATGCAGTTGTGTCTTCATGTTAACCAAACTTGACAACCTTTTTTTCCACCATCTCAAGTTTACATAATGATCCGGATCTGGGTAAAAAAATTCCGGATTTAAAATTTTATGATCAGGATCCATTATAAAAAAATTTGGGATCATGAACACTGGTTTCCAGTTCCAGAGGTAGGTACGGTACCGAAGTGAAAATGTTGCAAAAAGAAGAAGATAATTATTTTTTCAATTTAATTTCTACAAATTTTTGCCAGCATTAATTTAAAATCACGAAATTTTCACGAAAGAAATTAATTTTCTTCATGCTAACATTTGTGCGAAATATGAAATATTACATTTTTCCGATAAAAACAGAAGGTAGCATTTTGTAATATCGCGAGGAGTAGGCCAAAACTTCTGATTCTTTTTAATCAATTTGGATACTTGTTGCTCCTCATTCAAATTAGATAGCTATATATATATATATATATATATATATATATATATATACTGTACACCCCTGTAGCACTTCTAAAATTTTATTTATGTGCAGGGATTCCTATGGAAATTTTCTGTCACGCCTGGAGACCGTTTATGGAGTTTCACAGCATGGTGTTCAAGAAATGATGATAAAGCTATCGAAGAGCGTTCTCTCGCACTGCATGGCTAGCGTCACAGACCACTTGAGTAAGTAAATTAGGTATTTAATAATAGAAATACAACATAGCGGGTGGGGGTTGATGAATCCATAGATCTAGCTTCAGACATTTGTTCTTACTAATTTTTAAATTCATTGAAAGGAAAAGTAGAGGCAGATTGTTTGTTCTCTCAAATCATCCCTTAAGATGAATTTATACTATCTAAAAACCTAATAATAATTAGTCTGGGTCAATCAAGAAGGTTATAAGTACCGGTAGTTTTTGCCGCAAGTAAAAACCTTCTGTCCATCGGTAAGATGGTCTTTACTCCTAAAACTGAAAACTGCTCTGTATTTATTTTCCTGTTTGGGCAATGAGACGGTTGTCCTTAAACCAGCCTGAGGCAGAAATCTAAATAAGCAGTATATTTATGTTATAACATTCCAGGATATGTGGATGGAGTGTTTCGTGGCACCAAACAGCTCAGGCTCTGCGAGGGGAGGAGCATCGCCATCATTCTTCGCCGGGAATACCCCAAGATCTTCGCTGCGACGTCTGGTAAGTTGATGGTGTTGCAGATCCCTATCAGGATCCACATTGGTTCTGCATCTTTCGAATTGCTGGATCTAGATCCGGAACCGCACATTGCATGCGGATCCCGATCTAGGTGTGGAAATTGTGTCATATTTTGTAAAAACATTTCCTAAAAATCTTACAGCTAATTTTGGAAAAGAACACTGTTTGAAGCAGTGTTGCGGATCAGGATTCATTGAATCCGGATCCGGATCCAGCAAATTTAGTGAATCCGGATCCAGGTCCGGATCCAGATCTGGATCCAGGTCTTAAAGAGCTGTTTGAAAATAAGGTTCTATAAAATATAATATAAATGGCCTTTTTAAAATTTTGTATATTTTTTTTTTTAATTTTAAAATTTTTTTCTTATCACTTTCTTGCCCCTGGATCCGTATCTGGATCCAAGAACCTGATTGAATCCGGATCCAATCTGGATCCGGATCCGCAACACTGGTTTGGAGATAAATTAAGCCAAATTAATAAGTTTGGCGTTATTAGGTACTAATTCAAGCGATCACAAAATAAGACCCTCATGAGGTGTACCGAATATTTTCATTTTTGGCCTCGTATTTGCGGAGATATTCCTATTGGAAAATGGACTCCCCAGCATAGTTTACAAGTCGAAAGTACCGTGTTGTTTACTGCAGAGAGTAGAAACACCCCGACTCCCCGTATTGTTTACTAAGCGGAGTTGTCAGAAATAACCTTTTTTTCACAAAAGCATGACTTAACTTTGAAAATTTGCAGATTAAAATTTAATCGAGCTATTTCAAAAAAATTTCAGAAAAAACATGCAGTAAAGTACCTAATCTATACTGTACACTACAGTATACGTCATTAAAATTGCATCACCTTAAAAAATATTGAAGTTTTTTGAGAGGGCGCCACAGGAAGTCCCATAGACTTATCCAATTAATTTTTTACACACAGCTCTAGTAAATGACATGTATTTTGACCAACAAACATAAAAATAACCTTTTCTGTCCCATATTGGGTGCGGTAATTTTTTCTACGGGAGGTATAAAACGACCTTTTTAAAATTTCAATAAATTTTTAATAACACCTTAGAACAAATTTTTACAGGTGTCTTTATCTTATGAAAAAATTTTGTTACTTATATGGGGAATATCCATACAAAATCAAAAGTTATGTTTTAAGAGTCCCTTCTGGCCAAAAAAGCACCTGAAAGTTGAAAAAATGTCATTAAGATGCCTGTTTTGAGGGGGTAAGGTGGAGAAAAGAGTCAAAATCAGCCAAAATCACTGTTTTATGTCTACTTTAATCGTTTTTTATTTGCTCAACTAACCTATAAACATGGGCAAATGTAAATAAAATCTTCAAACAGAACCTGTAAAAAATTTGTTCCCTTCCTTTAATTTACAATTTTGTAAAATGTAAAAAATACCTTTTTTCCTCAGGGGAAAAATCAGTGTGCCCAATGGGGCCCATAAAGGGTTCCTCCTATATTTTTGGGTCAAACTGCTTGTGATATATTAGACCTATGTGAAAAATTTATTAGAAAAGTCTAAAGTCCTGCCTATAGCAAGCTCTCAAACATCGGCCAATTTTTTTATGGTGATGAAATTTTTATGACATATACATTACTGTATACACTTACATAGCTGTAATACTTTCATTTTAAATACGTTATATTCGTTACACAAAAATCGGCAAAATTCAATAAAATTGGCGACTCCCTGTATTGTTTACTACGGGGAGTCGCACATCAAATATACCACATACTGCGGGGAGTCGTTGCTCTCAGGGTTGTTTAATACGTAGAATCAAAACTACCTGTGTCGCTTACTATGGAGTAGGGATGGCAAACCTCTTTCTTCGACTTTCTTCGTCTTTTGCTTGTGTTTCAGTTAAACTTGACTGAGAAAGGAAAAATGAAACAGTCATCGCTCACATCGTGGGTTTGGTTAATTTTAAAGGGTTGAGAATTGTTTTCTTATTGAAGTTTAAGCAAAAAACGAAGAAAGACGAACCCCAAAAGACGAAGAATGGCCTTCGTCTTTCTTCGTCTTTTGGGGTTCGTCTTTCTTCGTTTTTGCTCATACTTCAATATAAAAAAACAATTCCCGGCCCTTCAAAATGGTCCCCTCCCACAACGTGAGCGAAGAATGATTCCCTCTTCCTCCCTATAACAAGTTTAACTAGAATACAAGCAAAAGACGAAGAAAGTCGAAGAAAGAGGTTTGCCATTACTACTATGGAGAGTCACTATTATTTCCCCGGGAGTTGATCATGAAAATTTAGAAGACTTCCCTGGCCTTTAAAGAGAGAATCTTGCAAAAACTCATCTAAAGGTGTATAGTACTTAAAAAAAAAAAAATTTGAATGATTAAACCTCTAGGGTTGTTACGGCTTTAGTTTGTGGTCCCTAAGATGTCTTATTGGGTATAAAAAAAACTTTAAAAATCGGGTTCGCTGGACTGTCCCTTTAAGTATGGTGTCCAGACTAATTCAGACTAGTTCAACCATATTTATGAGAGGAACACTGTTTTATGTGAGATTATGCTCGAATAATAAGTATGGCATTCAGGTGCTTACCCATGGAGGCGGCAAAACATTATTTTTGAAAAATCACATAAATACTGGAAAATTATCCCTGGATCCGCATTGATTTTGGAACACCGTCTTTAGATCCGGTTCCGGATCCACAGAAAAAAAAATGTGGATCCGCAGCCCTGGTTGCAGGGTATTGAAACACAATTTTGCAAACCACTAAGTCTTACTTATGTCTGAAAAATCTTTACTGCTAATTGTCGACCTTTTTATCTGTGTATAGTGTAGACATTTTTTTCCTTCAATTTTTTCTTTTTTTTATAGCGGCTGACGATCGGCTACCCCATCAGATTCGCGTCAACTGCCACCGAGGAGGAGCTGGCGAAGGAGCTCACTGAAGCTACCTTGGAAACGGAAGATATGCACAGGATCCTTCATTGCAAAATTCTGTAAGTTTAAATTGCTGTTACAGAAATACTGTAGATTGACGGTACCTGATGATTTGTTACATTGTTTCGGATCCGGATCCACACGGATCCTAAATAAAATGGCCTCCCTGGATCCGGATCCGCATTAGAGATGCGGATTCCGGATCCTGATCCAGCAGTTGTGAAATCACTAAGAATTCAAGATCAATTAATATTTTTTCTATAAAAATTCTTTGTAAGACTTTACAGGATACCGGTATAAAATTTTTCCTTAACTCATTGATATTATTACTCAAAAAACGCCACAAATTTTAGGTAAACTGAGAAGAGAAATTTTACATTTTCTATTTATTTTTATTTTAGAGTTTTAAAAACTTGCTTGCGGATCCAAAATCCAGAATCCGGATCCGCATCTAGATCCGGATCCGTATTAAGACTTATGCGTATCTGAAACACTGATTTGTTTTTTATCCGTGTTTGGATTAGGAATCTGGCTTCGGAATTTTCTTTGCTTCAATTGGTTGACCCAGTTTTCTTGCTTACTTTCAGAGGGCTGCAGGATTGGCAATTTTAACTTCAAATCAGTGCTGCGTATCTTAGATGTGGTGCTTTTTTACCCCTGGATGTGGGATCTGTGATGGGGAAAATGCGGATCTGGATCCGACCATTATTTCGGAGAGCTTATGGATATTTTTGTGATGAACATTACTTGCCCAGATACTTTAATTGTGATGTACCGTATACTAGAGAAGGTAATTAAAAGGTGTCAAATTTGGTTACTATGAACACACAAAATGGTTAAAATCTTCAACTTTATAGATGTTTCAATTATTGTTTTAATTCATTTATTCGGATCCGTGATCCGGGATGGTTAAAAATGCGGATCTGGATCCAGGATGGGGAATTTACGGTTCAGCATCATTGCTTTAAATATAAATATTTATTTTCTCTTTATTCCTAGGAACTGTACAACGGCGTTAAAAGAGTGCGTTCCTATCCTGGCGACCTACGAGGCTTTGAAAAGCCAATTTGACTGGCTCAGTGACGGTGGCGTTTCCAAGTTGGTCGATCAGAACCTGCCCATTGAGCTTGGGAGAATGGAGATGTATGTGAGGTAAGCCAATGCTTTATAAGAAGTTATATCCTCTGTTGTCAGGCACCGCGCTGGGGTTCTACTACTGTGCCTCAATGTATCTTTAATGTTCCGAAGCCTGCCTGAATCTACTTATGGTACCTTCACCTTTTATTATGTACTGGTACGGTACCGGTGCCATGCTTGGGTACCGGTACTACCACTGTACCGTACTTGCATTTATTTTTATTGTACTGAGGTATGCTTGAAGCTACCTGCGGTACCTTCACCTTTTATTATGTACCCGGTACTGTACCGCGCTTGGGTCTACCACTGTGCCTGCATGAACTATTAATGTTCTGAGGCATGCCTGAATCTACCTACGGTACCGGTACCCTTACCTAATTATCTCTGTGCCTGCTCGTTTTTTAAAGCTCAGAGGCATGCCTGATTGAAGCTACTGTACCTTCGTCAGGGTTTCGGATCTGTTCTGTTTATTACAGATCCGGATCCGAATCTAGTCGTTAAAAATGAATACCGTACGGTACGGATCCTGACCTGTGGTGAGGGCTTTAAACAGGACGAGGTGTAGGAGGTGTGGTAGGTGTATGTAGGTCCTTTCTCGTCTCTCATTGGATAATTTCAATCCGTCAGCCAATAGGAGGTCATAAAACACTGAGTCCAAACATCCATAGCTGGGCACAAAATGGTTAATTTGTTAAAAGTTACCATTATTTGTTAACAGTTACCGTTAATTCATAAATAACGACCACTTTTTGGAAAATACAAGTAACGAGGTAACTGTTAACGGCTGGTTTTTGTCGGAGTTAAGCATAATTAACGCATTAAAATATGAGGTTGGCCGTTAATAAATTACTTTACTTTACTTTAAATTAAGTCTGATAGAACACTTAGATCTGTATCTGCATTTTAAATTTAGATCCGGATCGGATACAGTAACTCAGCGAATACGGATCCGGATCTGCAACCCTGACCTTCACTTTTGTTTTATGTTCGGTACCGGTACTGGGCCTATCGTTCCAGATTCAGATTATTTCCAGATCCGGATTTTTTCGAGATCGGAATTCTTTCTTGATCTGGATTCTTTCCGTATCCGGATTTTTTTCCATATTCTGATTCTTTCCGACAGAGCTGTGGATCCGGATCCGGATCCGGATTGGATCCGGATTCAACGGGTCCCTGTATCCGGATCCGGATCCGGATTCGCAATCTGGATCCGGATCCGGATCCAGCAGCTGAAAAACTGACCACAAATTTAAACATCTTGAATATTTTATGAATTTCTTTAAAATTTGTTTGAAATCTTTTCAAATTTTTTCATCTGTTTTAAAGGAATTCCTTCATAATGAAACGAAACATGATATAAATTGGAAAATAAAAAAAAAAATTTAAAAAAAATTATGTTTGTGTCATAAAATAGCCTGGATCCGGATGCGGATCCGGATCCGGATTCACTTAAAAAGCTGGATCCGGATCCGGATTCAATTAATCCGGATCCACAGCTCTGCTTTCCGAATATAAGGATTAAATATTTATTTTAAAAAACACCTTAAAATGTTTGATTTTGACTCTTATCCGAAAATGGATTCAGATCCAGACCTGGGTACAGACTTTGATGTTTTCGTATGGGACACACTAGTGAAGGGGTAATTCTTCCTTAAGTCTTAGAGACATGGAAGTGACTGTCTCAGAATCCGATGAATTTTTGCATACTTGCTTTTGCATATGAGAAGGTGATATAACTAAAAGGTAAATTTTAGGTCTCTCTGTGACCTCCCGCCAAAGAGTTACTTTGCCACAAAATTTTTGTCTCCAGGCCATACCTCTGTTCTTTAAATGACTGTTACTTTTTTGTTTATCACTATTTTTTACAAAATTCAAAAATTCTTTAATAAAAAGGACAGAACAAAACGCTATCTTATTTCATATGATCTCATAAAATTTTTATATCCACCGGAAAAATTTATTTCAAATATTTGACCTCAGTTTTCTCAAAACTGTTTGCCAAAATTTGTTTCTTACATATTAATTTTAAATTTGCAAATATATCTCGGCAAAGCTGGGCAATGTTACTCTTATAAGCATTGCAGCAATAAAGAATGATGTTAAGGCGTTGAAATTTAACAAATTAAGTAAAAATATTGATGCCGACAGTTGTGAGAGAATACATTTTTCAGGTGGAAATGATAACTTTATGGGAGCATCATTCATGTTGGAATTTTGTTAAAACTAATGATGAAACAAATGTCACAGTCAATTAAAGAAAAGAGGTAAGGCCTCAAGACAGAAATTTTGTGACCATGATGCTCCTTGACAGAAGGTAAGAGAGACCTAACATTTTGGTTATTGCAGCTTTTATGCCAAATTTCATTGGATTTTGAGACAGTCACTTCAAGGTCTGTAAGAGTTAAGGAAGAATGAACCATGATTTGTACACTTTTTTGTCATTGTAGTACCGGGTAAATGATCTTGACTTGAAAAAAACTAACAAATTTTAGGTAAAATAAATTGCGTTTTTTATAGACAATTTGAATAAAGTCATAACTATAATTTTGCGTATTTTTTTTAGCTTTAAATCAGTTCTTGATTCGTTTCGGATCTTGACCTGGACCCGGAATGATAATTCCAGATCCGGCCATAAGTTAGGGATCTGACCGGCTCCAGATCTGGATTCGAATCCACAACACTTCAACTTGCCGTTATTTTTTTCAGTTTTACAAACGCTTCTTTGCATGAATCTACGGTACCGAATGAACATTTAAATGTACAAACTAGGTTGACTTGATTCCAGTGTCTCGGAGCCGTAAAGATTATGTCCATGTCTGAATCCAACTTTACAGATAATTCCGGATCTGGATCTATTCCTGGATCCGGGTCCAAATCAAATTTTTTCAAGAACACCGAGAAAAAAAAATTACACAACATTCAGAAGTGGTTAGAATGGGACTGCTGTACTTTTTTGTACAAACTTTTGATGTGACCTAATATATAACCTTTTGCAATTTGTATTATTTTCACCATAAATAAACATTATTATTAGGGGAAAAATTCAGTTTGTAAGCAAAAATCTAATTCCGGATCCTTTCCGGATCCGATATTTGAATTGCGGATCCGGATCCAGACCAGATCCTGCAAATAATTCCTGATACGACCGATCAAGGAAAATCTTTTTCAAATTAATTAAAAAGTAGGTAAGCAAATACCGTACATCATAATATCATACACATACTTGAAAACTTTATGAAGTTGAAGATTTCAACCCATTTCAGTCTTCACATTAACCTAAATTTAAATTTTTTTTCTTTACCGTCTTTAGATAAGGACCTGAATCCGGATCCATATCCAGATCTGGATTTGGATCCTGATCTGAATTCTTTATATTAATGTGCTTATCTTTTTCTCTTTTTTTCAGGAAAGTGGTGTTTAATCTCATTGTGGAGAAGAAGATCTTTCTCCACGGCTTGGAAACCCTCCAGCAGGCTGTCTCTAGCTTGCTCCATGTGTGTTTTTTCGCCAACTTGCAGTAGCCAAATGCGTCGGGACTTCTCTGCACGTTCATTCAGCGCTGGATTGCTAAACTTGACGAGTACGGGATGACCGCCAAGAGGACAGAAAAGACCAGAGTGCGAGGATGACAAATCCACTAGGTCATATGAGAAAGTATTCACCGAGTAAACTACGAAAGTCTTGCATCTCTGTACGATTGCAGAGAAATAGATTGTGACCTGAGCAAGAATTCTTATAGACACGAGCGTGATCAGGTTTTTTTTTATCTCAAATCAACCTAACATGATAAGGTATTGTAATCTGAAGTTTTATTTTTATTCCGCACAGATTGAGCGGTTACATTATATCTTACACAATTTTGATTATTGCAAGGGAAGTTAAAAAAAGCTGTCTTTGAAGTGCAGATCATATTTGAAAATTAGTCAGTGATAATTATATTCTTAAACCTGAATTATGGATTCAGGTTTTTTGTAAACTTATTGTATCTCCCAGTGTAAAATAAGTTTGATGCGATGTACCGATGGTCTGACCTTGCTTCACTAATAGATTTCATTTATTTCAACAGTGTTGTGGATCCGAACAAACTTTATTCGGATCCGGATCCTAGTTTAAAATGACAAGGATCCAGGTCCGGATTGTAATAAATTTGTTTCCGGATCTGAGCTAATTTTTGAAATTTATTTCAAAAATCAAAATTTTTATCTTTGTATAAATGATATTTTGGGAATTAAGTTCTCTTTCTCAATTGGTGTAAAGTCAGTTTTTATGAACTGACAAACAAGATATAATTTTAAAGCCAAAAATCAAGTTTAACTGCATAAAATTTGCATTCAGATCCTTTCGGCTCCGGATCCGGACCAGATATTCAGATCCGGAACCTGATCCTGCGAAAAAATTGGCTGCTTTTGAACCCGTATCCAAAACGCTGCATCTCAAGCTATAAATAAGTGAAAATCGTTTTTAAATGGAGAGTACCTGTGCCAATTTATTGTTACTTTTGTAAATTTTTTGTCTATGATTGTTATTGATTTTCTGTGACACATAACCAGTGAAATTATGTACCTGAAGAAAGAAAATCAAAATATAAAAGTTACCGGTACTGTTTAAAACATGTTTAATTTATTCTTATTTTTATCACAGTAAGCCCTACCGTTACCTGCCTTCTGCGCATGTTTGCAATTAGTTTATTAAAATGATGGTCTCAATGAGAAATTGCCATTTATACAAGTTTTTATATAATTTTGTTTTGCTCATTGTAATGGGCTTGTCTTGAAAATCTGTCAAGGACGTTGATAACATGGCATATTACTCATGTGATACCATCCTTTTTAAACAAAGATGCAAATAAGTACTGTACCGTAGCTAATTTCTCAAAATCTGTGCAGGCGATCCGTCACAAATCATGCAAATTCTCCAAGGTCAAAAAAATTTCCGGTATCAGTAATGGGGGTGTTCAACGGATAGTCGTATTGATTGGTTTTATCATCGAAATTTTGCGATATCTGTACAGGTGGATCCGTCGGAAAATCGTAGGAAGTTTCCAATATCGTCGAAACTTTCCTATATCGGTAATGGAGAAGCATCGTAAAATTTTTTGAAATTTTTTTTATCGTCGAAATTTTCCGATATCTGTAAAGGTGGATCCGTCGGAAAATGGTAAAAAGTTTTTGACATTGTTGAGAATTTCCGATATTAGAATAGATAATTTGTCGGAAATCGTAGGAACAGTTCGACATCATCAAAAATTTTCAATATTAGGAAAGGTGATCCGTCGGAAAATTGTAGGAACTTTTCGATATGGTCGAAATGTTCCGATATCAGTAATGTTGATGCGTCGGAGACTCGTAGGAAAATCTCTACATTGTCGGAAATTGATCACTACAGCATGAGAGTTGACCGTCGGAAAAAGTAGGAACTTTCCGATGATATCTGAACTTGTAGATATCGACCAGGTGTTTCACCATCATCCCTGTCGGAAACCTTTCCCGTCATATATATATAATTTGGTCCTGCGACATCCGGCCTGGACGACGGAATTTCCCCACAACTCTTCTTACAGTGCATGGTGTACATTTTACATTTGGAAGACATGAGGATAGGTGCTGATTTGGTGGTCATTCAGAGGAGTGCACCTCTGGTGGACATTTTGGGGTTGTCACATTGGGTAAACACATGCGGGAACTGCATTTAGGAAGGTATACTAGGTTCTTACAATTTGAGGACATGCATTGGGTCCACATATGGTAGAGGCTAAGAGTGATCATTTTGTATTGTGTCTATCTGATGACTTTGAGGGGTTATATAATTTTGTGATGATTACATTTAGGACATGAAAGGAACATATAGTGGACATTTTCAATTGTACACATCCAGGGTATAACAATGTATGCATACTTAAATTGGACGTTTTGGTAATCACATATATATTTCGTACATTTAGAATAGTGCATCTGTAGTGGATATTTTGGTATATGTTTATCTACTTTAAATCCAGGGGTCTCATTTTGTGGACATTCACATGAGTACACAAATAGGGAACATTTAATGTGCATGTGGACATCTGGGGGATGCATTCTTATCTTCTCACAGGTGGTGCACTTATAGGTTTGTAACATTCTGTGCTTAATCAGATAGATACACATCCGAGGGACATTTATTTGGATATGGACACATCCAGGAGACATCTGGTATACACTCATACAGGTATACATACATCTATGGAACATGTGTTGTAAAATAAAGGGTATTAACATTTTTTAGACACATTCTAAATGGAGCATTTATTTGGATACACAAAGGGGAGTACATCTAGGGGACATTCAGGTTTCTTCACATTTAGGAAAAGTTCACACAGGTACACAGAGGCCGTATTTTTAAAACAATGTATGGGGCCAGTGTACATTTTACATTTGGAGAACTTGAGGATAGGTGCTCATTTGGTGGTCATTCATCTGGTGGACATTTAGGGGTTGTCACATTGGGTAAACAGGTGTGGGACATTCATTTAGGAATTTATACATCTACGAGACATTTCTTGGGTGTTTTCATACTGGTATTTAACTCAGGGACATCTTGTGTAAAGTAAAGGGTTTTAACATTGTGTACACATTCCGAGAATTTCATATACAGTATTGGGGATACTCAAAGGGGTGTCATTTAGGGAATATTAAGTTTTCTTCACATCTATGAGATGTACATACATGTACACCTTTGGTGAACATTTACTGTTTTTTACATTTTGGTGAACATGCAGATATGTTGACAACTTGTGGACATTTAGAGGTGATTACTGTTGATGGACTGTTGATATGTATATATTTTGCTGATTTGGTGGTCATTCAGAGGAGTGCACCTCTGGTGGACATTTTGGGGTTGTCACATGGGTTAAACTCATGCGGGACATGCATTTAGGAAGGTACACATCTACAAGGCATTTTTTGATAGTTGTCATATAACTGATATAAGTATTTAACTCCTGGACATCTTGAGTCAAGTAAAGGGTTGTCACATTGTGTGCATATTAAGAGAATTTCATATATTGGGATACTCAGAGGGGTATACATTTTGAGGGCATTCATTCTTCTTCACATCTAAGAGAATTTACTACATGTACACTTTTGGTGTACATCAAGAGGTTTTTACATTTGGGGGACCTGCAGATAGGTGGACTTCTGGTGGACATTTAGAGGTGAGTACTGTTGATGGACTGTTTGATATGTGTATATATTGTGGATTATCATGGGTTATTACATCTACAAGACATTTGGTAGTTTTCATACTGGTATATAACTTGGGGACATCTGGTGTAAAGTAAAGGGTTTTCACAATCATTACACCTTCTGAGAGTTGCTTTGTTGGGGATACTTAGAGGGGTGTACATTTGGGGGCATTCAGGTTTATTCACATCTTGCAGAAGTTCATACAGGTATACATGTGGTGTACATTAAGTGTTTTTTACATTGAGTGGCCTGCTAATAATTACATTTTTTTAACATTCACAGAAGTGTATGCATATAGGGGACTTTTCGAATTTGAGAATGCCTGTAATAGTAAGGTATGCCACTTCTGGTGGACCTTTGTAAAGTATACATACATCTGGTGATCATTAGAGTAATGCACATGAGGTGGACATTTACATTTAGTGGGCATGAAGATATGAACACATATGGTGGTCATTCAGAGGAATGCACATCTGGTGGCCATTTAGGGGTCATCACATTAGTCCCACATCTGGTCAAATTCATTTAGGTAAATGTACATCTAGGAGACATTTGGTGGACCTTCATACATGTATTCATCATGGTTAAAATGAAGAGTTTTTAACATTTGGTGCACATTTGATAGTTACATATCAGGTACTCAGAGGGGTTTATAAACATTTTAGGGACATTAAGGTTTTTTTTACATCTAAGAATAATTCATACAAGGTTCTTACATTTTGAGGACATAAACATTGGTAAACATATGGTAGACGCTAAGAGGTGATCACTTGTAGTGATCATTTTGTATTGTGTCTTTCTGATGACTCTGAGGGGTTATAATGTTGTGGGGTTAACATTTCAGGACAAGAAAGGAAGAAAACATATAGGAGACATTTTCAAGTGTACACATCCGGGGGATATCAAGGTATGCATACTTAAAATTGCCGTATTGTTATTCACATATACTGTATATTTCGGACATTCAGAATAGTGCATCTCTAGTGGATATTTTGCTATATGTTTATCTGGTTTAAATCCAGGGGTATCATTTTGTGGACATTCACATGAGTACACAAATAGGGAACATTTAATGTGCATGTGGACATCTGGGGGATGCATTCTTCTCTTCTCACAGCTGGTGGACTTATAGGTTTGTTACCTTTGGTGGACAACCAGATAAGTGCACATCCAAGGGACATTTATTTAGATATAGACATATCTAGGAGACATCTGGAGTACATTTATACAGGTATACATCTATGGGAAATATGTGTTAAAATAAAGGGATTTTACATTTTGTAGACACATTCCAATTGGAACATATTTTAAGGATACACAAAGGGGACATCTAGGGGACATTTAGGTTTCTTCATATGTAGTTGAAGTTCACACAGGAACACATCTGGTGTACATTTTACATTTAGAGGACATGAGGATAGGTGCTCATTTGGTGGTCATTCATCTGATGTACATTTTGGGGTTGTCAAATTGGGTATACAGGTGTGGGACATTCATTTAGGAATGCATACATCTATGAGGCATTTTTTGGGTGTTCACTGTTTTCACAATGGTATTTATATTGGGAACAGGTGGTGTAAAGTAAAGGGTTTTCACAATGGGTAATCGGTACACATTCTGAGAATTGCTTTATTGGGGATACTTAGAGGGGTCATTACATTGATCCCACATCTGGGCAAAATTCATCTAGGTATGTAGGTGTACATCTAGGAGACATTTGATGGACCTTTATACATGTTTTCATTTTCATGATAGTTTTAAATGAAAAGTTTTTACATTTGGAGCACATTCAGCTAGTTACATATATATCAGGTACGGAGAGGGGTTTATATACATTTGAGGGACTGTCTTATCCATGTATACAGGGTATTTTGCCCATGTCGTCTTCCTTCTTAGCCCGCTTAGACTCAGCCTACATAGAAACAGGCTTATGAAAGTACACAACTTGTGAAATTCGGGTCCCAATTTGTAAGCCTGGGCAGAGCGTGAACCTGGCCTGATAAGAGCGTGGGGTGCTTGACCTCTCCCCCCTGCTAGTGGCGGAAAAGGGGGCGGGCGGCCAGACAGACAAAGGAAGAGGAGGACTATTTGAGAATGGGAAAGGAAAAGGCCGGGAAAGGAGAAGACAGGAGATCTTTCTCAGAGGAAAAAGAAGCAAAATCCTAGCGCCTACAATAAGATGTAAGAATCTACCCTAGATGTCAAGTAATTGATCCGGGAAGAGAAGAAGAGGATTTCAAGTCAGACGTCCGTAGCATGTGGCTTTTGAGCAGGAAAATTCGGTCTATCCACCCCCCCCCCCCCCCCCACATAATGTCTCTCTGAAACCAAGTCAATCTAGGAAGACATGACTGCAAGTTAACCAGCACTATTTCAACGTGCTCAGTCAGCTCATTTTATTTTTAAATGACACTCTTTTGGACAATATTCAATGAAAACCAGATAAATTACAAAATATGTGCTCCCCCCATCCTCCCTCCCCCCTTCTCCCTTATCCCTCCTCCTCCCGCACAACTCAAAAGTAACCCTCATCCTTCTTCCCTCCTCCCTCTACCTCGTCCCTCTCCCTTGTCCCTTGTTCCTTATCCCTCGTTCCTCGTCCCTCTTCCCTCCTGCCACGTCTCTCATCTCTCATCTCAGTGGATGAGGAGGAAAGCCTTGGGTAGAGCCTAGAAAAAAGTCCATTTTGAATTGTTTTTAATAGTATGATAATTCATAATGAAATTTGAAATTCATTGTTTTTATTGCGAAATAATATTGACAATGCAAATTTTTTTTGTTATCGAAATAAGGTTTAATTTCCTAACTCAGTCATAGTTCAATCCCCGCCCGCTAGAGGCGCTAGTGATCCGGATGTAGCTCAGTAGCTGCGATCCCATCTCAGCCATCCAGCCAATCCATCCGAAATCCAACGTTAGGAAATGTGTGAAGATAGAGTGAATTCTTAGTGAGGATTTCTTGTTGATATACCGCTGAATGTTTTGTTATTTTCACTTTTTATTTGATATATAGAGACTAGTTTTAGTTCTAAACTAAAAAAGTTAAAATTTTCGTCGTTTGGTACGGTTGTTTTTATATTTTGTGGGTCTCGGAACAAAGCTTTTCTCCGTATTTTTAATCTGAAGCTTTCTTGACTTTTTACTTTCACTTTTATATGATCCCCTTCCATGATTGTTATCCGTATGAAACGTTTTACATTTGCAATAGTTCTCTTTTGTCCTAAACATTCATTTTTTGTGTTCTGTGTCCCTTTTAGATACAAAAGTCCGCAGTTTACTGTTTGATTGTCGCGGAAATTGTCTTTGCTTACTGATCTCCCCTTTTGAACATTGATCCGGACCCGGAACTGATAATAACAGATTGAGATCAGACTTTCAGCCAGTGTTCCGGAACGAATCAGCGTTTGTAGTAGGATGGCTTCCAGGAGCTAGATCAGAAATTATTTTGTATGGTT
>Ga0164295_10001537_pt1 | contig 19168 bp, 25 predicted proteins | sample GEODES006metaG_FD_111798 | JGI IMG/M metagenome (GOLD analysis project Ga0164295, IMG submission 111798) | Oligotrophic lake water microbial communities from Sparkling Lake, Wisconsin, USA - GEODES006 metaG | ecosystem: Environmental > Aquatic > Freshwater > Lake | place: USA: Sparkling Lake... | reverse complement strand
GGATAGGAGTCACAGGATTTGCAGGAGGGATAGGAGTCACAGGATTTGCAGGATTCGTAGAGGTTGCAGGTAAAAGAGTCAATCCACCTACATTGGACTCGCGAATCTTTTTGAACAAAGGTATCAAAGCTTTTACATCCGCCGGGTCCAATTTTTGGATTTCATGATGCATATTTCCTCCATTCAGAAGAGTCGCCTTGAATGCTCTTACAAAGGCGACTTGTTGCGGAACACCCATTAATATAAACTAGTTAAAATAAGTTGATTCAACCAAACGTCCTTTGTCCATTCTTATTTTTCGGAAAGATGAATCAATGGTATCATGAGACACAATAATCACCGTCTTTCCCAAGGACAGCTTTTGAATGACCTTGACCATTTTTACTTTGTTTTCTGGGTCTAAAGAGGCAGTCGGTTCATCCAAGACCAGAATACGTGAAGGTCTGTAAAAAGACCGCAACAACCATACAATTTGTCTCTGTCCACCGGACAGATTGGTTCCACCCACTCCCATTTTCATGTCCATTTTTTCTTCAAAAATAACAGCCACGTCTTCTAAACCGAGTTCATTCAAGGTTTTAATAATTTCATCCGGTTGGGGTGGTTTCTTAAGACCATAAATAATGTTAGCATAGAGGGTGCGGTCAAACAATTTTGCTTTCTGTGGGATGTAAAAAATCTCGTCATGGATTTGTTCCGAGGGAATATCTTTGATACTGATGTTATCTATGGTAACATCTCCCATGACAATGGGTTGATACCCGAGCAACAATTTCACGAGGGTGGACTTTCCGCTTCCAATCTGTCCAACCAAGGCAACTTTCTCACCTTTCCTGATGTTGATGTTTACATTTTCCAAAACAAACTTCTCCCCATATTTGTGGTAAATGTTTTTAAAACAAATGTCTCCGTGACGGAAAGAAGCATTGGAACTACAGGTCTTTTGATATTTGGAAATATGATTGAAAAAGAGTTCTGTATCTTTGATGTTGCTAAAGACTTCGGCCATTCGGTTGGCGGTATGTTCGGATTTTTCAAAGAGACGAATGATGGAAAACGTAATGATAAAGGTACTAATCAACACTTCTGCTGTAATATGTTTCTTTGTGTAATCCCGATAAAGAACATAATTCATACAGACAAAAAGAGCAACGGTCACACCTCCCCATACAATATCTCCAAAAAAGTACAACAGCCATGATTTATGCAAGTGTTGTTTATAATCTTTGAAATATTCACTATAGAACATCTTTTTTTCATAAGGCTTCTGGTTGAAGGAATAGATAGATTCCAGGTTACTGAAACAATCTACCAACATTTCATACATCTTGTCTTGCATGACATTCTGTTCCAGTCCAAATTTAAAGAAAATTTTAAACATGAAATACACGTAAATATAGTTGATAATCACAAAGAAGATATAAGTAAACATTGCGGTACTTGAGACAAAATAATATTTGTAGATACCCGAAATTAATACAAACAATTCCTTGAAGAATTCTATCCCAAACACTTGCAAATATTCAAAAAGAATACTGGGCATACGAATAATCTTGGAAAGAACTTCACCCGTGTGGATGTTTTCAAAATCCAGCTCGTAATGGTCTAAAATATACTCAAAAATAGAACCGGTTGCATACTCTGAAAAGGAAGGAATGATTTTTTGTTGTAAAAACAACATCACCGCTTCAATACCCCAACAACTGACGTAAATGGTAAACAGCCATTTCATGTTGGAGACAAAAGACGAACTATTTTTGTCCTTAAATGAATTGATAACTTTTCCGTAATATTCTGGAATGTAGATGTAGTGGAGCGGATATAGAATGACCGTTATCAATAAATAAAAGGCAAACAAACTCCAGTTCCTTATCATAAAAGAAAGTAGAATGTGTTGAATGTTCAATAAATCCATAATATAATATAGTATTTTTATATTATGAAGTATAAATATGAATTGATAGAAAATAAACCAGAAAAGGAGTACATACCCAATAAAAGTACAAAAAAGGAACTGCTTCCCTATCGCAAAGAAAAAGAACTACATTTGAATCCCCGGGTAGACAGAGGCACCTCTAACCTACGAAGCGAACAAGTATTTGACCGAAAACAGACATTTGAGTGGGAACTTTTTCAATGGGCCGATTCCGATTTTGTAAACTGGGCGAATGAACAACCCGAGTCCCTCTTGATGGCCGTGATGGCGGAGATGAAGAAATCTCCCAAGATGAAACCTTCAATAGAGATTTTAAGGTCTCAGGTGAAAGACATACCCTTGTATTCTATAGAAGAGTATCGTCAAAAAAAAAGACTGGGTGAACGCAGTGTAACCTTTTTAAAGGAAATGAAAAAACGATATGGGAATTCCGTATTACGAATTCTTTATTTGACGTCCGAAAGTTGACGTTTCATCGTTCATTTCGGAGCAAGCATTTTGTACTTGAAGGTATCCATAAACCCAGGAGCATCTTTCAAGCCTGGAACCGCTTTCATCAAGGCGGGTGCCGCTTTCATCAAAGATGGAGCCGCTTTCATCAATCCAGGTACCCCTTTCATCATGTCTGGAGCCGCTTTCATCAGTGCAGGAGCAGATTTCATCAATTCGGGTGCCGCTTTCAACAACGTAGTTGCTGCTCCGGGAGCCTGACTCGCCACTTCCGAAGCCTTGGTTGCAAGGTCCGATGATTTCACCGTATTTAATTGTACAGAACCTACCGCTTGTTTCATACCATTCATCACATTCTCAAAACTACGACCGTCTCCTAACAAACTAAACAAATAGCCAATCACAAAACTAATACAGGCAATTATCGGAAGAATACATAAAAAAAAGATTCCGACGATGACCACTACGCATATAAAGTAATATATTTTTGCCGGATAATAAATGAGCCAGTTTACATACGAGGTAAAATAACAATAGGCGGAGCTGACCTTCTCGTTTAGGAGTGGATTTAGAAACAATCTAAAATGCTTGACGAAAAGTGTCACCCAGAATTTAAAAGTAAACACGAATTTAAAGAATAGGGTTAACACTAAAATGATAACCGTATAAATTATCAAAAACTTGAGAATGTTAAAAATACCGCCGGCGAAAGGTACAGCCACGTCATAATATTTTAATACGGTCCATATCAAATACATGAGTAGAAGACCTCCCACGATTGCATAGCCTAAGAGGTCGGGCTTGAACCCTTTTTTGAAGATATCAAAAGGATTTTTAAACAAGGGTTTGGTAGGTGTATTTCGGTTCTTACAAAAATTGGTCAAATAATTTGGGTCCGCATTTAAATTCAAGGGAGAACTTCCTTCTATTTTTTCATCCATGGGGTCCGACGCCTTTTTGTATAGATTGACTTTTCCGGTGACATTTGTAGCTTGTTCCGTAGCTCCTCCAGCCACGTCTTCCGCTGTAGGCACGCTTGTAGGCACGCTTGTAGGCACGCCTGTAGGCACGTCTGTAGGCACGCCTGTAGGCACATTTGTAGGTATGTCAGTGTGGACAGGTGCTCCTAGGGAGGGAAGGGTTGTGATAGAGGTTTCAGACATAATATATCGTAATATATAAATGATACAAATAGTTTTGTTATTGTTATTGTTTTTAGTATACGTATATGTCTCTATGAATAGGAAAGAAGGTCTCAAAGATTTTGAACCGTTGAACATAGACAGAACTGTGTTTGGGGTCAACGTAATCAAAGACCATCCGGAAAACATTTACAAGGTTCTGACCAATCCAAAACATTCTTTAAAACTATACCAACCCAGATTTGATAGATATAATCGGTCCGACGTTATCATAGACATGCAATATTTTAACAACGCGAGTAATATCTTGAAGAGGTATATGAGTGTTTTATAACATTATACACTATACATTCAAAATTTTTCGTAACAAAGACCTTTCGTTGTCCATAAATCCACAGTCGTATGGATTTTTATATTCGGCAGGCAAGACCGAGACACGACACCCAAAGAATTCCAGCGTAGATTGCAGATAAAAGCGTATATAATGTCTATGATAAAGAACATTGTTTTTGATTTCTTGTTGAAACATGATATCTATCAAGTGATAGGTGCTGGAAAGTAAAATGAGTTCATTCATGATACTATTTTTTTGAGCATACAGTTGAAGGATACGAGCTTGGGTTTTCGGGCACGTTTCTTTCATACTCAAAAAGTGTATTTCGTTCAATACATTCTTCAAGGTACTGATGATGCCTGTGCGATAGTCATCCACGGTCTTGATAAAGGAGAATATATTGATATTATAAATAATCGGATAGGCATTCATAATCGGTTTAGGGATAGAGAACCGGTTGTTCTCGCGTATTTCAATCACCTTTTCTCGTATGATGTCAATCTTTTCTTGCAAGTTCTGGACCAAAGCATCTTTCAACTCCTTGATGTGGTCATGCGTCTTTCTTACAAACTCTTGTTTTAACGATTCCATATCAGGCACGGTTTGATTCACCATGCACCAATTTTCAACTTCCTTTTCCAGTCCATTGGACTGAAGAAGCGGGTTCTTGAAAAGCAATGTCTCTCCCGAGGTAAACTCCAACAAGATTTTCAATCGTGAATAATGCGAACTTGAAATATGGTGAGCTTCCGCAGCTGCATCTAGTTTCAGGTAATTGACAATGGCCAACAGAAAGGCAATGATAGCGTTGACCGTACCAATGATTAACAGACCATAATTGTATTCTTGTGAAATAGAGGAAAAGAGACTACACATGGTAGAGAGAAAAATACATGGAAACATGAGTATATTCAGTTGTTTACGACAATAATTACAAGATTCATTGTATAAAAAGGCCTGAGACTTGATAAAACTCGCTAGGATATCCAAGGCGGAAGAATACTTGTGAATAATACTAGGTTCATAGTAATGGATGAGTTTGCGTTTTAATTCATCAAATGTGATTTTATTCGCTTCATCGGTACTGTCACTGTTGGCTTCCCAGATTTCGTTCATATACTATAAGATAAATTTGACTTGTTCTATATGGTCCACGGACCCTGGGAAAGAATCGTTCAAAAAGTCTCTTAATTTTCGGTACGACTCCGGTTGACTATAGTTTTGTTTCCACCATTCTCTGGGCGAGATGGTATCTATTCTACTGAGGAGTCTTTGTAAAGCATCTCTGAAATTCGTTTCATTGGTAAAAAACTCACCGGTTTCCGGCTGGATGTATTTATACCCACACAGAATTTCTTGGTTCATCAACACGGGTACATCTTTCGTAATACATTCCGCCACCACTCTTGGTGAGGCATCGTAGATATTGGGTACAAACAGCATTCTAGACTCTCTCATTTTTTCTTGCAGAATATGCCATTGCAGAAATCCCGCGATTTCTATACGGTCTCCGTATATTTTTTCAAGACCGCATCCTTCCCGTCCCAACACCAACCCTTTTAACTTAAACTCTTTCATCAGGATAGGAAAGCATTTCAAAGCAAGGTCAAAATTACGATTAATCGCATTCCATCCATTCAAGGGACATCCGTCGCCATCTTTGTTACAAATGTAAATGAAATCGTATTTCTTCTGCACTTTTGGAAAGTATTCTGCCGTATAAAAATCAGATTCACTCATATCCACCACGTGATTAAAATCGGTAAACCCAAACTGTTCCTTCTGTTTAAAGCAACATAACCAATCTTTAATATTTCCAGTATAATCAAAATCATCCTCTTTTTCAAACTTACCTTCGGACTGGTCCAGACGATGTTTATTGGGAAACGTTTTATAAGCCGTAATCCCGAAAATGTGAAAGCCTCTCTTCTGATATTCATAATATTTCATCTTGGCCTCTTTGTCTCGGAAGAATCCAGTGACCGCTACGATGGGAAGTGAAATCCCACTCATGTCTGTAAAATAGCGAAATGGAAAAATTCGTTTTTCTTCTTTATACGGGTCAGGCTTAGGCTTAGGTTTAGGTTCTTCAAACTGTTCCTTGGAATCGCTTTTTTGAAAGATGGCGTACAAAAGAAGAATCAAGATAAAGCACAGTATAAGAATAGCGAATTCTTTCATTATACCTACACTATATAATATTCAAATACTTCAATACATAAGAAAACAAGAGCCCATAATGGTCACATTTATCTTTGCGTAACGTACCTTGTGTATGACCAAATCTAGGGTCGGTATGAAGGGTCAAATCCGACTGACCGGTGCGGTAAATGTCTATCTTTTTCAATGCACGGTAATAGGAAAGGGGCTCTTTATACGGTATACTTGTATCTTGTAGATTGGTATAGATAAGCATGTTTGGATAGTGTCCGTCCGGTTGTATGTTTTCCAATGGAGCGTAACTATGAATATACTGTTGTATCTTTGGGTCTTTCACATTGCCTAGTTCGGTTTGGGTCGCGATACCTAACGGATAGTCGCGTTTCATGGATTCCAAAGGAAGTAGAAACGGTACACCAACCAAAGCGACTTTACACAAGTCCGGTTCTAGATTCAACACCGCGGCAATCAAGAGTCCCCCAAAACTACGACCCCAGATGGCGAGTTGGTCACGAGTGGTCCATTTTTGGTCTATTAAATAATGAGCCGTGTCTAGGAAATCTTGAAAGGTATTTTTCTTATAAGACATGCGACCCTGGTCATAGCCTTGGTAGCCATACTCGCCTCCTCCTCGTAGGTGGGCAATTGCGATGACAAATCCTCTTTCTAACAAAGGATAGAGATAGGCGGATTCGCGGACTTCGCTATATTCATTGTAGCCTCCATATCCTCTCAACAAGCACGGGGACTTGGATTTCTTTGTTTTGTAGAGAAGAGTCACTCGTAAATGTTTGTGAATAAAGACGACTTCTTCATGATAGCGCGGCTTCATCTTTGGAAAAACCACTTGTTGCGTTTCCAGCGAAATCCGCATGGGCTCTTTTGAACAGGTGTATTTGTGACGATAGACTACCAAAGCATCCTTGTCTACATGAGACACTTCATAGCCATCAAAACTCTTGTCTATTAGACGTAAATGTTTACATTTGAAAGAATAGAGGCACAACCCCGTCAAGGTCTCCAAAAGAAAGACAAACCATTCATTTTGATAAAATACGTTTAGTATTTGTTCAGAAGGGTTCTTGTTTTGATAATGGACTGTCCAGCGTTTGAAATCCGAGGTGGTAGCCAAGAGGTCCTTGTGTTTGTCTCGCTTGCAAACAATCCACTGGCCTCTTTCGTGATTGAGATAGGGATACTTGACTGAAAATGCACGAGGTAACAATAAACGAACGTCTAACGTCTCCATATCCAGAAGGTGAATGGCGTCACTGTGATAATTTGAAGAATAGACAATGACATAGAGTCCGCTGTTTGTTTTTTTGAAATGAATAAAACACCCGGGTTCATTCTTGTAAAGACGTTTGTGTTTTTTAGTCTCTATGTCATACATACAAAGAGCAGCTTCGTTATAGTAACGATTCATGGACACGTACAAAATACGACGATTGTCAAGCCATAAAACTTGGGGTGCGGAGGTCCTCTCTTGAGAGAACCAACAAGACACTTGAACCCGTTGTTGCAAAGGAAGTGGAATGAGTTGATAGTCGTCTGCATAAAGAGATTTGGTGAACAAATGATAGGTATCTTTTCCCACAAAATCAATAGCCAATAACCACGTGTCTCCTGCCGGATTTAGTCTGTAACTACCCACGTGAACATAGGGAAATTGTTTAGCCAACCGATGAATATCCAAGAGGATGTTTGGACGACATCCCTTCTCTTGTAACACGAGATAACCCGTGTCATCGTTGTATTCTTCTAGATAATCAGAATGAGACAAAGAAACAGGTTTGAGCTCTTTTCGTATCTCTTGTGAAATGCGTCTTGCGAACGCGTCCATCGGACAAGATTTTGGCGAGGACACGTGAAAAGAATCCAGACTGTTGGAAAGAGGCAACGCCGCATATTCTTTGGGAGTCAAATGATGAAGAAGTTGTTTACGAAAAGAACAGAAGGATTTACGGGTCCAATTCCTTTGTTTGAAATACTTACGAAGCGTTTTCTGAAGAGACATCTATTGTCTCCAGATAATTTATTTACAAGTCAGCCTTGCAATAAAATCTTGATACGTAAACTTGGAATTGTAGCCACAGGCACGGTTAGAGACCATGGGAGGATAATGACTCTTTAGTCCGGTCAGAGGAGCCTTTTTCTTTTGAATATATTGGTCGTAATCCAGCTTGGGTTTACCCACAAACGTAGAGGTTTGATAACAATTCTGCGTAGACTTTCTGCCCAAATGATTTGGGAAATTGACCGCTTTTCCACAGGTTCCGCTCTTGACAAAAGGATTGCATAGCTCTTTTTGAATGAGCGTTGCATCTTCTTCTTGGTATTTGACTTCATAGGACAATGGATTGACCTGTTGTACGACGGGACATTCCGGGACAATGTTCGGTTTCCCGCGACGAGGTTGATTGAAGGGGTCATAGATGTTTTGGTAACTGCTAAGCACTGGACGAATCGGGAAAGTCCCTAGGTGACCTCCGTGTCCTCGGTACCCGGTTCCCCTCATTCTAGTTTGTATACTGGTTTTACCATGTTGACCTTCAACGCGACGTGAATCGTTTAACGAGAAGGCGGGTCTTCCAGAAGAAATCTTATTGACATAGCCTTTTCCATGTATCCCTCCTGAGACATGATAACACCCATCTGTTTTACGTTTCAAAGTAGTCAAAGACATTACATAAAGTAGAGATTATAAAATACATCCTCTAGAAGGATAATTTGCATCCTGTAGAATGATTATAAATAAAGAAGAATCGGGTTCTTTTCCATCGCATTTTTGATAAAATAATACACTTTGGTTCCTTTTAGTTTGTCAAAGTCACTTTCTACTAAGTTCCTTTTCTTTTTACGGGTCCACAAATAATAAGCAAACAAAGCAACTGAACCATAGGTCATGGAGAGTGAATCTTCCTTGACAAAATCAGGCACAAAACAGTGGTCCGTGACGCCTGGACTTACAAAACGTCCATGGTCCAAAGGGACCACGTGAATATCCTTTTTCAAAAAGAGTACTTTGTCTCGTAAGATAAAATCACGCGGACAAATGACAGACAAGGTGTACCCCATCTCTATCAAGGTATGCAACATAAACAACAGTTGTTGTAAAGTGGGGACCGGGTCTTTCGGGAACACAAATGAAGATTCCGTCATGTCTTTTATCGGATATTGTTTCATCATGGCCTTGTTGACTTCTTCCATAACCTAATGAAATAAAATTGATTCTAACTTAAATACTTATCTTGTAGTAAAATAGAAAGAAACATGTCTTACGTTCCTCCACAAAAACGCGGCTTAAAGCCTTTGGCGGAAAAGCCTTTGGTAGCAAAGCCTCTGGTGAAAAAAGAGGAGTTTCCAGAACTGGCTCCAGTCACTGCGACAAATCCTGCGGCAACTCCGACCAAGATGAACTTTGCCTCCTTGTTTAAGAATGCAATCAAAAAAAAGAATCGTGTAAAAAAACTCAAATGGGGGACCATTCTGTTGACCAAGAAGGGAGTCATTGACAGTCTTACACAAGAAGAACGGGACGAAGAAGAGAAATGGAAAGACGAAGTCTATCAAGAGAATCAGCTGCGGAAGGTCAGTGAAAGACTTCAGAAAACCCAGGACCTTCGTAGAGAATACGACCCTCATTATGAATCACCGGAAGAATGTTCAGAGTCCGAATCGGAAGAAGAAGAAGAGGAGGAAGAAGAGGAACTCTTGACGGACGAGGAGGAAGATGAGTTTGAACCCGAGATTTAATTTATCTGATTTAACTAATGAATTTACCTGGTTCTAAGGAAGTCCCCAGTACAGAAGAGATGAAAAAATTAAAGGCGTTGTGTCAGGATGACTATTTTGAATGCGTAGACAATAAGTTTGTGAATCTGTATTTTTTTTATGTATTACAAGGCAATTGCGAGCAATACAAAAAAATAGTCCTGGAGCTAAAACCCAAAGGATTGTTGTCTCGTGATGTTCTCACGGACGAGATTGTGAAAAATCGCACGGAAGGAGGCCGCCGTTATCACGTGTCCGGTATTTATAGTTTTCGGTTTGATGAGAAAGATTTAGTCTCTTTTGCTACACAATCCGGCCAGTATTTTCACAATCATACGCAAGTAGAGCCGATACATTTTGCACCGAGTCCAGAATTGTTTCAGCACCACAATTCTCTTTTTATCTTCTTGGGCTGCGAACAACAAAGAAAAACAAAAAAATGCGAAATTATTGGAAAACGTAGTACTTTAAAAGCACGTTAAACACATGTTAAGATTAGATATCTTCAAAATCCACATCGGAAATGACCATGTCCAAGCATTCCGGGTCGGTTTGATTCAGGCGATGTTCTTCTTTTTGTAAGATATCCATGGCTCCTGACTGCAAAATCTTATCTTTCTCTCGGTCGGTATAGAGATACATCAAGTCGCAATGATTCTTCTCGGTAGCCCAGTCACGCAGTCCAACCAAAACCCACATCCCAGATTTGATAAAGTTGGAACCCTTGTTCTTTCCGCTGAAAGCACCGCGAATATGACAGAGACGAACGACGTCGTCTTGACATTTCACTTCGCAGATTTTTCCACCCATCATCTTTACCACAATCCCGTAGACCTCTGATTCCGAAGAAGAGAGTACGGTCTTGGTTGGTGTAAAGGAAGACTTGCTGCTCATCTGTTTGCTCTTTTTGCCTCCAGTCAAATTCTTCACCATCTTGCTTCAGTATACAAGGAAAAGAAAGTATTTAATTCCCATCAATTTTTTTAAAGGAGTCTGTCAGCACGTCCACCTCCAGGCTAGTATATTTTCTAAGACTATTGGTCACATCAAACGATTGTATGGTATTGTAAATCGGCAAGATATGAGGTCTTTTTTCTGGATTTGCTTGGGTCATGCTGACCAAGTTATTGTAAAAAGCTGGAAATTGGACTTTGTTATCCAAGTAGAGATGCAAAAATCGTAAAGAAAGTTCGTAATGGTCCCATGTGTTCCAAAAGGATAATAAGTGCTGTATACAGTCCTCGGTGTTCCAATCAACCATGGGTAAAAAATAATCTAGAGCCTCTTTTTTAAATTGGGTACGTAACTCAGGCGCCAATAGAAAGACCTCATGTTTTTCTAGATAGATGTCAATCGTTTGACGAACCGCCTTTTCACTCAGAGACCCGTATTGTATCAGATAGCAAAGCAAATGTATTTCAGGACTATACCAAGTCCATTCTGGAAGGTATCGTGAAAAAACAGAGGACAAATAACGTTTGTCTTCAAATTTGTCTGTCATGATAGAAAGACCAAAGTCAATGATATACAGACGGGCATTTTCAGTAGAATATAAAATGTTAGCAAAATGAAGGTCGTGATGAACGATTTTGTTTTTTATCAGTAGGGCGATTTTTTCATACAATTGATAATAAGACCGAAATACCCGAATGAGGAGCTTATTGAGTTGCAAATATTTATAAAATTCCATAGACGGAACATACAACGAATACAAGAGGACATAGGGTTTGTTCCTTTTCACAAGGTCACATCCTTGTTTCATCTGAACAAGAGATTTGTAAGGGATGGTACAGTCGCGATACACTAAAATAAAATGGTCTTCCGCCCCAGGTACTTTTTTCAGTCGTTTGCCGATTTCAATTTCTGATTCGGTTTTATCCGTTTGGTCTGTGAGTTTGGAGACCCATTTTTTATTTTTTTGCATATCCTTCCCTTGGCAGGTATATCCTGGGTAATAGACGCACCCATAGACGCCTGCTGCTAAAAAATGATTAGGCATCTACAGTAGGTGCATATTTTTTCTGTTTCATTTGATAGTATTGATTTTTGTAACATTTTTTGATAGATTCTGGAGGAACCGAATAGGAAGAACAGTCAAACTTATCAAAGGTATCGGAAGGTTTGAAGGTAGGAGTCTCGGTAAATCGTTTTTCCAAATCTGCCTGAATGGCTTCTTTTAATTCCTTGGGTACAAGCTGATGATTACGGGGCTTTTTTTCTTTCACCACTTCCGGTTTGAGAAATTTCTTGATGTAATAATATTTAATACTTTTAAATATTTTTACCTCAATGTCGGTTTCGTAATGATGACGAGAAAGGAAGTTTTTTTCATTTTCCACGATAGAATGAATCGCGGGACTGTTCATCCATTCTTTGAACTGAACGTCCAAAAGCTCACTGTTGTCAAATTTATGTATGTTAGAGAAGTGGATAATCGCCTGGTTCAGTTCGACAGAACATTTGAAACGATGAATCGCCATCCTCTTTTCTTAGGATGTAAGCTTTTGCATCTCCTTCAATTTTTTTTCTTTTAACAAGGCCATAAAATCCGTGGTTTCGGTCACGACAACCGGCTTGGTCAAACATTTTTCTGCGTATAGAATGCCGCGTAAATTGGATTCAATCATTTTCAGACCAAAATCTTCCATCAACGCAGCATAATCGCCTTTTCGTTCATTCTCTAACAAAAAGGTAAAATCGCTAAGGTCCTTGACAAAATGAACATACGGACTGTATTGTTTGTTCAAATAGGGGTCCTTGGAGTACAGACTGACCACTTCACAACCCATGGATAAAGCTCGGTTGATACGATGTGTCTCCAATGCATTGTCTTGATAATAGGGAATGTTCAGTATGTATTTCACTTGTTTGAGTTTATCCATCAAAAGGACTGGATTCACAAAGGAGTAACTTAAATCAAATTCTATTCGTGCGGTAGGATTTTCTTTCTTGAAGGTGTCCAACATCTCTTTTCTTTCTGGATTGGCTGCACCACAAAAGAAAAAGTCAATGGGTCTTGAATCCCACTCAGGGGTTTCCGGCGTGATAAAATCGTAAAAATACAAAGAGTAAATCTTCAGGTCTAACTTGGATTTCAGGCGTTCTACGTTGAATCTACTCCAATCCAAGAGCGGGTTTTGTTGAATGAGTTCCATGTAATATTTATTGTCAAATACTTTACTTGGAAACTGTTCGGTTTGCAAGATGATATAGTGAATTTTTTTCGCGGCTTGTATAAAATAGAGCTTATCTGCCTGTTCATGAACCCCAAAAACAATCACCACATCCCCGTCTTGTGGATTGAATTCGGTGACAAAAGGAATTTTCAGCCGTCGGGATAATAGAATAGCATTTTCATTAAAAATAGAATGGAAAGAAATCACGTACATATCCTATTTCTATATTTTTACTCTATTCTTTTATCGCAAACCCCATCTCTTTCAAGAAAGGATAATAAGCACGGTAGTCGGGTAGTTGAATGGCGTCCGGTTTTCTCCAGACATTTTTGTCTACGGTATTTTCTTGATGACAGAGACAAATCATTAGTTTTTGTATGGGTGAATGGCCTATTTCCCAATGCCTTCCTTGTAAAAATTGTATGCCTTCATTGGTATGCGCAGTACTGAATTTTCCTTGTTCCCAAAACGACTTTTTATACACAAGGGTCGCTTCGTTGGCCATACTCAACAACAGATTTCGCATGGAACCTGCATGACCATCTTTGAAAAGAAAAATCATATCGCTTGTACCCGTTACATTTTTTTTCTTCTCTTGCATCAGTTGGATAGAGGTGTCTATGTACGAAGGAAAGTAAATGTCGTCGGTGTCCATATGCGCAATAAATTCGCCTTTGGCTGCTTCCACCAGCAAATTCCTTTTCTCTCCTATACTCATCCTTGGACAGCGAAGGTATACAATGGGATAAGGGATATTTAGTTCCAGTCGTTGGGCATCCGAACCATCGTCGCCTACGATGACTTCTAGAATGTCTGGATAGGTCTGCGACTTGATATTAAACTCAATGAGTTTTTCAAACTTCTTCCGATTATACGTGGGTAGGATAATAGAACAAGACATTATGTTAGAAAGAGAATTAATCTTGTTGGTTTGTACTTAAAAAAGAGGAAGAAATCAAAAGTGCACTCACAATACTGACTAACACCGAGAGTAAAAAGGTTTGTTCAAGTATCATCATCAAAATAAAGGAAAGTAATGCAACCGACCCAAATATCACCAAATACATCTATATTTCCTTTAGAAAAATATATTGTTGTATTTTATATGCGTAGAACAACCCGAAAACGTACCCGAAAGTTAAGTGAATGGAATTTGTTTGTCATGAAAGTAAAAAAGGCAAATCCTAGTTTGACCTTTAAGCAGGTATTAAAGAAGGCATCGGTGGAACGTAAAAAGACGGGCAAGGCGAAGGGTAAGGGTGCAAAATAAAAAATAAGTATCTATGGATACAGTAATGGGAAATCGGAATGGAAAACATCAAGAACCTTTTACAAACGAAGGTCTTCCTGAGAACGACGATGACTTTCTCAAAAAACAGGTAGAACACTTAAAGGTGCCCATGCCGGTAGTAAGATACAGGGTTCCAAATGAGATACAGTATAACGAAGCAGCAGCCTATGGTCTTGTGGCTTACAAAAATCAAAACCCGGACTCTATTTCGGACCTGGACCTTGCACGATTAAACTTTGAAACCAAATATGAATCCTTCTTGAATTGGTATGGACAATACAGCAATACGGTGATAAAAAATAAAAAGGGTGCGCCGATTACCTATCCAGTACAAGATTTTTTTGATGGATACGCATGGCGTAAACCCGGTTAACCAGGTACATTTTCTTTCGGTTCGCTTTCATCCGATAAGTGAAGCAAGAGTTCAACCATGTCAGATTCTTCGGATTCATCCTTGTTGGTGTCCTTTGAATCCGTCATAGTCTCCTTTGAATCCGCTTTTGATTCTGTCATAGTGTCTTTTGATTCCGTCTTTGTTTCAGCTCGCTCTTCTTTAGAAGCTACTTGACTATCACTCTTTTTCGTTTCTGTAGACGTTGCATCGTCTCCAGTGACACCCATCAATCCGTTAAAATAATTGTAAGCTTTGATAATATTTTTGATTTCCTGAGGTTTTACACCATTGACTCTCATTTTATCTATAAACTCTTTAAATTGAGAAGTCGCCGTATCACGCATCGTCTCTGAAGGAATCATTCTCGCAATCTCGTCACATAATCTAGTCAATTCATCTTGTTCGGTCATTATAGTCTTTTTATATTTTCTTATTCCTGAAAAATTTATAAATATACATTATAATGGCGGAAAATCGTTTGACTCTTCTCTCCAATGCGTCCAACTTACGAGCTCAGTCGCAGGCTCTCTACACAACTGAATATACCGACTGTAGTTTTGTCTTTGAGTTTCTTCCAATGGATGTGAACGTGAGTTTCTCCGTGGATGCAATCTTCGAGAAAGTGTTGAGCAATGTCGGACTTTCTCCCGTAGATGCCGTAGCCACCTTAAATGTAAGTCATGCAAACTTCAGCCGGCTGTTTTATTTCAAAACCAACGATTTAGACAACATTAATAATGAAAACGACCCTATCAACAATGTGTCCTACGGTGTCATAGGAACGCCCACTCTGGGTGTGACGGATGGGGTAAATCCTTTCTATGATATTTCTTATTCCAAAGCCAACGTTCATGCAGGATTTGCAAATCCTGCCCTAGCTTACACAGGTAATACCTCGGTGTACCAGGATTATGTAAGGTTCACCGCAAAATCCATTACAGGGGGTTATGCCCTTTCGGATATCTTTAGCAATGAAAGAGATTTGTTGCAAGGGGTGGGTTTAATGGACCCTCGTTTTAATAGTTCCTTCACAGAGTTGTTGAAAAATGCAAGCGATTGTGAAAATACTTCAGGAGGGATGAATTCCATTCCGGCAAAATACCCGTATGTACTTTCCTGTAAAACACTGGTAGACAATCTCTTGAGTGATGCGACCAACACAACCGCCAATAGTTCCAGTTTCATTCGTGGTCAAAAATTCTTGGCCGACTTGAAGGCACAATCCGATGCTTACTCTTATAATTTATCTAACGTCAGTGATTATAATGTAAATTTGTCTGGTTTCGCTGGAAACACGTATTGGGTGGTGTTTCATCCAGGAGATGTGATGGCTGTACGGTTGACCTACACCCCGAAAAATGGTTCGGGGAATCCAGCCGTCACGGACGGTAAACAATTAGGAACCAATACGATTGCGGGTCGTTCTTACAAAATATATTTAAGAATGACATAATGTATAGATGTCTAGTATCTTTGATGGTTCCTCTGGATTTACTTCCGTCTCTTTGCATGGACAAATCCAATCCGGACAAAATGCAAATTTAGACATTGTAAGAGATGTCGTTCGTTATCAACTGTTGTATAGTAATATGTTAAACCGAATGAGACAGTATTTAAATCTTTATACATCGGGGTCGTATAATGAGTTAAAACAAGTATTTACCAAGGCAGCTTTGAACCAAATGTTGGTGACCAACAACGATTCTTTTTATTATAATACAAACGTAGATGATTTGGTAGATTTTACATATGACCCGAACACCTTTTTAAATTATAAAAAAAGTTTGTTTTCCATGTTGACCGGGTTTACCTTGTCGGTGAAACAAAACGATGATTTGGTGGCTATGACCAAGGATTGTAACGAACAAAAGGAGTTGCTTATGTCTAGAGAAAAACTGATTGAATACATTCGGCGAGAGTTCACCGATAAAATTTCCATGGAGGCTTTCTTCATTAGTCAGGAATTCAATACCAACATTCAATTGAAACCGTGGTACAGTCTTTATTTACAAATGCACGGACCCCCTCCCGATGGTGTTTTTGATTCCGAGAAAATGGCCAACGTCGTAGAAATTCTAATCAATCAAAACGTAATTACCATGGAAATGTTCATTGGGGATTTTCTATAGAATAAAAGACATCAAATACATCCATGAAATAAAGTCGGAACGTTCCTTGTTTTTTGTAGGTATGGCTTGCATAAGCCCGCATAAAACACAAGAATCGTATCAATGGATGATTTGTGTTTGTGTTCACATAAGGAGTTTGTACACCTTTGGAGACAATCTCTACCGGCGGGTAACGTATAGAATCGCCTGATTTTGAATCTATCATTTCTCCAAAATCAGAGCTGTCCTTTGGGAAGGACAATTTTTCATGAACCAAGATTGCAATCATTTCGTGGAGACAGGTTTCTTCGTCTAACACTTTCTCGGGCGATGTGAAAAAGGTATGAGGTAATTGATAGGTTTCTAAAATATTTTTATGGGTTGTCATGAAATACAACTCTTTCATATCCATGGTTATGATGTATGCTTATTTTTATTTTGGTGGATTCGTCGGTTTTACATAAAAGTCACTGAAGATACGGTTGTAGTTTTTGACCGTCTTGTCTATCACATCGTATTGTTGCATGAGTATAGGCACATCTTCTTCCAGAATTTTACGTTCTCCAAAACCATCTCTTTCGCTTTCTAGAAAGAAAAACAATATCACGAAGAAGAGTACAAATAGAAGAAACATATAATAAAAGGAAATATTATAATGGCAAAAAGGGTCAAACAAACAGGAAATATGGGATTGCTGTTGATGTTCGCCATAGGGATTTTTCTCTTTTTGGTATATTCTAGGCAATCTAACGGGGTTGCTCCAACGGTTCCTACGATGCATCCAGCTGTAGCTCCGGTTCAAGAAATTCAAGTGATAGTGGCCGAAGATTATACCGATACGCTCAAAAATGTCTATGTACCTCCGGTGCGATATCACGAAGCTGATTTCCGTCAACTAGGGTATTTAACCTCCCCTCATCGTGACCGGCTTCCATTGTTTGGTCGGCAACTCAATCGCCGAGACAAATGGGCGTATTATACATTGGAACAAGGCATCAAACTACCGATTGAATATCAGCGACGCATGTGTACACAAAGTCCAGGGTGCGATTCTTTGTCTTCTGGGGATGAGGTTCATGTAGAAAAAGTTCCTTACAAGGTCACTCTATATGAATCTTTTTTATCGTCGTACTAACTTATCGTCGTACTAACGTTTTTGCTCTCTTTCGTCTCATCTTGGCTTTGAGTTTCATTTTTATTTTTCTAGACCGCCCGCCTAGTTTCGTATTAGGATTAGGATTAGGAGGTATAAGTCTATTCGCAGGTGGGGAAAGTTTGGTAGAGAACCCAGGAATCGTTTCAGTTTCTCCCTTTTTATTTCTAGGGTCATTGAATCCAACTCTCGTTTCAGTTTCTCCCTTGTGATTTTTAAGACCATTGAATCCAACACTATTTCTAGATTCAATTCTTTGACTTTTATTTTCTTCCCGTCGTTCTTCAGGAAGCGGATTGAGTGTACCCGGCGTGTTAGATTTTGATTTGGTCGAATTTGCAGCTTTTGCAAGTTCATATTCGGAACTTGCCTTTTCATAAGAAGCTTGGGCGAGCCTTACTTTTTGCTCGGGCTCTTTTAATTTTTCTTTTTTCGCTTTGAGTATGGTACTTGTATTTGCGATTCCATCTGCAGGCATAGCGAAATTATCAATGGCTTCTTTTAATTTGGCCTGTTCATTCTGTAAATTGGTACGAGCTACCTCCAAGTTTTTTTTTGCAGATTCCATGCTCAACACCACATCGTTCTTCGAACCTATAAAACTTAACGTTGCACCCATGATATATAGTATCAATATTTTCTTCTCGTCTCTTTTAAAATTGAAAGACCTGAAAAACATCCGGTCTAGATAAACATGGAAGAAGAGTATCTGAAACAATTGACCCCTGCTCAGCTCAAAGCATATGAAATCGCCAAACGTAATTTAGGTTCCTCTTTCAATCTGTCTTTGTCGATTGGGTATCTGGAGTGGAAGAAGAGGAATCCACCTCCCGTCTCTTAGCTTGCATATATTCTGAAAAAGTAATTTTATTAGGCTCCGGCAAGGCAGGCTTATATTCATGAAGATTTCCTAAATAAAGAAACCGATTCATATCTTTTTCCAATGTAGTTTTTCCGACTTTTGGGACAAACTGACCAAACGTTATCGTTTTTTCTTCTTTCTTTGTACATGCAACCATTTCTTTATAGATTTGTTTACATTCGTAGTCCAATACATACTTTCGTGCGACCACATTCAGATACTTGTAGATAATCGTAGAATTGGAATAATAACAAAAGGCTTCTTTTTCTACATCGTAAAACATGATGACATGATGTTGTAAATAGGGAATATCATAACGAAGAATCTTATCTTTTAGACCCTTGAGCTCTTCTTCGTTCAACGAAGAATCTGGAGCTTCCTCTACCTC
>Ga0164295_10001535_pt1 | contig 19170 bp, 16 predicted proteins | sample GEODES006metaG_FD_111798 | JGI IMG/M metagenome (GOLD analysis project Ga0164295, IMG submission 111798) | Oligotrophic lake water microbial communities from Sparkling Lake, Wisconsin, USA - GEODES006 metaG | ecosystem: Environmental > Aquatic > Freshwater > Lake | place: USA: Sparkling Lake... | reverse complement strand
AGGCGAAGCCTGCTGTCTTCCCCTGGATCCTCCGGGCCAAGCGCGGGCTGCTCTCTTCCATGCTCTAGGCAGCGATGGCGCCCTTGGTCTTCCTAGGGCTTCCTTGTTTTGGTGGTTCTGGTGGGCTCCTTTCGCTGGGGGACCTGGTTGGGGCCTAGGCGTTTAAAGGCTCCAACTCCATTGCATTCCTATGGTCCAGAGGGGGCCCTGACCGGGGATCCCACCCTGCAGTTGGCTATAGGGCTGGAACGACAGCTTGCTTGTCAGCTGCAATTGATAACTCAGCTCCAGCACGGCCACTCCAGGCTGGCTGGGCTGGAGAGCAGCGCTAGTGGAGGATCCGGCCAGGCCCAGGATCAGGAGGTCTTGTGGGCGATGGGGCATCAGCCCCTGGCCGATCCAGCCCCCCGCTAGGTAGGCCGGGTACGGATTAAGGGACGCGGGACCCGAGAGGGAGCCCGATAGCCAGACCCGACTGGCAAAGCCCAGCGGCAAGGGGGTTGGCAGAGCCAGGTACAGGCCGATTCCGTTGGCCTGCGTGCCAGTTGGGACCTGGCCGGCTGGGGCCTGGCCCTGGATCGATGGTCCGTTGACCCCGGCAAAGCCCCAGTTGGCGTTATAGACCGTGAGCTGGAGCATGGGTTCAGGCAACTGGTTTTGCAGCAATTGATCGCTCAGGCATCCCGAGGGGGAGATGAAGCGGCGGGCCTGTTTGGTGGATCCTGCTTGTTTGTTGCTGACTTGGTCGTTTTCTTTGTCTGACTTTAAATCTACTTCAGTAGCCGCTTGCTTGCCCCCATTGCAGTAACTCAAGCTCCTGGCTAGGGGCAACTGCCATTCGACAATCTCCAGCAGCCCGTCCCCTGGACTGATCGCCTGATTGAAGCCTCGAAAGGCGCTGTTATTGCGCTGCGCATCCAACTGAAACAGGCCGAACCGCAGGCTACCGCCTAAGAGGTTTGCTTTGACGCTTTCCCGGTTTGCGAGTTCTAATCGCCCCAGCCGCACCGTGGCGATGGCTCCGAGGGCATTCAGCGGCCCGTAGGGAACCCCCGCCAAGCTGACCCCGTTGTGGGCATTCAGAAGGTTGTTGACATAGAGATTGGTGGCATCTCCGTGTAAAAAACTATTGCCAAGGCTGAGATTGCCGAGCTTGAGTTGGGCTAGGCGCTCATGGGCAAGACCATTGCGCTGAAGCCACAGGCCCTGGAGCCACAGGCCCGAGGGACTTTGAAATAGGCTTTGCGGATAGAACTGATTCGACACCAAACCTACTTCGGCACCAAAATCGCCCGTGCTGCCGTAATTCGTAAGGTGCAGATTGAGACTCCAACGCCCTAGTTCATCCCGGGGTAGGCGATGGTTGAGGCCGGTGCCCAGGCTGGTTGTGAGATCTATGGCGGTGGTGGAATTTGCGACGGCGTTGCCACCGCCGCTGAGTGGTGTGATCAGTTGGTTGCTGAGGCCTATGCCCACTTGCCACCAGCTGATCTTGGGCAGCAGGTTGCGTAGGGGTTGCCAACCTCTTGTCACTTCCATCACGCCATTGCTAACCCTATCGCTGCTCAAGTCGATAGGGCTGGAGGACGGTTGGCCAGGAACAGTTGTTCGTGTCAGCTTTGTTGCTTCCGGCATGGGCGCCGTTGCCGGAGCGGTTTGATTGGGCACGCTGGCCTGGCCCCAAGATGGTTTTGTCCCTACTCCAACTAGGAGCAGGGGCAGCATTCCCAGGCCTAGGGATTGTTTAGCGCGCTGTTTGCACCGATTCGGCCTCTCTTTGCTGGAGTCCATGGCCGTTGGGCCGGGGCCAACGTCCCTCAGGCTTGACCGGAAGGACTCGAGCCCGTTGGTGAGCTGACGCCGACTGGGCTTCCGTTCCCTGGTGATGCTCCGGTTTCAGGAGCTGGCCCAGTTTGGGGAGCTGGCTCATTTTGAGCCGATGCCTTGGCATCCGATGGCGTGCCTGAGGCTGGCACCACCGTTGTCCCAGGCGGGGCAATCGAACGTTCCGCCCGCTCCAGGCCCACCTCCACGCCCATGTGCTGATCTGGATGGCCCGTGATCAGAAGGGATGCGTGCTCGCGGGTAGCAATTTGCCAGAGCCACTTGGTCAGCAGGGTGAGTCGGTTTTCGTTGGCCGGCATGAAGGCCAGGTGGGCCACGCCCCAAAGGAGCCATCCCAGCAGTCCCGATACACGCAGGCCCCGTAGGTCGGCGACGGCATAGAGGGGGCCAACCACGGCCATGCTGCCGAAATCAAACCAGCGGAAGGGTTTGGCTTTGGAGCCGGTGATCCCAGCCAGGATGTCCTTGGCAACCCAGGTGCCCATCTGCACCGCCGGTCCGGCCATGCCAGGCAGGGGCTTGGCATCGGCCGTGTGGCTGTAATTGCTCAGGTCACCAACCACCCGGATGGTGGGGAATTTCGGGATCGAGAAATCGGCTTGCACCACCACCCGGCCGCTGCGATCGAGCGGACAACCACTGCGTTCGGCTAACAACTTGCCGAGGTGCGAAGGTTTCACACCGGCGGTCCAGCCGATCGTGGCCGCCTCCAGCACCCGGTCGCCGTCATCGGTTTTGACCGTGATCCGGCCTGGTTCAATCGATTGGACCCGGCCCCCTAGCAGCAATTCCACACCACAGCTGAGCAGGTAGTTGCCGGCGGCGGCTGAGAGGTTGGGATGCATGGCCCGCAGTACCCGATCGCCGGGATCGACCAGGATCACACGGCAATGGGCGATGTCGAGTTGTTTGAAATCGCGCTCCAGGGTATGGCGCATGAGCTCGATCAAGGAGCCGGCCAGTTCGCAGCCGGAGGGGCCACCGCCCACCACCACGGCCGTTTGCAGAAATCGGCGGCGGGTTTGGTCGGGAGTCTGCTCAGCCTCTTCGAGGGCCATCAACACGCGCCGGCGAATCTCATCGGCGTGCTCAAGGATCTTCATCGGTGGCGCTAAAGGGCGCCATTCCTCGTGGCCGAAGTAGGTGCTGCCCGATCCCGTGGCCAGGATCAGGTGGTCGTAGCGATAGTGCCGGTCGTTGAACACCACCTCCTGGGCCGCAGGATCGATGTCAACCACTTCGCCGAGCAGGATCTGCACATTGGGGGCTTGGCCCACCAGCAGGCGCAGGGGCGAGGCCACATCCGAATCAGCCACCAGCCCTGTGGCCACCTGATACAGCAGGGGCTGGAACAGGTTGAAATTGCGTTTGTCGATCAGGGTGACGCGCACCGGCTGGCCGGCCAGGGCCTGGACCGCCTTGAGGCCGGCAAAACCGCCACCCACCACAACCACATGGGGACGGGAGCGTAGCTCCTCTTCCGGGGGATTCAACTCCAGGAAGAACCGTTCCACTGCCATTGCGACTGCGATTGTTTATGGGCTACTGTCAAGCTATCTGGTTTCCCCCTGGCAGCAGGCCCCTATTTGCCCTAGACGGGCTTGGGTGGGGGGATCGTCACAGAAACGGCGGCGCCGTTGGGATGGGGCCCAGGCCTGGTTGCTCCTTGCGGCTAGGTTGAATTGGCCAATTAGATCGGGTTTAGCTGCCCTGATTGCCATGTCTATCGATGCCATCAGGGCCTTTGCTGCCCTGGTCCATGCCGACAGCGACTTACGGGCCCATGTGAAGGAAGCGACCAGTGCCAATGAGGTGGTGGCCCTGGCCGCCAGCCGCGGTCGCCAGTTCACCAAGGCCAGCCTGCTGCGCGAGCATGCCCAGGCTGTCCACAGCGCCGATGACTCCACCCTCGAGGGGATCAACAGCTGGGGCGATGCCCTGATGCATGCCTTTGGAGCCCCCGAACGCCCCTGAGCTCTGCCAAAAGTCCTGCTGAGAGACGGCCCTGCTGCGCCTACATGAAGGATCGGGGCGGAGTCGTCAGGCTCCTGGAGCCTGGGCCTGGGAGCCATGGGCGTCCCCACCCCGGCTAACCAGCTCCTAGGTGGGCGGATTGGCACCCCGTTGAGCCTGGTTTCTCCTTAGATGAATGCCTGCCCCCGTTGGCCCCAGCCCGTTCCAGGGCAGATCCGTGCTGAATTCCCTGCTGCTCCGTAACGCCCTCAAGATTGGCATCGCCGTCTTTCTGACGGCTGCCATCGCCATCTGGTGCGAGCGGATTACCTATGTCTGGTATTCGCTGATGGCGGTAGTTTTTGTTGTCGATGATAACGACGCCCAGACGATCCAGGCCGCTTCCGCCCGTGTGTTTGGCACCATCGCCGGAGGCCTGATTACCTTTCTGGTGCACACGATCCTCTCCGGTTGGATGGGGGTGATGGTGTCGTTTTTGTTGATCATGCCGGTTCTGAGGCTGGCGGGCTGGCAATCGGCCAGTGGTGTGGCCACCTTGGTGAGTCTGATGTTCCTGATGATTCCAACCCACGCGGAACTCAACTGGGACTACGTCATCAATCGCAGCTTGGACACCATGCTCGGAGCGGTGGTCGCCATTGCGGTGGGCCTACTCCTCTGGCCCCGCAATCAGGTTGCCCGCCTGGAGGCGATTCCCTTGGCGATCAGGCGGCAGATGGCCGCCCAGGTGGACGCCTATCAGCGCTGGCTCGTCGGAGCAGGCCCCCGGCCCGAGCCCCTGGCTCCGGCCCAGCTCACGAGCCAACTGGTGGAACTGGAGACCTTGCTGCAGCAGGAGCTCCATGGCCCCCAGGGCCGGCGGCTGCGCCGCCAGTACTGGCCCCAGCGCCAGCTGCTTTGGCAACACCTTCAACACCATTGGATTCAATGGGAGCGGTTGCTGGTGCTCTTGCCCGACGCCTGGCCTGGGGCCCTTGCCCCTGCCCCAAGTGCTGATCCCCACCGGCCTGATCTGATCGCTCCCGATCCCTTCGCCGCCAGCTTGGCCAGCTTGGCCAATGGCCTGGAGTTCGGCCTTGCTTCCGGCCCAAAGACTGGCTTCGATCGCTTCGGGGCAGACCCTCGTAGCCAGGCCGACCCCAGCGAGGCTGACGCCTGGCGCCGCCTGGCCGGTCATCTGGCCCTGCCTCAGCTGCTGATGTTGGCCATCAGCGAGGAACTACGCCCCCTGCTGGCCAGCCTGCGCAGCCTCAACTTGATTAACACCAGTAGCGATTCCCTGCGATCCAGACCCAAGCAGCGGCCCCGTCGCCCGCCTGGGCCGCTTCAGGCGTCCCCTGTCCGGGCTTCTTTGGAGCTAGGGCCCCAACCCCCAGGACCCCAGGGCCTTGGACGTTCAGCCCCAAGCTTTTGCGCCCCTGAGACGTCCTTAAGCCTTGGGTCTCCCTCCGTCTCAGGGTTCTGCCCCCCAGGGTCATCATTTCCATGCTGATCAGCCGTTCCGACCTGCGTCTGGCCATCACCGCCGGTCTGGCCACTGGGTTCACCGCGATCACACCCCTGGCCTTTGGCGTCTACCTGCCCCAGGCCGTTTTGGCCGTCTGCACCGGCACCTATGGCAGCTCGTTGTCGATGGCAAGGCAACGGATCGCTGGCACCCTGCTGGGCGGGGCGGTGGTGTTGGTGGGCTACGGGCCGATGCAGGGCTGGCCCTTCCCCCTGGCGATCGCCGTGGCCCTGAGCCTGCTGCGCTTGTTGGGCGGTTGGTTGGGAATTAAGGGCTACAAGGTCGGTAGCTTCATCGTGATCATGGGCTGGTTGGTGCACAACGACCAGCTCGGCAGTTGGATTCCCCTGCGCCTCTTTTGGACCTGCCTGGGAATCCTCGTGGCGATGGGGAGCCTGCGCCTGTCTTGGCCCTCCCTGGCGATTGCCAGCACCAGGAGCCTTTGGCGCTCCCTGTTGGCAGGGCTGGCGGGCGATCTCCAGGAGGCGGCCCTGCGGATCGAAACAACGTCTGGGCCGGCTGGCCCAGGCCCCTTGTCCAACGTCGACCCACCCGATGGGTCGCCGCTCCCCCCGGTCCGTTCGAAGTTTCGCCCCGATCAGCTTTCGCTGCAGCGGCGCCAGAAACTCACGCAGTTGCGCCGGTTGCTGCCGCAGGTGGCCAATGAACTCGGCACCAACCCCCAGCTCCACCCCCTCTATCGCTTCCTGCGCCTGCTCGATCGCACCAGTTCCTTGCTGATCGGCAGCATCGACGGCCTGGCCCGCCAACCAACTCCGCGCCAGGAGCTGGCGGCCCTGCTGGCCCTGCACCGGGCCGAAGCGGAGATGCTCCGCTACTGCGCCGGGCGTCTCGTACATTGGATCCTCTGCCTGGAGCAGGCGGCCGACCTGCCGCCCACGCCCCTTCCAGCAGAGGTTCCAGCCAGTTGGCAGCAGGCATTCGGTTTGCTCCAGGACAGCAGTCTTGATGCGATTAGCGCGGAGCGTTTGCAACATCTGGCCCGCCGGGCCTTTCTCTGTCGCCAGAGTTATCGGGCCATCGAATCAATGGAACGGGACTGGGGCCGACTGGGCAGCCCCTAGAACCTGCTTGAACCGCACCTCCCTGATTGGAGCTAGGCCTATTGAGGAGTTCGCGATGAGAACCAGCGTTCGATCCGATAACCCAGAATCACGATTAACACGACCAGCCAAAACCACAATTCCGGCGCATTGGCATTGCAGAGAATGATCAGCAACACCAGCTCGCTCACCAGCCAGGGCAATTCCTGACGCAGCAGGGGATTGGGGACAGTCGGCAGACGGGGGGCCATGGTTGGGGTTGGGTCGAGCGGGCCAGAGCGGCGATTGTGGGCTTAGGGCAAGCTGCCCGGCTGGTCCAGAAAGGGTTTGTTCCACTGGCGGTCAATCCGCTGGCTGCGGTACCCCCCAGTCAGTGAACGCACCCCAGGGAGTAAGTAACTGATCGGGCTGCGCCATTCCACGTAGGCATGGCTCGCGGCTGTCAGCCCTTCCCGTACTGGAAACACGCCGCTGCCCCCCGAGAGGGTCCAGCGGTAGCCATCGATGCTGGCCTGGTCCCGGTCCAGGCTGATATCGGCCCGCATCACCGGGCCGTTTTTGGTCAGTTCTTGGGCCAACTGGGGGTTGCCAATCGTGGTCGAGATGTCATCGACGCTGGCGGGCAGGCTCAACACCCTGGTCACCTTGCCGGTGATGCCGCCGAATCGACCCCGCTGGTTCCAGAGCGGTACCACCTCCACCGGCAGCCCCAGGGGCAGGCGCCTGGCATCGGCAGGGCTGAAATAGGCCACCACTTCCAGGGGCAGCTTGTTGGCACTGGAGGCATCGGGGCGGCCGATCGTGCCCAGCCGTTGGCCCGTTCCCACGGTCTGGCCTGCGGTGACCTGCAGATCGAGCACCGTGCCATCCCGGTCGGCCTCGATGAGGCCCTCGTAGGCAATCTTGGCCTCGGTGACCCGAATTTGGCGCTTGAGATCATCGATTTGATAGCGCCGCTGCTGGGCGGCTGTTTCCAGGGTGACTTTCACCTGCTGGTAATTGGCGATCACCTTTTTAGCGTTGATCTTGACGTCATCGAGGTTGACGCTGGTGCTGGTGAGCGCCTGTTGGGCGGCGACCACATCATTAGAAAGGGGTGCCACCACTTGGCGCTGGCTGAGCCAGTCGAGGTTGCGCAGTTTCGTGGCGTAAACCGACTGCAAGCCCTGGTAGCGCCTCCGATCATCGGCGAGCCTGGCGAGTGCCGTGTCGCGGCTGTTGGATTCGGCTTGCAGTTGCATCCGATCGCGATGGTCCAGGTCGATGTTGATACGTTGCAACTGGGCTAAATTGCCCTTTTCCTGTTGCAGTTGTCGCGCTAGCACGGGCAGGTAAAGCTGCATCAAGACCTGCCCTTTCTTGACCGGAGCGCCGAGCTTGGTGTGGATCTTGATCACCTGCCCACCGGCGCGGGCATTCAGGATTGCGGCATTGTCGCTATAGAGGAAGACCCCTTGCCCTGCCACTTCGGTGGGGACTTGCCACACCAGGGCCCACCCCACCAGGGCCGTGCCCATGGCGGCCAGGCAGACCCCCACCTGGTCGTGGTCCGATAGCCCGCCCCAGCGGTGCTGCATCCGATCCAGCTGGCGCCGGGGCCAGGAGCTGGGGGCTAGGTCAGGAGGGCTCACCATGGACCCCAGCATGGCTCACCGAGCTTGGCTTAGCCAAGGCCGGGTGTTGGGGAGCCCACCGGTGCCGATCCGATCGTCTCACTAGCTGTTGCCATACCGCAAACTGAGGCGTTCGCAGCGGAAGGGCAGCATGGGCAGGGGCGGCCACGGGTGCCACAGCCATGGGTGGCAGAACGGTCCACCCGGAGCACAACCCGCCGCAGTCCGCTGCTTGCTGGCGTCCCGCATCCCTGGTCGCCGGCTTGGACAGGTTTTGTCCTTTGGCTGGCTGGGCTTTCTCGCGTCATGCCTCTCACCGTCTGCTTGGGCCCAGGTTCAGCCAGGGTCCATGGGGTCCCTGGAAGAACGGCCACGCCAAGCCCAATCCCAGCCCCTCTCCTGGCCCGCTGCCCAGGTCGGCCAAGCGGGCGCTAGGTCCGACACGGCTGGACTGGAGCGCAGTTGGCAGGAGCTGGATCAACAACTGCGGGCCCTCGATGGCCTGATTCCGGCCGAACCTGGGCTCAACACTCGGGATCTAAGGGCGTTGCCGCCCGTGCCCCAGCTGCTGCTTGACGCCAATGCCCCTGCCAGCGCCCAGCTTGACCCCGCCAAGGTGGTACCAGCCGCTCCCCTGGGACTGCCTGGCGCCAGCAGTCTTCAGGCTGGCCCGGTTCAATCCTTGACGCTGGAGCAGGCCTTGGCGATTGCCTTTGCCAACAGCGCCACGCTTCAGGCCCAACGGGAGCAGGTGGCCGCGTCCACAGCCCAACTCAGAGCCACCCAGGGCCTGTATTGGCCCACGCTCAGTGCCGTCGTCAGCGGCAGCAGCGGCCAATCGAGCTCTTCCCTCTATGCGCCGGTAGGCAACACCGCTCTGGGCTTTGGCCCTAATTTCGACGTGCCCTCCGGGGCCTTTGCCGTGCCAACGGGCGGCGGAGGTTATCTCAATAACTACAGCACTAGCGGTGGCGCCGGCCTGCAGCTGAACTATGCCCTGCTGGACTTCACCCGGAATCCGGCGGTGCAGGGGGCCCGGTCCCAGTTGGACTCCGCCCGCAACACCTATGCCTCCCAATTGCGCAGCTTGCAGCTTCAGGTGAGCGAGGCCTATTTCCTGTTGCAACAGGCGGACCAAACGGTGCGCATCAACCAAGCCACCCTGGCCAATGATCTAGTGATTTTGGCCGAAAGCCTCGATCTCCAGCGGGCGGGCCTCGTGCCCCGGCTCAATGGGCTGCGCCGCAGTGCGATCAGCGCCAGCGACCAGGACACCCTGATCCAGTCCTTGGCCGATCGGGCCGTGGCCCGGCGCCAGCTGGCGGTGTTGCTCAACTTGCCGCCCCAGATCACCCCCGCAGCCCACGATCCGATCCGGCCCCTGGCCCGCTGGCCCCTGAACCTGGAGCAGAGCTTGCTGGCGGCCTACCGGGGTAATCCGGAACTGGAAACGATCCTTGCCACCCGTGAAGCCCTCTTGCGCCAGCGTGATGCTACGGCGGCTGGCCTGTTGCCGAAACTTTCGCTGTTCGCTGGAGGTGGGCTCTCCGGTAGCAGCACCAGCACCTTCGACATCACCACCAGTGGCGGTGGCTGCTGCGGGGCCACGGTAATTCCCATGCTCAACCAGAGCGGCTACGACTGGTCGGTGGGCTTAACCCTGCAATGGCTTCTCTTTGATGCCGGCACCACAGCCAACCAGGCCGAGGCCCTAGCCCGTCGGGCAGCGGCCAGTAGCCAGACCTATGCGGCCGAACGCAACGCCATCCGTCTGCGGCTGGAAACTGCCTTTTTTAACCATGAGGCCAGCCTGGCAAAGTTGGCAGCCGCCAGGCGGGGGGTTAGCGCGGCGCTGGAGGCCTTCCGCGATGTGAAATTGCGCTACCAGAGCGGCCTATCCAGTGAGGTTGACCTTTCCGATACCCAGCGTCAGCTGGTCACCAGCCTGTTGCTGCGCCTCAATGCCACCGTGGGAGTTAATATTACTTATGCGCGACTACTGCGCGAATTGTTGCCAGTTCCTCGGGATCCGTCCGCGCTTGTCAAGCCGCGCCTCAGCCTAGATGGCGTGACACCTTTGTAATCAGCTCAGGAATCGCCCAGCACGTCGCCAATCCTTCAATCCAGATCAAATACGGCTGCATCAATGTCGCCGTTATAGCATTGAGAAGCCTAGCAAATCCATCGATTTGCATATAATGCATCGGATATATTCCCGAGGTTGTTATTATTTAATTGCAATTCAATGCTTTATTGCGATCGGAGTTGATGGCCATGAGCTCTTTGAGCTTTACCATTAGCTCGGTAATGGACGTTTAGCAGCCAGTCTTGGCTATTGTAAGCTAAGGTCCGCTAGTTGCAGCACGCAACGAGTGCATGGCTGCCTTCTTGAAGTGGATGCTTTGATTCGTCTCTTCTATTTCCACCAGGACGTTTCAATCTCTCGACGATGGAGCGACATATTTACCAGCTTTCTTGCTTCATAAAGCAAGCTTTGAGTCTCTTGATGGCCATCAAGTTAAGGCTAATTTAGCCTGGTTAATCCTTGTTTTTGCATCGATAGATCTCCATGCGGTGGAAATTGATTTTGATTTGGATTGCTCCCACTATTTCGTGGAGTTTTTGGTTGTTTTAAATGAGCATTTTGAATCGCCTGCTGTCCAGCAACTAGTTTGTTATTGCGTTCGAGCTTCCAGGCCATGGCTAGGAAGGGCCTCACCATTGGCGTGCTGGGGGGGCACGGGACAGGTGGGTGCGGAACCCTGGGAGCTATGGCTCTGGCAGCTGAATCCAGCGTTCTGCTATTGCCAGCATTCGCTGAATTGACGATAGTGCAGTGGGATAGTGGCGTTGGACGGGGCTACAATCAAAATGCTTGCCTAGTTGTCTTCGCTCTCCGAGGCCAGGTCCCAATCGTTGTCCTACAAGAGTGGTGAAAAGCTGCTTTGCTAGGGGATAGGAGGGATTATCACATCAATGATTTCAATGGATCTGTTTTGATGCTTCGTAGAATTTGGCAAAATTTGCTAGCAGGCTTGCTATGTTGCCTGCTAATTCTATGGCCCGGAGGCCAATCCATTCACGCGGCGGTTCCTAATCCTTCCAGTCCAGCTCCGTTGGGCCTTGGGGCTGGGCTAGACCTGCAAAAAGGACCTGAGGTGGTCAAGGTCGGTGTTTACATTACGCGCCTAGATAATTTTGACCTTAATAACAAGTCATTCGACGCAACTTTATGGCTTTGGACAATATCCCCCGAGCATGAACACAGCCGTCTGGATGATATTGAATTCGTAAATGCGGAGGACGTTAAATTTTCCCATGGCTTTTCAAGGGTGACTCCTGCTGGCATTTGGAATCAGCGCAAAGTTGTGGGCACCTTCCACCATGACTGGAACCTGCGAAAATTTCCTTTCGACCGTCAGGATTTGCACCTTAAACTTGAGGAGTCCGAAGCCTATATTGATGAGCTTGTTTTCATGCCAGAAAGCTCTAAATTTCTTGTTGATGGTCATATGAAAGTGAAGGGATGGCGCGTTGTTTCAAGTGAAATAAGGCCTGGTATCAAAACCTATATGAGTAACTTCGGTGATCCTGGCTTGCGTTCTGATACTCCCACCTCCTACAGTAGTATTGATGTGATGTTGCAATTGGAGCGAACTAGCTTTACAGCCTTCTGGAAATTTACCGCTGGTGCGATTGTGGCAGCAGCGATTGCTCTGTCATCCTATGCTTTCCATGTCGATAAGGGGCAGACGATGAGTCCGCGCTTCGCACTTTTGTCGAGTGCCGTCTTTGCTGCCGTTGTCAGCATGAGAAGCGCCTCAACCGAGCTTGGTATTATTGATTACAACACATTGATTGATCAAATTCACCTGGTTTCACTCATCTATGTGATTGTTGCGACATTTGCTGGCGTTTATACTTGGAGTCTCTATCGTAGGCATGAAGATGGTGGAGCCATTGAGCGGCTGGGGCGCCGCATTGCATTTGTTTCCACCTTGCTGCTGGTCTTTGTTGTTGCCGGGCTAGTTCGTAGAGCGGTATCCCTCTGAGTTGCATCGGCTTCGCTGCTATTGGGTTGTTGCTAGGTGGTGGTTGTTGAATGATGATCTTTGTGTTGATGCTCGTATATTGCCAAAATTTGCCATCTGTGATGTTCAAAAGTCTTGCCTGTTCAATCGCTCATCTGTTAGTTTGCTTTCGATCGGATCAATAGCCTGACCAGAATGTTTCCCCTTCCATGGTTGTCTAGGTCCCCTCTCAAGTGGCGAAGATTGGCCACGATTGTGCTTTTGTCCGCAACCCCGGCGCTGATTCAAGCCGCCGATGCCCAAGTTGCAGCAAGGAACGTTCGGGTTGTTGCTGAGTATGGGCAAGCCTTGGCCCACGAAGGGCCGATTTATTTGCCAGAGCATCAAGCCTTGTTTTTTACCTCCAATCGACTACGTCGCGCCGATGGTAGTCAATACGTTGTTGTGTCCCTGTTTGATGTTAAGTCAGGCAAAACAACCGATCTTGGTCTCAGCGATTTAATCCCCATGGCCAATGGAGCCTTTCGCCTCAAGAACGGCTCGATTGTGGTGGCCATGCAAGGCAATCTCAAGCAGCCTGCTGGCCTTGCCAGCTTCGATCTCAATACTCGTAAGGTCTCCGTGCTAACCAAAGGCTTTGCTGGTTATCAATTCAATAGTCCCAATGATGTGGTTCAAGCCAAGGATCTCTCGATCTGGTTTACCGATCCCCAATATGGGTATGAGCAGGGCTTTCGCCCCAAGCCAACCACGGGCAACTGGGTGTGGCGCCTAGATGCTTTGGGACGCAGTCAGCGCCTGCTCATCGATGGCTTTGCCAAGCCGAATGGCATCGCCTTTAGTCGTGATCAACGTTATGTTTACGTCACCGATTCCGGCTTTATCGCCGGCAATGGCAAACGGAATAGTCTTTTTCCTCGAACGATTTACCGTTACCGTATTATCGATACGCCCGATGGCCCTTTGGTAACGGATCGTACAATTTTTTGTGTGGTAACAAGCGGTATCCCCGATGGAATCAAGGTTGATGCCCAGGATCGTGTTTGGACAGCCACAGGAGCAGGCTTAGAAGTGTTTAGTCAGCATGGCAGGCCGTTGGCGGTGATTCCGGTTGAGGGTGGGGTGAGCAACTTTGCGCTTACGGATGATGGTGGTGCTTATTTAATGGGGGAAAATAAGCTTTACCGCCTGGACCCTTGAGATGGCTGATGTGGAATTTGAGCGGCTTTTTTCTCCTTCTCGCGCCCATCAGACCACATTAATCTGTTCGTTTTGGGTTTGACTTGGTTGAAATGATGGTTTTGGGTCATGATTGCTCCTTAACTTCTTGCTCCAAGCACCGATGGAGCTGTTGATTTGAACTAGCCTTTCTATGGTCTTGCATCGGGCCATGATCGTGTCTACTCGGTCCCATGCCGCTGCTCCATGCCGTCAGCCCTTCCCCCGCCCCAACCCAGCCTGCCGGCCGATGTGCTGCCCTTGAAGACGGAACTGATTCGTTATGGCTTCAAAGTACGACTTGAACAACACCCCCAGCACAATGTGTATGGGTTATTTAATTTGAAAAGTCGCACACTATGGGTCGCACCGATTACAATCCCATTGGAGATTGTGCGGCAAACTTTTCTGCACGAGGCGGTGCATGCCGTCCAGAGTTGTTCGCTTGGTCGGCCAAGCTTGCTTGGTGTCAAGGCGTCTGTAGCGCCTGTGGTCCATCAGGAGATTAGCGGTATTCTTGTTAGCCGCTATGGCCAGTTCAACCGAGCCTTGGAGCGGGAGGCCTTTCTCCTGCAATCCCAACCGGACGCCGTGGCGATTTTGATTCGGGCCCTACGGTCCCGCTGCAACCTGAAGTCGCCCTAGCTTGATCCGGCCAGGCAGGGATGGCATCGTTGCTTGCATTGTTTGAAGTTGGTGGGGTTTGGCGCCTCCCTTTGAATAGCCGTGCTGGGCCTGATCTCATAAGTCCCCTTGGCGTTCTTGCCTTTCAGGGAGGGCCTAACACTATCTTGGCTATGCAATCTAAGGTTGCCTACTTTGTCGTAACAGCAGCAACTGTTCACTGGGCATGGTGAGGATCCAGGGTTGGGGCTGTTGGCAAAGCTGCTGCCAATCGGGCCGCCTGACTTCCACCTGGATCGGCAGCATGGTGGTACCGCTCTGTCCGTTTGGCACCACATAGGCACTCACCTGGAAGGGTCCCTCACTCACCTTCACCACTTGGCACAGCCATTGGTTGCGATCAGGGAGCTGGTGATTTGGGCCGGCAGCCAGCAGCTTGAAGTGGTTGGCTCGCACGCCCACATGGTCGATCTCGGCATCCACAGCTTGCTGTCGATGGATTTCCAGGTGCCAATCGATGGCCCAGAGCCTGGTGGGTGAGAGTTGGCGTACCCGGGAAAAGTTCTTGCAGCCGCTCAGGCGAGCCACCTCTAGCTCCCTGGGTTGGTCGAACACCTGATGGTTGGGCCCATGGGCGAGCAGCCGGCCCTGGTCCATCACTAGAAGTTCGTCGCTGAGGCGGTAGGCCTCCTCCAGATCGTGGGTGACGAGTAGGGCTGGTACCTGGCAGTCCTGCAGCAGGTCAGCAAGTTGTTGCTGTAACTGCCGGCGCAGGTAGGTGTCCTGGGCGGAGAAGGGTTCATCAAGCAGGAGCAAGGCCGGCTCCCTGGCCAGGGCCCTGGCCAGGGCGATGCGCTGCTGTTGGCCACCAGAGAGTTCACCGGGATAGCGATGGGCCAGGTCGCCAAGTCCTACCCTCTCCAATTGCTGCTTGATGCGTTCGCGCCGTTGCTCGGGTGACAATGTTGCCAAGGCAAATCCGACATTTTCAGCCACATTGAGGTGGGGAAAGAGGGCGTAGTGCTGCACGACTAGGCCAATCCGCCGCCTTTGCAACGGCAGGTTGATCTGACGTTCGCTATCGAACAACACCTGGCCGTTCAGTTCGATCCGACCCCGTTTCGGTGTTTCTAACCCTGCAAGACAACGCAGTAATTGGCTTTTGCCGGCCCCGGAGGCCCCGAGGATGGCGAGTCTGGGGCTGGAGCTGCTGAATGCCAGGTTCAGCGCAAAGGGACCCAGCTGGTGGTCCAGGTCCACCTTGAGCTGAAAGGGAATTTTCGCGCTCCCTTGGGGGCTGATGCTGCTGTCCTGGTTCCCGGGGGGACTGGCCCAGCGCCGCACTCTCCAGGCCCTGCGGCCCAGGCGCCGGCCCAACCCCCAAAGCAGGTTCCGGCCCGGCTGACGCCGCCCTGCTCCTGCTTCCAGCACCTGCATCACCAGCAGGCATAGGCCATTGAGCAGCAGCACCAACAGGGTCCAAAACCAGGCCTGGCCCGTTTCTCCAGCATCGACGGCGGCGAAGATTGCCAGGGGCAAGGTTTGGGTCTGGCCGGGGATGTTGCCCGCCAGCATCAAGCTGGTGCCGAATTCGCCCAGGGCCCGGGCAAAACTGAGGCTTACCCCTGCCACCAGGCCTGGCATGGCCAAAGGCAGGATGATCTGGACCAAAATCCGCGCCTCACTCGCCCCCAGGCTGCGGGCCACCTGGGGCAGGGCCCCATCGATCTGCTCCAGGGCCGTCTGGGCGGAGCGCACCATCAGGGGGAAGGCCGCCACCACCGAGCTCAGCACCGTGGCCTGCCAGCTGAACACGATCTCAATCCCGAAGCGGTTAAGCAGCTCGCCGATCGGTCCGTAGCGGCCCAGCAGTTGCAACAGGATGAATCCCACCACCGTGGGCGGCAGCACCAGGGGAGAAAGCACGGCCAGTTCGGCCAGGCCCCGCTGCCAGCCCCGCAATTGCTGCAGGCTCCTGGCACAGACAAATCCCAGCGGTGCCACCAGCACCACCGCCAGGCTGGCGCTGCGCAGGGATAACCACAGGGGCGAAAGTTCGGGGCTGGCCCCCGTCATCACTTCGCCACTGCTGTTAAGGGCAGCAGGCCGTAGCGGCGGAACATCTGCCCGGCCTGGGCGGAGCTGAGGCTGTTCAGGTAGGCCCGGGCCACTTTCGGTTGGCGACTGGTCGCGATCACGGCGGCGCTATAGCGAATCGGTGCGTGGCTGGCCTCGGGGGCACCAGCAACAATGCGCAGGTTCGGCCCATTGCGTGCATCGCTTCTGTAGACAATGCCCGCATCCACATTGCCGGCTGCCACCGCATGGGCCACGGCCCGCACCGAGCCCAGCGGCACCAGCTTGGCCTGCACAGCCTCCCTGAGCCCGTAGTAAGCCAGGGTCTGGCGGCCATAGTCGCCGGCGGGCACGCTGTTATCGCCGATGGCAATGCGGCGGATGGCGATGCTGTCCAGTCCACCGAACTGCAGGGAGCGCAAGGGTGAACGGGACGGCACCACCAGCACCAGCTGGTTGCCGGCGATCACCCGGCGGCTGCCGGCCAGCAGCAGGCCAGCCTTCTCCAGCCTGTCCATCCGCTTCTCTCCAGCCGATACGAAAACATCGATGGGAGCTCCCCTTTGGATCTGCTGCTGCAACACGCCCGAAGCGGCGAAATTGAAGGTTGGCGCTGGCACCTTTTGGGCTGCGGCGAAGCCAGGGGCCAGGGCCTGGAGCGGTTCGCTAAGGCTGCTGGCTGCCCCCACCAGTAGGGGCTTGGCTTCTGCCGCGTCGGTTCGGTTGAACGCCAGGCTGCCCAGGCCAGGGACCAGGCCGCAGCAGGCGAGCCCCAGCAGGCCGATGGCGGTGATTGCCAAGATCCTGGGCGAAGGCAACGCAGCCATGGACCCGTTCAAGGCTTGCGATGGTTCTCCACGCTATCGGTTGATTCTGCGGCTGAGGCGGCCGCAAGATCGAAAGGGACCAACCGATTGAAGCGGCCGTGATCGGTCGATACACGGTGATTTGCCGATCCCCTTTCCCAGTCCTGATTGACCAGGACAACCAGCCTTTTGAGGTTGGTTGTCCTTCATCCGGGCGCCTGGCTTGACTCGTATGGCCCAGCAAGCGCCCGTTGCGGGCTGTGCGCCCTAGCCCCTCCAGGAGGGAGATCGCAATGATGGCGCCCTGCTCCGTTGGCGTTAATGGATCCATGATTGAGATTATTTGTCGTTTTATAACTCTCTTTTGCGCGTTGTTACTCCTTTTCGCCGTTGGCACCCTCTTGGGCTATTGAGATGGTGCTTCTGGCCCTAGTTGGCTCAAGTCCGTCCCATTCTGTGACGAGACTGGTCAGGGTTGGTTCTCTCGTCCTTCCCCAGTGCCCTAAGGCCTTGCTGGGGTTGACGCCCTCGATTGGTTGGCAAAGTCCTGGCCCTGGTCCTAGCCGTTGAGCCGTTGAAACATGTAGCCCATGCCCCGGCAGGTCAAAATGAGTTCGGGATGATCCGGATCGGTTTCGATCTTGCAGCGCAATCGGGACACGTGCACATCCACAACCCGGGTTTCAGAGTGCCGTTCGGGGGAATAGCCCCAGATGTGTCTGAGGATTTCGATGCGGTCGATGGCCTTACCGGCATTTTCGACTAGCACTTCCAGCAAGCTCAATTCCAGTTCAGTGAGGCGAATCTGTTCGTCGCCTCGGTAGATCTTGCGACGGTTGCTATCAATTCGCAAATCGCCGGCCACGATCAGATGGTTGGCTTGGATCTCCTGGTGACGATCCTGGGTCTTGCCCACTCGCCTGCGCAGTAGGCAGCCAATGCGGGCAATCAATTCCTTGGGGCTGAAGGGCTTCACCATGTAGTCGTCGGCTCCCAGTTGCAGGCAGGCCACTTTCTGGGACACCTCATCAATCGCCGACAACATCAAGATTGGAATGCTGGTGCGGTTTCGCAGTTTTTCGCAGACCCCATAGCCATCCAGTTGGGGTAGCATTAAATCCAGAATTACCAGATCCGGATTGACTTCGCCAAAGGTTTTGAGGCCGGCGATGCCATCGCTCGCCACGCTCACCTCGTAGCCGGCCAGGCTGAGCCTGGTTTCGAGGATTTGGCAAATGTTGGGCTCATCGTCGACGACCAGGATCTTCGCCTTTGACTTGGGGTCAACCAGTGGCAATGAGGGACCAATTGCGTTGGAAGTCGAGCAATTAAAGCGGTCGGTGTGTAGCTGTGTGGATCTGCTTAAGATTTCTTCTCAAGATCTAGCCTATTCATCGCTGCAGCGGCGCAAACCCCTAGCCGCCTGCGCCAGCCTCCTGCCTTGATGCTCGCCTCGGGAGCTGTTCTGGTCTTGCTTTCGAATGGGTCTCGCTTGCGAAGTTGGCCTTGTTCTCGCACCTGGCCTCGCTTTCGCAGTTGGCGCCGCTTTCGCAGTGGGCCTCGCTTGCGAAGCCGCTATCGCCCCGTCCCGATTCCCTGGCCCTTCCGGGCTTGGTTGTCCCTAGGCATGACTCCACCTAGGTTCGGCTTCGCTTTCTCTCCTGTCAGCATGGCGTTGTCGTCCTGGCTGCCCTGGCGCTGGCCCTTGACCGCCCTCGCCCTGGGTGGACTCGCCACCTACGGGCTGGTCCGGCTCACGAGTGCGCCGATTGAGCTGCGCGTGCTCTTCGCTTTTTCGGAACCTCTCCAGCTCAGGGGCAGCGTCTCCCACCGCCTGTCCGTGCAGGCGCCGGTTCCGATGCAAGTGCGGGCCCAGGGGCCCTTGCCGATCACCGTTGCGGTCCACCAGAAGAGCCCCATCGACCTGCGGGTGGATGAACGCACGCCTTTGCAGGTGCAGGTCACCAACCAAACGCCCGTCCAGCTCCAGGTGGAAACCAAGCCCGTGGAGGTGGATGTCAAGGAGCAATCCCCCGTCAAGGTCAAGATTGGCTTGTAGGTCGCCCTGGCCCTGAGGTGTGCAACCAACCGTTGGCCTTGGTCCTGGTTGCTGTCCCGGTGGCCTTTCGGGTGGCGCCGCTGTTCCTGGTAACGGTGTCCCCGCTGGTCCCCGGGATTGTTCATCGGGCTCTGCTGGCCCACCGTGCTCGATCGGTAAGCCGGCTGGCTGGCTCGGCTACCGCTGGTCCCATGCCTGGGTTCCGTCGAGGGGGTGGGTCTGGGCCAGTGGCTGAAGTTCAAGGCGGGACTCCGAAATGGCCCTGGGCCGACAAGACCCGACCCCTCTCAACTGGCTAATGCTATTGAGAATCGCTTGCAAAAGGCCGCCCTTCTGGTTAGGTTGCGGGCCTT